>Ga0180432_10004740_pt1 | contig 18462 bp, 16 predicted proteins | sample SS_ome_10_FD_132414 | JGI IMG/M metagenome (GOLD analysis project Ga0180432, IMG submission 132414) | Hypersaline lake sediment archaeal communities from the Salton Sea, California, USA - SS_1_MS_2 metaG | ecosystem: Environmental > Aquatic > Non-marine Saline and Alkaline > Hypersaline >...
GGAGGAACGACGAGTTTGCTGGCGAGATGTGCTTTTAGCCCGAGAGGTTTTTGATTCCATGTATTTCAAGTAATTCCGAGTCCCTTCCATAAATCGGTCCTCGATATACCGCTTACGGGAGATCTCGTTCTTAATTTCAGATTGGAGTCGTTGTTTGTGCAACCTCTCCATAGCCAACTGTTTAAGCGTTTCCTTGATCTCCCGGACTGTTTTAGATGCTGCAGTGGTATCGGCTGATATATGGCTAACCGGCTCATTTCTTCGCATGATATCATCGAACTGGTTCTCCAGGTCGTCTACCAACTTTTTATCTTCAGGAGACAAGTTCTTTTTCTGTTTAGAGAGGGTTTTATGCTGATCATTTAATTTATCAATAGTGTTTTCTGCCTTAGATAATTCTTTGACCTCATCTGCCAAATGAGGGGAAATGTTTTCGGCTGCATCGACACGCTTATTTAGCTTTAAATCCTTATTGAAAATATCAGTAACCGTGTTCTTCCAACCTTTGATCCGGAGCTTTTCGATCGCTGCCCACGACGGTGCTTTGGCCCCGATCCCCAGGTCGATATCATGGCCGGTCGATTTCAAGAACCGCTGAAAGCGCATATACCCCTTACCTGAAAACTGGTCCTCCATACGCTTTAAAGTCCGCTCCAACTGGGAGGCCGGCGTTTCCATACGGATTCCATCGATGACCTGCGTAGCGTAACTGTCATCCAGTTCCTTGATATTTGCCATTTCAATCGTTTCGCCGTGCTTATTCGTCCATTCCAGCCTGGCCGATTTTTTGCCATCCCGTAGTTTATCCTTACTGATATTTATCTTTACACCGGTCGAATCCTCGATATCTTTAGCCATGCTTTTGGCTGCCTTCCATGGATCCTTAGCTCCCATATCGATATCATGCGGGACGTACTTCCCGGTATATAGATATTCGACAGTGCTGCCTACCAGACGAGCGTCCGGATTATCCTGGAACCACTTAGCCAGCACCTTTGAGGTTTTCGCCGGATCCGGGATATCCGTAACCTTTGACAACATCTTTTGGGCGGACATTTTGGGTGTCATCATATCGAGGATCGGGCCCAATTCCTTTGTTACCTCACGGGCCGTCTGCAGCCAATTTTTATCGACGAGCTGCATCATCGGCATCTCGATAGTTTCACCCCGCGCCCCGCGGGTACGGAGGATGACCTGGTTTCCTTTACTATCCAGCACCGGGATCAAATGCGTTCCTTTAGGTAAAAGACCTTCTTTCTCGATCCATTCCCTGTATTGCTTAAATACCGGGTACAGATCCTCGGCATACTTCCCGGTACCAAACCGCTCCCACGAAATCCGCTCCAGATCCCGGATATCCTTAGCATCTTTGGCCCAGTCCGGCAGCGACTGCATTCCGTTTGTCTGGATGATAACGAAGGCCGGCTGTTCTTTAGTTTTACCGATAACCTTACCGTTATTACCGAATATTTTGGAACCAGGTTCGATGATTTCTTCGAATTTTTTTGTGGATTTATTGAGGATTTTGGTAATTTCCACCGTTCCGATCGGGCGTCCGTGATCATTTAAGAGTTTGGCAAAGTTTTTATCCTTCGGGTTTGTGACAACCAAACCCTTAAAATCCTTCCCGTCAAATCCATACAATACCCGCTTGCCGGTAGATGTTTGTTTTTCCAGCCCAAGATAAGCCGAATCAGCAACAAAGACACCTTCCCCTTTCGCCTCCAACCCCTGGCCTTTGTATTCTTTCCCATAAGGCGAAGCTGTAACAACCGTGCCGGGGAGTTCTTCCTGCAGCCCGGCGCTGGAATAATGCAACTTCCCTCCCCCGTCGATATCAATCACCCCCGACTTTTTGCCGGATATCATAGCTTGCTGGGCCTCTTCCATTGCTTTACGAATTACCAGGGGTGAAGTGCCGGCAGCGACTTTAGAAACACTCATCGGGCCGTATGTCCCGCGGTATGAAGAGGCCAATGGAAGGGTTTTCCGGAACGGGATAAAAGAGGCGAAAGGCGCGGTGATCGACCTCAACGCCTGTTTCGGGTGTGCCAGTAAATCAATCGGCCCCAGGATCTCACCGCGGGCAGCTACGACGGTTTCATTTAATACAGCGCGGCCTAGCGATTGGCCACTCTTAACCGCTGTTGATACGCCACGGATTGCAGGGATTATTATTAAAGCGTCCCCTACCGCGCTGGCAATCGTCCAGCCACTTGTAGCACCGTGATGTTCTGCTGACCTGAAAGTTCCAAGGAAAGGTGTCATATCTAATATGACCCCCTTGGCCGTGCCTTGTTCATAAAATGATGACTTAAAATGTTGTCCGAATGTATCTGGATCGTATTTATACTTATCAATCGATTGAGCTTGAGCGATAATGCCTTTAGCCGTGGTCTTATCATATCCGGCGTTAACCAGTTGCCGATTGATCTGTTCGGCACGCCGAGGATTTTTATCGATGGCCCTGGCCAGCTTCATCATATTGATCTCATCCCGGTCCATGAATTGATCCAGGTATTTATCAGCGATTTTAGCGCGGACCTGTTTACTATGATCAGAAACCAGATCCCTGGCCCCATCGACCCCGGCATCGCCGTATGTTTTCTCGATCTCTTTATAATCAGATTTGGTGACCAGCCCGTTTTTCGCTCCCTGAATGATATCAGCGGCCATAGCCGCTCCCTGGTCAGCGTGGAGTTTATCCCAGTCAATCTTCCCTGTCAGTTTCCCTTTCCGATCCCTGGCTCCGTATTCTTCCATAAACTTTTTATCCTGTGGCGTATAGGGAGAGTAATGATATTGCTGGCCATTTATCGGATCCGTGCGATAGAATTCCTTCATGTACTCGTCGAATCCTCGTTCTTTCAGGTAATTACGCTCTTCAACAATCAACCGGCTAAACCATTGTTTATCCACCCATTGGGCGTCCGGGCCCTGGCCGACCATAACCATATCGCCGGCAGTTTTCAAGGCCTGGTTGTAGGATCCGGATCCGAACATCTTGTCGAAATCGCGGGAGCTCATTCCGGAAGCCTTACCTTCTTTGATATCCGTAGCCAGGCGGAGGGTATCATACATAACCGGTTTCTGGTAATAGAATTCGGTCGGTTTGGTAACATCCTTTGTTGAGAGCTCGTAGATAGCCTTGGCCTGATCTTCTGATAATGCTTTTGGCAGATCAACTTTGTACGGATCCAGTTTATTCTGGCGTTCCGCCGCGAATTTAACCCCGGAAGGATCGTAATAAAACTCGGCCGGATCCCCTCCGGACTGGACGAAGAGTTCTTTTGCCTCAACCTCGGAGATCATGGCAGGTCCGGACATGGTGATCTGGTACCCCATTTTCTCCAGGGCCTGTTTTGCCCAGAGTTTTTCCTGGGTGGAGCCGGTATTCAGTTGGCTAGACAGACTCTCAACATGCCGCTGTAACGGAGTTTTTAATTCGGCCGGTACAGGTAGTCCCGTTTTTTTATCAACGGTCGTTTTTGCGGGTCCAGGGACTGTGGGTTTTTTGGTATCTCTGGATCCAGATGGGTCATAGAAAAATTTAGCCGGATCCCCGCCAGATTCCTGATAAAGTGCGTGCGCTTGCTCTTCGGTCAGCGTTGGAGAGGATCCCCTGGAAGTCGGTGATTGGGACGGATCCACGCCGTGCATGGCCAGCGCCTGGCGGGCCGCCTGTTGTTGTGCCGGCGTACCGGTTTCCGACTGCTGCTGCAGGGCGTCAATGTGTGATTGTGGTACTGCCATCGTCCTGATCCTTTTTCATAGATTTCATTATTAAATACAAGCACGGAAGCCCGTACAATAGCCCTGCGATCTCGCCATACTGGTTCGGGACAAGATGAACTATCAGCATCATAGGGATAAATATAGCTGCCACTATTGAAATTCTCTTAACGAATGGTGAAAGCCTCATCTCTTTCCCCCTCGATATTAAAATAACCTGGTATCAGACACTGCCCCGTCCTGATATTCTTCGGAACCTTCCCTGGATAGGTACAATGCCTCATCCAATCACAGTACATATTCGGCAGGCAGAACGGGCAGGATTTATCACAACCCAACAATTCTGCCTCTTCGTGGATCTCAGTTTGATTCAATGACTTCCCCCGGCTCTCGTTTCAGTTTCCTGGTCGCCATCTGCATCGCAAGATTGTCTATCTTCGAAAATCCCCAGTTCTTACGCTGCAGGAATACTGCGATCCAATACAACATAAATGCAGCAAAAATCCCATGCGGCATCGGCACAGCTATTAATATGATCATTACCGGCATAATGACGAATAATGTGCTCAGTGTGCCATTGTACAAACCTCGTAAATAGCTATGCCGTTCCTCATGCGTATTCAGTTTGTGTTGCTGGTCCATGTTCATTCCCTCCGTTATTTCGTTTATTTGCGACGGCTACCCGCCGGGATCGCCTGGTTACAGGCTTGATTTTACGATCGTCCGCCCGCCGCTTCCCCTTCCTGGACATCCGGGATTTCATGCTTTTTGGATATCCTTGATAGAATATATGAATAATCCTAATCCTACTATCAGATACGGGAATCCGTAGGCGATACTATCAGCTGATATGGATACCGAAATCACCAATATGCCAATGCCGGACACGACGCCCAGCCAGCCAATACGCCGCTTATAGGCCCAGATTCCCAGGGCAACCAGCCCCAGGAATAGTAAAGAGTTATAGATGTAATCCATATTATCCTCCCACCATGAGATTGTGGCATCGTTGGTTTGAAGCCAATCGATAATCGATTCTACCGATGATCCGGATTCAACGGGCAACAGGGCGATTTCGAGGGATTTTTGGGAATCCATCAAAATGGACTGTTCGTATGGTTGATAACCGTATTTTTCAATCATAATTGTGTGGGGCGTAGTAATATGTAAAAATTCACTCCCCGGTGCATAATAACCGTAGGACAGCCACTGCTTAGGTATTGTACCGGATGCAGTAGTAATCACATTGGAGATTTCTCTGCCATCTAATTGATTAATAGTTATTTCAGACCCTTGTAATGGGGTTCCGCTCGCAGTAATCACCGCCAAATCGAGAGAATGGTAACGAATTACTGGACCAGTGCTGGCAGCACAGCCCCATTTTACACTCCAATTATTACCCCTATCTAATGAATAACAATTATAATAGTTACAAGTGCCGGTATTGGCACAATTAAATACTTCCCGAGCAACATCTGACATAATTAAGTTATAAAAGTTACCTGATAAACCGTTGTACGTCCCATTAACCCCAGATGCTATAGATACATTAGATATAATTCCATTTTGCTGGTTATAAATACCTAATTCAGGCGCCCTCAGCATTGTATCTATAATATCAAACTGATTAGCTCCACATGATACAATAGAAACCCCGTTGAATAGACAGTTCCACGCATTTCCAGTATTAATTGAATAAATATACTGGTAGTTGTTAGGGCAATCAATACTACATGCATTTAGCACAAGTGACGCTGTATCATTTTGTGAATCTAATATTTTTTGAGCAGCAGTAGATTCATTGAAAGTGAAAGCGATGCCGTTTTTTGCTGTATAGTAATTGCTATTAACAATTTCTCCGAAGGTAGCACTAGAATTATTCCGTACATAGATATATCGTAAACCATTAGGCACGATATCCTCAAAGCACCAACTGCCATTTTTATCAGATACATCACAACCTGATGATATCTCAACAGATGATGTAGAATAGTAGCAATTAGTACCGCATTTAGTAATAGCATTCCACCCATTAGCTTGATCTGCTAACCACAAATCTTCTCGCAACTGAGTTGTATTTCCTGATATCCATAATAGTAAATTATTGCCAGCCACATACGTGGCCGAATGCACGCCAGCATGGAGGTAACACCCTGCCAGATCCTCCGGTGATGCATAGATCGTAAACCCGTAATTATCCCCCAGATCGACGCGATAGTCGGTTTTGCCGCCGAGTGGCTGTAACTCTCGGATTGTTGTAACTCGCGAATCTTTTGGCGCATTACGTAGATACAAATCACGTGTATCCAAATGCTGTTTTACTGGCGGTACTCCGGGCTCAGATCCCGGATATACCAGCCGGAATAATTCGATTGGATAATCACGTATATCTGTTGGGGTTAAATTCTTAATCGGCGTGACCTCAAACCGCCATAGGTTTTCAGCTAATTGGTTGATTTTGATATCCTCATCCCCCTGGCTACCCTCGCAGATCCATCGGATCTCGTCCGGCGGAATGTACTCGATCACCGGTTTATCCTGGGGTTTAACTGGGGATATCTGAGCGCTGGCCTGATCGGTCCAGTAAATCGTGCCGATGATCAGCACCAGTAGCGCTAGTACCAGCGCCCATTTCAATACAGGAGTAACAGATCGTGTCGTGCCCTTAATCATAATCATCGCTCCACATGGCCTCGTTCTGCCCAATAATAGGCTGTGGTACAGGTTCTTCGTCCTCATGAGCAAAGTTTTCCGGTTTTAGTATATCGAATACCCCGGCCCGGCGGCGGACGACCCCGCCCTTTTCAGCTATTAGCAAGAAATTTGAGTAGCTCCTTTCCAGTTCTTTAGATCTCGGGCCCGTTACAGATGCCAGCGCCTTTTCAACGCTCGATTTGGTAATCGTAATATGATCCCCGTTATCGCCCATACTGACAGCCGTTGGATTGGCCCTCAACCAGTTCATAAACTGACTTCCCCAAACTGTCGATACAGTTTCGCGCATTTGCCGGAGTTTCCGCTCCTGGTCCTGGGCTTTATCCTCAGTGCCAGGATATCCTTCGCCATCTTCATTGATAATGTACTCTTCGCTTTTCCATCGGTATTTCTTTGCGAACTGCAGCACATCATGAATTTTCTCCGATCGGTAATAATCCCAGATCCCCCGGCCATCCAAAGTAAAACAGATCGGTATATTTGTCCTGCCGCCGGTGAAATAGCCGCTTTTATCCTCTGCAATATATAAAAATCGTTCTCCCTTTTTCAACCCGTATGACCGGCCGGCGGGAGTGAAGAATAGATCATGGCAATGTATTAGCAGATCCACCTGGTCTAACGTCCCATACGGTAGATAGTGCCCGAATTGACAGGCAAACACCATTTTCCGTTCATGTTTACGGATTTGCTCCAGGAATTTCGTGGCTACTACGTTCTGGTTTGCCACGGTACGCAATTTGTCAATTTTGGTATCAACCTCATCAATCTGGTTCATCGACCCGATTGGCTGATCCAGTTTGAAGGTAATCAGTTTGTCCCAGTCCAATACGATTGGCAGTGATTTGAACCCATCTCTCTCCAGGGACTCAATTTTATAATCGAGATCGGTATACACGGGGACATCATCCCGATATTTCAAATGCCAGCAACCAAACCAGCAGACTCCCAGGGACTTCCCGCTCCCACGAAATCCGTTAAACATGATACAGTATGTTTCCGGATACCAGTCCGACGCTTCTTCCTCATCCATATCCTCATCTTCCAGGTCAAATACATCTGGATCTGAGAGTATTCCATCGATAACCTGAGACATATCATAGCCATTCATCGGTAATTATCCTCTTGCTGGTCTTGTTGATCCCGGCGCTGCTTGTCCTTGTTTTTGGTATTATCGTTATGCCCATTATTCCCAGGCATCGACGGCGGCGATATGACACCGGAATGAAACATGATATGTTCCCCTCTTCCACGCCCGTCCTCCGCGAAGGACACGGCACATAATAATTCGACGAATGAGATAGTGCCGGGGTCATTCCCTCCGATATCCAGTAACAACGCAAGATCCGTGCCATCCTCAATCGTAAATCTTGATTTGCCGATTGTGTTTATATGTGATTTAGACTTATCACTGACCACCTTGATAAGTTCTTTATCTCCGCCGGATCCGAACGGTATTGCAAAGGGGAATTTCTTATTCTCCGTCATCTATCAAAACCCCCCTGGCTGTATTTTCGTTTCCCTGTATTGCCCTTGGCAGTCCGCTCGTATCATGGATAATACTGCCTTCGGGAATCGGTGCAGTTAAACTTTGGCCGCTTTCCAGTTTTGGATTCGGTCGGCCGCTATCATCATAGGTATATTGGACGGTATAGCCTCCATCATCAACGGTTATACTCTCCGCTACCCCATCTATTGCCGTAGTATCTGAGTTGGAGGCACCTATGATCGATATTGATAGCATGAATATGATGAACAGGACAACCACTATCAAAATGATTACCCAAATAGATTTCAACCCCTTCACCAGGTTATGGTTTTCTTTGCGGTACCTGCGCATTAGCAACCTGGCAACTATACGCGGATACGTGCAGACCATGGCATATAACTGGATGGAAGTGACCTTGATCTCTTTCGCAGTAGGCATTATAAATTCTGCCGTCTTGCCATCGGGCCCCTGGCAGAACGTATACGTCCGAGTATTGTCATTTAATAGCCGAAAATGTTTGATGACATCCTCTTTTTTTACCGCCCGGGCCAACTCTATTAAGTTAGGTTTGTATTGTTCGATGTACAGACCATGGTTCGTGATAATATATGCCTGATCCGGCACAAAAAACGGCTCTTGTGAAGTCTCTTCCTGTGGTAATGCCACTTTCCGTTTTGTTAATGATAATTCTGGTATCACTAGAATACCTCCCCAAGACTATCAAATACCCCTCCTGCGACACACGCGATAACTGTTATCAGCGCTAATATCGCTAAAGATACATACAATACAGGCATCCAACGCTCCCATTTGGTATCTACATCGATTTCGGCACGGGCCATGTTACTCCCCTCGGCCCTCCCATCGGCTAAGATAGTCGCCTGGGATTGACACTCTGGTGCCCATCTGGCCTCTTTAAACAGGTACGGTTGCGCGCTGATCTCGTATAATACCGCACAATGCCCCTCAATTTTGGTATTACCGTGTTTGTCGTTAATTATCAGCACCCCCATACAATCCGGAAGTGAGTCATAGGCGAAGTCATTGGCCTCATCACGGAAAAAGGCCCCAGTCGAAACCAGGGCCTTATCCTGAATACGTCCATCCTCGCCAAAAATAACACACCGCTCCGTGGGCATGGCATGTTTTTTGGGTTTAAACGGTATGAACATACAACTCCTCTTTTGGTCTTATTGGGCTACCAGGGTTTCTTGCCGCCGGCACCAAAGTATCCCAGGATACCAGGCAGGCTGATTACTGCAATGGCATATAACATGGGGATGATGGTAAATACATCCAGGCCTAAGAAGCTCGACGCACTGGCATGGTTGACGATATCATCCAGGAACTCAATGACGATCGGGGCCAGCAATACCATGACAATAGCTGTCAACGGAGCGCTGATGGCTGTTTTAATGTTGATCGTGCCGCCGCGCTGGCCAATCCATGCCAGTAGCACACCGAACAACACCAGGCCGACACCCATCATCATCGGGACCATACCCCAGAGATCTTCAGCGCCGGGATAATCAGACCATGTGATCGTGTTGTCTGACAGCATGTTAGCGATTGTAGTCATCGACAGCGTGATCATGATCAAGGCAATGAAGATCGACACCGATCCTGCCATGATCCCCTTCAGTCCCATTCCGCTGAAACCACTACTCCCGCCTCCACCTGAACCTTTCTTTCCGGGCATATTCCTTACCTCCTTATAGTATTTACAACGGGTGCCACCCCATTTGTAGCCTTAAAAAAATGATTTAATCAGCATAAATACCAGCCCGCACCCGATTAAAAACGGGACCGCGGTGATAAACGCATTAAAATACGTGAATGACGAATTATCCCGATCCCTGGCATAATCAATGCTGAGGATCCGGGTACCGCTAGCCGATAAACCAATCACCGTCGTATCATAGGTAGTCGGATTATAGGCAGATATAAACGGATCGTCGGTGCCTAAATTCGAAATTACATCAATATTGGTAGTATCGCCGTAGTAATGCTCATAGGTTAATCCGCAGACAGCGGACGTTTCCCCAGCGCCAGTTACGGCCACGAAGTTTTCAGTGATATCCTCGCTCATAGTCGAATCGATAAACGGAGGGAGCACGCTGCCTACCATCAATAACCCAAATGCAAAACAGACGATTGCCATGACAATGAGCGCCGGTCGACTTTGATTCATAATTTCACTTCCTTCTTTTTACCTCGATTACGTACTAAAAGTAAGTATACCATGTGATTTACACCTATTAACGAGTACGTTTGACGTACATAGTAATTACCCTCTATTGCCCTGTATAATAAGGTAACAAAGATTACGTATATAAATTACGTAGTCTATGGTATAATAACAGTGATGGCGGGTAGACCATATGTAGTTGCGATACTCCCCAGTGAAGAAGAGGGTATAGAATTACGACGACGGTTTTATGCCGTCATAGATTCGCTGACAGGATTGCAGCAACGAGCCCTGGGCAGGGCATTACATATTAATTACGATGGGATACGGACTCATTATAAAACAAGAAAATATTTTCCCGGTATGGAAGTAGCCCTGAGAGTGATTGAATGGGATCAGAACGGACGGCCAATGGAAACCAGAAAAGCGGAACTCAGCCTCTTCGATATATAATTGTAGCGGCTGTTTTTTTCGGACTGTTATTCAGTGCGTTATTATATCAGAGTGCTGACGCCGATACTGCCCCGGATACCCTGACTATACATTCCGTTAACGTATCACAGAATTTAAAGGAATCTGGGGATCTTCTTTATCTTATCCATTATGAAATAGCCTGGGATGACGCTATCGATTATTCCGATCTGCCATCCGACGAAACGCATATTATTCAACTGATCAGCGGATCTCAATGTGCCGCAGCCACTACTCCCTATCCTTATTATAATAACGGTTATGCGGAAGGCGTCGCCTCTTTTTACTTTAACTCTGATCAGGCTGCTATCATTGGTTTGCAATGGGGATCACAGTATACTGTACGGATTACCGGGCAACTAAATTGGGTTACGCCAGTCGAAAGTTACGATTATGTGATCTCTGATACTGATTACTGCCCTACATCAAATCGTGATGATAACCGAGCCTGGGTAAAACTATGGATCCTTGATGCCGCCCAATCGATCGAGACTGACTGGGGCGTGAGTTCCGCTTTGTCAACGGTATCCATTGTAACGGTATTAAGTGAGGTCGGAGAGACTTATTTCCTCCGCGTAGTGCCGGGATTACGCTACCTCTGCCCAGACCTATTCACCCTTTCGATTATCTGCCCTTCTGTACCAGCGGATCCCGGCACTTATACTCATGCCGAAAACCTCACGGACCGTAGTGAATACGACGGGACCATGGTTGAAAACGGGATTGAAACCCTGGGGAACCTGGTCGGCGGGAACGAAACCCTTGGCTTAAACCTGGCCGCTATTGCGTTGATAGCGCTACTCATGGGGTTATCCTTCTGGAAGTTACAAAATGCCAGGCCGGGGATGCTCCTGGGCCTGTACACCCTGCCGATCGGCGCGGAACTCCGGTTCACCGAACTGGTTGTCGTCGGTTTCATTGCATTATTGTACACTCTATTCACCGCAAAAATACTCTTCTGGGATAAGGGATGAAAGGGATGATAATTATACGTCGATTACAAAATGTTGTTTCCCTGGCAATCATATTGACGATTATCGGGCTATTTGCCTACGGAATCGCAATGGCGCTGGATGGATATAATTATTTCCAGAAATGGGAAATCGCCAATAATACCGGCTCTCACTACCAGGGGCCGGTCAACATCGATGTTAACGCCGCCGGGATGATTGACGGTGACTATATCAATGATGATGCCACTGACGTTATGTTCACATATTTGGGAGGAACGGAGCATTTCACCGCCATGGACCTAACGTCCGGATCCGCAACCTGGCGACTCAGTCACAAGAGTATTGGGGCCGGGGCTACTATAACAGATATAATGTGGTTTGGTTATCCAGGTGACATAACGCGAAACCAGTCCTGGGTCGCTGCTGGCAGTGATACGATGACTATCACTAATTCTGGCACCTCGTTCTTTTTCAGCGGTACCGAGTGTTTTACTATTTTGTGCCAGGTGACACCAGCAACATACCCAGGCACCCGACAAACGATATTCGGAGTGGATAACAGCTATGGATTATATCTGGAACCAGGCCCACAATTTAACTGGGAATGCATAGAAAACGGTGGGAGTACAGTTAGCGCAACTGTTACAGCCAGCATTAATCAAACCGCCGACCTGGTCGCCTGGCATAACGGGCCCGGCGGCGAAATACTGTTATGTGATTCTTACGCTAACCGCTGTGCCCGTGCTGGTTTCACTGATCTACTCACAGGCGGTACTGTAATGGCACCTATCACGTTCGATGGTGTCATTGATAATTTATCGATCCGGTCCCCTGATTACCCTATCAATATTGGCACGCCTCCGGGCGGCGCTGGCACTCCACCGGGGGGATCCTACTGGACATATCCCGGTTATGCGGATATAGAGCCAGCTGACGAGGATATATGCCTCCATACCGAGTCCTGGCCACAACCGGTAACTAGCAGCCAATTGGTTTATCTGGATGTTAGTGAGCCGTATTTCTGGGAAGATAATACTACCCGCCGATATGGGATTAGTTACCCATCCCTGACAGGGAGAGAATGTGCATGGATATTTGATGGAACCTCTGGCACCCGGACCAGTTATTGGGATAGTGACCAATTACTATCAGGTATATCGATTGAGCTTGATATCGAAATAACCTGTATCCCGTCTGATACGTGGGTATTGGTCGCCCCGTATATCATGGATAGCACGGATACAAACCATTCATACCATTACCCTTATACGTATATCACTCATATCACTCCGACTGACATCCCATTACTGGAGTATATCGTTACCGGCACCCGCACGCTGACGCCCTGGGATACCAGTTGGACTATCGCTGACCTGGACCGCTGTCTGTGGGGGGTTATGGTAATGCCCTCTGACAGTAGTTACGACTGTAGTACAAATTGCAGCGAAACCCCCAGTTATTACCTACGTGACTATAAAGTGAGGTTCAATGTTGCGGATTAGATTAGTTATATTTTGCCTATTAGTTGCTGGGTTAATCTCTGTACTGGCCGGGGCCTCGGTCGCATACGCGCAACCCGGATACAATCCCCAATCCCCCGGAACTAAGATATTCAAATACACAGATTACGGCAATACATTACACAATACTGACCGGATCGCTCTGGAGTACAGGGGTGTTAATGCATCCGGTAATCATGTTGTGATCGCAATATACAATACGACTGTAGGGCCACCGTCCCGGTATAGAATAAGCACGTATGAGATTAGCCAGTCCGGTACACCTCTCGGTCGTATCTATAAAAGCGGCACGATCAACACGGGATACTCGGCCTACCCGTGTGATATCATACGATATCCGGGTACAGATTATCATCTGATAGCCGATAACCATACTACCAGTTCACTCGAAATCACGTCCGAAGGTGCTGTGGGGCCGCTGGACGATACAACCACAAATGACGCTGTTGAATTCATTTTACTGGAGTTCCCCGGTGAGGATGTCATACTCAGTAACGAATACAATACGTTGTATACCTATCAGGTAGACGGCTCTGACGGATCCATAGATCAACTCGACAGTTGGGTTTCGGTTCCCTTGCGGGAATTATGTCGCATCGCCCCTGTTGAGCATTTGGATGATGTATCAGAGAGAGGGTTTATCGTGTTCGACCGCGAGTGTGGTGCGCTTGAGGGTAAATATCATGTATCTGCTGTCCAGAATCACAGCACATGCTCTGGAGTAGATAAGGGTGATATCGGCACATTTGCTTCCGGTTGCACGTTCAATGATACGGGTGATGCTATATTTACTCATCAAACCTGCACCGAGTTAGGGCCTGTGCAGGAGCGATACATCGAATACACCGGAATCGACAATTTATACGCGATGCTTAGTATAGATGCACTTAATCCCGAAATCGAAATACTGGAGTTGAGGGCGGGGACCCTTGTAAAGCACTCCAAGATAGAAGTGCATGACAGCAACGCGAGTTGCCTGGGTTTACAGAGAATGGGTGACGGACATATAACCCTGTATTACAAGGACGGTAATACTGCGTACATGCGTATGCTTTGGGCTATCAGTAGCAGCGGCACAATTACACAGGCCGCCAATGTGAGTCAGGCAATCCCAATTTGTGATGTCAGCAATATGGTCGTAACTTTCTCAGAGCCTCGTGATTATATATGCAGACTGGGGACGAGTCCGTATACGGTGTTCGCAGCAGGCACAGGGCCAGGCTTATCGCAGATTTTACAACTTAACGTCATACAGCACCGGATCCCTCCGACAGTGGATACAACGGCCCTGTATCCACTCACAACCTCGTATAATACAACAGTAGACGCCGCGTTTGATGTTTCCGGAGCGGTTACGAATTGCGGTGACACCCCGGTTACGGAATGGGGGTTTTGTTACAATACCTCCGGGTTTCCTACCTATGCGGGATCCCGCGTAACCTACACGGGCACCCGGACATCTCCGTTCGATTTCAATGACGAAGTCTGGGACCTGGCAGCTGCTCAACGGTATTATTTCGCGGCGTATGCCTGTAATGCCAGCGGGACCGGGTATGGAGATGTGCTGAATTCGTATGGCTTCCCCGATTACCCATATACAATAGCGCGCTGGACCTTCGAGCCCGTAGATATTAGCAGCGGGACCATTATGGATATTACCGGTAACGGGCATGATATTTCGTTTACTTTATATAACCCAAATTTAGATATTACCGGAGGCCCGATTACGCCTACAAATATCGCGGAATATACATGTGAGGGTACCGAATGTGAGCATTTCTGGACTCCTCAGTTTGTTACGCCGGATGGCTATATCTTAAATCCCGGGAGTGTGAATACCCCTTGGGGGGATTTCCTCCCTGAAAATACTATACCGGGCCGGTTGTTTTGGCTGAGCGGCTTAACAATTTTAATGTGTGCCCTGGGGTTTTTTATTTACAAGTGGACCCGCGTGTTATTGACTGTGGCTGTAACTGGACTGTTGTGCATATTGATCGCCTGTTCTATACAATGGATGGGATGGTGGGTTTTTGTGATGGCTGCAATATTAACGCCCGGATTGCTTTTAAAGGACGAGTCCCGTAATCCATTTTAGGATAGTGATATGAGAGTACAAATATTGATCAGTTTGGCATTCGTCTGGATCGTCGGCGGAATTATCAGTGATATTATGGAAGGCGAAATGCTCAACCCTGAAAACCAGCAGGTTATCCAGGATATGACGGCCTATAAGATATTGGATTCCCAGGGCTTCATGGGGATACCAATAATGGGTATCGAGTTTTTTAAGGAATTTACGAATCTGATATCGTTTAAATATGATTGGCTGACCGGCGGATTTGTTATGTTTCGTTTTATTATAATGTGTATTGCCATGGGCATCATTGGGATTTTGGGATTTATGTTCCTGCCTGGTTTATTCACATCGGCCGGCGGACTGATCAGATGGTTCCGTTAACGATACCCCGAAAACTGCTACACTTTCATTTCGATATACCACGTTAAGATCCGTTTCATCCCCATAAACTGTGCCCCGTGCCAGCGAATCATTACATGATATTTCCGCTCCGCCGATGGCTTCCGTTAAGCGGTTTAAAACATAATCCTCATCATATTCCCAGGTGCTGCAGATAAAGTAATCAGCCCCACATCTCTCCAGCGCTTTTCCGAACGACAGAGCATTATCCGTGCAATACAATTCCCTCAAATTGGTTAATCCGGATCGCTGACTACTTCCATGGGCTGGCAGTCGATCACCTAACGCTATCACCCAATACTTGTGGGATCCCAGACAAGCCACTCGCGATTCGACCGGCGTATTCGTCCTGATATAATCCAGCGCATTTTGCCAGTCTTTTGACGCTGCCATCCTGGGGACCGACTGGAGCGACAATGCGGATAATATAGATGTAGTAATTAGCGTTACTGCAATAACCAGGATTACAGCCTGGACCAATTTCAACCGGATCATCTCGGACCCGCCAGCGGCTGTATACCGCGCCAGCCCATAGCTTACCGCTACCCCGGATATTATGCTGATAGCAGGCAGTGAAAACACCATTACTCGCGACACGGCCCCAGCTCCGGCCAGGACGATAACTATCCATATCATTATCATCGTAGTATGCAACGCCGGCCGTACCATGTCTATTATTATGCCGGCTAATATCAGTGGTACGGTCCATCCCCAATACAAAAAGATATCAGCCATACGGATCGCTTGAAACTCCCCAATCTCATCGGTATTAATTCCCATGGCATCCACTAGAACGGTTGCTAGGCAATAACCGGATAGCAGCCCCAGTGCCCAGATAATCGGCTTGATCCGCGGGGATCCGGCCGCTCGATATAAAATTATGGCAGTTGCTATCACCAGGATTACAATACTACCTGCGATATGCCACTGAGCCCACTGTGCACATGTAATACCCGCTATGCCAATCGTCAGCATACAACGTGCCTTTATGGTATGCTGCCGGCCGATTTCGAAAACTCCAATCACTGCCAACAATACCAGTAAAACGCTTAATCCATCCCGGTCGAGATATCCGGCTGAGGTTACGAGCACCGAATATGGTGCCAGCGCCCACACGATTATAGTTGCATAGGCCGCGACCTGATCCCAATAACGAGATACAAACCAATAGAGTATCAATATTATTACGATATTTATCAGTATTGGTATCAATATGGAGGCCGCTTCTACCCCGATAACCATTGATAACCATCGGATCGACAATGTTAAACCGGAATGCAGGGGATATCCCTTGTTCATTAATATTGGCAGTTCCGGTCCCGTAGATAAATAGTGGAAGAGATAAGAATCGGTTCCTAGAATGTAGTAATTGCTATTCAGTAAGTGGAGAGCCCTGGGGATAATACTAATGGCAATGATAATCAGTATTATTGATCGGGTTTTTGAAAACGGATGATACCAAATTATGCTGCCCTCCCTGTTAACTTCATAATCGCCAGTACCGGATCAACGAAGATTTGCTTCCATAACGGTCGCGGATCCGGCGGCGGTCCTTGCTCACACAACAGGCAGCGGGTTTTACCATTATATAAAACCCTGTTACATTTATCACAAAAAGTTACCATGCTAATCCTCCATTGATATACTCTGCTGTTTTTTGATGAGCCTGGGGGTGAAGAAAATTTGTCAAACTTTTGACCCCATTATTTTTTTTGGGAATAATGGGAATAATGGGAATAATGATCGTGGCCCACTCGTAACGATTTTTGGGAATAATTTTGGGAATACGGAATTTTTTGGGAATAATTATTGACCAGTTTTGGGAATAATTTGGGAATAATTTTGATCGTAAAATCCTTAATAATAATAATTTTTTGGGAATTTTTTGGGAATAATTATTATATTTAAGAGGGGTGGAATTAATCGTATTTTTCAACATTATTCCCATTATTCCCAAAAAAATAATAGGGGGGTCGGCGTTTTGGAGTTTTTTCTCAATCATCCTGTGCAACCAGCGTTGATTTTTTGATGGGAACAACCCACTCTTGATGATGGAACGGATATTTCCCGATCTGCTGTTTTGTTCGGTACCGCTCTTTGTCGCTGCAATGAATGTAACCCAGGTACGACATGTCGGACCAAACCGCTTTGGGTTTATGGGTGAACGGAGAAATTTTATTCAGGTGCTCGCGGACCTGGGCAAATACAATACCGGGGATCAAATAGAAATACTCGTCATCGAACCATCCTGCCGTAAACCGCGGGGGCAATACCGTTTTATCCGGTGGCTCGCTGTCGATCGGAAGGAAAACCATCCACCCCTGGCTGTATATCGTTTTCAGTCCCTCTAAAAACCGGTTGCCCGGGCGCTCATCGTTGACCGTGCTGGCGTGTTTGGCGGACAACCTGACCAGGGTGTACCATCCCTCGTCCCGGATATCCTTCGCCAGGTCGGCGCCGATTGCCTGGCACTCCATAGCATACTGGGTGCCCAGGTGGATCCCTGTATATAATGTAGCAATGGTTTTTGATAATCGCGGATGAGAGACCGCCCCTTCCAGTAATTTCTCTTCCCAGCCATCCCGTAATATCTCGATCTCGCTGGAGATACGGTCCCATCCGTTGGCCAGCCACTGGATATAATGGGCCATGGCATATGAATATATCGCCCGATCCTTTTTATGCTCACGGATCTTTGCCAGGTCGATATCATCCGGGAAGACATCCACAACAAACAACCGAGCGGTATTGGATTCTCCCGACGGCAGCTGCTCCCCGGACGAAATCACCGCGCCCCTGGGGCGGAGAGTTTTAGCCAGCATCGACGGCCCGTCCATTTTGGTCTGCTTCGCCTGGTCCCCGACCAGGTGGCAGATTTTAGCGGCCATGTTCTCCAATTGCTGCTGTTCATGCACGGATCC
>Ga0180432_10004741_pt1 | contig 18460 bp, 11 predicted proteins | sample SS_ome_10_FD_132414 | JGI IMG/M metagenome (GOLD analysis project Ga0180432, IMG submission 132414) | Hypersaline lake sediment archaeal communities from the Salton Sea, California, USA - SS_1_MS_2 metaG | ecosystem: Environmental > Aquatic > Non-marine Saline and Alkaline > Hypersaline >...
AACTGCCGTCCGCCCGTCCGCCTGTCTGCCCGTCCGCCCAGAAAACGAGGGACAAAGTATCGAAGCGACAGACGGTGACTTGGCATACAAAACCGTCGAAGCAATCATCGAAACCTGGCACGTCACCGACGAGTGGTGGCGCAAACCAATTGAACGGAGATATGTGGAGGTCATTCTACAAGGAGGAAAGCACGTGGTATTGTATGAAGATCTGGCTAACAAAGATTGGTTTGTACAGAAGCCGTAGGATATGTATTCCGAACTCCACTCCCACTCCGCCTTCTCGTTCCTCGACGGAACTACACTCCCCGAGCAGTTGACGTTGGAGGCACAAGCACTCGGCTACAACGCAGTAGCACTCACCGACCACCACGGGCTGTACGGCTCGATGGTTTTTGCACAAGCAGCAAAACAGGTCGGCCTTCAAGCAATCACCGGTGTCGAGCTTACCTTGCTGGACGGCTCGCACATTACTCTTTTGGCCGAGACGCAGGAGGGTTACTCCAATCTGTGTCGACTCATAACTGAGGCACACCTATCACGCGAAGACAGGCGAGACCCCCGCCTCGACTTCAGGTCTCTTGAACGGCACTCAGAGGGATTGATCGTGATGTCTGGCTGTCGTTCTGGTTTTCTACCACGGGCACTCGAACTCAAAGGAACGACGGCGGCGCGCCGTATTGCTCAAAGGTGTATAGACATCTTCGGGAGAGAAAACTTCTTTGTAGAGCTGCAGCGCAACTACGTGCGCGGAGATCGCGCGCTTACCTGTGCACTTTGCGAAATCGCAGACTCTTCCGGATTGTCGGTAGTTGCCACCGGAGATGTTCACTACCACCGACGGGAACTCCACAGGGCGCATGACGTGCTGATGGCAATCCAACACCGCACCACTCTCGACGCTTCGCACGAGCAGCGTTTTCCCAACAGCGAGTTCTATCTACGTCCGCCGGAAGACGTTGCAGCACTTTTTCAGGACCGACCCGATGCAATTGCCAATACGCTCTTGATTGCCGAACGGTGCAAGTCGTTCGATCTCACCAAGGACCTTGGCTACGATTTTCCAGATTTCCGTGGTGCGGGACGTCAAACCGCCCCTCGCGCACTTGCAGAGTTCTGCAATACAAAGCTCGAGGAGTACTATCCTCCGGACTCTTGCCACCGTGCCGAGGCCGAGAGCAGGCTCGAGCAGGAATTGCGGCTCAGCGAGTTGCACGGCCTGTGCGGTTTTTTTCTTCTCTATAGAGAGCTGCTGGAATTGGCGCACGAGGTCGCCGCTGATGTACGGCGAGGAACACGGCGTGTTAGTGCGAATCTACTTCCGGGCCGTGGTCGTGGGTCATCCGTATCATCGATTGTCTGTTACTTCCTGGGACTCTCCCACATCGATCCGATTCAGAACAGACTCTTTTTAGGTCGATTCCTGAATGAAGAACTTGCATCGATACCCGACATCGACCTCGATTTCCCGCGCGAGATCCGCAAAGAGTTGATTCGCCGAGTATATGACCAGTACGGTCACGACCATGTAGGTCTCGTCTGTTCTTTCCCTACCTACCACCTACGCTCGGCCGTGCGGGAAGTCGGGAAGGCGCTCGACCTTCCTGCCGGAGAACTCGAGAGAATCGCAAAACTCGGTGGGCATCAATCGGCCAGAGGCGTTCGCGAGGAGCTGCAGAAACTGCCCGGCCTCCAAGACAAAGCGGATTCACCTCTGTGGCAGCACTTGGGGGATCTGTGCGACAAGATCGCTGGCCTCCCAAGACACATCTCACAACATGTCGGCGGCATGATCATTTCCAGTCGTCCCTTGATCGAGTTGGTTCCTCTCGAACGCGCGGCAATGCCAGATAGAGTCATTTGCCAGTGGGACAAGGACTCCTGTGACGATGCACGATTTGTTAAGATCGATTTTTTGGCCCTTGGTATGCTTTCACTCGTCGAAGAATGCGTGGAGATGGTGGCCGAACGTGAGGGTATACCGCCCGACTTGAGCCGCATCGGTTTCTCGGATACGGCGGTGTACGATCAGATCTGCGCGGGCGACACTGTCGGCACCTTTCAGATCGAAAGTCGCGGACAGATTCAGATGATTCGACGGACGAGGCCGCGTAACCTCGAGGACATAGCCGTCGAAGTCGCGCTCGTACGACCCGGGCCGATTGTCGGGGGTGCGGTCAACCCTTTCGTGCGGCGCCGTGAAGCTCTCCGGATTGCAACCGCCAACAATCGCAGCTACGAACCACCTTTCGATCACCCTTTACTCAAAGACGCGCTCGCTGAGACGCTTGGAGTGATCGTCTATCAAGACCAAGTGCTGCAGGTCTGTCAGGCACTGGCCGGCTTCAGCGCCGGTCAGGCCGAGGCGCTGCGACGCGCAATGAGCCGCCGCCGCTCACTCGAGTTGATGCAGGGTTTCTGGGAGCAGTTTCGAGATGGAGCCGCCGCGCGGGGCGTGCCGGAATCCACCGCGCAGAAAGTATTTCAACAGGTAACTGCGTTCTCACAGTTCGGATTTCCCAAGTCGCATGCAGCCGCGTTCGGGCTGCTCGCATACCAGTCAGCCTGGCTTCGGCACTATCACCCGGTCGAATACTACACGGCACTGTTCAACAACCAGCCAATGGGCTTTTACTCCCTCGACGTGCTGGGTAGGGACGCGAACCGCCACGACGTCGAGATACAGATGCCAGACATCAACAACAGTGACGTCTACTGCACCGTCGAAGACGGCACGGTACGTGTCGGATTCAGCTTCTTGCGAGACTGGGGCATGGATGTCGCCGAGGAAGTCGTACTAGAACGCGAGCGAAATGGTCCGTTTCAGTACCTTGCGGACTTTGTGCGCAGGGCACCAGGCGGGCTTTCGAGAACCGCCATTGAGAACCTCGTCTGGGTTGGTGGCTGCGATTCTTTCGGTCTCACCAGGAGAGAACTACTTTGGCAGGTAGGACTCTGGCTACCGCCGAAAGCAGAGCAGTCCGATCGTAACCGCGTACGTCGCCAGTTGGAGTTACCCCTCACCCATCCTTACGAGCACATGTCCTTTCCCGATGTCCAAGGTGACGAACGTATTCTTGCCGAATATCAGATGATGGGTTTTGCTGCAAGCGGCCATCCGTTCACGTTGTTGGCCGACGTGCTCCCGCCAAACGTCGTGCGAAGCGATCGCCTCGATCTACACGAAGAGGACTGTGACGTTCAGGTTGCAGGTTTGGTAGTTGCCCGCCAAAGACCTGAAACCGCAAAAGGATATTCGTTCATTTTGCTTGAAGACCAGACAGGCATGATCAACGCGGTGGTTCGCCCTGACATTTACGACCGCGACCGTATCACTATTCGCACCGAACCATACCTGTGGATTCTCGGAAGGCTGGCAAAGGACGATGGAACCGTGAATATCATAGCAAAAGAAGTACGACCACTGCGGTTACGCAAACATACCGTCAGGGAGCACCCGGAAACTGTCCACAGCCAATCCCCATACAGGTTTCTGAAGAACCTCCGACGGGGTCGATCTCAATCGAGAGATTGGTTTTAGTCCGGGAGCGACAAACCTCGAATACGCACGATCCGTTCTATCGTCTCCCCAATCTTGTTATTGGGGGTCGACGCACCCGCCGTTATGCCTATCAGCTTTGGACCATCGCCAAGCCACCCTTCGACCACGACGTCTTCCATCGAGCCTACCGGTTTGTAGCAGATGCGGTTCTGTTCTGGATCGATGCACGAGGCGTCGGCGATGTGAAAGGTGGGACTACGTGTCGAACACAACTTTGCGAGATGGTTGGTATTGCTGGAATTGTACCCCCCGATCACCACCATCATGTCAAGAGATTCCTCAACCAGATCGAGCACGGCATTTTGCCGCTCCTGGGTTGCTGTGCAGATGGTCCCAAACGACCGAAAATGCTCGTCGATGTTCTCTTCCCCGTAACGACTGATCAACGCGCGCCGTACACGATTCTCGATGGCAAGGGACTCGGATGCCAGCATGGTAGTCTGGTTGGCGATTCCCACATATTGCAGGTCGCGCGAAAAATCAAAACCCTCAGACACCTTGTCGGCAAACGTGGCCTGCAGGACGGATGGATCGCCCTCACGTTCAATGAAGTTGCAGATCAGCTCCGTCTCATCCTGGTCCCGAACCACCACGTAGTTCCCAGTACCGTACTTCTCTATCTGACTAACGGTTGCTTGAGTTTCTTCGTGGAAGTGTTTGCCGTGAACGAGCGACGTGAAGCCATCCCGCGCGTACTGTTCGACCCGCTTCCAGACATTGAGCACCGACCCGCACGTCGTATCGACGAGCACGCAGCCCGACTCCTGCAACCGCCGCAGGTCCTGCGTGGTCACCCCAAAAGCAGGAATGATGACTACATCGTCGTCAGTTATGGAGGAATAGTCGAACCGCCCGTCGGAACCTGGCACCAAGATTGTCACGCCCATCTGTCTCAGCGTTTGATTCACATGCGGGTTGTGTATTATCTCACCCACGAGGAACAGGCGTTTACCTGCGAACTTGCGTGACGCCTCGTATGCGTATTCGACGGCACGCTCCACGCCGAAGCAAAAACCGAATTCCCGAGCTAGGCGAAAGTTCAGGTTCCCCACTTCGAGAAAGAAGTCATTTTCCCTTATGCGATCTACTATCCGGCTGTGGTAATCGATGGAAAGAGTCTCGGCCACCTCACGCCTCAAACCAAAGCCTTTGCGGAAGTATTTTTCCGTCACTTCGTCATCCTGCATCAGAGGTGGAATCAGACGCCAGAGTGGAATCCTGCAAGACCTGGCAATATTCAGCTGAGAGCGGTCTTACCGGGATACTTTCGAATACGCCAACGTAGTGCGTGAGAATGTCGAGGTTGATTTCCCTTAGAGTGGACGTAAAGCGCCCGCTTACCTCATCGCCAAGCTCAATCAGCTCAAGCATGCCGTCATATGCCTGAAAGCCTAGTGCGTCTGGTTCGTCAAAGATCTGAACAGCAATCAGTGCGGCGGGCGCTGTGGGAAACTCTGCAGCAGCAGGAACCATAGGGTATTCGCCAATACGATTTTCACTCGGCATTCGCAGCAGCAGCGCAGTGCCCAACCCCTCGGGCCCGGCATACATCTCGAGAACACCTTGTTGGTCGCATATTCCTGCGTGAGTACTCCACGAACCATGGATGTCATGATCGCCAGCGCTAACGGTAACCAGCTTTCCGCGGCGAGCACGTGGATAGGATGGCCGTGGTGGAAGCTGCGCAGCCGTCAGCCGTGCTGTATCCGTATCACGCAACCGGGGGGGCTCGTCCAACGATTCGGGCTGGTCGCTGCACGCCGTCACGAACGCTGACAATGCAAGCACTACTAACGCCACTGAGCGCAGGGCGGTTGGAATCTCGAGAATTGGCAGATACATGTTTTCAGAAGCTAGTACTGTATGCAATAAATGCCACTGCGCATGGTGTGTGCACCTCAAGAGCTTTGTTGTGTGCTACTACGTTGGTTTTCTGGAGTGATTCAGCGGTAGGCGCTGAACGCTAAATCGAATCGCACGCCGTTGGTGGGTCTCAGCCCCTTAGCGAGGTTGAATCGGATCATCCCGTTTATCAAAGACAATCCAACACCACCCCCCACCAAAGGATCTGACGTGAACGTATCTCCCGCGTCTATGAAGACCACTGGAGCCCAGAAGTTGGACCTGGCGACTGCGAAATCGAGCTGCGCAGACCAGAATTCGCGACCGGACCTCACGCCATACTCGTAACCTCTAACCGTGTGCGGCCCCCCTAAGCGAAATGTATGTTGTGGCAGAGCATCTCCTTGGCCAACACCGGCGCGAAGCGTCACAGTGCCTGTTCGTCGCAACACCCTGAACGGTATCGCCGTAGTGCCCCAATACCGTGCCGAAAGCAAGGAGTCGGTACCAAGCAGATCGCCACCTAAGACTGCAGAAGCCGGACCGATGGTCACGGGCCTAGTAATCCCTGCCCGATAGTATGTATCCTCCGCCACTGGCGGGTTTGCTCGGAAATCTCCTTCGCCCCAAATGCCTGGAAACGGTGCGCCGACTTCGGTACGCATAGATGTGTGGCGTTCAATCCGTGCGTCGAACGTAAAATCTCTCAGCAACCCGACGTTCCATTGATAGGTTATGCCTCCTCCCAACGAGAGGAAATAGTCGGCATCGTCGTGGCCGGCGAAGAAAGCGTTCATCGAGTTGCCTATACCCTGCCCGGCTGTCCACGGTTCGAATTCTTGAACCGTTCTGTATGCCGTGACCTCGAATCGTCCGCCTGGGCCGTCTCTGAGCCAGGTGAGCGACCCGGTGGGACGCCAATCACCTATTCCAATCCTTGCTGTTGCATGAACAGTGGTGAAAGCAGGCCCCGGCCTCAGTTGATACCCCAAGCCGAAAGATGCGCCCTGCACGCGATTGAAGCGTGCAACGTCCGAGAATCGTTCCCAGGCAAGTCCGTATTGGGTTCTTCCAACCCACTCCGCTGGCAGTTCCTCTGACAGCTTTGCCAGAGCCACAAGCGATTCGCGAAAATGTTGTTCTTGCTCTCGTTCGAGCGAAATCTTGAAATCGGTGTCCCATTCATGACTCAAGAGAGTATCCGTTGGTGGGACCTCCATCTCCCACCGGCCATCGGTCCAGGTTCCCGTCTTGAAATACCCACTTCTGTACCGCTCCGCAGAGTTCTCGGGCTCTGCGCCGCTTTGGTCGTCAGAAACCCTAAGCCGCGTGTGGGTCGTTTCTCCTTCCCCTTCCTCGATGAGCGAATCCAAAGGAACCACAAATAGGGCTTCTGGACTTGTGTTCACTCTGTAGTCACGGAAGTCGGATATGAAGCGAATGGGGATGGTTGCATTAATGAACCACGGTATCTCAACGGTAAGAGAGAGCAATTGGCGGTGCGGTAGCCAGTAACGGTTCTCGATGAGCGCGTATTCGATGTCGGCCTGGACGCTCAACACACGGTTGGCCATTTGGTTTTCTTCGCGTGCTCTTGAGCTATCCTCCGGCGTCGACCCATCGGGCTCATCCCACAAATACTCACCGACGAACACAATCATGAGTCGCACCACGTCGCCGGTGTCCTGGTCGATCCACATATCGCCCGCAACCAACGACGCCCCGAGGCGTTTGGGTTCCACGCGCATCTTGACCGCTCGCACATTTCTGCCTGGCACGTTGATTCTCACCGAATCGGTGATCGCAAAGCGGTAGTGCTCCGTCGCTCCCGTCGCCAGTGGGTGAAGTGCAGGTGTATCAGGCAAGTCGATCAGGCTAATCTGGTCACCGAAGGCCCGCGGTATGAACCAAGGTCGGTCGAACCACGCATCCTGAGCGAACTCCCGCTCACCTTCTTCCATTTCCGCCGCGACGTCGTCTCCCATTCCCGCGACAATCCTGAAGATTGGCGCTGCAGCCCTCGCGCCCAAAGCCTGCACCTTCAAGTCGTTCGGTGCTTGCCAAGTCACTCGCGCCACAGTCTCGCGAACCATGAGCGTGGTCAACCTCGAGAACCGACTCCGCCCCGCAGTGGCGTCGACTCGCGTTTCCACAATCGCACTGTAATCCCGTACGAGCGAGTCTTGTCTGATGTGGCGCACGCGCGCACGAGCATAAAGCTCCGCTGTCGTTGCGTCGCTGAACGTTGCGGTTTCGCCTTGCTGTGGGGCGAGTGTTGCCAGGAACCCGACTAGGACGGCTGTGACCATTTGCCGTGGCCACTCCGGTGCAAACCGTACTCCTTGAGTCGACGCCAGAGCGTCGTACGAGATATTCCTAGTGCCCGTGCACTCTGGGCGAGGCGCCAACCATTCCCTTCCAACGTCTGCACGATCGCGTTACGCTCGCGCTCTGCCAAGGTTTTGGGCCTATTGCCCGTCTCCGGCAGGTAAACTGCCTCACCTACTTTCAAATCACCAACTCGCAACGGAGCTATGCGTGCACCGAGCCGCGCCAATTCCGGAACCAGGCGCTCGGCTTCGCGCGGTGTGTCTCCCGCAACGGTATGCAGGGTTTCCTCAGCGGGGCTGTTAGCGTACACCACACGACCGTGGGGGTCGAACACCACAACTCCCTCGCTGAACGAGTCGAGCACCGCTCGGGCCAGCGGCGAAAACACGGATGACATGGTCACTACACCTTGGTTGGTCACGCACGCTTATGTACGCTTGAGACACACCGAAGGTTTCATTTCGAGTCGTCATGTTCGACTCTTGAACCCAGTAGTAGTTGTCACTTTCAACCACGCACACAACTGACCATCTAGTCAATGCGGTAAAGGCAGCATATCTTGGCTAAGGGAGGCAACGCTCCTGAAGCATGCTGACCGTCCAAACAGTCAGGAGGCTCTATGGCAGCAAAACGTGGCGAGGCCAGGCAACGGATTCTCAATTGTGCGTCCGAGCTTGTGCGGAAAAGCGGTGCCGATGCGATGAGCATTGAGGCCGTCGCGGCAGCTGCAGGATCTGCAAAAGGACTGGTTCACTACCACTTCAAGACAAAACAGGGACTTTTGTCAGCGGTTGCCGAAAACCTGGCTGCAACGAGGATGGAACACTGGTCGGCAGCATTCGCTGCGCCATCCGCCCAGGATGCAGTGGGCCAAACCTGGGCATTGTTGACCGCAGAGTCAGCAGACGGCACGGTGCGCGCGTGGCAATCGCTAGTTAGCGGTTTAGAAATATTGACTGACGGGCTGGCCAATAAACTCCGTTCAGGCTTTTCGGTCGGTTTGACAGAGGAGTTCACTTCCTTGCTGCGAACCGAGCTGGGATTGACGCCAACAATACCAGATCCAGAGATCGGCATGCTGCTGGAAGCACTGATTACGGGCATTGGATTCCAACTCGGAAGTGGCACGGACCCACTCGAGTTGGAAGGAGTCTACTCGGCCGCGTGGTTGGCCATGCTATCGTTGACGCAACCAGCGTCTTAACGGCGACGTCGGTAGCGGCGATTCCGATCAGATGGTATCCGGCTCAGCCGGTCTCGCATTTCTTCGAGCGACTTGGCACGAACCAACTCTCGCTTTCCCCTGACCACGCTGAACCGATACGGTCTATCGAGTTTCTCCAGGTCACGTGTTCGGGTTCGTCTCGCCAGCGATTCCCGCAAGCGCAAACGCACAACCGGTATGGCTTCATCCAGTTCGTATTTGAGCGGAATCTTGTTTCCACGTACCGTGATAGACTTGGGCAAAGCGTCAAGAGGCCCTGTTTGTTCAACAGTGAGAAAGTCTGCGACACTCAGCCGGATAGTGGTGTCGAGGAATTCCTGCCAACTCGATACGTCTGCAAGCTGACCCAGCAGATTCTCCTCGGCGCGGTCTGGCCCAGCTTCCTGGAGGGTACCGCCAGACCGTCGGTAATACTCGTCCAAACGTCTCACAATCTTCGTGACACGTTGCTGGTTCGGATGAGGTGTTACGCCTTCGAGGAGTTTCTTCGCTAGTTCCCGTCTTGCTGCGTCTTCCTGCCCCTGCGGAAAACCATCGACTATAGCCGTGCTTTTTCGATCGAGGATGAATCCGGCATACTTTGAGGTCTGTACAAGCGAGAGCCGGGAACGTCCTTTTGTGCTGCGTAGCTCGATTTCTGGAAATCCCCGTGCCGCATATTGCTGAAGCAGTTTGAAGGGAATACTCGTACCTTCGATCGCGGCGCGTGGGGAGCCGAACCGGTTGGCAAAGTATGAGATCGTCCCTGCGACCGCCGAGTGACGACCGCATACAGAAGACATCGATAGTCTCACCCGTTCTCCACCTGCGGTTTCACCGTCGATGGCCAGATCGAACGGCATGATCGCTGCCACTAGATCCCGATAGTCTCGGAGCACTTGTTTTGTCACCTTTGGCAGCCGTTCCGGCAACGGTCGTTCGACTGTTCTCATCACCGAAGCCATGCCAAGCGCGATGTCTTCAATCCCTTTCACCAACACACCTCGGTATTCGGCCCATTCGTCAATCGACTCGTCGAACTGATGCCGTTCGAGCCCGTACACCTCGCCGACGAAGCCAGTCTCGTTCAACACCTCGGCGTAGATACTGTATCCAGTCAGGTGGTCGCTACCCGAGACGACGAGACCGCGAAGATTCGGATCCTCTCTGGTCAGGCGATGCAGTGATTCGATATTCGCCATCACTGCAACAAACTGTAGGAGGTTCTCGTCCGCGTGGACCAGGAGTTCCGCCCAAGGTCTGTCCACCGGCATCGCTTCAACGTCCCTACCGTACGCGGTCAGCCGCCCCTCTTCAATCAACCCTCTCTCCGTCATCTCCCGCACTGCATTCCGGTAGGCTCGACGATCTAATGTGACGGGCAGTTCCAGGTCTGACAGATCTATTCCAAGGGCTGCTGCGGTGAGAGCTACTCGCTCGCTGTCGCCGGCGAGTTGGAAATCCGGGGTGGTTGGCTGTAACGACTCAAATTCGATATCGCGATCGGTGAGCAGAATTACTTCCCCGTTGGGAACGCGTCCGTGTACCCGCCCCGCCATCTGCAGAATTTCGTTCGCACTCAAATGCTTCGGCGTGAGCACGTTTTTGCCACGATCGATCACCACGTTGAAGCAAGCGTCCGCGATCACCACGGTGTCGAGACCCTGAACGTTGAGCGCCGACTGGCCCGCCTGCGTCATTGCTAGCACAAAGGGCTTCTCCGCCGTACCCTCCAGGAAAGGTCTGATGACACGTATCGGCTCTCCGCCATGATAGAACGTCGTTTTCAGTCTGCCACCACCACGGCTCAACATCGCGGCGGCTTGTTCAACCTGCGCACGCGTGGGCAGGAACACCGCTACGCCCCTGCGTTCGCGAATCACGCGCCTCACGAAATGCGCGTCCAGGAATTCGAAAGGGTCACCCGACACGTACTTGACGTCCGCCGCCAGATCCGGGTCGAATGCGGTCGTCTCGAGCATTCCGGCAGAATTGAGGTATTCCGCGTAGAACGTCGGATCGACGGTCGCCGAAAGCCAAATGAACCGGCACCCCAATCTCTTGCCCAACGCGAGACAAAGCTCCAGTTCAGCCGATGTCTGGTGGATTTCATCGACGATTATGGTGTCTCGACTGTCAATCAGATTGTCCTGGAACCAGCGCCGCGCAATTCCGGTGGTCACGATCACGACGTTCCAACTTGGCGTCTCGGGCGTGGCTTCTCGTTCCCTATTGACGACGCCGACCTTGAGAGGGGCTTGCAGGATCTCCTCTGCAATGGGACGGATCGAAAGTGTCTTTCCGGTACCTGTGCCTGCCACTATGCCGAATCCTACGCCCTCGCGAGCGAGACCCCGGATCTCGGTGCCGTGCTCGCGTTCGAGAACCGTGTCGATGTCAAGCTCCATCGCCAACTCGATCGTCTCGCACGCCGCTCGGGTGGGAGCGATCACGATGATGCGACCGCTTGTAGGTTCGGCACGTCGGTATTCGTCCGGATTCGGCGGCAGGTAATGATCCCGGACCCGAGAAAGCGGGCTCATTGGCTCAACAAGGTGGGGTTGTCTGGGTACATTGCAACCGATTCATTCAAGCGTGGGACGATCATCAACGAACCATAAGCGGACCACGTTCAAGCTAATCATAGAAGCAACACTGAGAAGAAGCTCATGAAACTGCACACCAAAATCCTGATTGGATTGATATCGGGGGCCTTGCTGGGTCCACTTCTGGCCGACGTTCCGATCCTGGGGAATGTTGCACTCTTCATCAAACCGATCGGCGATGCGTTCATTAACCTCCTCGTCATGATAGTGGTTCCGCTCGTGATGGCTTCCCTCATCGTTGGAACCGCGAGTCTTGGCGATCTCCGCAGGCTAGGTAGAATCGGCATAAAGACGCTCGGCTATTACGCCGTTGCAACCGCTGTTGCTGTGGCCATGGGACTTGCTGCCGGGAAGATCTTCAATCCCGGTGCCGGACTGGACGAGGATGTCAAGGAGGAGATGCTCACGGACTATGCCGGACTAACACCGGAGCAACTCGAGCGTGTCACCGACAAACCGAGCGTCCTTGAGATCCTGGTTAGGATCATTCCGAGAAACCCGATCAAGGCGATGGCCGACACCGATTTCCTGCAGATCATTTTCTTCGCACTTCTGTTCGGCATTGCGCTCACGATTCTATCGGAGGAAAAGCGAAAACCGGTTCTCGACGTCCTCAACACGGTCAATGACGCGATGATCGTGTTGGTAAAGGGGGTAATGCAGGTTGCACCCTACGGCGTCTTCGTGCTGATCGCTGCAGTCGCTGCTCAATTCGGCTATGGAATATTGATAACGCTGGCCAATTACGTTCTAGTGACGATCGGCACAATGCTCTTTTTCATGTTCACCTACTACCCACTCTCCACAAAATTGTCCGGAATGTCACCGGTCATGTTTTTCAAGAGATTCTACGAGGTGGCGGTGTTTGCGTTCTCCACCTCGTCGAGCAACGCGACTCTGCCTCTCAACCTTCAGGTGTCGGAAGAAGAACTTGGTGTCTCGAATGAGATGGCCTCGTTCGTGCTCCCATCAGGCGCCACGGTCAACATGAACGGTACGGCCATTTATCAGGGTGTGAGCACGATCTTCATTGCTCAGGTGTTCGGCATCTCCCTGGGGTTAGGTGACCTGCTCATGGTAGTTCTCACAGCGACTCTTGCATCGGTGGGTGCGGCAGGGGTCCCCGGTATTGGCGTCGTAACACTCACTATAGTACTCAACGCAATCGGCATTCCGATCGAGGGAATCGCTCTCGTTATGGGCGTGGAGCGGATTCTCGACATGACTCGGACGGCGGTGAACGTTACCGGAGATACATGCTGTGCGATCTGGGTGGCGAAGACGGAAGGGGAACTCAATATCCCCAGTGATGCGGAGTCAAAAGCAGCAGCAATCTGACAAACACGGGTGCCTCGGTTGAACATACACCGAGGCACCTGTTCTCCTTTCCTTTGATCAAACGCCCTGGTGCTTCTTGACCAGCGATAGCACCTCTCCAGGTTCTGCATGTCGATCCAGCGCCTTCTTGGAGAACACCAATTCTCCATCTACCACAACCTCGAAAACGCCCCCACCGCTTGCGATGAGTTCGATCTCTGCATCCGGCAAGGCTTCTTTGATCTCGGCCGCCGAACTGGAGGCCCGCGGTTCGTAGTGTCAAACCGCGCAATATTCGATCGTTATACGCATTGTTCCTCCACAGATGATATGTTCATAAAACTACGATCATTGTTGCCACGGGACCATCTGACATACGCAGGCACATTGAAGACACGAGAGTCGCGACGATGACTTCGACGAGCACACCAAACATCCGCTGGTTTTCGACCGCTGTCGGCCTAGGTGGGCTGGGGTTGCTTGTCGCATCGCTAGTACGTCTGCTCGCAGCTCCCGACTTGCAGCTAGCGAGTTTCGGCCTCGAGTTTTTGATCATCGCCGGTGTGACAGCCGTCGTCAGGCAATTCGCGGTCGTGCTACCTGGGCACTCGCGTGTGTCCTTCGTAGGTTCGGTAGCCGTGACGGGCCTGCTTTTGACAGGCTGGGAACTCACCACATTGGCGGTATGCCTGGGACTCTTGGTGGGCGAAGCCGGGTTGCAACGCTCTCCAATGAATGTGGCTCTTCGTGCTGCTGTGCTATTCTCGTTCACCACCGGAATTGCCGGTATCGTCTACTCGGCGCTGGATGGCATTGTCGGGGCAGGCGCAGTTGGATTTTCTAACGCGCTGCCATTACTCGTAGTGGTGGTTGCACAACCGTTGCTTACTCAGGTCCTGGTGACTGTCGAGTCCACCCATTCCAATGTGGCGAACCCAGATACTGTACGTATCTCGTTAAAATGGGGATTGACAGCGGCTGCATTGGGCACCGCCTTGGCTCTAGGTTGGGTCAGCGCTATTTCGGCAAACCTTGTCTTAACACAGGCGATTCCAACATTCGCGATCCTTACAATCGCCGTCGCATTGGCCGTGTGGTTTTTGCGTGCCGCCGTGAAATCTGATATGTGGAGTGCGGCTTTCCGCTTGGGAAGGGCCGTGACGGAGGCGGCAAGTGTGGGTGGCGCGTTCGAGCAGCTCGTTGCCCTTACACAGTCGCTCGTGACTTGGGAGGCAATGTGTTTTGGGAGATTCGATGCGGTCGCGGAGGAAGTGGAGATCTTGGCTGACACTGCCGGGCGCGTCGGCACGCGCATTGACGCCACCCAGGGCATAGCTGGTATCGCGCTTCGCAACAGACGTGCTGTGGTGGGAGGCTCCGCAATGGGTGCGGCTGGGGAGCAGATAAGCAGCGATTCACTCAACTCCGAAATCGTCATTCCATTGCTCAGCGGATCTGTGCCTGTTGGCTTATGGATTGTCTCCCACTCTAATCCTACGCTCTATACCCAGACTGACGCAGATCACCTATCGCTCCTCGCGCCGCAACTGACTCACGTGCTCCTCATGAACCAGGCGCTGGTCCCAATTGCTCGATCCGCCGGCGCAATCGTTGACCGCGGAGAGCAACTCAGCAAAGCGAGCGAGACCGTGACAAGCGTTGCAGAGATAGCCGCGGAACAAGGGGAGCGTGCGGAATCCTCTGCGCGCCAAGCCGAAGAGTGTGCGCGCACTGCTATCGCCTCGGTTGGAGTGCTACTCGACGGCATCAACAGGACGATACCTGCATCGAGCGAAGCGCTTCATGCATCAGAGTCGGTAGCTCGAGATGCAGCGGAAGCTCACGATGCTGGCCGGCATGCAGCGTCACAGGTGGATATCATAGACGCGACGATTGAGGTAGGCATTACCGAAGTCGGACGGCTGCGCGATGCGGCGCGCGGGATAGAGGAATTCACTGAAGCCATCTCGTCGATCGCAAACCAGACCAATCTCCTAGCACTGAATGCAACAATTGAGGCCGCAAGAACCGGAATCCACGGAAAGGGATTCGCAGTCGTCGCTGATGAGGTACGCAAGCTCGCGGAACAAAGCGCGGCAGCGGCGCGGGACATGAGCCGCAGTGCGCAAGACACAAATGGTGCGATTGAACGAGCATCCAAGGTGCTTGAAGACTTGCGGACACAACTCTCTCAGCTTTCCGACACCTCGAAACAATGGACCACTGCGTTGGGGAACGTTTTGGCCTCGGCGGGTTCAGCTCGCGATATGGGAAAGCACTTGGGCTCGTTGCCTGAAGACAGCCAGAACGTTGCAGAGAGCCTTGCGGAAGCGCTCAAAGAGGCCGGTGAGGCAATCGGAGCATCGATAGCCCAGTTCGGCGAAATGAGGAAGGTCGCAACGCAGCAGCTTGGAGTCGTCAACGAGTTGACCGCTCATAGCTGCGCCATCTCCGACCTCGCCAACGATCTCTCCAACGCAACCGACGGCCTGGTAAAACAGGGGGTTCCGCTGCCGTCGTCAACGGTCGAACCGGACGTTTCGAGCAGTAGTACAGAAAAACCTGGTGCTGCCGAACCGGGGCAAAACTGCTGACACCCCACTCAAGACTTCTTAGATTGGACACCATGCCAACACGCACCCATTCCGCCCGCACGGCACCGTTCGCGTTGTTCGCGTTCGCAGTGCTGCTATCGACACCCTGCTTCGCCCAGTCCGGAACCTCTGGCCAAGTCGAGCTGGGGGCTTTTGGGATTTCGGCGAAGCACGGTGATACGCTCGCCCTCGACCGCGCATTTGGTGCTGGAGCGCACCTCGGGTACTTCCTGAATCGGATGTTTTCGATCGAAGGTACGGGCGACTACGTCCAGACCAAAGTGACGGAGTCAGGACAGAGAGTTGACGTTACCAGGCTCAGCGGAACCGTGCTGGCGCACGCGCACACGACCGCCTGGAGCGCGTTCTATTTGGGAGCAGGTATCGAACGCGTCTTTTATGACGGTGCGATAGACGACGTCGTCACCGGGTTCCATGGTGTTGTGGGAAACCGTCTCTCTCTCGGCGGTCGCGCGGGCTTGCGCATAGAAGGTCATGGCACTTTTTCACCGTCCACCAACTTCTCAATCTCCGCCGGCTTGTCGGTATTTGCCTTTGGGGGACCACCACGTGACGCCGATAGCGATCTCGTACCGGACAAAGACGACCGCTGCCCCCGCACCCCGCTGGGAGCTACAGTCGACCACGAGGGTTGCCCTAGCGACAGCGACGGCGATTCAATCCTCGACGGGCTCGATGCATGCCCAGACACGCCTGAAGGTGCCACTGTGGATCAGGAGGGTTGCCCCAGCGATGCTGATGGTGACGCGGTCCTGGATGGCATAGACATGTGCCCCAATACGCCCGATGGTGCCATCACCGATGACCAGGGCTGTCCAATTGACGGAGACGCCGACGGAGTCTTTGATGGACTCGACAGCTGCCCAGGGACGCCGGCCGGTGCCACGATCGACGAATCCGGGTGTCCGCTCGATGGAGATGGAGACACCGTTCTCGACGGACTCGATCGTTGCCCCGGAACGCCGCCTGGCGTTGCGGTTGACCACACCGGCTGCCCGACAGACACCGATGGAGATGGTGTACTCAACGATGCCGATGCCTGCCCGGGAACACCGCCCGGAATGGAAGTGGATGCGCGCGGGTGCGAGGTTGCCCAGGATACCGACGGAGACGGTATTGCAGACCCACAGGATCGCTGCCCAAACACGGCACCAGGCCAGAACGTAGATGCAGTCGGGTGTCCGATACTGTTCATGGTTGAGGAGGGCCAGCGCAGGCCGTTGGTCCTTCAAGGTGTCACATTCGCATCCGGTAGATCTGTGTTGACCGAAGCATCGTTTGCGACTCTCGATGAGGTTGCTGCATCTCTTCTGGCACATCCGGAAATTCGCATTGAGATTGCCGGTCACACCGACGCGACCGGCAGTCGCGAGGTGAACACCAGACTCTCGCTGGCAAGGGCCAGGGCAGTGATGATGCATCTGGCCCGGCAGGGCGTGTCGCCAGAACGGATGGAGGCAGTCGGTTACGGTCCGGATAGGCCGATCGCAACCAATGGCACCCCGGAAGGCAGAGCCAGAAACCGCCGCGTGGAGCTATCGATAATCGAGGGGGGGCGGTAGGCGCGCCGCTGGAAACTCTATGAAACATTGCGTTTGCTTCTGTTTCTGGGCGGCGTTTGCCCTCAACACTATTATTGCTGGCGGTGTTTTCGCTCAGGATTCTTCGCGATCGCGGTGGCTCGATATTCACCCGCGTGAAACCCGCCCTAATTATCTTGCTGAAGTTCTGCCGGACGACTTTGCATCAATACGGCTACCTGCGCCTCCTCCTGGGCAACCGCCGGCCGCTGTGCGGGGCCTGTACTTGAACGCATGGGTGTTTGGATCGGAGCGCTTCTACGATCTGCTTGCACTCGCTGATACTACCGAGATCAACGCGTTCGTAATCGACGTCAAGGATGTGCGCGGCTTCATTACGTACAGATCCTCCATCCCCACCGCCGTCGAGATAGGAGCAAACCGCCTGGTGCGTGTCAGGAATGCGCGTCAGCGTCTAGCAACTCTGGAAGAGCACGGAATTCATGCTATCGCCCGGATCGTGGTCGCTAAGGACACAATGCTGGCCAACCACAAGCCTGGCTGGGCTGTGCGTGATCCCGACGGTGGCATATGGCATGACCGATTCGGCGATCCGTGGGTGGACGCGTACTGTGATTCCGTCTGGATGTATGCGGCCGATATCGCTGCAGAAGCGGTGTTGATGGGCTTTCGTGAGATTCAGTTCGACTATGTGAGATTCCCGGACGAGCCGGCCGAGAACCTCGAACGCGCCATGTTCAACTGGCGGCGCCCAGGTGAGTCGCGGAGGAACGGAGTCCGCAGAAACCTTGAATTGGCCGCTGAGAGGGTGAGGGCACTTGGGGTACCGTTTACTGTAGATGTCTTCGGGCTCGCAACTAGCGCGAGAAACGACTTGGGCATAGGACAGTACTGGGAAGATGTGCTCACCACAACTGACGTTGTGCTGCCCATGGTATACCCTAGCCACTACCACGCTGGTGCATACGGGATTTCGTTTCCGAACGCCGCGCCTTACGAGACTGTGCGTCGCGCGCTGGTGGACGGCATAGAGCGCGCCGCTGCAATCGAGGGCGCTGCGAAGATTCGCCCATTCCTACAGTCTTTCTCCATTCGACGGGTACGGTACACTGCAACCGAGGTGAGGGCGGAAATCCAAGCGGTCGAAGATGTCGGCCTCACCGACTGGGTTTTGTGGAACGCGAGCGGCAGATATCCGGCCGCGGCGTTTCGGAGCGAAGGAGGAATGCTCGCCGATCAACTTGAGGAGAGAACGCGGTCGGAACAGAACAGGTAAACCCTGGTTCACCGTCATACCGATACACTTGATAGGCGTTCTGCTTGTCATCAGAACGCCTATTCCGTCCGCCACTGGCAACAGTCACAGGCCCCACGTCTGTTCTGTGCGCTACGCCGGCTCCCAGACCACGATCTGCCCCGCAATTGCGCTCGCGGCAGTCGTG
>Ga0180432_10004742_pt1 | contig 18459 bp, 19 predicted proteins | sample SS_ome_10_FD_132414 | JGI IMG/M metagenome (GOLD analysis project Ga0180432, IMG submission 132414) | Hypersaline lake sediment archaeal communities from the Salton Sea, California, USA - SS_1_MS_2 metaG | ecosystem: Environmental > Aquatic > Non-marine Saline and Alkaline > Hypersaline >...
ATATCGACGACTACAACGTCGTCACCTCCGACAGCGTTCACCTGCCCGCCATGGCGCATCTGTTCATGCAGGCCACCGGGGTATACGTCTGTAACTTCCTGCCCAAACCCGCCGAGATGGTGCCGGGCACCGAACGCACGCCCTGGTATCACCGCAATGTCGACTTCGATGAGGTCGCCTTCTTCCACGGCGGTTCGCTCTATGGCATACCGATGCCACCGGGGTTGATCAGCCATGCCCCGCAGGGCGTGCACCACGGTGCCCCGGAGAAGGCCCGCGAGCGGGCCCGACGCAAGTTCGACGACTTCACCTCAGTGGACTGGAAGGTCATCGCGATCGACACCCGGCGCAGGTTGCGCCCATCACCGGCCGTCCTCGCAGCTGACTTGGGTCAGCACGGATGACCTACCAGCGGATCCCCTATCTCGTCGCCTATCGGAACGATTCGGGGGTCCGCGACGTCTACGGCGGACTGGCCGAAGTCGTGGCGCTGGAGTGCCACCTGCTCAAGCCCGCAGAAGCCAGTGACACCGTCCTGGTGTTCATGCACCCATCCGCCGCCGGTGGCGGATATCTCCCCATGGTCACCGCGCTGGCCCGGGCCGGCCATCACGTCATCCACGCCGGCAGCCGATTCCGCGGCAGCGACTCTGCACTGCTGATGGAGAAGGTGGTTCAGGACCTCGGCGAGGTGATCGCCGACGCCCGGAACCGACTCGGCTACCGGCGGGTGGTGCTGGCCGGCTGGAGTGGCGGAGGGTCGCTATCGCTGCTCTACCAACAGCAGGCCCAGCACCCGACCGTGACGGCCAGCCCCTCCGGGGACGGCCCCGACCTGACCACCCTGGACCTGACCCCCGCCGACGGCGTCCTGCTGCTGGCCGCGCATATCAGCCGGCACGGCACCCTGACCGAATGGCTGGATGCATCCGTCCTCGATGAGGCCGACCCGTCCCGACGTGACCCGGACCTCGATCTCTACAACCCCGACAACCCCAACCAGCCGCCGTACACCGCTGAGTTCCTGCAGAACTACCGGCAGGCCCAGATCGACCGCAACCGCCGCATCACCGGTTGGGTCAAGGAGAAACTCGCCGAACTGGCCGCAGCGGGCCGTGCCGATGAGGAGTACTGCTTCGTCGTGCACGGCACCATGGCCGACCCGCGCTGGCTGGATCCGGCGGTGGACCCCAACGAGCGCGTTCCGGGCACCTGCTACCTCGGCGATCCGCAAGTGGTCAACGTCAGCCCGATCGGACTTGCCCGGTTCTGTTCGTTGCGCAGCTGGTTGTCGCAGTGGAGCTATGACGATGCCCGCGGCGACGGGGTGGCCTGCGGACGCGATATCGCCGTGCCCACCCTGGTGATCGGCAACCTGGCCGACGACGCCTGCACCCCCAGCCATACCCGGCGGTTGTTCGAGGCCATCGGGCACCCGGACAAGGAGATGCACGAGATCGCACACGCCAACCACTACTACTCCGGACCCGAACAGCGCGAGCCGCTGGCGCAGCCGGTCGGCATCATCACCGACTGGCTTGACCGGCATCACCTTTCGGGATCTACCCGATGACCCCGACCGGAGCCCTGGACGGTATCCGGGTCCTCGAGGTCGGCACGTTGATCTCCGGACCGTTCGCCGGCCGACTGCTCGGCGATATGGGTGCCGAGGTCGTCAAGATCGAACCCCCAGGCGCCCCCGACCCGCTGCGCACCTGGGGGCAGGCCGAAGTCGACGGCCACCACTTCTTCTGGACCGTGCACGCCCGCAACAAGAAGGCCGTCACCCTCAACCTGCGCGAGCCGGCCGGCCGGGACCTGTTCCTCGACCTCGTCGAGCGCTCCGATATCGTCGTCGAGAATTTCCGTCCCGGAACGCTGGAACGCTGGGACTTGAGCTATGACGTTCTGCGGCAAAGAAATCCGGGCATCATCCTGGTGCGGGTATCCGGATACGGCCAGACTGGGCCGGATGCGGGCAAAGCCGGCTACGCCTCTGTGGCCGAGGCGGTCAGCGGCCTGCGGCACATGAACGGCTTTCCAGCCGGCCCCCCGCCGCGGCTGGCACTGTCCCTCGGCGACACCCTGGCAGGTATGTTCGCCGCCCAGGGGGCGCTGGCCGCGTTGTACCGGCGCACCGTCACCGGGGAGGGCCAGGTGGTCGATACCGCGCTGACCGAGGCCTGTCTGGCCGTGCAAGAGTCCACCATCCCCGACTACGACGCCGGGGGCGTGATCCGGGGGCCGTCCGGAACCCGGCTCGAGGGCATTGCCCCGTCGAACATCTACTGCAGCGCCGACGGCAGCTGGGTGGTGATCGCGGCCAACCAGGACACCGTGTTCCGCCGGCTGTGCCAGGCGATGGGCCGGCCTGAACTCGCGGTCGACCCACGGTTCGCCGACCACGCGGCGCGCGGCCGCAACCAGGACGAGTTGGACACCCTGATCGCGGACTGGGCCGTACAGCGCCAACCACGCGACATCATCGAAACCCTCAGCGCCGCAGGGGTGATCGCCGGCCCGATCAACACGGTCGCCGAGGTGGTCACGGACCCGCAGTTCCGCGCCCGCGGCATGCTCGTCGAGCACTATGACGAAGGCGCCGGCCGACCCGTACTCGGCCCCGGAGTCGTGCCGGTGCTGACTGCCACCCCCGGTGGGGTGCGCAGCGCCGGTCCGGCCCGTTCGGGGCAGCACAACAACGAGATCTACGGCGAGCTACTGGGCCTGAGCGCCGAGACGATCGCCGAACTGACCACTCAAGGAGTCCTGTGAGCGCACATGTCACGATTCGCGAGGTCGCCCTGCGCGACGGCCTGCAGATCGAATCGCCGATCCCGCTGTCCGCCAAACTCGATCTGCTGGCGGCGATCGCGGCGACGGGCGTGCGGGAGGTGGAGGCCACCGCGTTCGTCTCGCCCTCGAAAGTGCCCGCACTTGCTGATGCACCTGAGCTTGCCGCTGCGTTGACCGATTACCCCGATATCGAGTTCTCGGCGCTGATCGCCAGCCCGAACGGGGTACGCCGCGCCATCGCCGCCGGATTCCGGTCCGTGGAGTACGTGGTGTCGGCTGCCGACGGGCACAGTCACGCCAATGTCGGCCGTACCAGTGTCGAGGCCAGCGCCCAGATCGCCGATATCGTCACGATCGCCCATGACGCCGGCGTGACCGTCGAGGTGATCATCTCCACTGCCTGGGACTGCCCCTTCGACGGGCCCACCCCGCCGCGGCGCGTCCTCGATGTCATCGACGCCGCCTGCGAACACGACGCCGACCGGATCGCCATCGCCGACACCATCGGTACCGCCACGCCCGGCCGGGTCGGCACGCTGGTGGACCTGGTGGCATCGCATATCGGCGACCGGCCACTCGGCGCGCACTTCCACAACACCCGAGGCGCGGGCCTGGCCAGTGCATGGGCTGCGGTGAGTGCCGGGGTGACCAGGCTCGACTCGTCGGTCGGCGGGCTGGGCGGATGTCCTTTCGCCCCGGGGGCCAGCGGTAATATCGCCACCGAGGATCTGGCGTACCTGTTGCGGGACAGCGGTATCGGCACCGATATCGACCTCGCCGCGGCGATCGAGGCCGGCCGCGTCGCGCAGGCCGTCGTGGGCCATCCACTGCCCAGCGCCCTGCTGCGATCCGGTGACCGGAACCTGGGCTAGGCCGCGGGCACCGATCCGAAGGAGACGTGAGTGGATTTCACCCTGCCCGAACACCTCCCGCCGCTGCTGGCCGAGATGGACGCGTTCATCGACGAGCAGATCAAGCCGCTGGAGCGCGAGCACATGCAGTACTTCGACCGTCGCCGGGAGTTCGCCCGCACCGACCTGGACAACGGCGGGGTACCACGCCGCGAGTGGGAGGACCTGCTCGACGAGATGCGCCGCCGCGCGGACGACGCCGGTTGGCTGCGCTACGGACTCCCCTCGAAATTCGGCGGCCGCGACGGCACCAACCTGGACATGGCGGTGATCCGGGAGCACCTCGCGCACCGGGGTCTCGGGCTGCACAACGACCTGCAGGACGAATCCTCGATCGTCGGCAACTTCCCGCAGGTGATCATGATGGACCGGTTCGGCACCGAGCAGCAGAAGTCCGAGTGGATCGAGGCCATGTTCACCGGCGGCAGGTCGATGGCCTTCGGGTTGACCGAACCGGACCACGGCAGCGACGCCACCTGGCTGGAGACCACCGCCCGCCGGGACGGGGAACACTGGGTGCTCAACGGCTCCAAACGCTGGAACACCGGTGTTCACCGGGCCACCCACGATCTGGTGTTCGCCCGCACCTCCGGTAACCCGGGGCAGGCTCTCGGCATCACCGCTTTCCTGGTGCCCTGCGACGCGGAGGGTTTCCGGGTGCCCTTCTATTGGTGGACCTTCAACATGCCCAGCGACCACGGCGAGGTGGAGTTGCGGGATGTACGGATCCCCGCCGAGGCCGTGCTGGGTGAGGTGGACCACGGTCTGGAGGTCGCCCAGACCTTCCTTCACGAGAACAGGATCCGGCAGGCCGCCAGTAGTCTCGGCGCGGCTCAGTATTGCATCGACCGCAGCGTCGATTATGCCTCCGGGCTAATCACTTTCGGTAAACCCCTTGCCGTCAACCAGGCCGTCCAATGGCCATTGGTCGAATTACAGACCGAAGCTCAGATGGTGCGACTGCTGGTGTTCTACGCGGCCTGGGAGTTGGATCGCAATCATCATCTGCAGGTCTCGGACAAGGTGTCGATGGCCAACTACCGTGCCAACCGTCTGGTGTGCGAGGCCGCCGACCGGGCCATGCAAATCCACGGCGGGATCGGCTACAGCAGGCATGAACCCTTCGAGCATATTTACCGACACCATCGCCGCTATCGGATCACCGAGGGCGCCGAGGAGATCCAGATGCGCCGGATCGCCCAGCGGATGTTCAGCTTCGGCCGTCGGAAACCCTGATGAGCAGCTCGGAAAAGCTGGCTGCCGATATCGGCGCGGTGCTCCGACCGATCCTGGGGGCTGACATAGCGGTGTCGAATCTGCGGCTGCTGACCGGGGGCGCCAGCCGGACCACCTACGCATTCGACGCGGTGGACGGCCAGCGACGGCGGGCCCTCATCCTGCGCACCGCGCCGGTCGATGACGGCGATCAGATGGCGAGCATGGAACTCGAAGCGGCGACCCAGGCGGCCGCCGCCGATTCCGGAGCCCCGGTTCCGCACATCCTGATGGCCTCCAATTCCGCTGCACCGCTGGGTAAACCGTTCCTGATGTGCGATGAGATCGCCGGCGAGACGATCGTTCGCCGGATCCAGCGCCGTCTCGACGGTCCGGGGCGCGATCGGCTGCTGACCGAGTGCGCGCGGGCCCTGGCCGCCATCCACCGGGCCCGCGCGGATGCGCCCGGCCTCATCGAGCGGGATCAGCTCGCCGACTGGCGGGTCCGGATCGACGCCATGGCCGACGACACCGGGACCGCCACGACGGCCACCTTCGAGTGGGCGTTCCGCTGGCTGCAGGCGCACCGGCCGACACCCGTACCCCCGCGACTCGTGCACGGCGACTTCCGGATGGGCAACCTGATTGTCGACGGTTCAACCCTGGCCGCGGTGCTGGACTGGGAGTTGGTGCATATCGGGGATTTCCATGAAGACCTGGCCTGGTTCTGTTTGCGGGCATGGCGATTCGGGGCCCCGGTGCAGCGGGCCGCCGGCGGACTGGGCAGCATCGGGGACTTCCTCTCGGCCTACCGGGCCGCCGGCGGCACCGCCGTCGACCGGTCGTCCCTACGCTGGTGGCTGGTGCTGGGCACGCTGCGCTGGGGGATGATCTGCCGCCACCAGGCGCGACGGCATCTGTCCGGGCAGACCAGATCGGTGGAACTGGCCGCGATCGGGCGGCGGGTGTGCGAGACGGAGTGGGACGTGCTCGACCTGCTGGAGAGTGCCCGGTGAACGGACAACCGGTGAACACCGGGCGGCCCACCGCGTCCGAACTCGTCGCCGCCGTCGCGGAGTTCCTGGAAGGTGATGTCCGTGCTGCCACCGCCGGGGCGGTCAACTTCCATGCCCTGGTGGCGGCCAATGCCCTGCGGATCGTGGAACGGGAACTCCTCCACGAGTCGTCCCCGGGTCCGGGAAACGCCCTGGCCGAATTGGGCTATGCCGACGAGGACGAGCTGGCCGACGCGATCCGCGCCGGGGCGTTGGACGGCCGGGACACCGAGGTGCTGGCCTGTCTGCGCAGCCTTGTCGGCCACCGGTTGGCCATCGCCAGTCCCGGTTACGGGAACCCGCCGACGACCTGACGGGCCACCGCGGTGGCCGCGCGATCAGCACCGTTCAGCGCGGCGTTATTCGCTATGCGTCAACCGGATTCCGGATAGTCTCGGCCGATGTGCACCCGCGTCCTGTGGAATGACAACGACCTGGCGGTGCTGACCGGCCGCAGCATGGACTGGCCCGAATGCACCGAGCCGCTGATCGTGGCGTTCCCACCCGGCCGGCGGCGTGCGGGTTTCCAACCGCCCGGTGTCGGTGCTGATCCCAACCCGTTGAGCTGGACCAGCCGCTACGCCAGCCTGGTCACCACCATCTACGGGGTCGGCACCATCGACGGGCTCAACACCGCCGGGCTCGCCGGCCACGGCCTGTATCTGGAGGCCACCGACTTCGGCCGGCGTAACCCCGCCAAGCCCGGCATCCAGACCACCCTATGGTTGCAGTACCTGCTCGACCGCGCCGCGACCGTCGAGGAGGCGTTGACGTTGCTCGACGATATCGAGCCGGTGAAGATCACCGTGCGCGGCCACGACTCCAACCTGCACCTCGCGCTGGAGGACAGCAGCGGAGATTCGGCGATCATCGAGCTCGCCGACGGCCGCCCGGTGGTCCACCACGGCCGTCAGTACACCCTGATGACCAATGACCCGACCTACGAGGAGCAGTTGGCTCTGCTGTCCCAGCAGGACTTCTCCCACCCGAGTAAGGACCTGCCGCTGCCCGGTAACGTCAACGCCGTCGACCGGTTTCAGCGCGCGGCCTACTACTCGGCACTTCTGCCCAAGCCGGCAACGCAGCGCGAGGCGGTCGCCTCGGTGATGGCGGTCATGCGCAACGCGTCCGTGCCGTTCGGAGCCCCCTATGCCGAGTTCGGCGTCTACAACACCGAGTACCGCACCGTCACCGACCTGACCAACCGGATGTACTTCTTCGAGCTGACCACCAGCCCCAACGTCATCTGGGTGCACATGGACGGACTGGATTTGGCCGAGGGGTCTCCGACGCTGGCCATCGACCCGTATGACGAGACCTTGATCGGCAACGTCACCGATCGTTTCGTCCCCCGCGAGATGGTGTTCTAGGCGTGCCCCGCCGCGAATCCGGTGCGCCGGTGCAGATCCTCAACTACAGCAGCAACGCGAACACCCGCGAACAGGTCCGGCAGGCGCTGGGCACCCGCGTACACCCGGATCTGCCGGAACTGACCTACACCGACGTGGCGACCGCCCCGATGGTCATCACGCTGATGGACGCCGGCGGATTCGATCTGCTCATTCTGGACGGTGAAGCCGCCCCGTTCGGCGGCATGGGCATCGCCAAGCAACTCAAGGACGAGATCACCGACTGCCCGCCGGTCCTGGTCCTGACCGGCCGCGCCGACGACGCCTGGCTGGCCAACTGGTCCCGTGCCGAGGCGGCGGTACCGCACCCGATCGACCCGATCCGACTCGGCGAGGCGGTCGTGGGGCTGTTGCGGTCTCCCATTCGGTAGACCCCCGCTAGGCTGTGCCTTAGATCACAGGATGCGGACGAGCGAGGAGTGGGACACCCATGGGCCTCTATACGCCGATCCTGGTGTTGGGGGGCATTGCGACGCTGTTCGCGGTGGTGTCGGTGGCCGCCGCCCTGCTCATCGGCCCGCGGCGGTACAACCGCGCGAAATTGGCCGCCTACGAGTGCGGGATCGAGCCGGTGGCCGGCCCTGGCGGACTGGCGCAGGTGGGCCAGCGTTTCCCGATCAAGTACTACCTGACCGCGATGTTGTTCATCGTCTTCGACATCGAGATCGTCTTCCTCTACCCGTGGGCGGTGGCCTTCGACCAGCTCGGCACCTTCGCATTGGTCGAGATGGCGATCTTCATGGCGACGGTGTTCGTCGCCTACGCATACGTCTGGCGCCGTGGAGGGCTCGAATGGGATTAGAGGAACAGCTACCGGGGGGCATCCTGCTGTCGACGGTGGAGAAGGTGGCCGGTTTCGTCCGCAAGGGCTCGCTGTGGCCGGCGACCTTCGGATTAGCCTGCTGCGCAATAGAAATGATGGCCACGGCGGGGCCGCGATTCGATATCGCGCGCTTCGGGATGGAACGCTTCTCCGCCACCCCACGGCAGGCCGACCTGATGATCGTCGCGGGCCGGGTCAGCCAGAAGATGGCCCCGGTACTGCGCCAGGTCTACGACCAGATGGCCGAACCCAAGTGGGTACTGGCGATGGGCGTGTGCGCTTCCAGTGGCGGGATGTTCAACAACTACGCGGTGGTCCAGGGGGTGGACCACATCGTGCCGGTCGACATCTACCTGCCCGGCTGCCCGCCGAGACCGGAGATGCTGCTCAACGCGATCCTGGCACTGCACGCCAAGATCGCCGAGATGCCGATGGGCGTACACCGAGCCGAGGCGGTAGCCGCCGCCGAAGCGGCCGCCCTCGCCGCCCAGCCGACCATCGAGTTGAAAGGTCTCCTGCGGTGAGCCCCAGCGAACCGGGTGCCGAAGATCCGGACGTGATCGGGGTTCGGCACGGAATGTTCGGCATCGACGGTTCCGGCGACACCTCCGGCTACGGCGGGCTGGTCCGACCGGTGACGCTGCCCGGTAGCACGCCGCGCCCGTACGGCGGATATTTCGATGAGGTCGTCGACCGCCTCGGCGAGGTTCTCGGTGCCGAGACCTTCGAGGCCGCGGTCGCGCGCGTCGTCGTCCACCGCGACCAGATGACATGCGAGATCCACCGCGAGCAGCTGGTCACGGTGGCCGCGGCGCTCCGCGATGACGCTGCACTGCGTTTCGAATTGTGTTGCGGGGTATCGGGGGTGCACTATCCGGATGACACCGGCCGGGAACTGCGCGCGTTCTACCCGCTGATGTCGATCACCCATAACCGTCGCATCCATCTCGAGGTGGCCTGCCCGGAGGAAGATCCGCATATCCCGTCGCTGTTCGAGGTGTATCCGACCTGCGACTGGCACGAGCGGGAGACCTACGACTTCTTCGGCATCATCTTCGACGGTCACCCCGGCCTGACCCGCATCCAGATGCCCGACGACTGGCAGGGCCATCCGCAACGCAAGGACTACCCGCTGGGCGGCGTTCCGGTCGAATACCACGGAGCCCAGATCCCACCACCGGACCAACGCAGGTCGTACCACTGATGAGCGCTGAGGACCCCGTGGCCGATCCGGTCGTCGTTCTGGGCGGCCAGGACTGGGAAGAGATCGTCGCCGCCGCCCGCGACGGCGCGGCCGGCGAGCGCATCGTGGTCAACATGGGCCCGCAGCACCCGTCCACCCACGGGGTGTTGCGGCTGATTCTGGAACTCGAGGGCGAAACGGTCATCGAAGCCCGGTGCGGGATCGGCTACCTGCACACCGGTATCGAGAAGAACCTGGAGTACCGGAACTGGACCCAGGGCGTGACGTTCGTGACCCGGATGGACTACCTGTCACCGTTCTTCAACGAGACCGCCTACTGCCTCGGGGTGGAGCAACTGCTCGGTGTCACCGATGACATTCCGCAGCGCGCATCGGTCATTCGGGTGATGCTCATGGAACTCAACCGGATTTCCTCCCATCTGGTGGCGCTGGCCACCGGCGGGATGGAACTCGGTGCCATGACGCCGATGTTCTTCGGGTTCCGGGAGCGCGAACTGATCCTGTCCGTCTTCGAGGCGATCACCGGATTGAGGATGAACAATGCCTACGTCCGGCCCGGCGGCGTGGCCACCGACCTGCCCGAGGATGGGCCGGCGCGGGTCCGCGAACTGATCAAGATTCTGCCCGGTCGGCTGCGCGAGATGTCGGACCTGCTCACCGAAAGCTACGTCTGGAAGGCCCGCACCCAGGGCGTGGGCTACCTGGACCTGACCGGCTGTATGGCCCTCGGCATCACCGGTCCGGTGCTGCGATCCACCGGCTTGCCGCACGATCTGCGAAAGGCCCAACCCTATTGCGATTACCAGACATACGATTTCGATGTCATCACCGATGACGGTGCCGACTGCTACGGCCGCTACCTGATTCGGGTCGGCGAGATGCACGAATCGTGCAAGATCGTCGAGCAGTGCCTGGAGCGCCTGGAGCCGGGTCCGGTGATGATCGAGGACCGCAAGCTGGCCTGGCCCGCCGACCTGGAACTCGGGCCCGACGGATTGGGCAACTCCCCGGCCCACATCGCTCGGATCATGGGCACCTCGATGGAGGGGTTGATCCACCACTTCAAACTCGTCACCGAGGGAATCCGGGTGCCGGCCGGGCAGGTCTACAGTGCCGTCGAATCCCCACGCGGCGAACTCGGCGTGCATATGGTTTCCGACGGGGGTACCCGGCCGTACCGGGTGCACTACCGCGATCCCAGCTTCACCAACCTGCAGGCGGTCGCCGCGATGTGCGAAGGCGGGATGGTCGCCGACGTCATCTCCTCGGTGGCCAGTATCGACCCGGTGATGGGGGGCGTGGACAGGTGAGGGACCGGATGAGCGTCGAGCGTGAACGGAGCGACCGATGAGCGTCGACCTGACCCTCGGGCCGCGGCCCGACGAGCCCGGGCCTCCGGTCGGCGGACCGGGTTCCTATCCCCCCGCGGTGACGGCGCGACTGACCGCCGATGCCGCCGTCATCATCGCCCGCTACCCACAGCCGGGTTCGGCGCTGCTGCCGCTGCTGCATCTCGTCCAATCCGAGGACGGTTACCTCACCGCGGCCGGAATCACCTTCTGCGCAGACCAACTCGGCCTCACAGCTGCCGAAGTCACCGCAGTCGCGACCTTCTACTCGATGTACCGGCGTATCCCCACCGGTGACTATCTGGTCGGGGTCTGCACCAACACGCTCTGCGCGGTCCTCGGCGGCGATGCCATCCTCGACACCTTGCAGAACGAACTCGGCGTACAAGCCGGACAGACCACGGGCGACGGCACCATCACTCTCGAGCACGTCGAGTGCAATGCAGCCTGCGACTATGCGCCCGTGGTGATGGTGAACTGGGAGTTCTTCGACAACCAGACCCCCGCCACAGCACGTGAACTCGTCGCCGCCCTGCGCCGCGGCAAGACCGTCGCCCCCAGCCGAGGAGCGCCCCTGTGTACCTTCCGACAGACCGCGCGGGTGCTGGCCGGCCTCGAGGATCCCGCGCCCGACGACACCGGCCCCGGCGCGCCCACCCTGGCGGGCCTTCGCGTCTCGAGTGAGCACTCTCGCAGGGAAAGTGCGAGTAGCCGCCCGCAGGATTCCGCACTCGATGGGGACCAACCATGCTGACCCCGGTGCTGAGCCGGTTCTGGGACGAGCCCGAGCCGTGGACGATGCAGACCTATCTGCGCCACGACGGTTACCGGGGCCTGCGCCGCGCCCTGAGGATGACCCCCGACAGGGTCATCGCCGAGGTCAAGGAATCCGGGCTGCGTGGCCGCGGTGGTGCGGGGTTCCCGACCGGAACCAAGTGGTCGTTCATCCCGCAGGATTCGGATAGGCCGCACTACCTCGTCATCAACGCCGACGAATCCGAACCCGGCACCTGCAAGGACATGCCACTGCTGCTGACCACCCCGCATTTCCTGATCGAGGGTGCGATCATCGCCGCCTACGCGATCCGCGCCCGGCATGCCTTCATCTACCTGCGCGGCGAGGTGGTACCGGTGCTGCGCCGGGTGCAGGCGGCCGTCGCCGAGGCCTACGCCGCCGGCTATCTCGGCCGCGACATCCTGGGCTCCGGGTTCGACCTGGAACTGATCGTGCACGCCGGGGCCGGTGCCTATATCTGCGGTGAGGAGACCGCATTGCTGGATTCGCTGGAGGGCCGGCGCGGCCAACCCCGGCTGCGTCCCCCGTTTCCCGCCGTCGCCGGCTTGTACGCCTGCCCGACCGTGGTCAACAACGTCGAATCCATTGCCAGCGTGCCGCCCATCATGCTCAACGGTGTGGACTGGTTCAAGTCGATGGGCACCGAGAAGTCGCCGGGATTCACGCTGTACTCACTGTCCGGTCACGTCACCCGGCCTGGTCAGTACGAGGCGCCGCTGGGAATCACGCTGCGCGAACTGCTCGACCACGCCGGCGGCGTACGGGCCGGCCACGAACTGAAGTTCTGGACTCCGGGCGGCTCGTCGACCCCGCTGCTGACCGCCGAACACCTCGACGTGCCACTGGATTACGAGGGTATGGCCTCGGTGGGCTCGATGCTGGGCACCAAGGCTCTGCAGATCTTCGACGAGACCACCTGCGTGGTGCGGGCGGTGCGCCGCTGGACGCAGTTCTACGCTCACGAATCCTGCGGTAAGTGCACACCGTGCCGGGAGGGCACCTACTGGCTGGCCCAGATCTACGAACGGCTCGAGGACGGGCGCGCGGTGCACGAGGATCTCGACACGCTGCTCGACATATCCGATGCCATATTGGGAAAGTCGTTCTGCGCGCTCGGTGACGGGGCGGCCTCACCGATCATCTCCTCGATGCAGTACTTCCGCGCCGAGTACGAGGCGCATCTGGCCGGCGGCTGCTCCTTCGACACGTACGCCTCGATGCTCGACGCGCCGACGGGGGTGGGCGCGTGATCTCCTCCCGTCCGTTCACCGAGTGTGTGCCCACAGCGTCATTCGAGCCGATTCCTCGCAGTCGCTGCACACTCGCGAGGAGGTGCCCATGACCCAGGCACCCGGGCCCGGACCCGATCTGGTCACCGTCACCATCGACGACACCACCCTCTCGGTCCCCAAGGGCACGCTGGTGATTCGGGCCGCCGAGCTGATCGGCGTGCAGATACCGCGGTTCTGCGACCATCCGCTACTCGACCCGGTCGGTGCCTGCCGTCAATGTCTGGTGGAGGTGGAGGGCCAGCGTAAACCGATGGCCAGCTGCACCATCGCCGTCACCGAGGGCATGGTGGTGCGCACCCAATGCACCTCCGAGGCGGCCGAGAGTGCGCAACGCGGCGTGATGGAACTACTGCTGATCAACCATCCGCTGGACTGCCCGGTCTGCGACAAGGGCGGCGAATGCCCACTGCAGAACCAGGCCATGTCGTCCGGCCGCGCCGAGACCCGATTCACCGACAGCAAGCGCACCTTCCCCAAACCGATCAACCTCTCCACCCAGGTGCTGCTGGATCGTGAACGCTGCGTGTTGTGTGCGCGGTGCACCCGGTTCTCCACCCAGATCGCCGGTGACCCCTTCATCGAACTGCTCGAACGCGGCGCCCTGCAGCAGGTCGGAATCGCGGCCGAGGCCCCCTTCGACTCCTACTTCAGCGGTAACACCGTGCAGATCTGTCCGGTCGGCGCACTCACCGGCACCGCCTACCGGTTCCGGGCCCGGCCATTCGATCTGGTGTCCACCCCCGGCGTCTGCGAACACTGCGCCTCGGGCTGCGCTCAGCGCACCGACCACCGCCGGGGTGCGGTGCTGCGCCGGTTGGCCGGAGACGACGCTGACGTCAACGAGGAGTGGAACTGCGACAAGGGCCGCTGGTCGTTCGCCTACGCCCGGGTGGGTGATCGCATCACCAACCCGATGGTGCGCGACGACGCCGGCCACCTGCGGATCGCGTCCTGGTCGGAGGCCGTCGCGACCGCGGCCGCCGGACTGGCCAATACGCCCACCGGCGTGTTGGTCGGCGGTCGGGTTACCGCTGAGGACGCCTACGCCTACGCCAAGTTTGCCCGAATGGCGCTGCACACCAACGATATCGACTTCCGGGCGCGACCCCTCTCCGATGAGGAGACAGCGCTGCTCACCTCCCACGTGGCTGCGGTGCGTGACGTGACCTACGCCGATCTGGAGACCGCGCTGATGGTGCTGCTGGCCGGATTCGAACCGGAGGAGGAGTCGCCGATCGTCTTCCTGCGGCTCCGCAAGGCCGTACGTAAACACGGGCTGAAGGTCGTCGCGATCGCACCGCTCGCCTCCCGCGGTACCGCGAAACTGGATGCCCGCCTGCTCGCGACCGCACCCGGCGCCGAGGCCGCCGCGCTCGACGCGGTGGCCGGCGAGCTTGCCGACGGCACCGTCATGCTGATCGGTGAGCGGCTGGCCGGCAGCCCCGGCGCGCTGTCCGCGGCCGTCCGGGTCGCCGCCCGAACCGGGGCCCGGCTGGCCTGGGTCCCGCGTCGCGCCGGGGAACGCGGCGCACTGGACACCGGCTGCCTGCCAACCCTGCTTCCCGGTGGCCGGCCGGTTGTCGATCCGGTTGCCCGTCAGCAACTCTGTACCGCTTGGAATGTCGACGAACTGCCTGCCGAACCGGGCCGGGACACTACGGAGATCCTCGCGGCAGCCGCCCACGGCGAACTGGAGTCACTGGTGGTCGGCGGGGTTGAACCCGGGGATCTCACCGACCCACTCGGCGTGCTCGCCGCGATCGAAGCCACCGGTTTCGTCGTCAGCCTCGAACTGCGCGAGTCCGAGGTGACGGCGCTCGCCGATGTGGTGTTCCCGGTGTCGCCGGTGGCCGAGAAGTCCGGCTCATTCCTCAACTGGGAGGGCCGGGTCCGACCGTTCGAGGCCGCACTGGTTTCCAACTCCGCTTCGGATCTTCGGGTTCTGGCGACCCTGGCCGAGGCACTCGGTGTCGATCTGGGCTTCTCCACCGCCGCACAGGCCCGCGCCGAACTGGCGACGCTGGGCGGCTGGATCGGCCAACGTCCGCCCGCCCCGGACGTCGCGCCGGCAGGAGAACAGTCGCTGGAGACCGGAGAGGCCGTTCTCGCCGGCTGGCGGATGCTGCTGGACTGCGGACGACTCCAGGACGGCGAGCCGTATCTGGCGGGAACCGCCCAGCCCCCGGTGGCGCGGATGGCCGCCGCGACCGCAGCCGCCATCGGTGCCACATCCGGACAACCGGTGACAGTGTCGACCGGACGCGGGGCGGTCACCCTGCCCCTGGCGATCACCGAGATGCCGGATCAGGTGGTGTGGCTACCGCTGAACTCGCCGGGCAGTGCGGTGCACCGCGCGCTCGGGGTCACCGCCGGTGCCGTCGTCCACATCGAGGCGGGGGGGCTGTCGTGACTGCCGGAACGATCCACCCTGACCCCACGGTGTTCGGCATCGACCCGTGGTGGCTGATTCTGGTGAAGGCTGTCGCGATGTTCGCCTTCCTGCTGCTGACCGTGCTGGTGGCGATCCTGGTAGAGCGAAAGCTGCTGGGCCGCATGCAGATGCGCATGGGCCCCAACCGGGTCGGCCCGTTCGGCCTGCTGCAGTCGCTGGCCGACGGTATCAAGCTGGCGCTCAAGGAGGGCCTGATCCCGGCCGGTGTCGACAAGCCCATCTACCTGCTGGCACCCGTGATCTCGGTGGTCACCGCGATCCTGGCCTTCGCCGTGATGCCGCTGGGACCGGTGGTGTCGGTGTTCGGCCACCAGACCCCGCTGCAGCTGACCGATCTGCCCGTCGCGGTACTGTACGTCCTGGCGATCACCTCGATCGGGGTGTACGGAATCGTACTGGCGGGCTGGTCTTCCGGATCCACCTACCCGCTGCTCGGCGGTCTGCGGTCCAGCGCCCAGGTGGTCTCCTATGAGATCGCGATGGCGCTGTGCTTCGTTTCGGTCTTCCTCTACGCCGGGACCATGTCCACCTCCGGCATCGTCGCCGCCCAGACCGACACCTGGTACGTGTTCCTGCTGCTGCCGCCCTTCCTGGTCTATCTCACCGCGATGGTGGGCGAGACCAACCGGGCGCCGTTCGACCTACCGGAGGCCGAGGGCGAACTCGTCGGCGGCTTTCATACCGAATACTCGTCGCTGAAGTTCGCGATGTTCTTCCTCGCCGAGTACGTCAACATGGCCACCGTCTCGGCGTTGGCCGCCACGCTGTTCCTCGGCGGCTGGCGGGCACCCTGGCCGATCAGCATCTGGGACGGCGCCAATACCGGCTGGTTACCGCTGCTGTGGTTCATCGCGAAGATGTGGATCTTCCTGTTCCTGTTCATGTGGCTGCGCGCCAGCCTGCCCCGGTTGCGCTACGACCAGTTCATGGCGCTGGGCTGGAAGCTGCTGATACCGGTGTCGCTGGTGTGGATTCTCGTCATCGCCGTCCTGCGCAACGCCGATCGCGACGGCGTGATCCCCAACCTGATCGCCGCGATGGTCCTGCTCGGGATCCTGCTCGGCGTGAACACGCTGCGCCGCAGACGCATCGAACGTCGAACCCCCCCGCCACCCCCGCCGCGGCCGCGGGAGGGCTCATTCCCGGTTCCCCCGCTGCCCGCCACCGCCACCGAGGAGGCCGCGCGTGCCTAAATTCCTGGACGCCATCGCAGGATTCAAGGCGACGTTCACAACGATGTTCAAGAAGCCCATCACCGAGCAGTATCCGGAGCAGCCGGGGCCGGTCGCGCCGCGCTACCACGGCCGCCACCAACTCAACCGCTACGACGACGGCCTGGAGAAGTGCATCGGCTGCGAGCTGTGCGCGTGGGCCTGCCCGGCGGATGCCATCTACGTCGAGGGTGCGGATAACACCGAGGCCGAGCGCTTCTCCCCCGGCGAGCGCTACGGCCGGGTGTATCAGATCAACTATCTGCGCTGTATCGGGTGCGGGTTATGCATCGAGGCCTGCCCCACCCGCGCGTTGACCATGACCGGCGACTACGAGATGGCCGACGATAACCGCGGCGACCTCATCTACGGCAAGGACAAGCTACTGGCCCCACTGGAGCCCGGTATGGTGGCCCCGCCGCATCCGATGGCACCGGGCGCCTCCGACGAGGACTACTACCTCGGGCGGGTTACCGGGGGGCCGGAGCGCACCGACACGGGGGGCGCCGAGCCCGTCGACAACTCCGAGGCGCGCCAGTGACAGCCGAGGCGATCGCCTTCTGGGTGCTGGGCACCATCTCCGTGGCCGGCGCGATCGGCGTGGTCGCAGCACCCAAAGCCGTCTACTCCGCAATAGCCCTGGCCACCACGATGATCGCGCTGGCCATCCTGTACGTGACCCAGGAGGCGCCTTTCCTCGGGGTTGTGCAGATCGTGGTCTACACCGGCGCGGTGATGATGCTGTTCCTGTTCGTGCTGATGTTGATCGGTGTGGATTCGACTCAATCCCTGGTGGAAACCATTCGCGGGCAACGGGTTGCCGCAATCCTTGCCGGCCTCGGATTCGGTGTCCTCCTGATCGCCGGTATCGGCAGTGCGAAGACCGCAGGCTTCACCGGTCTGACCGATGCCAACCGCGACGGGAATGTCCAAGGTCTGGCCGAGCTGATCTTCACCCGCCACCTGTGGGCGTTCGAACTGACCAGTGCCCTGCTGATCACCGCCGCACTCGGCGCGATGCTGCTCGCCCACCGGGAGCGATTCGAACGGCGCAAGACCCAGCGCGAGATGGTCATCGAACGGTTCGGCGGCGGCGGACGGGCGACCCCGCTACCGAACCCCGGCGTGTACGCCCGGCGCAATGCGGTGGACACCCCGGCCCGCCTGCCCGACGGATCCGACGACGAGTCCTCGGTGAACGCCACCATCCGGGAGCCGCGTTGAGCCCGGCACACTACCTGTACCTGTCGGCGGTGCTGTTCACCATCGGGGCGGCCGGAGTGCTGCTGCGGCGCAACGCGATCGTCATGTTCATGTGTGTGGAACTGATGCTCAACGCCGGCAACCTCGCGTTCGTCGCCTTCGCCCGAATGCACGGCCAACTGGACGGGCAGGCGGTCGCCTTCTTCACCATGGTCGTGGCGGCCTGCGAGGTGGTCGTCGGGCTGGCCATCATCGTCGCCATCTTCCGCACCCGTCGCAGTGCCGACGTGGACGAGTCCCACCTGCTGCGGAACTGAGATGGCAATATGACGACCCTGCTCTGGCTGACCATCGCGCTGCCGCTGGCCGGCGCAGCGGTGCTGCTGCTCGGCGGACGGGCCACCGACACGTGGGGTCACCTGCTGGGCACGGCGACGGTGATCGCGTCGTTCGTCTGCGGGATAGCCCTTTTCGGCCATCTCGTCGGACTGCCCGCCGCCGACCGGATAGTCCACCACACGTTGTTCTCCTGGGTTCCGGTCGGCGCGCTGCGCGTCGATTTCGGATTGCAGTTCGACGCGCTCTCGGCCTGCTTCGTGCTGCTGATCACCGGCGTCGGTGCCCTGATCCATCTGTACTCGATCGGCTATATGGCCGATGACCCCGGCCGACGCCGGTTTTTCGCGTACCTCAATCTCTTCGTCGCCGCCATGCTGCTCCTGGTCCTGGCCGACAACTTCCTC
>Ga0180432_10004743_pt1 | contig 18457 bp, 10 predicted proteins | sample SS_ome_10_FD_132414 | JGI IMG/M metagenome (GOLD analysis project Ga0180432, IMG submission 132414) | Hypersaline lake sediment archaeal communities from the Salton Sea, California, USA - SS_1_MS_2 metaG | ecosystem: Environmental > Aquatic > Non-marine Saline and Alkaline > Hypersaline >...
CACCCCGGCCGCGCGCTACCGTCCCGGCAAAAAAGTCAAGCTGAGGCTCAGATCGTGGTACGATGTGTCCGACAAGCTCGATCCCATCAAGCGCAGCGGACTCTCCGATGAGGAACTCGACCTCGAAGATCCCTGCTGGGGGGTGGAGTTTTGAAGGCGGAACCGAAGAAAGTCCAAGGTCCAAAGTCCGAGCCCAAGAGTACTGATGACTGTAGACTGTAAAGAAGGATGAAAGGCCCAATGATGAAGAAATTCACGTGGCCGAGCGTGGTCATTGCCCTGGTTGTGTTGGGCGTGTGTTCGAAGGCTGAAGAGCCGGAGCCGGCAAAGGTCTTCAGGGCAAAATGCGCCAAGCTTGCCAGGGCTGCCGAGAAGGAAAAGAGCATAGTGATTGTGGGCGCCGACGATTGGCTTTTCCTCACCCGGGAGGTGCGTCACGTGAGCGTCGGAAAGTTCTGGGGCGAACGCGCCGTCGAGGTGGGCCGCGCGGCCAGGCCCGACAGAGCAGACCCCCTGCCCGCCATACTCGACTTTCACGAGCAGCTCGAAAAGCTCGGCATCGAGCTGATAATAGTCCCCGTGCCGGCGAAAGAATTTGTATACCCCGAAACGATCTGCGACGCCGTTAAGCCGGGGGAAAACGGTCTGCCGCCGCGGATGGACGTTGCCCACCAGGAGTTCTACGAAATCCTGCGCGGGAACGGGATACAGGTCATTGATATGATGCCGGAGTTCCTCGCGAAGCGCCTCGACGAGGAAGGCGCGATGTATTGCCGGCAAGACACCCACTGGTCGGGCCGCGCATGCGTTCTGACGGCTCGGCGGATCGCGAAAGAACTGAAGGCCCGCCCGTGGTACGAAAAGGTGGAGAAGAAGGAATTATCTTCCCGCGAGGAACACGATGCTATGATAAAAGGCGACCTGTGGCAGGCCCTTCCCGAAGGGGGCAGGCCGCCCAGAGAGAGCATTTACCTCCGGTTTGTCGGCAAGCCCGGCTCAGACGGTTACGAGCCGGTGGAGCCGGATCGGGGCAGTCCGGTCATCCTGCTGGGCGACAGCCACGCGCTCGTCTTCCACGGCGGAAGAGACATGCTCGCCAAGGGCGCCGGGCTCGCCGACCAACTGGCCTTCGAGCTCGGTTTTGCCGTGGACCTCATCGGGGTGCGGGGCTCGGGAGCGACGCCCGCACGCGTGAATCTGTACCGCCGCGGACGCGCGGACGCAACCTACCTGTCGAAGAAGAAGGCCATCGTGTGGTGCTTCAGCGTCCGCGAGTTCACCGAAAGCCTTGGCTGGAGCAAAGTGCCGGTGAAGAAGAGCAAGAAATAGACGATGGCCGCCGTATTACCCGTCTCCGCAGTACTCATCCGGGCGCCCTCGCGATTCCGATGCCGCCAAACTGCGGCCCGACGTACAGCCTTTTTATCTTCCATACACCGTTGCCGAGGTTCCTCAGCGCCACACATCCGGCAAGCTCACCCTCATACATTGCAAGCAGCAGGCGGCCGGGAGTCAACAAAAAAACAGCAGCGGCCCTTTCCGGTCTAAACGAAAGGGACCGCCGCTATGGTGCAAGGAGATTTCTTGTAAAGCTTACCGGCTCTGCTGCCTGCGATACAACAGGTACTCGCGCAGCACGAGTTCGATGGGCTGGATCGTATCCACCTGCCGATAGTCGGCGCCGCACGCCACGCATCCCGTGCCCACCGCGTTGAGGAATCTGTTGAGCCGATCCATGTAAATGCGGCGCTGCCTGGCGGGGTCGGTCATCAACTGGACGCTGGTCTCCATGTCTCGGAAGCTTGTGAGTGCGCTGAAGGGGAAGGTTATCTCGTCGTGGTCGAGCACCTGGAATACGATCACGTCGTGCCCGCGTGCCCGCAGGTGGCCGATGCCGTCGACAAAGGCCTCGGGGTCGCCGTAGCAGTCGCTGATCACCACGATTATCCCGCGGCGCTTGAGCCTCTGGGCCACGCCCTCCAGAACACCGACAATATCCGTTTCGCCCGCGGCTTCGAGTTGCTCGAGCCGTGCGAGCAGGGAATACAAGTGCCGCTCGCCTTGCTTGGCCGGGATGAAGTCGCGGATGTTTTGATCAAACGTTATAAGCCCGGGGGCATCCTGCTGCCGCGCGACCAGATAACTCAGCGAGGCCGTGAGGTAATTGCCGTATTCCAGCTTGGTGAGGCGATTCCTGTCGGTCGAGTGATAGCCCATCGACGCGCTCACATCCAGCAGGCACGTCACGTTCATGTTCGATTCCATCTCGAACCGCTTGACGAAATACTTCTCGGTGCGGGCTAGGACCTTCCAGTCGATCAGCCGGGGTTCGTCACCGGGCGAATACTCGCGATAGTCCACGAATTCCACGCTGTATCCGTAGTACGGGCTGCGATGGCGCGACGCGTACATGCCTTCCACCAGCATCTTGGCCACGAGCTCGATATTCTCGAGCTGGCGCAGAATATTCGGATCGAAGAATCGCATCACCGGCACAACTGACGCGGTAGGCATTTGACTGCTCCAGAGCTACGCGGTCTCTTTTTTCACGGGGCGTATGGCTGCCGTTTTCACGGACAAATGAGCTTGTTTTTCAACTTTCGGGGATCGAGCTCAGCAGCTCATCGACCACCTTGTCGGTGTTCACGCCTTCTGCCAGGGCCGTATAATTGGTAACCATGCGGTGGCGCATCACCGGATAGGCGATAGCGCGGACGTCTTCGGCCGTCGCCTGGAGGTTGCCGCGCAGCAGCGCCCGGCTCTTTGCCCCGAGGCTGAGGTACTGCCCGGCGCGCGGCCCGGCGCCCCACGCAAGATACTTCTTGCAGGCGTCGAGGGCATTCTCGTCATTCGGATGTGTTGCGTCTACAAGCCGCGAGATGTAGTCGAGAACGTGCTCGCTGATCGGGATCAAGCGCACGGCCTCGCGCAGCTTCAGCACGGCCTCGGCGTCGAGCACGGGGTCCGGCTCGGTCATAACGCCCACGGTGGTCGTTTCGATGATCTCCTTCAGCTCGTCGCGGTTGGGATAGTCGACCCACACCATAAACATAAACCTGTCGAGTTGGGCCTCCGGCAGCGGGTAGGTGCCTTCCTGCTCGATCGGGTTCTGGGTCGCCATCACCATGAAAGGCTCTTCAAGCTGGTAGGTCGTCCTGCCGACGGACACGTGTTTTTCCTGCATAGCCTCGAGGAGTGCGGCCTGCGTTTTCGGCGGCGTCCGGTTGATCTCGTCGGCCAGAATCAGATTGGTGAATACAGGCCCTTTAACAAACACAAATTCCTTGCGGCCCGTCGATTGATCCTCTTCGAGAACGTCGATACCGGTGATGTCGGAGGGCATCATGTCGGGCGTGAACTGCAGCCGCTTGAACCCGATCGATAACGTCTTGGCAAGTGTGCTCACCAGCAGTGTCTTGGCCAGACCCGGGACGCCGACCATGATCACGTGCCCGCCCGCAAACAGGGCGATCAGCACCTCTTCAATGAGCTGGCTCTGACCGATGATCACCTTGCGGACCTCGGCCATGATCTTGTCCCTTGATTCGTGTGCATGCTCAACCAGTTCCACACCTGCCTTGTCGGCGCCTATCTCGGTCATGTTATTCTCCTTGCTTTCCAAGAGATCGGCGAAGCACGGTAAGAGCCGATAAATTCCGGCGCCAAACCCTCACGGGTCTCAGCGCCTCGCGAGCGCGGGCAAGAATCGCGGCTCACAGTGTTCGCCATATTCTATTGATCTGCCCATGCTTTTTCAAGCCTGTGTATGTAAAATGCTGTAACTGAAAAGCCACCCGAAATCGGGCGGAAAACGGCATTGCAACGCTCATTGATATGATGGCGAGTACGATTGTGCTGCAAGAAACAAAGGCAGGAACGCGCCGTTTGACTTCGGGCCTCTGACTTTGCCGTTCGGGGGGCGCTACACGGCACCCGTAGAGAGTATGATCGGGGCGGGAACGAAGCAGAGAATCAGCAGGAGCATGCACAGAGCCCCTGCGATCTTGCGGCCGGGATTGAGGCGAACGCCCTGATCGAGCGCGGGAGGATGCTCCGGCTTCATAAAACTTCGCATGAAAGCCGCACACATCAGCCACGGCCAGAAAGCACGGCTGTGCGCCGACAGATACGGCGAAACCAGCCCGATGAGGCCGAGCGTGATGAGCATCCCGAACGCCATCGACGCCAGCCGGCGCTGGAACTTCCCGAAAAGCGCATACGCCACGTGGCCGCCGTCGAGCTGCCCGATAGGCAGCAGGTTGATCGCCGTTATCAGCATGCCCAGCCATCCGGCAAAGGCAATAGGATGCAGCACCACGTCGGCCCCTGCCGGCAGCTTGCCGTGGATGAGCCTGGTCAAGCCCTTGGTAAGAAGCGAATCGCCGAAAAAAAAGTCGGCGCTCTGACGTGCATTGGGATCCACCTTCGACATGCACAGGCCGACGGTGAGGCAAATGAGCGCCACCACCATTCCAGCCAGCGGCCCTGCGGCACCTACGTCGAGCACCGAGCGCCGGTGCACAAGGGGGCTCTTGATGCGGATAACCGCGCCCAGCGTGCCGATCCCCAACGGTACGGGAATGAAAAATGGCAGCGTCACGTTCATTCCGTGACGGCGCGCCATCAGGTAGTGGCCCATCTCGTGGCAGCCGAGTATCGTGAGGATCGTTGCCGAGAAGGGAATGCCCGCCACCATCAGATCGGGTATTTTCAAAATATCATGACCGGCCGACCCGAGCCAGTAGGCGGGAGGGTGCGTGCCCTCCGACACCAGCGAGAGGCCCGCGAGGATGAGGTTCGTGATAACCCTGCCCACAATCGCGTAGCAGGCGCCGAAGCCGAAGTCGCCCCCGGCGAGCATCGTGGTGAAGACCGTGACCGCAAACAGGCCGAAATGAAGCCCAAGGCGGCGGCGGGGCGGCGCGTCGAGCACCGTACAGTTGAGGTAATTAGTCCCCTCGATATCCTCAAATCGGTGAAGCCAGCCGAGGGCCTGCAGACGGCTCTTGAGCCGCCTCAGGCATTCGTTGGTCATTGCCCGAAGATCGCCGCGGATCACGCGCCCGCCGCGGAATGCGAAAATCTGGTATCGCCTGTATATCGAATCCAGGAAATCCTGTATTGTTTCCAATGCCTGCTCCCAACGTCTTGCAAACAAACTCAATTATAGTCGAAAGGCGGGTGTTGATAAAGGCAAAAACCTCCGCTCAGTCGTTCAGTCGTAGGTGAGCCATAATTCATCCTCGTCCTTGTCGTTGTCCTCGCCTTCCGCATTCCATTGTAGCCCCCCGATCCAAGGCCGGCCGGGAAACAGGTTCAAGAATGCCGTACGCCGCTGGACGAGCATATCGATCCGGCCCGAGCCGCGGCCGTTGCGTGTGTTTACCTTCTTTTACGTGCCATCGTCGGGAGTTAGGGTTGACACCCGCGCCGATTCAGAATAGAATTAGAATGAGCGGCATTCCTATCGTATTTGGAGAAACGGTAGTGACACAGGCCCGGAACGTCGACTCAGGTCAGCCCAAAGAGCGCCCGAGGGTCGCCGGCTATGAACTTCTGGCGAAGCTCGGGCGCGGGGCGGTCGGCATCGTCTATAAAGCGCGCCAGTTGAGCGTCGGCCGAACGGTTGCGCTCAAGCTGCTCGACCCGAAGTACACTCGCGACAAGAAGTACGTGGGGCGTTTCCTCCGCGAGGCACGGTCGTTGGCCAACCTCAATCACGTCAACATCGTGGAGGGCATCGACGCCGGAAAGGCGCCCGAGGGCTATTATTACTTCGCAATGGAATACGTGGAGGGTGAAACGGTCAAGGAGTTTCTGGCCCGTGACCGGATAATTCCCGAGGCGAAAGCCATCGATATCGCTGTTCAAATTGCTCGCGCCCTCCAACATGCAGAGAAGATAAAACTGGTCCACCGCGATATCAAGCCCGAGAACATCATGCTCACGAATGACGGCGTGGCGAAGCTGGCCGATCTCGGCCTTGCGAAATCGGTCGTCGAGGACGTATCGCTTACCCTCGCCGGCCAGGCGATGGGCACGCCGCTCTACATTTCGCCCGAGCAGGCCCAGGGTAAGGACACCGTCGACGTGCGGTCCGACATCTACTCGTTAGGCGCCACGCTTTACCACATGACCACCGGTTTCCCGGCATTCGCAGGTGAGAACCCGACCGTTATCATGCTCAAGCACATCAACGAAGAAGCCCCCCCTCCGCGCCGTGCCAACCCAAATCTGTCGCAGGGATTCTCCCAGCTCGTCGAAAAAATGATGGCCAAAGACCAGGCCGACCGCTACCAGACTGCCGCCGAGCTGCTCGACGAGCTCTCGGCCCTTGCCGCGGGCCGGACTCCGGATCTGGCGAGCGAACACGCCCGCCGGAAAACAGCTGCGGCCTCCGGGGCACCCACGCCGGTCACCGAGTCGCCCAACCGGTTTGTCCGGTTGCTTGCCGCCGGCGTGCTGACCCTCGCCGCCGCCGCGGGGCTCTATTTTGTCTTCCTTTACGAGCCACCAGCGAAGCCGCATGACCCCGGTACCGGCGATCCCCGTAACCCTGCGGTGTGGAAACGCGAAAAAACAGCGGCCATGATATACCACGATGCACTGGAGTTCGAGGAACGGGGCAAGCTAGAAGAGGCCCGGAAGACCTACGAAGACCTCGCGGCCAATTTTCCGGACACTTCCCGCGCGGCGGCCGCAGCCGAGCGTGCAGAGGCCCTAAGCCGGCAACTTGCCGCCGTACGCCGAGCACAAGCCGAAAAGCAGGCTTACCAACAACTCACGCAGGAGGTGCAAGCGGCCAAGAATCAACAGGATTACGCCAGGGCTATCGAACTGGCCAAGGCTTTCTGCACCGAAGACCACACGGAGAACATCAAGAAAAACGCCGACGCACTGCTCCAGGAGCTTCGCGATGAGAGAAAGCTCCTCGGCCAGGGCCTCCACGAAAAAGCTGGGGCGCTCATTGCCGCCTCAGAATACGCCGAGGCAAAACAAGCCCTCGAAAAACTCAATCATCTGGGATACACCGCTTGGTACAACGATGGCATGGCAGCCATCGGGGCCGCCATTAAACAACAAGCCGACCGTGTCGCCGACGCGCACGCGGGGTTCTGGCTGAAGTTTGCCGAAGACCTGCGCGAAACCGGGCCCGACGCCGCCCGCGCGCGCGCAGACGAAGCCCTCGAAGCCCCGGGCCTCGGACCGGAGAAATCCGAGATCGAGTGGGACCGGCGCCTGCTCGGGCACCTGAAGCGGATCGACCGCGACGCCCTCGCCGGGCTAAAGGCCCTCGACGGAAAAGAATTCCCCCTCGGCGGCAAGAACCCGGTACCGATCAGAAATGTTGCGGATATCACGTTCGACAAGATAGTCTCGGGTACTCGGATCCCCTGCAAGTTCGGATCCCTGTCGTCCGAGGAGCGCTTTCGGCTTGCGGGCCATTATTGGAAGATCGTCGGGCGAGCGGGGGGCTCGCCGGCGGCCGCTTATTACCTGTGCGTCGCATTTGATCCCGATGCCGCCCGCGAAGCGGCGGGGAGGCTGCCGGAGGAAGATGCACGAAGGTTCATGGCGCGGATCGAGCTGCTGATCCCCGAGGCCGAAGCCCGAAAGCAACTCGACCGGGCGACCGAAGCCGACAAGAAAGGCGAGTGGAAGCAGGTACTTGCCGTTTGCGAAGAGTTCAAGAGCAAATACGGCCGCACCCTCATCGCAAAGCGCAACAGAGAAAAACTCGATGATCTGTACGGCAGGTCGGAACTCCGACGCTGCGAGGTCGCCGTGCCTAAGCACTTCAGGGGAAAGGTGCAGCATCTCAAGAGCGGTCGGTGGCAATTCTATTGGAACTTCGCCGCCAAGGAGCAGCTCGAAGACTTCCACCTCGGTGAGGTGCCGCAAATAGACGGCGACGGGGCTAAGGAGCCGAAAGTCGTCAACGGTGTGCTCTTGCTCAAGGGTATCGACGTAGTTGCGCCGGTGTTTTTTAAGGGCGCCCCGCTCGAGATAGAATACAAGCTCAGGCTCCTCGAAGAAAGAGCCTCGCACGGATATGGCCGGGTTCTCATCTTTCCCCAGGCTCGCAAGGGCCCCAACGACTTGTGGGAGTTTGCCTTCTGCCATGGCAACCTACTGCTCAAGGATTCGCCCGATTTCTTCCGCAGCCTCTACACATTGGGCGGCGGGGCCGACTGCTGGCGGCAGCCCTGCTCGAAAACCAAGCTCGACCGCAAACGCCCGCATAAGGTGCGCGTCGAAATAACCAAAAGCTTCGCCAGGGTATCGTTCGATGGTTACCGCGCCTACAACAGCATCGCGGTCAGGTTGCCCGGCGGGGAACCCGACGCGGCCGCATTGCCCGATCTATCGAGGCTTTACCAGGTGCAGTTTTCCGGCTGGCACCCGGACGACACGTGGGCCTTCGACGACATAACGATAGTCGGACCCGCCGATCCGGCCTGGCTCAAGGCGATAGCCGATGAGCAGGAGCGCTGAATGCAAAACGCGGAATTCCGGCCTCCTCATCCCCCCGCCCCCGTATGATTCATGATTACCAAAACGCGCCTCTTATGCAGTACAGGTGAACAATGACGACCAGCGCAGCTTCTCCGCTATGTGATCTCACGGGCCGACTGGAAGGCGAAGTGCTTACAGACGACGTTTCCCGGGCTGTCTATGCCACCGCCGCGTGCCTCTACCGCATCGAACCGTTGGGTGTGGTGTTGCCGAAAACAACCGAAGACGTCGCACGCACGGTCCGCTTCTGCCGCGAGCGCGGCCTGCCGGTGGTTCCGCGGGGCGGCGGCTCGGGCCTTGCAGGCCAGCCCATCGGGCGCGGTGTAGTCGTCGATTTCACACGGTATATGGATGCTCTCCTCGAAGTGGACCCCCACGGCAATACCGTGCGCGTTCAGCCGGGCATAACCTTGGGCGTTCTCAATCGACTGCTCGAGCCGCTCGGCAAGTATTTTCCGCCCGATCCCTCCAGCGGCAACTATGCCTCACTGGGCGGAATGATCGCGAATAATTCATCCGGCTCACACTCGCTGAAGTACGGGGCCACAATCGACTATGTTCGCGGGCTCAAGCTCGTTATCGACAGCGGCGAGGTGATGGAAGCCGAGACCCGCCCCCTGGCGGGCGCCGCGGCGGATGGGGGCAGGGAGGCCGAGCTGTACGACGGAGCCGCGAAGATCGCACTGCGCTACGCGCCGTTCATCGCCAAGTGTATGCCCAAAACCCATAAGAACAGCAGCGGGTACCGGCTGGACCGGTTGATAGAGCGCGGGCGAGGTGTGAGCGAAGTGCACCTTCAGCGGTTGCTGTGCGGTTCGGAGGGCACGCTCGGCGTGATCGTGGAGGCAGAGCTTGCCATAACCGATCCTCCCGCTCACACCGAGCTTACAGTGCTGGCGTTCGCGGACCTGCAGTCAGCCGCCGATGCCGTACCCCTGATGATGAAGATGGGACCATCGGCCATCGAGGCAATCGACAGCAACGCCGCAGCGGTTGTCCGCGAGCGGCGGCCCGAGATGCGGCGATTCTTACCTGAAGACGCCAAGGTGCTGCTCTTTGTCGAGTTCGACGGCCCCCAAAGTGCACCCCTGCTCGAGAAGATGCGGCAGTTGGAACACGAAATCGTTACGGAATGCGTGCTCGCCACAGGGTCGATCAAAGCCGCCGACCCCAAAGAGCAGGAAACGCTGTGGGAGGTCCGAAAAGCCGTGCTGCCGATCCTCTATAACCTGCCGGGGCCCAAGCGTATCACGACGTTCATTGAGGACGTCGCCGTGCCCGTGGCGGCAATACCAAGGTGTATGGGTGAGTTGCAAAAGGTCCTCGATTCACATGATGCCCCCTTCGCTGTGCTGGGCCACGCGGGGCAGGGCAACTTCCACGTGCGGCCGATGCTCGACCTCAACGACCCCGCCGAGGTGAAAAAGATGGCCGCAATCGCGGACGAGGTCTTCGATCTCGTGATCTCGTTGGGCGGCACGCTCTCGGGTGAGCACGGCGACGGCCTTGTGCGCAGCGAATTCGTCCGCAGACAATACGGCGAGCTGTACCCCGCGTTTGAGGAGATCAAGAGGCTGTTCGACCCGCAAAACCTGTTCAACCCCGGCAAGATCGTCGGCCCGGTCCAGACAATCTGCGATAACCTGAAGTTCGGCCCCGACTACGCTGCGGCCAGGTCGGACCCGGCCACGGAGCTGGCCTTTGACGATAACGAGTACGCCCGGCTCGTGGAGAAATGCCAGGGCTGCGGCACGTGCCGCACGGTTACGCCCGACACGGCGATGTGCCCGATATTCAAGACGTTGAAAGACGAGAGGCTGTCGCCGAGGGGCAAAGCGGCGGTCGTTCGCGAAATGCTTGGCGGCGGCCTCTGCGAAACGCCTGAGAATCGGCCGCACCTCGACCGTGTGCTGGAGCTATGCCTCAACTGCTGCATGTGCACGCTGGAATGCCCGGCCCTTGCCGAGGTGCCGCTGCTGATCAACGAAGCACGAGCGCGGCGAAGGAAAACGTCCGGCGTGCCTATGGCCAAGCGCCTGATATCGCTGTATCCGGCGTTATCGAGGCCCATGCCGCCGATCCTCAACAAGATCGGCTCGAAGGCGCTGGAGGTCCGATTTCTGCGGATGATCATGGAGAAGCTCACGGGGATCGACCGGCGGCGGCGGCTGCCCGCTATCTCCCCCGCGCGGAAGGTGCGGCGCGTGGAGGTCCCCGAGCCGAAGGCCAGGGCGGCGTTTTTTGCCGACTTGTACGCATTCCTACACGATCCGGAGATCATCGACTGCGCGCTTGATGTCCTCGAGCATAACGAGGTGGACGTCATCTACCCGCGGCAGAAGGAGGTGGGAATTGTCGCCATGACCGCGGGCGATCTGCCGACGGCGCGTCGGACGGTCAAACACAACCTTGCCGGTCTCGGCCCGGCCGCCGTCGACGGGCGAGCTATTATCTGCACCGAGCCTACGGCCGCGTTGTGCCTCAAACGCGATTACGAGCGTTTTACGACAGACCCCGCCGCGGCGACCGTGGCCGCGCACTGCCGCGAGTTTTTCGAGTTTCTCCGGGAACTGAAAAATGGCGGCCTGCTGAAAACCGACTTTTCCGAGATAGATGAGGAGTATTTGTACCACACTCCCTGCCATCTCGCGGCGAGAGACATCGGCCTGCCCGGCGTCGAGATTCTCGGCATGATCCCCGGCCTCAAGATCAACGTGATGACGAAGTACTGCTGCGGCATGGCGGGCAGTTTCGGCGTGGCGGCGAAACACTACGACCTGTCGGCACAGATCGGACGGCCGCTGTTTGAAGAGATCGAGCATTCAGGCTGCCGCAAAGCGCTCACCGAATGCAGCGCCTGCAAAATGCAGATCGAAGAACAAACGAACGTCGAGGTAATCCATCCGGTGAAGCTTCTGCATCGGGCCTACGGCCTGTGAGTTGTGCGTTTTGAGGCGGAATCGGAAGCCAGAAACCCCTCGGCCAGTAGGTGATCGAGTATCTGCCGCACGCACGCCTCGGGCTGAGCTTTTGTGGTGTCGATGGTGATCTCGGCGTCGTCCGGCTCTTCGTAGGGGTCGGATATCCCCGTGAATTCTTTGATGATACCCGACCTCGCCTTGGCATAAAGCCCTTTCCGATCGCGTGTTTCGCACACCGCCAGGGGGGTGGCCACGTACACCAGAACAAAGCTGCCGCGATCCGAGATCATCTGCCTCACCTGCTTGCGGACAGAATCGTAGGGGGCGATGGGCGCGCAGATGGCGATGCCGCCGTTCTTGGTGATCTCCGACGCAACAAACCCGATCCGGCGGATATTGATGTCGCGGTGCTCCTTCGAAAAGCCGAGCTCTGACGACAGATGCTTCCGCACAATGTCGCCGTCCAGCAGCGTCACCGGTCTGCCACCTGTTTCGAGGAGTTTTACCATCAGCACGTTTGCAAGGGTGGATTTGCCCGAGCTGGGCAGGCCGGTGAAGAAGACCGTGAAGCCCTGGCTGCTCCGCGGGGGGTAGGTGCGGCGCAGCTCGGCGACGACCTCCTCAAAGGAGAACCACGGCGGGATGTCGTCTCCCGCCGCCAGATGCTGCCTGAACTGCGTGCCGCTGAGGCTTTTGGCCGCGGCGCCGGCGGGGACTTCGTCGGCGGGCACGTAGCGGTTGTCTTCTTCCAGAAAGACCATCATCTTGAAAGGCACCATCGTTATGCCCAGTTCGTCCTGATGGCGCCTCAGAAGTTCCTGCGCCTCGTAAGGCCCGTAAAATGGTCGGCCCTGTGAATCGGACCCCGGCCCCGCGTGGTCGCGCCCCACGATAAAATGCGTGCAGCCGTAGTTCCTGCGGATGATCGCGTGCAATACCGCCTCGCGCGGCCCGGCCATCCGCATCGCCAGCGGCAGGAGGCTCAGCATCGCCGAGTCCGGCGGGTAGCACTTCAATACTTTCTGATAGCATCTCACCCGCGTATAGTGGTCTACGTCGCCCGGCTTGGTCATTCCCACAACGGGATGGATCAGGAGTTTGGCGTGCATTCCTCGGGCGGCCCGGAGCGTGAGCTCCTGGTGCGCCCTGTGCATCGGATTACGGGTCTGAAAAGCGACCGTCCGGGTCCAGCCCAGGCCGGCGAACCTCTCGCGCACTTGCGCGGGCGTGAGGCGGTGCTCGGTGAAGTCGTAGTGGACCGGCGGCAGCAGGCCTTCCAGCGTACCACCCACATACCACGGGTTGGTATTGTGCAGCAGGTGTGCCACGCCGGGATGTTGGGGGCCGGCCGACCCGTAAACCAGGCGTGCCTCTTCGGCGAGGTCGGGCTGCCATACGTTTTCCACGTGCGTGGCCGCGAGCATTACTCCCTCGGGGTCGCGCAGCGCCAGTACGGAGCCGGGTTCGAGGCCCGATGCTGTTTCCTCGTCGACGTCGAGAATCACGGGAATGGGCCACACGCGACCGTCGGCCAGCCTCATTTGCCGGCAGACGTTTTCATAATCCTCCCGCCCGAGGAACCCGCTCAATGGGGAAAATCCGCCAACCAGGAGCAATTCGAGATCGCAAATCTGGCGCGGCGAAAGAGCCCACGAAGGCCAGTCGCGCGATAGAATCCTCAGCTCTTCGGCCCGTTGAGGTCCAACGATCAAGTTTACCAACGAGCCGCCATAGGGCGGGATCAAGGCGCACGGAGGCGCATTATCGGGCATCATTTGCTTATCCTCCCTCTTCGTGCGGAAATGCGGCGAAAAAGACCCGGGGTGCGAGCCCGGCTTTGGCCCCGCCGCGCTTTGATTCTTCGGCGGAGCGCTCGACGGTTCAAGGCTATTATCTTTGGGCCTGTGAGAATATTGACGCGCGCTGATTGATTATCCTGCATGCGACGGCTCCCTCCGACGGCGGGGCGCGAGCGTGGCGTCCGGCAGACGGGCGCTTCCAAATGAGCATTTTCGAGGGCTTGTCTTTTATCCTTGATCAGGCTCGGTCATTTGCATATACTATTTTTTCCTATCGGGCTGGCGAGCACCGTGCGGAGGCCGTTTGTCGCCCGTTTTTTTTGGCTCCGTGACTTCGCCCGGGCCTCGATGAACCGCCGGGCAAGAAAACGGAGCGCGGTCTTGGCAGGCTGACGGCTCGGCGCACCGCAACCGCCTGTTTTTCACGCGAGGATTGTTTCGGTCAAGAAATGAATACAAGATAACACACCATTGGAGGCCGTACGATGAGAAGAAGCATTATTGTCAGGATCGTGAGCTGTGTTTGTTTTTGTTTTGCGACGGCAGGCATTTGCCTTACGGCGTCGGCGGAAGATAACGCGCGGATTCTGGAGCGAATTAACGCCTTGGAAAATGCGATCAAGGCCCAGCAAGCTACGATCGAAGCCCAGCAGGAGGAACTCAGAGCTCTCAAAGCAGCTATGGGAGGCGGAGCTCCTGCCGCACCGGAGCGGATAACCAAGCTGGAAAATGAAGTTGAAACGCTCAAAGATACCCTGGGTCAGGGGCTGGCCGCCGCACCGGGGAGGTTCCCTGTGTGGGCATCGTTGCCCATCCAGTTCAGCGGGTACATCAAGCTCGATGCGTCTTACGACTCGACAGCCATTCATCCGGGCAACTACGCTTTGTGGGCGAAGTCCGAATCGGGCAATAAGAACGACAACAGGTTCAACATGACGGCCAATCAGACCCGCCTCCGCGTTGCACTCGATGGCCCGGAGATCGGCGCCGCGAAATCCAGCGGCATCTTCGAAGTGGACCTTTACGGCAATGGCTCGGCTGAAAACAAACCCGGCCTGCTCGTGCGCCACGCGTTCTTCAAGCTCGATTGGCCTGCCTCGGATCTCAGCTTGCTGGCCGGGCAAACATCGGACCTCTTCTCGCCCCTGGTTCCCGACACATTGAACTATACGGTGCTGTGGAACGCGGGCAACATCGGCTATCGGCGGCCGCAGTTGCGCCTTACAAAGAGCCTTGGGATCAGCGACGCCGCCGAGCTCAAGCTCGAGTGCTCGGCTTTCAGGACCGTCGGTACAACATTCAACGGCGTCGACGGCGGCACCGACGCCGGCTACCCCGGCGGAGCCGGGAGGATCAGCGTGGCCGTGAAGCGGCCCGGCGGCAAGAAGCTCGTCGTCGGAGTCTCCGGGCACTGTGCGCCCGAAGAATCCGGCCTGGGAAGCAAGCATTACAAGAGCTGGTCTGCGGGCGTCGACCTGAGCGCCCCGGTGAACCAAGCTCTGGCTTTGAAGGGAGAAATCTTCAAAGGCCAGAATCTGTCGAATTACTTCGGCGGCCTCGGCAGCGGCATCAACACCACGCTGCGCAGAGAAGTAGAGAGCTGGGGCGGATGGATTGGCGTAGGGATCAGGCCCAGATCCCTGCCGAACTGGCGATTCAACGTCAACGCGGGCCTCGAAGACATCAACGCGGACGACCTGACAAACGGCGCCGACGGCAAATACAACCGGGCCATCTCAGCGAACGCCATACGCAGTTTCGGTAAGAATCTTGACCTCGGCCTCGAGGTGACCGACTGGCTCACGAAGTACAAGAACGGCGATGAAGGCGACGGCTGGCGAGTTCAAGGGTCGGTGATGTATAAATTCTAACCGGCTCCTTCGCGACGGCCGACAGGCGAAGTGGTCACCCCGCGGCGCCTGCAGGGCGCCAGGCTACTTCTTTGAAAAAGGTGGCGTTTTTCTCGCCGCCTTTTGCCCGCCGGTTTCGCGTTCTCTTCCGGCTACTTGCGCGTTTTCAGTGCCATGATGATATTGGCCACCTGGATCTGTACGTCCGCGCGCTGGGTTACAATAAGAAGACCGTTCACGTAGACCATCGAATACGGGCCGTCGTCCCATCGGCCGTTGGGGGTAGACTCCTCGAGAAGTTTGATAAGCTCGTCGGAGGAGAACTCCGGCTCGGGGTCCTCTTCGTCGTCGTCATCGTTGTCATCGTCGTCATCGTCGATGAAATAATGATTGAATGGCTTGCTCTCCAATCCCTTTAGCAGCCGTTTGCCGGGATAAGGAAAGTCGCGGACCTCGGTAATGCTGTGGACGTCGTAGATCAGCGTTACCGGTTCCTCCTGCGACGGAAGGGTCACGATCAGGGCATCGTCCCCATTGACGGCCGCGAGGTCGAGCATCTTGAGCAAGTTGCGCAGCACGGAGATCGGTTTTGTGTCGTTGAGCTTCATTGTGACGGACGTGTCTTCGCGCAACTTTTCGACTCTCGGATCAAGGAGGAGGTTCACCCCGGAGATCTTCTGGAGGTCCGCCAGGATTTCCCTGAGTGAAGCGTCTTTGTACTCGACCGAGATTTTCGACTTCTCGAGCTTTTCCAGGGCTTCCTTGAACGCGGCCTCGTCATCGGCCGTGGCTTCTTCATCGGCGCCTTTGGCGGGCGACACCTTCAGCCCGGCTTTCTCAAGTGCTTCGATCAGTCGGAGCGCCTCCGCCTCGCGGGTGTCCTTCTTTTCGGCGGCCCCAGCCACCCGGCACGCGATACTCGCGACCGCCAGACACAACAGTACCCTTTTCATAATCATATCCCGCACTCCTTATCTTCATAAGCCGCCGCGTCTGCAATCCCCCCATCTATAGGATTATAGCGCAGCAAATCGCATAGTCAAGCCGATTCCTCGATCGCCGCTGCGAGAAATGCCCATGTGTATAGAATTGCTCATGATCCAAGCGTATCTTGTGCGGGGTTCTACGGCGTTCTCGGATGCTCGGTGCCGGCGGGGGTTGCTTTGAGCCAGGCGATCGTTATGTCGATCACTTCCTGCTCCCAGTGGAGTGAATAGTAGCTGTGGTTGGCGCCCTCGATGGTGTGGAATGCGGCGGGGATGGCGTTTTCGCGGCAGTACTTACGATAGAATTCGGGGGCGCCGGCCGCTTCATCGTCGGCGCTGCCGTAGATAAAGAGCGCCCGTCCGGCATAGCCCTTCAGTTCGGTCATGATATCGCGGAGTGAGTCTTTCGGGTTGCGCTCGCCGCCGGCCCTGGGATTGCCGCGGCCTTTGCCTGTAAGGATGCGAAATATGAGCCGGATATTGAGCTTGCCGGCGAGCAGCTTGGCGTAGGTCTCGCGCCTGAAGAGCTTCTTGAAATACTCGACAAGAAAGAAGCCCGTCCGGCGCAGCTCTTCGGTTTTCTTCTTGTACGGGGCGAATAGCGGCGTAGACCAGAGGATAAGCCCACCGACTGATTTGTCCAGCGACGCGGCGCCCAGCGTTACGTTGCCCCCGGAGCATATCCCCAGCACGAAGACTTCGGAGACGGCATTGTCGCGCAGGTAGCGAACGCCCGCGAGCATGTCGTCTATCATGCCGTCGAGGTCCGTATCGTCCTTTTTGCCGGGGCTGTCGCCTCGTCCGCGAAAGTCGAGCCGCAGGCAGTGGTATCCTTCTGCGGCGAGGCGCCGGGCGGCATTCACAAACATCCGGTGCGGGCCGATGCAATAGCCCGACCAGCCTGATGCGAACACGATGCCCGCGGCAAGACCGCTGCGGGCGTTCGGCCGGTGATGGACGGCGTGGAGTTCCATCTCTCCGTGGATGATCACCGATTCTTCGATCATTCTATTTCTTTCGTTGGCCTTGTCTTGGCGCAGATGTTTTCGAGCCCGCAGGCTTGGCATTTGTCGGTGCGGCAGTCGGGCGTGGGTTCATCGTTTTCCGCTCGGTGTTTCTCGCGAAGCAGGAATTCTTTCGTCACGCCGGCGTCGATGTGATCCCATGGGAGCACCTCGTACTCGGGCCGCTCACGGTTGGCATAGAATGCACCGTCGATGTGGCAGTCTGCCAGCACTTTCTCCCAAGTTTGAAAGTCGAAGTGCTCGCCCCATGCATCAAAGGTGCATCCGCGGCGGTAAGCTTCGAATATCGCCATCCCCAGTTTTCGGTCACCTCGGGCGAGCATGCCTTCGAGGAAGCTCCGATCGGCGCGGTGGGCCTTCAGCCGGATATTCTTGCCCTTGATGTCGGATCGCAGCTTTCCCTGCCGCATACGGATGGTGTCTGTCGACGCCATCGGCTCCCATTGGAAAGGGGTGTGAGGCTTGGGCACGAACGGTGCGGCGGATATATTGATGCGGGCGGACGGCTTGCCGGTCTGCTTTCGAAGCATCGACACCTTTTTGGCCATCTTGGCGATTGCATCGACGTCGGCGGCGGTCTCGCCCGGCAGGCCCATCATGAAGTAGAGCTTCACGGTATCCCAGCCGGCGCGGTAGGCCTCGAGCGCCCCGTTATAGAGGTCTTCGTCGGAGATGTTCTTGTTGATCCTCCGCCTGAGAGATTCGGTCCCCGCCTCCGGTGCAAACGTAAGGCCCGATTTCCTCACGGAGTTGAGCACGGAGGGCAATTCGCGCAGCTCTTTGTTTACCCGCAGCGAGGGCAGGGAAAGATTCACGCGCAGCGGGTCGAAGTAATTCGCCAGCCCTTTCAGCAAAGGGTAAAGGTGCGGATGGTCGCTCGCCGAGAGCGCCGTGAGCGAAATTTCGTTGTGGCCGGTCGATCTATAGCACTCGCGGGCGGCATCCATGAGCTTCAGCACGTCGCGGGGTCGGAACGGTCGCTTGATCATCCCCGCCTGGCAAAACCGGCAGCCGTGGGTGCAGCCGCGGATTATCTCGAGAGTGATGCGGTCGTGCACTGCCTCCACCAGCGGCACAATCGGCTTTGTCGGCAGCGGAAAGGCATCAATATCTTCCACCACAGCGGCCTTCACGCGCGCCGATATGCCCTTCACCGACGGTCTGACGGAACCGATCGTGCCGTCTTCGTTGTACTCGACGCTGTAAAGCGACGGCGCGTAAGCCCCGGGCACTTTTTTCGTGAGATGGGTCAGCAGCTCTTTGCGGGATGGTTCTTTCTTCTTCCCACGCGCGGCCTTGAGTTCGTCAACGAGTTTCGTGATCGCTTCTTCGCCGTCCCCGACGATGAAGAGGTCGATG
>Ga0180432_10004744_pt1 | contig 18456 bp, 17 predicted proteins | sample SS_ome_10_FD_132414 | JGI IMG/M metagenome (GOLD analysis project Ga0180432, IMG submission 132414) | Hypersaline lake sediment archaeal communities from the Salton Sea, California, USA - SS_1_MS_2 metaG | ecosystem: Environmental > Aquatic > Non-marine Saline and Alkaline > Hypersaline >...
CTCGAGTCGATCGGGATTCCCTTACGGCGCCTCCTCCTCCCGCTGATCCTCGCCGCCGCCGTCGTCGGCGCCGCCGACTTCGCGGTCTACAACTGGGCCGTTCCGGCTTCGGAGCACGCCTATCAGCTGGCCCTCCGTGACGTCATCTTCCGCCAGGGGGTCCCGCGCATCACCGCGAACGCCTTCTTCAAGGGAGCGGATAACCAGTTCTTCTACATCCGCCGGTACAACGAAGCCGAAGGAACCCTCCACGACGTCTACATCTACGACACGACGGGCAGGCTCTTCCCTCACGCGGAGTCGCGGGTGACCATGATCACCGCGGAGACCGGTCGCTGGACCGGAACCTCTTGGCAACTCGAGTCCGGTCGCGTCTACGGGTTCGACGCGGACGGCCGCCTCGGCTACACGGGTGGATTCGAGACGCTCTCCATTCCTCTCGAGCAAAGCGTCGAGGAGGTCCTCTCCGGCTCGCGGACGCCGGCCGAGATGGGAATCGCCGAACTCGTGGAGCGGATCGAGCGAGCCCGCGCGACTGGACAACGAGCCGACGAGTACATCGTCGAGGCGCACCTCAAGGCGGCACTTCCGCTGGCAACGATCGTCTTCGTCCTGTTCGGCGGCGCGGTGAGCCTGGCGTTCAGCCCGCGCAGCCGCGCGGCGGGGATCGTCCTCGGCCTCCTGCTCGTCGGTCTCTTCCAGGGCGCGCTCTGGTGGACGCAGACCCTTGGACGGCGCGGCGCGATGAACCCGGCCCTCGCGGCTTGGTTTCCGAACCTCGTCTTCGGCGTGATCGGGCTCCTTCTCTTCCTACGCGTGGACCGACTCGCCTACCGCGATCTCTGGACGCGGTGGCGCGGCCGGTTCTCCTGGTTCGGCCTCCTCCTGGTCGTCCTTTTCGTTCCGTCCCTCTCGATCTTCGGGCAAGGCACGCCGCTCGATCTCGTCTGCGACGAGCTTCACGTCTCCGAGGATCGCTCGGAGATCCGGGCGATCGGATCCGTCTCCGCGACGTTCGCCGAAGCGACCCTTCGATCGGATCGCCTCGAGCTGCACAGAGAGGACGCCGGCGACTGGCGGCTGGCGGCCTCCGGCGCGGTCCGTCTCGAAACTGGGGACGAAGTCGAGCTGGACGCAGATCACCTCGTCGCCACGCTCTCCGAGTCGGGAGACCGGATCATGACCCGTCGCGTCGAGGCTGAGTCCTTCTCCGGACGGAGTCGGTTCATCAACTCGGTCGGTGAGACCCACGAACTCTTCTTCCGGGTCGAGCAAGGGATCGTGACGTTCGACGACGCTGGCGAGATCGACAAGATCGAAGCCCAACGGGGGGAGCTGACGACGTGCAACTGCTGCGACGTGTCGATCCGGCGGCAGCCGTACTCGCTCAGCGCTCGGCGCGTTCTCCTATACCCGGAGAGACTGCTCGTCGTGTTCGGCCTGACCGCTCGTGTGGCCGGCCTGGCAACGTTCTGGCTTCCGTTCTACGTTCGCCCGCTCGAGGAGACGCTCGAGAGTCCGCTCTTCCCCGCGATCGGGAGTAGCGCGCTGCGCGGTTGGTTCGTCAAGTGGAACGTGCCGTTCTTCTTGTCCGAGCGCCTCTACGGCTCGATTCTGATCGACTACTTCTCCAAGTTCGCCGAACTCGGAGTCGGCGGCCTCCTCCACTACGACTTCCCGCGCCACAGTGGCCGGATCTCCGCCTACGTCTTCCCAGCGAAGATCGGCGACAGCCGGGCGGAGTTCGATCTGAAGCACACCATCGACCTCGGGCCCGGATGGGAGGGGATCGGACGCGTTGAGTACGAGTCGGTCGGCGAGGAGGACGAGCTGTCGTTCGCCTTCCGAATCGACGGGGCTTTCGACGCGGGCGAGATCCGTCTCGCCGCCTCGCGGGAGACGACGACCGACGACGACGGCGTCCTCTCGATCGACGAGAGGATCCCCGAAATCATGTTGAAGATCGACGCGCGACAACTTGGGCCGGCGACGATACGGCCCCAAGCGAGCGTCGGCTGGATACGCGAGTGGGAGGACGGCGAGCTCGAGCAGCAACGGCTGCGGCTGAACGGACGCATCCAGCTGATCGGCGATGCCTTCAGCATCCTTGGATTCGACGTGGCTCCGGAAGCGCTCGTCGACGCCGCCTGCTACGGGAATGCGGCAGACGGATGGGATCGTCAGGAGTCCCTCACCGTCTCGTTCTCGACCGCGCGGGAGGGCCTGTCTCTCGGCTGGACCAGCACGCTCGTCCACGGGTCGAGCCCGTTCTCGTTCGATCGTGTAGAGACGGGGCACCGGCTCCGCTGGCGTCTCGAAGTCGGCGAGGAGATCGGGATCCGGCTCTCGGGGGCCCTCGATATCGTCGACGGCCTCGAACCGATCGACGCGACCTTCACGTGGGGGGAATCCGTCGACTGGCGAGTCGATGCGGAGTTCGACACGACCGCCGGCCGCCTCACGGAGACGAGCCTTCGTGGATCGTACGATCTTTCGCCGTTCGAGGCCTCGTGGGACCTCCCGTTTGACTGGGAAGAAGGCCAATTCGACGACGCCTCGTTGGACATCGACATCGAAACGGAACCGACCTCCCTCGCGCTACGTACGGAACTCGACCTGAACGAACTCAGACTCCTGTCCGCCGACGTTGAAGCCGAGTTCGTGACGAAGGGAGATTGGGGACTCTCCCTTGACGTGACCTTCAGTCCGGAAGGATCCGAGTTCTCGAGCCTTCGCTTCGGGCTGTTCAAGGAGATCGCGAACTGCGTTCGTGTCGGGGTTGAGCGCGATCTCGATGAAGTCTGGATCTACGCATCGGTGATCGCCTTCCCTGAGGCGATCCTCCGGTACGCTCCGCGGGCATCCGACCTCGACATCGGTGGTTGAGGCAGCCCACGGAGCCGGTTCGGTACGAAAGGAGGAAAGATGGAAGGCGATCTCTCCGGCCTCGTCTACTTCGTGATCATCGCCATCCTGCTCGCCAAGGTCCTCGGCCTCGGCTGCGGCGGCACCTGCAATTAGGGTGGGTACGTCCGCTCCAGAGCGGCCCGGCAACGAGAAGAAGGCGCGCTCCGACAGATGGCGCCCTCCGCCGCCGGTTCGCTAAGATCACGTCATGTACGTCGGAATCGCTCAGACGTCGCCCGTCTTCGGCAAGCGGGCAGAGAACCTCGACGCGGCCCTGGATCTCCTGTCGACCGAGTCGGCGGACCTTTGGGTTCTCCCGGAGTTTTTCGCCACCGGATACCAGTTCACGTCACGATCGGAGGCGGCCGATCTGGCCGAGTCCGTCCCGGATGGGCCGACGACCGGTGCACTCGCGACCTTCTGTCGCGACCGAGGCTGCATGGTCGTCGCAGGTCTTCCGGAAGCGGAGGGCCAGAGGATCTACAACGCCGCGGTCCTCGTCGGGCCGGACGGGCTCCTTCTCTGCTACCGGAAGATCCACCTGTTCGGTGATGAGGGGCTCTACTTCGCGCCGGGCGACCGTCCGTTCTCCGTGGTCAGCACCCCAAAGGCGACGATCGGCGTCATGGTTTGCTTTGACCACCTCTTCCCCGAGTCGGCACGCTCTCTTGCGCTTCAAGGGGCCGAGGTCATCGCGCATCCGTCGAATCTGATCATCCCCGATCTCGCTCAACGGACGATGACCGTGCGGGCGCTCGAGAACGGCGTTTTCACAGCGACGGCGAACCGCGTCGGCGAGGAGCGCAGATCGGACACCACGCTACGCTATACCGGCAGGAGCCAGATCATCTCACCCAAAGGGGAGCCGATCGTGCAGCTTTCCTCAGACCGCGTCGAGGTCGCGGTCGCAAAGATCGATCCGAGCGAAGCGAGGAACAAGCGAATCACGTCCCGAAACGACCGGCTCGCCGATCGACGTCCGGAGCTCTACGGGACGTGACCCGGTTCCGGCCAACGGCCGAGACAGACGAGGTGAGGAACGCGCAATGATCGAAATCGGACGGACGAGCGAACGAAGCTGGACGGTCGGCCCTCAACACCTTGCGAGCGCGCTCGGCAGCGGACTCGCGGACGTCCTCGCAACGCCGGCCCTCGTCGCCTTCTGCGAGCAGACGGCGCGCGCATCGGTCGATCCGGAGCTCGACCCCGGCGCGTCCACCGTCGGAACCCGCATCGAGATCGAGCACACCGCACCGACGCCGCTCGGAGGCACGGTGACCGTCGTCTCACGCCTGATCCGCGTCGATGGACGACGCCTTCGGTTCGAGATCCACGCGCGCGACGAGGTCGAGCCGATCGGCCGAGCGACCCACGAGCGCGCCATCATCGATCGAGCCCGCTTCGACGGGCGAGTCGCCGAGAAGGTCGCTCGCGTCAGAAGCGGCGAAATCCCCGACCCCTAGGGGAACACAGCGCCCGGCAAGGGAACACCGGAAAACCATCCACTCTTCACCATCGGTTCACATCGACCGGGCAGGATTCCTGTCGAGCAGCAGGGATGCTGCTCTCCGCTTAACCTCCTTGCGGATAGCCACCACACCGGCTGGGGAGACTCCTCCGGGGTCTCCCCGGTTGCCTTTCGGGCCTCGAAGCGAGCCTCCTGCCTCTTTGGGCCGCCGCTTCTTCCCTCATCCACCGCCCACGGGCGGCAAGAGCGTCAGCCGATCGCCCGCCTCGAGGGCCGTGCCGAACCCATCGCGTAGCGTGACGTTCTCGCCGTTGATGAGGGCGTTGACGTTCCGCCGGATCTCCCCGTCCTCGTTGAGCAGGCGCGGCTTCACATGAGGATACCGATCGGCCCACGCACGGATCGCCGCGTCCACATCGGCCGTTTCCGGCAGGTCGAGCCATCGATACGCGCCGTCAAGCGAGCGCTTGAACGAGAACCCGATCTCGACCTCGATTCTCATCGAGTCCTTCTCCTGCCTTGACTCACGGGGCGTTCAGCCGCCGCGAGATCTCGTTGTGCAGCGGAATCAGATCGTAGATCGACTCGTCGACGAGCCGTCCGTCGCGAACGCGCCACGTACCGTTCACCATCGCCAGGTCCACGCGATCCGCGGCGCAGTGGACGATCGCTGCGAGCGGATCGGCTTGAGCCCCGGCGAATGCGATCTCGGTCAGATCGAAGGCGATGAGATCGGCCGCCTTCCCGGCTTCGATCGCTCCGATCTCGTCCTCGCGATGCAGAACGCGCGCCCCACCGACCGTCGCCATCCGTAGTGCCTCCCGCGCCGACAGAGCGCTCGCCCCCGCGGAGACCCGCTGGAGGAGCATCGCCTGACGAACCTCGCGGATCATGCTCGACGTATCGTTGCTCGCCGACCCGTCGACGCCGAGGCCGATCTTGACGCCCGTCTTCTTCAATCGGTCCACCGGAGCGATGCCGGATCCCAGGATCATGTTCGAACTCGGGCAGTGCGCCATGCCGACCCCGGCCGACGAGAGCTTCTCGATGTCCGAGTCGTTCAACACGACCAAGTGGGCGAACCATGCGTCATCCCGCAGCCAGCCGAGCTCTTCCATCAGGTCGACAGGTCGCACGCCGAAGCGCCGAAGGCAGTACGCTTCCTCGTCTCGGGTCTCGGCCAGGTGGGTGTGCATCAGCACCCCGTGCTCCTCGGCGAGCGTCACGGTCTGACGCATCAGGTCCTGACTCACCGAGAAGGGCGAGCACGGAGCGAGGGCGATCCGCAGCATCGCCAACGGCGCCGGATCGTGGTATCGCTCGATCGTCCGGAGGCAATCGGCCAGGATCTCGTCCTCCGTTTGAACGACACTGTCCGGCGGAAGGCCTCCGTCCTTCTTCGACAGCGACATCGACCCGCGGCACGGGTGAAATCGGATTCCGACCGCTTGCGCCCCTTCGATGTCCGCGTCGAGGATCGCCCCTCCATCGGCCGGGAAGACATAGCAATGATCGGTCGTCGTCGTCGCTCCGGAGAGAAGAAGCTCACTGCAGGCGACCGTCGCCGCCACTCGCATGGCCTCCTCGTCGATCCGCTTCCATCGGCGGTAAAGGTGGATCAGCCAGTCGAAGAGCTCCGCCTCCGATGCGCCCGGAACGTTGCGGAAGAGCGCTTGGTAGAGATGATGATGGGTGTTGACGAAGCCCGGGAGGAGGATCTTACCCTCCCCTCGGACGATCTCGTCGGCCTCGATCCGGCCCGGATCCGCTCCGACATCGACGATCCGGTTCCCGTCGACCAAGACGTAGCCATTCTCGATCTCACGCCCCTCGTCGTCCATGGTGGCGACGAGGTCGAAGCCGGCGAGCAGTACCTTCATGAGGTCCGTGATTGGCTCAGATCGATCGAGTCGGCCGTCTCTAGAACCGCCGCGAGCAGATCGATCGTCGCTTCGATGTCCTTCACACTCACGGTCTCGACGACGGAGTGCACGTACCGCGTCGGGATCGCGAGGGCCATCGCCGCCGATCCCTCGCGCGCCAGCTGCATCGCCGCGGCGTCCGTTCCGCCACGTCCGGGAACGATCACCTGATACGGGATCTTCCGCTCTTCGGCAAGCTGTCTCATCGCTTGAACCAACGGAGGATGCCAGACTCCGCGCGCGTCCTTCAGGGTGATCGCCGTTCCTCCGCCGAGCTTCGAAACCTGGCGATCGGCCGTCACACCCGCCGTGTCGGCGGCGATGCAGACATCGAGGGCGATGGCGATGTCGGGGTTCACGCTGTACCCGGAGACGACTGCGCCGCGCAGTCCGACCTCCTCCTGCGTTGTCGCGACGAAGTAGACGTCGCAGTCGAGCTTCTTCGCCCGTTTCATCGCCTCGATGCCGATGTAGACCCCGAGGCGATCGTCAAGCGCCTTTCCGGAGACGACCTCTCCGTACTCGACGTAGGATTGGCGGAGCGTCACGACGTCTCCGATCGCGACCTTCTCTCTCACCGTTTCCGCCGGCAGACCGACGTCGACGAAAAGGTCCTCCAGGAGAACCGGCTTCTTCCGCTCTTCCTCGGTCAGGATGTGGATTGGCTTCCGCCCGATGCAACCGATGAGGGGTCCATCCGACGCGTGGACGTCGACGCGTTGCGCCACGAGCGTCACCGGGTCGAACCCACCCACAGGCTGGATACGGAGGAACCCCGCATCCTCGATGTGGCTGACCAGGAACCCGATCTCATCCATGTGGCCGGCGATCATCACGACCGGCCCTTCTCCCTTCTTGTGCGCGATCACGTTTCCGAGATGGTCGACGTCGACCGAGTCGACGTGCCCCTTCAACGCGTCGACGATGACCTCGCGAACCGGGCGTTCGTAACCGGAGATCCCGCAGGCCTCGCTCAGGCGCTTCAGCAGTTCCATACACCCTCCTTTGCTGAGGAGTAGTGTAGCCGTTCCGCTGTTCAGATCAATCATTTGCCGCTTCGCGCGGCGACACAGTACCATCCGGCCATGATCCCGATCCGTGACAGCATCCGAAGCCGAAGGTTTCCCGTCGTCACCGTCGCCCTGATCGTGGTCAATCTCCTGGTCTTCCTCTACCAGGGATACTTGGGAAGCCGGCCGGTGGTCTACAACGACTGGACGGCGTGGGAGACACGGGACCTCGTCCCTCCACCGGCGTTCGACCCGACCACCTATCGCGCGTTCCGGCTGGCCGGAGGTGACGAAAGGCTCTACCCGCTGGCGGCGGACGACTACTTCATCTCGCAGTACGCGGTCATCCCGGGAGAACTCCTCGCCGGCGAGGATCTCCCCCCCACGATCCCGGTCCCCCTCTGGCTGACCCTCCTCACGTCCGTCTTTCTTCACGGTAGCCTGCTGCATCTACTGGGAAACATGCTCTACCTCTGGATCTTCGGCGACAACGTCGAAGACGCAATGGGGCCGGTCCGCTTCCTCCTCTTCTACCTTCTCTGCGGCGTCGCGGCTGGATTCGCTCAGATCGCGGTCGCCCCGGGGAGCCCGATTCCGTTGATCGGCGCCTCCGGTGCCATCGCCGGCGTGCTCGCCGCCTACTTCTTCCTCTTCCCGCGCGCCCGCGTGCTGACGTTGATCCCGATCTTCTTCTTCCTTCGGCTGATCTCGATTCCCGCCCTCTACCTGCTCGGCTTCTGGTTCATCCTTCAGGTCATCAGCGGAGCCGGCTCGCTCGGCGACACCGGCGGGGTCGCCTGGTTCGCTCACATCGGAGGCTTCGTCGTCGGCGCGATCCTCGTCGCCTTCTTCCGACGCCGAGGCGTCCCGATCGGCCTCTGGCGCATGCTGAGGCGCGGACGTACCTAACCACTCCCGGGTGGTCGTACGTCCCCTTTCGGGCGCCCGATCGCCTTCACTTCGACGCATCGACCTGTTAAGATGTAGTCACGTGTCCTGAGAACGATCGCTAAAGGAGTGATGAGGTATGAAGAAGGGGGCAGTTCTCGGCTGCACCGTGTTCCTGTTTGTCATCCTCGGTGTCCTTGCCGCGGCGGACGATCTACCGGCGCACCGGGCGATCGTCATCACGAACGATCACGAGTTCACGGTCGAGAACGGGGTGTGCTCGGGGAGCGGTACCGCCGAGGATCCATATGTCATCGACTACTGGCTGATCGACGCCGGCCTCGATGACTACGGAATCAGCATTCACGGAACGACCCGCTACTTCGTCATTCGAGGTGTTGAGATCACTGGAGCAGCGAAGGCGGGAATCTACCTTAGCTACGTCCAGAACGGCACGATCGAGGACTGCATTCTCGAGGCGAATTGGACCGGGATCACCCTCAACTTCTCCTCGTTCAACAAGATCGCCGATTCCCTCCTGTCAACGAACATGGACGGGATCCACACGTACTTCTCGCACAACAATCAGATCTCGGCATGCACGTTCGAAGGGAACGACACCGCCGTTTGGCTCGACGCGTCGAACGAGAATCGCATCTCCGCGAACCTCATCGCCGACTCCCATATGGGGGTCTACCTGAACCTCGGATCTGCGGAGAACACGGTGATCAGCAACGCGTTCGTCGACAATCTCCACGACGCGTACACCGACAATCCGAACGCCTGGGATGACGGCGCTTCGGGCAACTACTGGCACGGCTTCTCCGCGATCGACGCCGACGGCAACGGGATCTGGGACGTGCCCTACCAGATCTCGAGCGACGGGGATCAGGACAACTTCCCCTTGGTCGGTCATCCCCTCGTTCCGGCGCCGCCCCCGGCGACCTGCTCGCCGTAGTCGTTCGCCGCGCGGTCTCTAGAGAAGCGGGCTGAATCGATTCTCGCTCCAGTACGCTTCTCTCAGGTCGGCATCTTCGCGCACGAGCATCTCGTAGTGCCCGCTCTCCCAGTCGGCCAACTCGCCGAGGAACCCGCGGACGGTCGGATCCGTTTCGTTGTCGGCGGCCTCGCGGTAGAACGCCTCCGCGTTTCGCTCGAGGAGAATGCCGATCGAAAGCGCCGACATCTCCAAGTGCTTTCCTTCGATCCGACGGCGGAAGTCCTCGGAGAAGATGCCACCCGCACTCGTCGGCCGCCACCGCTCCCCCAGGAGGACACTCGGATCCCAACCGCTTCCAGTGAGGATCGAGCGATACTCCCTCTGAAGCGCATCGAAGTGCTTCTGCTCTTCGACCGCCAGATGCGAGAAGAGATCCCGCGCTCCGGCGTCCTCGCTTCGCTCGGCAGCCAACGTGTAGAACTGGAACCCGTCGCGCTCGGCACGCAACGCCCCTTCCAAGAGCGGCAGCAACCGGTTCGCGTCCATCGTTTCTCCTTTCCGTATGGAAGGAAGTCTACCGGATTCTCAACGATGTATCGCCGCTCCCGCGAGCGTGGTTTTGATTTCTCGTCGCCGGTTCCTACACTAAAGAGCCCGCGCCTTCGCGAGAAAGGATCCCATGTGTTCCGAACGTCTGTTTGAGCGCGTCCGAGACGAAGTCTCCTATCCGTTGCTCCACGTGCCGGTCTCGGACATGAGAGAGGGGCAACGGATCTCCCAGTGCTTCCTCGTTCGCCAGAAGGCGCAACGTTCGACGCGCAAGGGAGACCCGTACCTCGAATTGGTCCTCGCCGACCGCACAGGCCCGATTCAGGCTCGTGCTTGGTCGGAGATCGCCAGTCGCTATGCCGACCAATTCGACGAAGGGGAGTTCGTCTTCGTCCACGGACGGACCGAGACCTACAGAGGCAGCCTTCAGCTCATCGTCGAGTCGATCCGCCGCCTCTCCACCCACGAGAAGGAGGAAGGAAAGCTTCCCGACTTCGATCCAAGCCTCCTCGTCCCGTCGACGGAAGGGGACGTCGACGCGATGTGGGCCGAGTTGCTCGCCCTCGCTGATTCGATCGACCCCGAGCCGCTGAAACGCCTGACCCTCGGGATCCTCGATGAACGCGCGGAAGCGTTTCGGATGGCACCGGCGGCCATCTCGAAGCATCACGCGTACGTCGGCGGCTTGCTCGAACACACACTCGAAGTCGCGAACGGTGTCTCATCGTTCGCCTCCGCGCTGCCGAAGCTCGGTCTACGCACGGGCCTGGCCGTAGCAGGTGCGATCCTCCACGATGTCGGGAAGCTCGAAGAGATGGAGAACCCGATCGCCCCTCGCCATGGTCTGACGGGCGAGATGATCGGCCACATCCTCCTCGGTCGGGACATCGTGCGCGAGGCGGCCAAGGCCTTCGACTGGCCGGACCCTAGGCTCCCTCTTCTTCTCGAGCACATCCTGATTTCGCATCACGGGATCCTCGAGTACGGTGCGGCTGTCCTCCCGAAGATCCCGGAGGCCGTCTGCGTTTACCATTTCGACAACCTCTCCGCCAAGCTGAACATGATGAAGACGCTCATTGGAGGCGACTCGGAGGATGGGGATTTCACCGTGTGGAGCCAGGATCTCGGGCGGCGCCTGTTCAAGGCGAAGCTCGACGAGAGCTAGACTCCTCTCCCAGACCGCGATTGCAGTTCCAGAACGCGTCCCTATAATCGTTCGACATCCCACCCGACTAGGGAATGCCGGAGGAATCATGAGAACGGACTACTGCGGACGACTGACGAGGGCGGACATCGGCCGAACGGTCGAGCTGGCCGGCTGGGTCAACCGGCGGCGCGACTTCGGAACGATCACGTTTGTCGATCTCCGTGACCGCACGGGCCTCGCGCAGCTCCTCTTCTCCGGCGACGCTGATTCGACCGTGCGTGCTCACACGCTGAATCGCGAGGACGTCATCTCCGTGGTCGGCGTGGTGCAGCCACGAAGCGAGGGGAACGTCAATCCGGACATGCCGACCGGAGAGATCGAGATTCGCGCACAGTCGCTCGAGATCCTGAACCGCTCGGAGACGCCGCCGTTCCTCATCGAGGGAGATGGCTCCGACACGACCGAGGAGACCCGCCTGCGCTACCGATACGTCGATCTTCGACGCGCCCGCCTCCAGCGAAACCTCGAGCTCCGCCACCGGGTCTTCAAGTCGACGCGTGACTACTTCGCCGACGCCGGGTTCCTCGAAGTCGAGACGCCGTTTCTCACGAAGTCGACCCCGGAAGGCGCGAGAGACTTCCTCGTTCCGAGCCGCGCTCACCGCGGATCCTTCTACGCACTTCCCCAGTCGCCCCAGCTGTTCAAGCAGCTGTTCATGATCGGCGGCATCGACCGGTACGTCCAGCTGGTGAAGTGCTTCCGAGACGAAGACCTCCGAGCCGACCGGCAGCCGGAGTTCACGCAGCTCGACTTGGAGATCGCCTTTCCGAACGGGAAGGACGAGGTCTTGGCCGCCCTCGAGGGGGCGATGAGCCATGTCTTCAGCGAAGTCCTCTCCGTCGCTCTGCCCGATCCGTTCCCTCGGCTCACTCACGCCGAGGCGCTCGCTCGCTACGGAACGGACAAGCCGGATCTCCGTTTCGGTATGGAGATCCTCGATATCTCAGGGCGCGTCGCCGGCTCCGGCTTCCGTGTCTTCGCCGAGTCCGTCTCGGGCGGCGGTGCGGTGGCCGGCATCCTCGCCCCGGGCTGCGCGACGTACTCACGCTCGGCACTCGATCGTCTTCAGGAGATCGCCGTGAAGGCCGGCGCCAAGGGACTCGTCTGGCTGAAGGTCGCAGCCGAAGGCGTCGATTCGCCAATCGCCAAGTTCCTCGGCGAGGATGAGGCCTCTTCGATCGTTGAAGCCTTCGGCGCGGAGAGCGGCGACCTGATCCTCCTGCTCGCCGGGGACGGGATCGAGCGTCCGCTCGGCGCACTACGGACGACAATCGGCCGCGACGAGGGACTTGCGAAAGCCGGTTGGAAAATCCTTTGGGTCACTGACTTCCCGTTGTTCGAGAAGGACGAGGAGGGGAATCTGACCAGCTCGCATCACCCGTTCACCTCTCCCCGAGACGAGGACGTCGATCGGATCGAGGGCGAGCCGTTCTCGATCGTCTCCAACGCGTACGACCTCGTCCTGAACGGAACGGAACTCGGCAGTGGGAGCATCCGAATCCACGAGCGGAACCTGCAGGAGCGGATCTTCCGCATGCTCGGGATCACGCCCGAGGAGGCCGAACTCCGATTCGGTTTCTTCCTTCGAGCTCTCGACTACGGTGCACCGCCTCACGGAGGGTTCGCTCTCGGAATGGACCGACTGGTGATGATGATGGCCGGGGAAACATCGCTGCGCGATGTCATCGCCTTCCCGAAGACGGCGACCGGCGCTTGCCCGCTCACCGAGGCACCGATGCCGGTGGCGGCGGAGCAGCTCGACGACCTGGGGATCTCGACCGCGGAGGACTGATGGACAGGAGACGCGCCCTTCCAATCGCCATCTCGCTCGTCCTCTTCGTCTTCGTGCTCGGGGCCCTGATCGGCGGGATCGACAGTCTCCAGGTCTCCCCGGGACGGGTCCTCCCGGCTCGGGAAGAGGAGGCGCTCCCGGCTCACGAACCGCAGCCGGCGACATCGTTGCGACTCGGTTCTGCGAGCTTCGTCAGCATTCTGATCCCGATCGCACTGGCTCTCCTCGCGATTTCGGTTCTGCTCGCAATCCGCGACCGGCGACTCCGCCCGGCCCTTGCAGCCAGTCTGCTCTTGTTCGCACTCGTCGTCCTCATGCTCTACTTGATCGGGCCGTTCGCACCGGCCGATCGCACGCTCCTCGAAGAGGAGGAGGAAGTGGTCGTGGGGCCGACGGCCGGGCCTCCGGCGGAGGAGGCCCCGATCCGCGTCGAGACGCAGCCCGCCTCGAGCCGCGAGATCTGGCCGATCATCACGACCGGGGTCCTCGCCGTCCTGCTGATCGGCCTCCTCACTGTCCTTGTCGTCCTGCACCTCATTCGTCGCAGACGCGCGAAACATCTCCCTGCCGACGCCGCGGGAATCGAGGAGATCGCCGCTGACGCGGTCCGAGAGATCGACGACGGCGCCGACCCCGTCAGCGTCGTTCAGCGGTGCTACGCGAGGATGGCCCGTGCGCTCTCGAAGCGCGCCGGCCTCGATCCGGTCTTCAGGACCCCTCGGGAGTTCGCCGCCGACCTACGGGAGGTTGGCTTCGCTTACGAGAGCGTTGACGCGCTCACCGAGATGTTCGAGCTCGTCCGATACGGAGGACGAGCCGATGAACGCTTCGCGATGCAAGCCCGCAGCTCGCTCGCAGCTCTCCGATTGGGCCGCAATGCGGGCTAGAGAAGCGAGGAGGACCCGGAGAACGCTGTTCGCCCTCGCCCTGCTCATCGCCGCGGTCGGCGGAGCGCTGTTCGTCGTCGCATCCGGACGGTGGCGAGGCATCTACGCGTTCTTCGTTCAGTTCCACCAGCAGACCCTCTGGACGGCCCTTCTGGCGCTCTCGATTCCTGCATTGCTGGTCGTCCTACTCCGCTCGTGGGGCATCGAGGATGTCCCGTACGTGGAAGAGGCTCCGCAATTGGGATCCGGACGTTTGAAGTCGCTCGTGCGAAGGATCGGAAGAAGCCCTCGGGATCCGTACGGACAGGCTCTCCTCATCGACGAGCTCTGTGAATCCGCGACACTCGTCGCCGCGCTCAACGAGGGACTCGACCCGTCCGTCGTCCGGAAGCTCTGCCGAACGGGCGGAGTCCCTGAAGATGACCCCGTCCTTCGCGATCTCATCGCCGATCGGAAGCTGAGCGGGAACGAGCGCGACGAATTCCTCGCCCGGTTCCGAACGACCCTCGACTCGATCGAGAGCGCCCTCAAAGGAGGCCCCGCTTGAACCCTACCGAAGTCGGTCCGCTGGCCGAACGGATCATCGATCGCATCTCGGAGGTCATCGTTGGAAAGCGCGATGTCCTCCTTCTCGTCCTCACGGCGGTCCTGGCCCGCGGACACGTCCTGTTCGAGGACCTGCCCGGCCTAGCCAAGACCCTCATCGCCCGATCGTTCGCACAGGTCCTGGGAATGGACTTCCGGCGGATCCAATTCACACCGGATCTTCTCCCGAGCGACATCACCGGCTCTCACATCTTCGACCGGAACCGAAGTGAGTTCGTGCTCGCCCCCGGACCGATCTTCGCTCACGTCATCCTTGCCGACGAGATCAACCGGGCGACGCCGAAGACGCAATCGGCCCTTCTCGAGGCGATGCAGGAGGCCCAGGTGTCGATCGGGGGCGAGACGCGCCCTCTCCCGGACCCGTTCTTGGTCATCGCAACCCAGAACCCGATCGAATACGAGGGGACGTTCCCGCTCCCCGAGGCTCAGCTCGATCGATTCCTGATTCGGCTCGCTGTGGGGTATCCGGAAGAGGCCGAGGAGATCGAGATCCTCCAGCGGAGGATCGGTCGGAAGTCCGACGAGATCTCGCTCACACCCGTCTGCGGAACCGAGGATCTCCTGAAGATGCAGAGCGCGGTTGAGGACGTTCACGTTTCCCGCGACGTCGAGCGATACGTCGTCGACATCGTTCGTCGGACGAGGCACCACGCAAGCCTCTACGTAGGAGCGAGCCCTCGAGGCTCTCTCGCTCTGATCAAGTTGGCTCGAGCTCGCGCAGCCATCGACGGTCGCGACTTCGTCATCCCGGATGACATCAAGGAACTGGCGATTGCTGGCCTCGCCCACCGGCTCTTGCTCAACCCGGACCTCTGGGCGCGCCGAACAACGACGATCGACGTCCTCGCAGGGATCCTGAAGACGACCCCGGTCCCCAAGGTGCGATAGCCCGTGTCGACGCGGCGAAGGGCCCTCTTCGCGTTCGTCCTCGCCCTCGGTCTCGCCCTGTTCGGACTCCTTGCGCGAGAGCGAGATGTTCTAGGGCTAGCGCTCCCGCTGGCTCTTTTCGCGGCGGTCCTCGTCACGTCGGACGCGCTCTACCGTCCTTCCACGCTCCGTGTAGCGCGAGAACTCTCCGCCTCACAGGTCTACGAGGACGAGCACGTCGACGTGACCCTCTCGGCAACCAACGAAGGCGAACACGACGTCTGGGTCTCGTTGTGCGACACCGTTCCCCACGGCATCACAGTCGTTCTCGGTGATCCGGCGCTCGCCGGTCGCCTCCGCGAAGGCGAAACGGTGACGCGGACCTACCGAGTGAACGCGTCGCGAGGAGGCCACGACCAACGCCAGCTGCTCGGTACGACATGGGCACCGTGGGGCCTTGCCGCCCGGGACGTGACGTTCTCTCTGCAGTCGACCCTGACGGCTCTGCCTGTGTTCGAATCGCTTCGAGGGATCGAGATCCGCCCTCGGCACGTCCACGCGTACGCCGGGTCGATCCGCACCGGCCGCGCCGGGTCCGGTTTGGCAACGCTCGGCTGCCGCGAATACACGCCGGGAGACGACATTCGCCGGATCAACTGGCGAGCGTCCGCCCGTCGCGACGACCTGATCGTGAACCTGTACGAGCAAGAGCGGATGACCGACGTGAACATCATCGTCGATGCACGAGCGCACATGCACCTCCAGATCGGCGAGGTCAAGACGTTCGACCTCGTCGTCCGCGGGGCCGCGGCCATCGCATCCCATTTCCTGCGGCAGAGCAACCGCGTCGGCCTGTTGGTCTACGGCGACACGATCAACTGGACGTTCCCAGGATCCGGACGGCTCCAGATGGAACGGCTCCTTCACGCGCTCGCGCTCGCGCGACCGTCGAACCGGCTTGCGTTCGGCAAGCTTCGCCAGATTCCGACCCGTCTGTTCGCCGCCGGCTCCCAGCTGGTCATCTTCAGTACCCTCGGATCCCGCGAGGACGCCGACATCCCGGTGCAGCTCGCCGCTCGCGGATACTCGGTCCTCCTCATCTACCCGAATGGCCTTGGACTCGAACGTGCCGCGCTCAGGCCGGGGCCACACGACGATCTGGCCGAGCGAGTCATGCGGCTCGGCCAACAGGCGACCCTCAGTCGTCTGGCCCGGGCCGGAGCGACCGTCGTCGACTGGGATCTAGCTGAGCCGCTCGGCGTCGCGCTTCACCACGTCGACCGCGCCGTGAGGGGGCTTCGCCGATGAGGTGGATCGCAAGCGCCTACGTCCTGACCGGCGGTGCCGTTCTCTTCTGGGCGACCTCCGGAACAGACGGTCGATTCCTTGGCGGACTGGCGTTGGTTCTCTCGGCCCTGTGGCTCCTCAACGCGGCCCGAGCTCGAACCGGAACGACGGCCATGTTCACTGGATTTGTCGCGATTGCCGCCGCCTCGTCCGCGTCCGGCGCCGGGCCGCTTCTGCCAGCGATTTCCGTGACGCTGGCTCTACTCGGTTGGGACGCCTCTCTCGCCGCGCTGCGGCTTCGGCGGGTCCCTCGGAAGGACTGCCACCGGATCGTCGCTCGCTATGCGGCCTCCTCCGGCGCCGTCGGCGTCGCTGCCTTCGGCCTCATCCTCGCGACGACGTTCCTCCACTTCCATCCCAGCTTCGGCCTCGCCGTCGGCCTGGCCGTTGCACTCCTCGCCCTCGCTGTCATCATCGGGTCGTTGGCCCGACCGACGCCCGCTGCCGCAATCCCGGTCGCCCCGACCGAGCCTGAGGAACCTGCCTCGACAGACAGAAAGGCCGGACAGCTCTCGCTGCCCGGCCCGAATGGATCGGAGTCGTCGTAGCGGTCGACACTAGTGCTCGATCGTCAGCTCCCCACAGATCGGCCCCGAGAACCGCTCGCTTCCCATGTACCCGCTGAACGTCCCGTCGAGCGGTGTGATCGGCCCCGACGAGTTCGTCGGATGCAAACGGTACGAGAAGGTCAGTTCGGTCACTTCGTCCGCAGCGCTCATCCAGACGACCTCGTACAGCCTCTCGGCGCTGTTCATGCGCGTCAGGGCGCCTCCGTCATCGAGGATCTCGAACTGCCATCCTCGAGGCATCGACTCTTGAAACGCCGGGACCGAGATGACGGCCCCCACGTGAACCGTGATCAACACAAATGTGGTTCCGTCCCCTTGTTCGACCGTCTCGCGGACGGCGTACGCGGGCATTCTCCCGACGAGGATCCCCTTGAGTCCCGTCTTCCTCCGCCCGAGCTCGTCGACGAGGGTCAGCTCGACTTCGTAGAAGCCGGCTGTCGTGAAGACGTGCTCGACCGTCGGCCTCTCCGTCTCGAGGTCGAGGGCCCCGTCGCCGTCGAAGTCCCATCGATAGGTGTACGTCCCGCCGTCCAGGCATGGCTCGCAGATGGCGAACGTGACGATCTCGTCGACGTCCGGGTTGTAACTCGAAGGCTCGAAATCGGCGTCCCACGCGCCGACGGCACACGTTGCGAGGACGACGGCCGACAGAATCGACCCGATCAGCCTCTTCTTCATCCCCCCTCCTTCTCCACGCCGGAGCCGATTCGCTCCCCTATCGTCTAGGGGAGCGAATCGTGAACCGATCGTCCGGTCAACCAATACGCGATGAGGTCCTGCATCATCGCGATGTCGATCGTCAAGTCATTCGTCCGCGGGACGGGCGCACCGGAGAGCCAGAGCGATACCGCGTACTGGATCTCGGCGAAGTCGATGATCTCCGGCTCCGCTTCGCAGAGCCTGAGCTCGTCCGCGTCCGTGTCCCATCGAGAGACCACGACCGGAATCGACAGGAATTCTGTCAGTGACAGCTTGTCCTCACCGAGGATCGGCTGCTGGAACCGAGGCGCCGAACTCCCAATCCAACCCTGGATGGAGGACTGCGACGTGCCGCTGACACTCGACGGGGCCTGCAGCGAGTAGTTGATGACTCGCTGCGCGTTGACCGAATCGCTGACCAGCTTCTCCACAAACAGCCACTCCACCGATCCGTTGGTGATCCGCGCTGTCGCACCGTCGTTCTCCCCTTCGATGAACGTCCACCCATCCGGGATCGTTTCGACGACAGAGAGCCCGTTCAGCGCTCCGCTGACCTCGATCTCGACGTCCACGTAGACGATCGCATCCGCGACCGTCTGATCACCGGGGAGACAGGTCCGAATCGTTCGGGCCGCCGTAACGCGGGGCCCGATCTCGATCAGGATCTCGGTCTCATAGGGTTTCGAACGCGCCCCTTCCGCATCGACGACGACCAGGGAGACGGTGAAGGTTCCCGTGTACTCGTAGGTGTGCTTGGGGTTCTCCTCGCGACTCATCGTCCCGTCGCCGAAATCCCAC
>Ga0180432_10004748_pt1 | contig 18447 bp, 20 predicted proteins | sample SS_ome_10_FD_132414 | JGI IMG/M metagenome (GOLD analysis project Ga0180432, IMG submission 132414) | Hypersaline lake sediment archaeal communities from the Salton Sea, California, USA - SS_1_MS_2 metaG | ecosystem: Environmental > Aquatic > Non-marine Saline and Alkaline > Hypersaline >...
CTAATAAAAGAGAAGATATCGAAGGTGGAATACCGGTTGCTCAGGGACCTCGTCGACGGCAAGAAGAAGATAAAGGAGTTTGGAGAGGAGCTGACAGAAAACCTGAAAGCCGTCCTCGATTATCCCAGGAGTCTCCTGGAGGGGGTGGAGATTCCCTACGCCGAGTATATGGAAAAATATTACCGGCTCCTCATGGAGAAAGTGGCCGAGGTGAACTTCCAGGCGCTGTTCAAAAAGCGTCTCAACGTCATCATCTTTCCCGAAGGAACCCGCTCGGTCCGTCTCGGATCCGGCAAGACAGGGATATCGCACCTTGCCTTGAAGTCAAACAAGAAGGTTATCCCTGTGGGGTGTAACGGCTCGGACAAGATCTATACCGGAAACGCCCCCTGGGCGAAGAGTGGCAAAATCGTGTACCGCGTGGGCGAGCCGATAGACCCGAGGGAGATCATCGGCAGGGAGATAGACAAGGAGTTCATCCCCTTCTCGAAAGAGGCGGAGGTGAAGTTCAAAGACGAGTTTTTCGAGTTCGCCCTTCACGTCATGGAGAAGATCAACGTGCTGTTGGACGACGAATACAAGTCGCCCGTGCCGGTAAAGGTGGTTTAGCCCCCGCCGCTGGGGTGATTGCCGCTCAATTTGGTTTCGACCGGCATTGTTGATATGAAGAAACGGGTTTAACGGCGTCGGTTTCAGGTCACAACGATGGTCCTGTAATTGACACAGGTTTGATTTTTGATAGTAAGTAGGCCCGCGGGTGAATTTTAGTCTGCATCAAGCCGCCGGGCCGCGATATATGTCGTGGTCGGCGGCTTCTTGACGCCTATTTCAAATTTTCTTTTTGTAGTAAAGTCCTGATTCTCACCAGCGGGCGCCCGCTCGATGAGTGCATAGTGTTGAACCGACCTTGAAATTGGAGTCGGCGTTTTCGGCCGGGATGCGGATGTTATCCTCCTATCTCCACTCCGAGCTTATACGCCTCTTCCAGCAGATCCGGTTTTTTCAAGATATCCCCCTTTTCTCCCACGCCGGGGGCGAGGATCTTCCCGACCAAGTTAATCTCCACGTAGTCAAAGCTCTTCTCGAACATCGTGACGAGGGGGGCCGCCGCATCGATGTCGTCCTCCTCGAAGGGAACGGCCAGAACCGCCGATTTACCCCTGATCTTCTTCCTGTTTTCTGGGCAGTTGAAGTAGACGAAGCGGTCGATAAATCCCTTCATTATCGCCGTGGGGCCGTACCAGTAGACCGGCGTGCCGAAGACGATCGCGTCAGCCTCCTCGATCTTAGGATAGAGGTCGTTCATGTCGTCCCTCTTGGAGCACTTTTTCCCCTCCCAGCAGGAGTGACACCCGTTGCATTCCTTGATCTTCAGCTTTTTCAGAAAGATCGACTCCGTCTTCGCCCCCGCCTCCTTCGCCCCCTCCAATATTTTGGAGACCAGGATATCGGTGTTTCCTTTCCTCCTGGGGCTTCCGCAGACTCCGAGGACATTTTTCATTTTTTAGGCACCATCCAAAAATAAAGCTAATCAAAATCGGTTTTCAGGAAAAACCATCGCGTATCGATTAAACGCCGTTACGGTATCACACAATATCGTTTTTGCCAAGGGTGGACCGGGGAGGGTTTGTTTTTTATTTTGGGGAGCGGAGGTCTTTGGGATCAACTTTCGGACGGGCGGCGTAGAGAGACAAGTTTGTCCGAGTTGTCTTTGGCGGCTCGGCATTGGTTGAAAAACCCGCAGGGGGGATGTCGGTGCCACGCAGATAGTAGTCTTTTAACAATTAGTGGGCTTGCTGAAAGGGAGGGGATTTTTTTTCCGCCCGGCCGTTTCTCAAAGATTCAGCCCCCCCTCACCCCCTCCTGCCTGACCCTCTCGAAGAGGACTATCCCGACAGAGACGCCGACGTTGAGCGACCCAATTTTTCCCATCAGCGGGATCGATATTATCCCGTCGCACCTTTCGCGGACGGTCGAGGTGAGCGACTTATCTTCGCCGCCGAAGACCAAGGCGGTTGAGCCGGTGAGGTCCGCCTCGTAGTATTGAAGCTCGGCATCAGCCTCGACGCCGAAGATCATAACCCCCTCCCGCTTGAGGATGGAGAGCGCGCTTGTTGTGGACTCTCTTATCAGCGGGACGTATTCGGACGCCCCCATCGAGACCCGGGCCACCGTGGGGGAGAGGGGGGCGGTCCGCCTCTTCGGGATGACGATCGCGTCTACGCCCGCCCCCTCGGCGGTCCTTATGATGGCGCCGAGGTTCTGCTCATACATCACCTCCCCCAAAAGGAGGATGAAGGGCTCCTTTTTTCCCCTGATGCCTTTCAGGAGCGAGGTCAGCGACGTCTCCCCCCTCGGGGCGGCTTCCGCGATCACCCCCTGGTGGGAGCCCGTTTCCGAGATTCTGTCCAGCTCCGCCCGCTCGGTCGATATCAGGGGAATCCCCCTCCCGTTTGCCGACTCGATTATCTCGCCGATCTTCCCGTCGGCCCGGCCCTTGAGGGCGCTCACGTCTATCAGTATTTTTTTGATCTTCCGGCCGGAGCGGAGGCCCTCCAGGACGACGTTTCTCCCCTCGAGGACGTCCCCCCTTCCTTCGGCGCCGCTTGTCCTTCCCCCTCCCTTCACACCTTTTCTGCCCATTACCCCCTCACCCCTTTGAAATGTAAATCGGTTGCATATATCGATGGCGACGTGTCTTATTCCTTTTTCCAGTCTTTCCTGTCAAGGTCGATGGTCTCGCCCCGATCATCCACCTTCCCCGTTTTCCCCGGACCAGGCTCGCCTTCGCTGCCTATCGCCAGGTAGTCCTCGTATTGATCGATTTCGTAGAGGATGAGCATCAGAAAGAAGGCAAGGACGCCGATGTCGTCGATAAGTCCAAAGGGGAAGACGAATTCCGGTATAAAATCGATGGGCCATATTACGTAGAGAAGCGATGCGAGGTATAAGATTTTTCTTATTAAGGGGATTTTATACCCCTTGTCCTTTATGAGGCCCTTAAGGGAGCGCCACTTCGATGCAATGTTGAATATGTCGGAAAAGTCTTTCTCTTTCATAATCCTATTTCCTCGTTAAACGACGGGAATACTATTATGGGACATTATACTCTTTTTTTGGGAGAAATCAAAGGGGAAAGGACGTCGGCTTTCGATCTGATTTTCGATTCGGACTCGTTTTACGGCTCGACTATTTCGGCCCATAGCCTCCCGCTCTTTAGAATTTCGGTTGAATTTATTTATTGGATTCAGTATATGATGACCCTAAAAGTCCGTCGGATCGGCACTACTCCGTTTTCCAGTCCTCTTTGTCCGGGTCTATGATCTTGCCCTCGTCTTCAGCCTTCTCCTTTACCGGTTTGCCCCCCTTTTTGCCCGCGACGCGTGATCTGAGGTGATGCTCATATTTTTTCACCTCGTCGAGGACATGAATTACGAAGAGAATAAGCGCCCCCACGTCGTCGATGAAGCCCAGGGGCGTAAAGTATTCGGGAATAAAATCGAAGGGCGATACTACGTAGAGGAGCGACGCGACGTAGATGAATTTATTTAGGGGGGAGACCTTGTACTCTTTGTCTTTGATGAGTTTCTTCAGTGTATGCCATTTTTCGACCAGCTTTGATATGTCCCAAAAACTCTTCTTATCCATTCTTGTTTTCCTTTCTCTTGCGGGGCGGTTGGATAAGATTATACTATTTTTTCTTTCTAAATTAAAGGGGAAAGGGGTTGGGCATGCGGTTTAATTGTTTGGCTGGACTCCGCCTGTAGGTTACGCGGCCGACCGGGCCTTCGAATTGTCAAATATTAAATTGGTGGGTGATTCTATGGCTGTCGGATTCGAATCAACGCCACAGGGGGTTTAGAGACCCTTCACGAGATCGGTGGTGAGGTAGCGCTCACCGGTGTCGGGGAGGATCGCCACGATCGTCTTTGAAAAGCTCTCTTTTCTCTTCGCAATTTCGAGGGCGGCGTGGGCACACGCCCCTGAAGATATCCCGCACAATATCCCCTCTTTTTTCGCAAGGAGCCGGGATGTCTTTAAAGCGTCGTCGTCGCTTACTTTGATAATCTCGTCGACGACCCCCATATCCATGACCTCCGGTATGAAGCCGGCCCCGATCCCCTGGATCCCGTGCTCCCCCGGCTTTCCCCCGGACATCACCGGAGACAATGCGGGCTCCACGGCGAAGGCCCTGAGGTCCGGCAGCCTCTCTTTTAAGGCGGATGCCGTACCCGTGAATGTCCCGCCGGTTCCCACACCGGCGACGAAGATATCCACCCTTCCCCCCGTGTCTTCGAGTATCTCTTGTGCCGTGGTGAGGCGGTGGGCGTTAGGGTTCTCCCGGTTTTTGAACTGCATCGGGATAAACGAGTCAGGGATCTCTTTTCCAAGCCTTTCCGCCTCTTCGATGACACCCTTTATCCCCTTTTTTCCGGGAACGAGGACCAGCTCCGCTCCGAGGAGCTTCAAAAGGCTTCTCCGCTCAAGGCTCATCGTGTCCGGCATGACTATTATCGTCCTTATCCCCCAGGCCGCACCAACCAGCGCCAGCCCGATGCCGGTATTTCCCGACGTTGGCTCTATTATTGTGGTCTTGCCCGGCTTTACCTTTCCCTCGTCCATAGCCCCCCTTATCATCGAGAGGGCGATCCTGTCCTTTACGCTCCCCCCTGGATTTTTCGATTCGAGCTTGGCAAGCAATACGGCGTCAACGCCCTCCGTAATTCTGTTGAGTCTCACAAGGGGTGTCGATCCTATGAGGGCCGTGATATCACTATAAATCATCTTGTGGCAGTTTATGTTTACATGGGGAAATGGGATTTTTTGAAAAATCTATTTCAATCCCTTTTTCTCTGCGTCATCCATGAGGTCCTTTATGGTTATAGAGGAGAAGTATTCTTCAAGGATCTCGCTCGCCTTTTTCCATTTGGGAAAGGTAACACAATTGTTCATAAAGGGGCACTCGGCCTCATTTTTTCTACAGTGCACAAGATCAACGGGGCCCTCGACCGCATCGATAATCATCTTTAGCGTGATCTCCTCGGGCGTAAGTGCAAGATAGTATCCGCCGGCTCGTCCGCGATAGCTCTTCAGGAGCCCTGACTTTTTCAACCTTAGAAAAATCTGACCAATGTAGTTCAGCGATATCTCCTGCCTCAAGGAGATCTCCGATGCCTTTATAGGTTTTCCGGCACCGTAATAGGCAATATCAAACATCGACCGTACTCCATATCGAGAAAGAGTTGTTAGCTTCATATTTATCTCCTCTTTTATTTCTCTTTTTTACTTTATACATATTATTAAGTAAATCATAGGTTAAATCAACAACTCTTTTAAGATTAACTACTTTTTTTCTAAAAATTATCGAAGATAGCACACCCAAGCCCTTTTGTAACACAAAAAGCGTTTTTCTGTGTACTTTTTTGTGAAATAAAAGTATTATTAGAAAATCGCCGTTCGTGTTCCGAGTCACATCTACGAAAGCTTGAAAAGGCGTATTCTAAAATGCACGTTTTATCGAAACCGGTCCGGAGATAAGAGATAAGATCGATATAGCTTTTATAAAATCCTTGTTTTGCAAAATCATTTAGGAGGATAGAGATGAATAGGAAGAAATTCAGGTTTATCCCTTTTCTGTTTTCCCTTTTCTTGATTGTTACGCTCTTGGCCCTTCCCGCGATTGCGAAGAGGGACGTCTTGACGGAGGACAGCGATTTCAGGGAAGCGGACGAAGTGTGGGATTTCATCCCGGATTATACCGGAATGGTAGAAGGGGACAGCACCGATTGGATATGGAAGAAGCCGGGCCTCGATCTGTCCAAGTACAAGACCGCGGTTGTCCCGCTGTTTGATAACAGGTCCAAGATGATAGACGTTTATGCCCAGGAGATGTTAACCGAAAACATGAGACAGTCGATGACCAGGTTCGGGATGAGCGTCGTGGATAAGGGCGGCGAGATAACGGTTTTCGGCTGCATGATGGACTACTCCGGGGGCTCCGGATCGGCTGATTTCTGGGTCGGCTACGGCGCGGGAAATCCCTTTATCGAGGTCGAGGTCTACGTGGTGGACAACTCCACCGGCGAGATCATCACAAAGGTAAGACATCAGGCGATGGACAGCACGATCCCCAGCGCCGCCGCAGAGGTCATTCACGATATCGTCACCGATTGGTCGCGCCGCTGATTTACCGGCGCAAAAAGATAAGGGTCGGCGGGGGAGCTGAGCTGTTGAAGGGGGAGGAAAGAGGGGTTAAAAGGGGATAGGATAAAGCTGGATAAAAAAAGGGGGGAGTACTAACCACCCCCCAAATCCCCTCCTTTTCAGGAGATCTATCTTATGGGTTTCCGGGATATCCACCCTCCAACGCGCCCGCCGGTCTTCCCGATTAAATATCGTCCTGCCTAAAAAAAACCGACGTTGAACAAGGTCTAAATAGAACGTTGGAGATGACTCTTCAAGTAGATTTTAGAATATATACAAATGGTTTATCTATCGATGTGATTTCCCGTTGAACCAGCTCGGGCTGATGAGATTCTCCAGCTTGATGATGACCTCGGATGTCCTCTCCGCATCGAGGTTTTTCGATTTGGAAAGCGCTTTGATCTTCTTTGTTGCGTCGACTTCCGAGACATCGAGCTTTTCCATTACGATCCTCTTTGCCTGTTCCAGGCTGGAACTCGTATCGCCCTTTTCCGCCGCTCTTGCCATTTTATCTATTCCTCCGAATCTAAAAATCTCAAGGTCAATCCGCTGCACCATTCAATTAGAGCTTAATTGACATATAAATTATATATAAATAGATAGCAGAATAAAAAAATATGAACTTTTTGAGCTCATATTATAATAATTGATGCTATATGTCAAGTGTTTTTTTATAAAAAATATGCGAAATATCGCTATTTTATACTATTTTTAATGTTTCACTCCGAGTTTGAATATCCGCGACGCCTGTATTTAGGCCCGGAGTTACCTTCCCTGTCATTCAGGGTGTCCTTGAAATATCCTTCAAACCCTTTTATCTCCCCTTCGTCCCCCGAAATAGTGTATCTGCCGGAGCGATAACCGTATCCCCTCGTATCGGGGAGGTCTTTCGTTATGATGAAGGGCGCGGAAACGGCGGCGATAAAGAGCAACAGGGCGGATACCACAAGCGTTTTACCGCCGATTTTCAAAAAGCGCCTGGCAGTGGCCTTCTCCCAGTTGTAGTGGAGAACGAGGTGGGCTGCAATGAAAATCAGAAATAGGATGGAGACGGTCATGTGAATGTCTCCCCACTCGTGGCGGGTAAGCCCCAAAACCGCGGTTCTCCCCAGTCCCCTTGGAAAGAGATACATCAAAATCCCCGTGGAGACCATCGACAGAAAGAGGAAGGTCAGAATAGTGTCCACGACAAAATTATACGCACTTTTCTTCATGGTGTTTAACCTCCTATACTATTAAACAGGAGATTTCGGAAAATCCTTCTATTTTTCCACCTTGGAAGTTTTTTTCATTCGGAACCCTTATTTTAAGAATAATATAATCGAAGAATCTCGTGATTTACCTTGAAAAAGTCGTTTTTTTATGTTATCAATTTCTCTTAATATTCTAAAAGGGGGGGGGAAGGAAAATATTCCGATAACATACTAAATTCTCTCTCTTCGAGCCGTTAAAAAAATTTTAACTATTTTGTGGTTTATTCAATGAAAGGTGTGATCTTAGCAGGGGGGCTTGGAACGAGGCTCTATCCGTTGACGATGATTACCAACAAGCATCTGCTCCCTATCTACAACAAGCCGATGATCTTCTACCCGATACAGACCCTCGTGAACGCCGGAATAGAGGATATCCTTATCGTCACCGGCGGCAACAGCGCCGGCGATTTTCTCAAGCTCCTGAAAAACGGGGCGGACTTCGGCCTGAAGCGGTTGAATTACGCCTACCAGGAGGGGGAGGGGGGGATTGCGGACGCCCTCTCGCTCGCGGGACACTTCGCCGAGGGAGAGAATATCTGCGTCGTCCTGGGCGACAACATCATAGAGAGAAACATCAACGATTCGGTGGTAGATTTTCTGAAACAGAAGGACGGGGCGAAGATCCTCCTCAAGGAGGTAAGCGACCCCCAGCGCTTCGGCGTCCCGGAGATAAACGGGGACAGAATCGTTAAGATCGAGGAGAAGCCGAAAGAGCCGAAGTCCAACTACGCCGTAATCGGGATTTACATGTACGACAACTCCGTCTTTGACATCATCAACGGCCTCGAGCCCTCCCAGAGGGGGGAGCTCGAGATCACCGATGTGAACAACGAATATATAAAGAGGGGAAACCTCACGTGGGGGGAGATAGAGGGTTGGTGGACCGACGCCGGGACGTTCGATTCCCTCCTCTCAGCTTCGAGGCTCGTGGCCGAGACCGGGGCCAATAACGTTTAGATTACACATGGAACACTTAAAGGGGTAACATGGCAAAAGAGGGGAAAATAGAGGGAGTCAAGCTCAAGGAGCTCAAGGTCATCCCGGACGAGAGGGGAAGGCTGATGGAGATATTGAGGTCGGACGACGAGATCTTCGATAAATTCGGCCAGGTGTACCTGACCACGGCCTACCCCGGGGTCGTAAAGGCTTGGCACTACCACAAGGGCCAGACCGACCACATGACCGTCGTCAAGGGTATGATGAAGATAGTCCTCTTCGACGACAGGGAGGGGAGCAAAACGAAGGGGGAGGTGATGGAAATTTTCATGGGGGAGCATAAACAGCTTCTCGTCAAGATTCCCTCGGGGGTCTATCACGGATTCAAGTGCATCTCGGATACCGAGGCGCTGGTCATAAACGTCCCCACCGAGGTCTACAACCGTGAGCAGCCGGACGAGCACAGGCTCCCAGCCCACGACAACGATATACCTTACGACTGGGACAGGATGGACAGGTAGGCTGCCGCTGTTTCGTCCGGGCGGGCCAACTGAAATAGCTTAAGGGGGGGGAAAGGGTAATATTGTGATGGGGGGTTGGCGATACTATGTGGGGGGGGTGGTGATGGTGGGGGTAGGTGATAGTAGATAGTGGAGGCAATCTTATGGTAGGGGGGAGCGGTGTTGTAAGTGTGGGGGGAGGAAATCGCTTTTTTGAATTGGCGTTGGATAATCTGGTCTTCATGGGAGAGCCCTCGTCGTCGATGCCGCGCGTTTTTTTCGGGCGTGCCCTGTAAAGACGCTCTGACATAGATCGTCGAGAAAGCGGCGCGGGTGGGTTTTAATCTATGTTGAAAGACAATGTTTAACCGGCCCATGTTTCTCCACCCCTTTTTCGGCGGGTCTCGATCCCCGGTGACATCTTCATATCTCTGGCGGATTTTCGATTAGAGCGTAGAGGATTTATAGATGAAACTGCTGGTTACGGGGGGAGCCGGATTTATAGGCTCCAATTTTATTTTGTACATCCTTGGGGAAAGGAAGGATTACGAGCTCGTCAACTTCGACGCCCTCACCTATGCGGGAAACCTTGCAAACCTTAAAGGTGTCGAGAAAAACCCCAAATATAGTTTCGTCAAGGGGGACATCGCCGACGGCGCGGCGGTCCAAAGCGTGATAAAGGACGGGATAGACGTCGTGATAAACTTCGCCGCCGAGTCCCACGTCGACCGCTCGATAATGGATCCCAACACCTTCATCAGGACGAACGTCCTGGGGACCAACGTCCTGCTGTCCGCCGCCCGGGAGAACGACGTAAAGCTCTTTATCCAGATTTCCACCGACGAGGTCTACGGCTCCCTGGGCCCGGAGGGGCTCTTCACGGAGGAATTCCCCCTCGATCCCACGAGCCCCTACTCGGCCAGCAAGACCTCGGCCGATCTCCTGGCGCTGGCGTATCACAAGACATACGGGCTGCCCGTGATAGTAACCCGCTGCTCAAACAACTACGGCCCGTACCAGTTTCCGGAAAAGCTGATTCCACTCTTCATAACGAACGCCATGGAGGACAAGCCCCTCCCTGTCTACGGCGACGGGATGAACGTCAGGGACTGGATTCACACCCTCGATCACTCGAGGGCGGTCGAGACGGTTATGAATAAAGGAGTGCCCGGCGAGGTCTACAACATCGGGGGGAACAACGAGAGGACCAACATCGAGATAACCGAGCGTATCCTGAAGGCGCTGGACAAGCCGAAGTCGCTGATCCGCTTCGTAAAAGACCGCCCCGGCCACGACAGGAGGTACGCCATCGATTCCACGAAGATTATGTCGGAGCTCGGCTGGAGGCCGGATTACGACTTCGAGAAGGCGATGGACGAGACGGTCTCGTGGTACAGGGAGAATAGAGCCTGGTGGGAGGAGATCAAGAGCGGTAAATATCAGGAATATTATCTTAAACACTATGGAAAGTTAGAGTGATTCGCCGTGGATGTTCCGGTGATAGTAATAGGGGCGAAGGGGATGCTTGGGAGGGACCTGGTCGATCTCCTCTCGAACGCCCCCTTTGAGCACGATGTTCTGGCATGGGATATCGACGAGGTAGATATAACGAAGCCGGAGGATGTAAGGGAAAAGGTAGAAGGTGCGGCCGAGGGTCGCTCGATAAAGTACATAGTCAACTGTGCGGCGTACACCGATGTGGACGGGGCGGAGGCCGAGAGGGAGCGCTCCTACGAGATAAACGCCGTCGGCGCGAAAAACGTGGCCGCGGCGGCAAGAAAGGTCGGCGCAAGGACGGTATATATCAGCACAGACTACGTCTTCAACGGCGAAAAGGCAACCCCCGTAAAAGAGGAGGACGAAACGGAGCCGGTCAACTACTACGGCGAAACGAAGCTTGCCGGGGAGGAGTTTACGAGATCGGAGGACCCGGAGGCGTTGATAGTAAGGATCCAGTGGCTCTTCGGGCCCAACGGCAAAAACTTCGTCGAGACGATGCTTGAGTTGGCGGAGTCGGGAAAAACAATCAGGGTAGTGGACGATCAGGTGGGAAGCCCCACGTACACCATCCACCTCGCCGATGCCCTGGGCAGGATGATACGACTCTCCCTTGCCGGCATATACCACGTGAGCGGCGGCGGAAGCACCTCCTGGTACCGGTTCGCCGAGGAGATTTTCGAGCTTGCCGGGATGGATGTGGATATCGTCCCCGTAACGACCGGGGAGTACGTCAAGGGTGCCGGCAGGATCGTGGCCAAAAGGCCCAAACATTCCGTTTTCGACATGACGAAGCTGGAGACGGACGCCGACCACAAAATGAGGGAATGGAAAGAGGGGTTGAGTGATTACCTGAAGCGGAGGGGAACCCTCAAATAGTCGCTCGGCCTTTTTTACTTTTTTAAATATTTTTGTAATGAAGAAGGAATTCCCGACGTCCTGTTGATTCTAACAAACAGCCGCCACTCTTTTAAAAGCGAGTAAAGATGAGAAGTTCAGGAGACGGTCGGGGAAAAGAAAAGGTTAAAACCAGGTCAAAAAAGAGCGCCATAAGGGACTATATCGAGGCGATTGTATTCGCCCTTGTCATTGCCCTTATAATAAAGGCGTTTATCGTTCAGACGTTCAAGGTGGACTCCGGTTCCATGATTCCAACGCTGGTCGCGGGCGATCAGATTCTGGTCAACAAGTTCACCTACGGCACGAGGGTGCCTTTCAGCGATGTGAAGCTATTTCCCGTAAGGGAGCCGAAGAGGGGCGAAATAGTCGTTTTCGAATATCCGAACGACAGGCGGATTCACTACATAAAGAGGCTCATAGGGCTTCCCGGAGACATAATAGAGATAAGGGATAAACTGCTCTACGTAAATGGGGAGAAGTACGAGGTTGAGGGCGCCCATTGTGATGATTCCACAATTTTCCCCGGCATCGCCGGGCACAGAGACAACTTCGAAGCAGTTACGGTACCGGCCGACTCATATTTCATGATGGGCGACAACCGCGACAGCAGCAGCGATTCAAGGTCCTGGGGATACGTCGGGAGATCGGAGCTGGTGGGCAACGCCGTAATAATCTACTGGTCATGGGATATAAGCTCGGGGGGATTTTTAGGTCGGATTAAAAATATCCGCTGGAGCAGGTTGGGCGATATACTCTCAAACAGCTCCAAATGACATTTTTAAATGAGGTAAATAGTGATGAGCAGTTCCGGAAGTGATAGAGATAAAGGAAAAGTTCAAAGGAAGTTAAACAGGAGCGCCTTGAGGGAGTATACGGAGGCCATCGTGTTCGCCCTCGTTCTCGCCCTTGTGATAAAGGCCTTTATAATTCAGGCGTTCAAGATACCCTCGGGCTCGATGATTCCCACCCTCTTAAGGGGAGATCAGATATTGGTCAACAAGTTCATCTACGGCACGAGGATACCCTTCAGCGATGTCAAGCTCTTTCCGGTAAGGGAGCCTGAGAGGGGCGATATAATCGTGTTCGAATATCCCAACGACAGGCGGGTCCACTACATCAAGAGGCTCGTGGGGCTTCCCGGCGATACGATCCAGATAAGGGACAAGGTTCTTTACATAAACGGGGAGAAGTACGAGGTCGAGGGCGCCCATTATGACGATTCCGCGATCCTGCCGGGCATCGCCGGGCCCCGCGACAACTTCGATCCCGTTACGATCCCGGACGACTCGTATTTCATGATGGGCGACAACCGCGACAACAGCAGGGATTCGAGGTACTGGGGATACGTCAAGAAATCGGAGCTTGTGGGCAACGCCGTGATAATCTACTGGTCATGGGACATAAGCTCGAGGGGATTGTTTGAGCGTATCAAAAATATCCGGTGGGGCAGGCTGGGCGATATCCTCTTAAACAAATAAAATATCTGATATCAAAAATAGATGTTTAGAAAAATCGGGGATAGAGACATCGGCTTTTACGGCACGGCGGCGGTCTTTATCCTCGCTTTTTTTGTCTACGCCCTCCTATTCGACAACGTCTTGATAACCTCGCCCGTGATGGAGCCGGGCCTCAAGAGCGGCGACTACGTCCTCGTCGGCAGCGCCGCGTATACCTTTTCGGTGCCGATCGGTGGAAGGCTGCTTAACGTAAAAAAGCCGAAGAGGGGGGATATAGTCTACTTCGAGAAGGAGGCGGGGGAGGATGACGACACCCGGTCTTCATCGGTTCTCAGGGTTGTGGCCGTGCCCGGAGAGACCGTTATGATCGTGGACAAAGAGCTGTTTATCGACGGGATGTCCATATATGAGCCGTACGTGAAGTTCAGCGACGACAAGGTCTATCCCGGGGGTCTCTCCACAAGGGACAACGTGGGGCCGTTTATCGTCCCCGACGGCTCATATTTCCTCCTTGGCGACAGGAGGGACATAACCACAGATTCGAGGTATTTCGGATTCATAACAATTGACGAGATTAAGGGTAAGGCTCTTTTCATATATTGGTCGGCCGACCCGGCTGGCGGAGTTTTTCGGGATATCCGGTTAAACAGGATCGGGTTCGTTGATTAATTCGGTTGATTAACTCGGACTAAAAAATAGTTTGACACATCACACGTTAAGTGATATTAGTAAACGAGTGGTTGATTTATAGTTTTGATGCTATTATTAACTGTTTTGCTGTAGAGGGATTATGAAGAGCAATATAAAATCTTTAAAATCTTTGTTATCGGGGGAGCGGGGCGCAAGCAGGTTCAAGACGTTTGTGATAATCCTTGTAATCGCGGCGGCCGCCTATGCGGGATTCAAGGTCGCAAAGCCCTATTACGACTGGTTCAGGGTCAAGAGGACAGTCAAGGAATTGGCCATCGATTGTCGTAACGAGCCGAAGAGCTGTGTCGAGGGTGCGCTTCCAAGGAAGATAAGGCCGATCACTAACGCCCCCCTCAAGGGGGAGATCCAGGTCAAAAAGTCGCAGGGGGGTAAGAAAACCACTATAATCATGGATTATAATGTCGAGGTGGTCTTCATCCCCGATAAGCTGAGCCATGTCTTTAAGTTTCACATAGAAGAGAGCAACATATAGAGAGCAGATAGCAAGGTGTTTTTCATCTATTTATCCATATCCATTTCGGGCGCCTCCCTTTATTAGGGGGGTTTTTTCTTTCAAGGGTGGCCGGCAATTTTTTTTCTGTTTGATGTCGGGCGCGTGGGACGGGCCTTCGGCTCCTTTTAAGGGACGTTTGATATGACGAGGATGCTCATCAGCGGGGGGACGATAATCAATCCAGGGGGGGAGTATGAGGGTAGAAGGGACCTGTTGATAGAGGGTGGTACGGTCTCCGACTTCCTTAAACCCGGGGAGGCCGTTAAGGGTGCTGTGGTGTACGATGCATCGGGGATGATCGTCTCCCCCGGGCTCATCGATGTACACACACACCTGAGGGAGCCCGGCTGCGAGTACAAGGAGACGGTCGCCACCGGGACCAGGGCGGCTGCGGCGGGCGGCGTGACCGCGGTTTTCTGCATGGCGAACACCAATCCTGTAAACGACAGCGGAGAGACTACGAGGTACATCCTTGAGCGCGCAAAGGAACAAGGGGTGGTAAAGGTCTGTCCGGTGGGGGCGGTGACGAAGGGGCTTTCGGGGGAGGTACTGACCGACCCGGAGGAGCTGAAGGGGGCGGGGGTCTTTGCGTTGTCCGACGACGGGAACGCCGTCTCCGACTCCGGGCTGATGAGGAGGGGGATGATCGGGGCGAAGAGCTTTAACCTTCCGGTGATAACCCACTCGGAGGATATGACGCTCGTCGGCCGAGGCGTGATGAACGAGGGGGAGGTGTCGGAGGCGCTCGGCCTTGCCGGGAACAACGTAGCCGCGGAAGAGATAATGATAATGAGGGACGTTACCCTGGCGAGGATAACCGGGGCGAGGCTCCACGTGGCCCACGTAACCTGCGCCGGCGGTGTAGAGATAATCAGGGGGGCGAAGGCAAGGGGAGTCAACGTTACCGCGGAGACCTGCCCCCACTATTTCACGCTGACCGAGGAGGCGGTGAAGGGCCTTAACACCAACGCCAAGGTCAATCCCCCCCTCAGGACAGAAGGGGACAGGCTTAAGGTGATCGAGGGCCTTGTCGACGGGACGATCGACGTCATCGCCTCGGACCACGCCCCCCACGCCAAGAGGGATAAGGAGGTCGAGTTTCCGAATGCCATGAGCGGGATGATCGGCCTTGAGACACTGCTTTCCCTGTCGCTGAGGCTGGTTCACGAGAAGAGACTGACGCTTCCGGAGGTGATAGAGAAGCTGACGGTAAATCCGGCCCGGGCGCTCGGGATATCGTGCGGGGTCCTGAAAAAGGGGGGGATTGCTGACGTTACGGTCTTCGACCCGGACGAGGAGTGGGTAGTGGACCCTGAAAAGTTCTTCTCCAAGGGGAAAAACACACCGTTTTCCGGTTGGAAGATGAGGGGCCGGGTCAGGCTGACTGTGGTTGACGGGAAAGCCGTCTTTGTGGACGGCAAGATCATGGAGGGGAAAATTGTTTAGACGAAGGGCAATCGTTTTTTTCATATTGATCTTTCTGTCATTCGGGCTTCAGTCCTGTCTGGGGACGACGAAGTACGAGAAGGAGTTTGAAGGTTACAGGGAGACGGAGACCGTCGTCGACGACTGGTATTCCACATACATTCTGGATATGAAGGCGGGCTACGACCATGTCCATGTGACGAAGGGGACCCTTGACGGCAGTGAGGTCGTAAAGGTCGTTGAAGAGGGCGCGGTTATATTTAAATTTAACGACAGGAAGGAGCCGGTCGTAAACGATATATATGGAGAGGCCTTTCTGACGGCGGATGAAGAGCGAGGGCTTCTCGGCTTCATGTATCGTATGACCATACTCTCCCACGAGGTCCTCATCGAGGGAATCAGGAGCGGAGATTTTATCCTGGTCGATTTTCACTCCGGGGGCGGGGAGCAGCACATCAAGTTCTCCGCCGACCAGAATATCTATCCCTCCGTGGCCCTCACATATATCGCCATAGAAGAGGCGGTGAATATGGCTAAGGGCGGGGGATTTGTCCAGGGCCGGAAGTTCAAATACCGTGTCTTCATCGAGAACCTTAAGGTCATAAAGGATATGGAGGTCGAGGTATTGGGTGTCGACGAGATCGCGGTCGACGGCCAAAAGAGAAAGGTCTACAAGGTTGAGACCACCATAGAGGGATATAAGTCGACATCTTGGGTCGGGATCGACGGCAGGGTTGTAAGGGAGATCACGATGGAGAGGTTCGAGGCGAGGCTTACCGATAGGGAGGAGGCGAAAAACCTCGACGGCGCCGGAATCACGTTTGACGACATACTCAAGATCGCCCTCGTGCCCTCGGACAAGAGGATAAAAGATCCGGAGGGCCTGAAGCTGCTGAAGGTGAGGATAGACGATTTCCCGAAGACATCCTCTGCCCTGACCGGGGACTTTCAGTCGCTGGAGGGGACGGACGACGAGAAGGGGTACATATTTACGATGAGAAGGGGGGAGATCGAGGAGGGCACACCCGTTAAGTACGGGAATTTTCCAGAGGATGTGAGGGAGTATCTCCTGCCGTCGATAGATGTCGAGAGCGACCACAAGTCTATAGTCTCAAAGGCGAAAGAGATCGCGGGCGGGGGGAAAGACCCCGTCGAGGACGCCGAGAAGATACTCGATTGGGTTTTCAAAAACGTTGAAAAAAAGATGGTAGACGCAACGTCCGCCCTGGACGTACTGAACACCCTCGAGGGGGAGTGCGAGTCTCACGCCTACCTCTCGGCGGCCCTTCTGAGGGCCGGGGGGATACCCGCCAAGGTGATCTCCGGGATCATCTATTCCGAAGATCTCGACGGCTTCTTTTTCCACGCGTGGAACGAGGTGTATCTGGGCAAGTGGATTCCGGTCGATGCCACCTTCGGGCAGTTCCCGGCGGACCCGACCCACATCAAGTTCTCCGAGGGGGGGAGGAGCTCGCTTTTGGATATCATCCCGCTTATCGGATCGATAAAGGTGGATGTCCTGGAGATGGTAAGGGAATAAATTATTATTCAAGATCGAAAATGGAAAAAGAAAGAGCGATAAAGGTCCCGAGGATACTCGTGGTCGACGATGAGCCGAGCATGAGAAGCTTCCTCGACATCATGCTCAAAAAAGAGGGCTATGAGGTCGACCTGGCGGTGGACGGTGAGGAGGCGCTCTCCCTGGTAGAGTCCAAGATCTACGATCTGGTAATAACCGATATCATGATGCCGGGGATAGGAGGCACGGAGGTCCTGAAGGGCGTAAAGGAGGTACACCCGGAGACGATGGTGATCATGATCACCGCCTACGCCTCCACCGAGAGCGCCGTGGAGGCGATGAAGGAGGGGGCGTATGACTACATCTTGAAGCCCTTTAACGTAGACGAGATTAAGGTGATTATCGGAAACGCCCTCGAGAAGGGGAGGCTCGAGCGGGAAAACATACTCCTGAGGCGGGAGCTGGGGAAGGAGTACAGCTTCGAGAACATCATAGGGATCAGCCCCGAGATGCTCAAGGTCTTCTCCCTGATCGACAGGGTGGCCGATACCAAGACCAACATATTGATTACCGGTGAGAGCGGGACGGGAAAGGAGCTGGTCGCAAGGGCGGTACACAACAAGAGCGGTCGGAAGGATAAGCCGTTTGTCGTTATAAACTGCGGTGGAATACCGGAAAACCTCCTGGAGAGCGATCTCTTCGGCCACGTCAAGGGGGCCTTTACCGGCGCCGTTACCCACAAGGAGGGGCTTTTTGAGGTCGCCGACACAGGAACCATCTTCCTGGACGAGGTGGGGGAGCTGACGCCATCGATTCAGGTGAAGCTGTTGAGGGCCATCCAAGAGCGGACGTTCAAGAGGGTCGGCGGCACGGAAGATATCTCGGTCGATGTCAGGATAATCGCCGCAACAAACAAGGAGCTGGAAAAGGAGATTATTGCCGGAAGGTTCAGGGAGGATCTCTATTATCGCCTGAATGTGATTGAGATAAAATTGCCCCTATTAAAAGATCGGAAGGAGGATGTTGCTATCCTTGCGCACCATTTCATGGAGAAGTTCTCACTGGAGCAGGGGAAAAAGATCAGGAAGATATCCTCCTATGCCATGGACGTTTTGAAGGAGTACTCGTTCCCGGGAAACGTCAGGGAGCTCGAGAATATCATAGAGCGCTCCGTGGCCCTGGAGTCTTCAAACATCGTTCTGCCGGAGAGCCTGTCCCTCTCGATGAATAAGGTATTTAACGGCACTGAATTGGAAAAGGGCGCAGATCTTTTTAAAAACGGTTTTTCCATGGAGAACTATATTGAAGAGATCGAGAGGAAGTTTATCGTTCAGGCGTTGAATCGCGCCGGTGGAAAGAAGAAAGAAGCGGCGAGGATTCTGGGGATCAGTTACTGGGTGCTCTTGAGGAAGATAGAAAAATACGACATCAAGTAAGGGAAATTGCTTTTTTGCAAACAAACTTTGTTGTTTTGCAACTACGTAACTTTTCTAGGTTAAAAAAGATGATGAGCGAATTCGGGCCTTGGCGATTTAATTAATAAATTCAACAA
>Ga0180432_10004749_pt1 | contig 18445 bp, 19 predicted proteins | sample SS_ome_10_FD_132414 | JGI IMG/M metagenome (GOLD analysis project Ga0180432, IMG submission 132414) | Hypersaline lake sediment archaeal communities from the Salton Sea, California, USA - SS_1_MS_2 metaG | ecosystem: Environmental > Aquatic > Non-marine Saline and Alkaline > Hypersaline >...
ACAGGGGTTGTGACCATCAACGATGCTGGTGTTGACCACGACAGTTTGACCAACACTCACAACCTCACTACTGATATAGACCATGATGCTCTGACGAACTACAGTGCAGATGAGCATTTCACGGAAGCGTCGATTGACCATGCGAATATCACGGCGGGCAATGGTGCAGACCACACCTATATAGATCAGGATGTTACTACATCTGGGACTCCTACGTTTTCCACTGTCACGGCAACTACAGTAAATGCAACTACTCTAGATACAAACGTCGCTGCTGCTGGTGTTACGTTGGCTGGTACGACGTTAGCTGCTGATGGGACTGATACTCATATTGACGTTAGCATCACTCCTAAGGGCAATGCTGGCATTGTGTTACCGAGCACCTCACCACCTGCGGTGACTACTAATAAGTTGTACAACAATGCTGGAGTACTTACGTTTGATGGTGTTTCGCTAGAGTCCGGCGGTGGTGATTTCACAGGCCCTGGGTCGAGCACTGACAACGCGATTGTACGGTTTGATGGCACCGGTGGAAAGACTGGTCAAAACAGTGGTATCACCATAGACGATAGCAACAACATGACGATGGCTGGCGAGCTCGACATGAACTCGCAGGACATCGATAACGCAAAGACGGTCACGTTTATCGCGGAAGTAGATGATGGTAACTCCGGTGCTGCCGATACGATTGACTGGACAACTGGGCAGAAGCATAAGAGCACACTGACTGCCAACTGCACCTATACGTTTACGGCACCTCAGGGGCCATGCAATCTATTGCTTAAGGTAGTGCAGGATGGAACAGGAAGCCGCACTGTAACGTGGCCAGCTACTGTAAAGTGGCCAACCAATGGTACAGCCCCTACCCTATCCACGGGTGCTAGTGATGTGGACATCATTACCTTTTACTATGACGGTACCAATTACTACGGCGTCGCCTCTTTGGATTTTGCATGACGTATTTAGAGTTATTAACATTCAAGCAAGCGCTTGATAATGCAGAACCACTTGTTGAAGGTGATGTACTTGACGCCGTAATTGCTAATAGAGAGCAAATCAATAACCACGTTGTATTGTTACACGCGAATTATCCAGCTAAACCAGGATCTATTAAAGAATTGAAAAAACAACTTATCGAACAATATGCTGTTAAAGATGAAAATGGACATCCAATAGTATCTAGGCAAAGAATACAAGGCCAATGGGTAACCGATTATGATTACGGAAACCAAAGGAATATGGTTGCTGGGTTGTTAAATGCTCGTGTTACAGTAATAGAAAATAGACGAACATCAATTAATGCGGCACAGAATGCACAAATTCAGGTTAGTTGGGACATGGTCGATGAAGATGATGTACCAGTTGAATTACGTACATCTTTAGCACAAATTCAGGTTAGTTGGGACATGGTCGATGAAGATGATGTACCAGTTGAATTACGTACATCTTTAGCACCAATGATTAATGAACCCTAAGGTTTTCTACATTGGTCACTTTAGAACAGGGACTACTTCATTCTTCCGTGCTGCTCGCATGCTCGGATATTCAAAATGCGAACATTTCCCGCTTGGGTATTTTCGACATTTACAGAACACGGGCAACGTCGATTGGGATACACCATTCGATGTGATGTGCAATGCGAACGAGGTCGAATACCCTCGATGCGACAGATTGTACCCAAATAGCAAGTTCATCTTACCTGTCAGGGATGTAGATGATTGGCTCGTGTCTATCAAACATTTCACCTCTCAGGTGAGAGGGGACTCGGAGCATATCCCATGGATTCGTCAACGACTAGAGACATGCCTGGGAAGCCCTGTATATGATGAGCAGATCTATCGGTTGAACTATTTAAACCAGTACAGCATGGCAACAGAATACTTCAAAGGGAGAGATAAAGACTTCTTGTTGTTGCCCTTAGATGTATCAAGCGAAATGAAGTGGGATTTAATCTGCAACTTTTTGGAGAAGTCGATACCGGAAAAACCCTATCCGTATCTGAACAGAACTGATGGCAACAATATTTTGTGATGTTGGCGCATCGGGTTCCAATGATGGAACCTCGTGGGATGATGCATATACCAGCTTAGCTACAGCGATTACCAACGCATCTGCAACAGATGAAGTGTGGGTGGCAGAAGGTTCGTACACCTCGACGCCTTATACACTTAAAGCGAATGTGTTGATATACGGTGGGTTCGATAACACACTGACTGGAACTAGCGGTTCCGTCGAAGGCAGGAGTTACAGCACCGATATTACGACGATAGATGCTGCAGACAGTGGTCGTTGTTTGACGTTTGTATCCGATGCTCATATCGACGGATGTACCATCACTCAAGGCGCAGGAGCTCCTGGCGGTGCTTCTGACCCGGACAACTTCGATGATGTCACTATAGATAACTGTACCTTTTCAGAAAGCAACAGCACTAGCCATGGTGGCTGTATGCGTATCCAAAACGGTAGCGGTTGGGATTTCGATAACTGCACGTTTACCAACAATGCAACATCGGGAGCTACCCACAACGGTGGAGCGCTGTACTTAGTTGCACAGACGACAACAACATTCACAGATTGTACGTTTGATGGAAACGATACCACTGGGGCGTATAGTTCTGGAGCACATCTCAGTGCGGCTAGTGGCTCTGGTGTGACGATATCAGGGTGTGAATTTAAAAACGCTACGAATACTAATAACAACTCCGTTGATGTAACTATCAACTCGACGGTTGCTGCTGACATCGATGATACAACGTTTCATAATGGTGACACTGAAGGTCTAGGGTTGTTAGGAACTGGATCTCACACTGTCGATGATTGCGAGATATACAGCAATGGTAGACGCGGGGTGAATATACAGGGACCTGCTACGTTCACGAACTGCAAGATATACAGCAACGGTGGGAGCAACTTTATTAACGGCGCTGGTGTGTACTGCTATGGGGCAAGTGCAGCGGGTACTTTTATAAGTTGTGTCATTCATAGCAACACATGCACCAACAACGGTGGAGGCACCCACGTTCATACGGCGGGTGGTTCCATCACATTGACGAACTGTACGGTTGCTGACAACACAAGCAACTACGGCGCGTGTGGGTGTAGTGTTAATGCTGGGTCGGCAACAATCACAAACTGTATCTTCTGGGGTAACTCAGGTACTGACATAACAGCAAGCCAGACAGTTACATACAGCAATGTAGAGGGTGGATATACGGGTACCGGTAACATCAACAGTGACCCACTTTTTGTTGGTACTGGTGATGACTATTACGATATACAATCTGGTTCACCCTGCATTGATGCAGGTGATGGTGATTCCGCTCCATCAACAGATATATTAGGTCGTTCGAGAGTAGACGATACAGGGGTATCAAATACTGGTACCGGGACACCAGCCTACACAGATATTGGCGCGTATGAGTACCCATTCTCAGCGGGTGGAGGAGACCCCGAAAACGCCATTTTTTTCGGGTGTAATTTCTAACTAAAGGAAAACAAAATGCCAAGAGCACGAATCGTTGCACGCGCTACGGGTGCGGCTGAAATAGATATTGATCACGTCTGCAACGACGTAATGGTGTTGGAACAGATGACAGTAAAATTTGATAGTGCACCAACAGAAAGCGAAAGTATAACAGTCATTAAAGATGCTGTAGGTGGTGCGGTTTATGACACTAGATTATACGAATATAATCCAAGTGGTGACACTGAAACGGATGTATTGTGGCAGCCTACGCGGCCTATCACTTTTTTGAAAGGTGATATTGTTAGAGTGGATTTTGCAAATACAGATGAAAATACGTATGGCGTAGAAATTATCATGCGGCCAGCAGACTAGTATGGAATTTGGATTTTCGATAGGCAACGGCCTATCACGCATCGGATTTAATCTCGAGGGTCTTCGGGGTAAAGGTACGATCGTCGGTTGCAATCGGTTGCACTACGATTTTTTTCCAGACGTACTGGTGACTATTGATGTTGCTCCTATGGCTGAAGCGCGAAAACGGCGTAAAGAAATACTAAATGGTGACGGTACATGCTGGGACCATATTACCAGAGACGAGACCAGGCAGAACATTCTATTCAACGAAGAACACTTGATGTCGTTCCAAGAAGTGAACGGCGACATGTCGAACAACTCGGGGATTATATCTTGCGCCTATCTCGCGAAGATATTGAAGGTCGATCGACTATATATGATTGGGTTCGATTTCTTTAGGGTTCATGAACGCGAGAAACACAACGATGTATATGGAAAGAGAGTGGGACGTACACGGTTGCACCTTTGTTTTAACAAGCTAGTAGCCGAATGTCCGGATACCGAGTTTGTCAGGGCAGGTCCTATTGTAGATAGCGACAGAGACTATTTTGAGAATGTTGTTAAAGGCATTCGATATATAGAATCGTGGAAAGAGTTTTGGGATGAAACAAGTCAAATACGGTGATAGCTCGTTTACTTTCAGGTACGAGATGGATCCATCCATGGACATCGCCAGTATATCAGGGGTGAATATCACCGTTACTGATATGTCTGGTTCTGACCTAATTGCTGAGACGGCAGCAACCATTTATACAGCTACTACTTTGGATGCTGCGGTTTCGTATGATGACTCAACCATTACTCTAGCCAGTGGTGCGAGCGCCGTTACAGAAGGCGACAGACTATACATTGCTTCTGCAACAGGACCGGAAGAGGAAGTAGTTGTCAAATCGTACAACTCTAGTACACGCGTTGTTACTCTAAAGAACAACGTAGAAGAGGACCATAGCAGTGGAACCGCAGTACGTGGTATGTGGGCGACGTATGCAGCAGACTTTTCGACTGTTACAACGTTTACTGCCGGAAAGCAGATGCGGGTGGTCTGGGAGTTTACCGGCAGTGACGACCCGAGCGTCACGGAGACATATGTTATTGCGTTATATGCAGCCGGGGTATCTGACTTCTGGGGTGAGTACAATGCGCGATATCCTGTTCAGGCTGAGATGTTGGACAGCAAGGATAAGGACAAGTTAGAGACCATCATAAAGGATGAGTTTCGTGTTGAGTTGAAGCTAGCTGGTATCGAATATGACCGCGTTGTAGACCAGCCCTTAATGACACAAGGTATAATGAGATACGGTCGCAAGATGGTGCTTGAGGGTAGCGGAGATGCGGATAAATACGAATATGAAATAGCGGTTAGAAGTTGGAACGAATGGCTCACTCGTGTTCGCGACAATATGATTATTTGGACAGACAACGATCAAGACGGTGCCATAGAGGATAGTGAAGCCGTGGTGCATGCTCCTAGATCATTCGTACGTCATCTCTAAGCTATGCCAGCGCTATCTACGATTTTGCGGTCACTTCGTTTAGAGGTGGAGTCTCGTATAAAGGATCTGATACCGAATAGTAAATCGACGAAACGCTTTTCGGTATATAGTGATAGTAGCGCACAACGCACACCAATAAAATCATTTACAGGTAAACCTCGTGTGTTTCATTTAGGGGTTGCTCAAGAGATTGATGTCTACTACCAGGGTTATCAAGTAACTGGGTGGAAATATCGAATACCTATTACGATAGCATATCCTCGCAATGAAGCATGGGCGATAGCTGCACAGGATGACATAGAGAAGATTCGAAACGATTTATTAACCACTAATGGTGCACATGGGATAGATGGTGTTGCAAATCGATATGTTGAAGATAATTTATCTGTCACAAAGGAAAGTCATTCTGAAGATCCATGGGATTACTACACATTAGAGGTAAGTGCTTGGATAGAATACAAAAAAGATTGGATTGAACTTACTACCGATCAAACAATACCTGAAACTATTAGTTTGATAGTGGTTGTAAATACTGGGCAAACTGTATGGGTAAACTGGGGAGATGGAACAAAGAATACCTATACCTCTGATGATACTACGGTAATATATCCACAGCACACTTATACATCGGGGAATTATATTATACAGGTTGGTGGTGATTTGGATGATTTGTTATTATTTAATGTATCGTCATCTACACTAGGTGGAAATATATCGACCTTTACTGTCTTGAACAATCTTGCATCTTTGATCTTGCAAGGCACATCAATGAGCGGAGATGTTGGTATACTGAAGACTATTGAGTCTATCGATTACATTTATTTAAACGAGACAAATGTATCTTATACTTCTACGAGTTTACCAGCGTGGCCAGGACGCAGAATAAGATTACAAGACAATGGTTGGGATGAGACAACAGTAGATGCTTTTCTGGTCGATCTAGCTGATGGTGTGGGTAGCAACGGCATATTGAATATAGATGGTACTAACGCTGCTAGGTCGTCAGCAAGTGATGCGGCGGTTACTGCTCTTGAAGCAGCAGGTTGGGCGATAACGGTTAACACCTAATGGCGACACTAGATGATATTACAAGAGACTTGCGTAATGAGGTAGAGTCACAAATAAAAGGTTTAAAACCTCATGCAAAGTCAACCAAACGTTTTTCGGTTTTCGAAGATAAATCGAAACAGCGGAAACCAATAACAGAATTTACGGGCACCTCCCGCAAATTTGAAGTTGGTGAATTTAGAGAAATAAAAAGCTATTCGTTCGGTGATGGTAAAAGCTATCGCCACTTTGAATCGATAATTACCTTTGTCTATAGAAGAACATCGTCTTGGCAGGATGCTGCTGTTGATGATATGCAGCAAGTACGTTTTGATATTCGTAGCACACATAATGATAGCAGTGTTACTGGAGTGTCAAAACGAATAATAGATCCAAAAACACCAGTAACAATCGAGCCACATGCGGAAGATCCATGGGACTACTATACCCTGCGTTTGCTTGCATGGCTCGAGATAGATTTGTAATAGGAGTATCATATGACAATCACAAGAGCAGGGATAGGCAATTTTTGGTATCGTGGTGAATCCGCTTTAGGCACTGGCACGGGTTCGTGGTACTGCGTGCGCTCTGATGAGCCACCCGATGTGCCAACGTCAACAAGAAAACTTGCGGCCAATACAGTGGCTGGACACCGGAATCCGTTTACTGTTGAAAAGCCGGTAGCATATGAAATCGGTAAAGATGGTGAAATAAAGTTCGCGCAACGTATTCGGCGAGCAACAAGCGATGGTGAGGAACCGTCTATTATGGATTTCTTGCGGTCTGCTGGTTGGTCTGTTCAGACAAGTACGGGGGCTACCGTTGAAGATGGTGGGTCATCCACTACCACATCCATCGTTCAGACAGCAGATATCACAAATGGAACAGCGGGTGAAGCTGTAATTATAATAGATACACAAGTTACACCAAACTTATATCGTCCCATTTTGGCATCTTCTATTAGTAGTAATACATTAACATTATCGGCAGCTTTGCCTAATAGTCCTAGTGCGATGGCGACAATAGAACAAATGTCAACGGCATGTCCTACTTCTGCGACAACTTATCAAGTGCCAACAGATAAAACTCTTCAATTTCGATTAAATACTTGGGGAGAAGATGATGATGCTCTTGGTGATTTATCTTATATATATTCCGGCTGTGTGTTGAGTACGATTGATGAATTTGAAATTGGTCCTGTCGGAAGTATACCAACTTTAAGCATGTCCTTTCACTGCTGTGATGTGTCTAAAACAGCTAATGATATTGCGGCTGATAGTTTTCAAGATTCCGCACCCTTTTCAGTGGTTGATAACAATTTTGAGTTTATGTTTGCTACGGCTAGTTCTAGCGGTGCGATTGCTCGTGTTGCGAAAGCTATCACCAGCATAAAGTTTAATTTTGGTATAACAGTCAATCGTGTAATGGGTCATGGTGGTGATTCTGATGTTAATGGTACTCAGGGTTATATATTAATACAACAACCACCTACTTGTACCGTAACTGCTGTATGGCAGGATGATGGTAACTTTGAGGATGATTGGTTGACGCAGTTAGAGGGTAGTAACGAAAGCAAATATATTCATGCTATTCAGCCAACAGCTAGTCTCGATTCACCGGCCTGGGGCATATGGATGCCGAACGCTCATCTGATGCCGGACAGTGAACCTACGATTGACTGGAAAAGTGGGGATACCGTTCAGGCTACTGCTACCTTTGTAGGCAGCACAGCCGGCTACAACTCTGAAACTGACATTGATGAGTACGGTAGCAGTCCTATTTACTTTGCCGTTTCCGGTGAGGCCTCCTAATGATTAGTGTACGTCGAAGTAAACCCTTTCAGATGATATCTATCCATGAGCCTGGGTTCATGAAACTGGAACGTTCCATCGTAACCCAGTACGGTTTAAGTAGGGACCTGACAAAGGTACCTGTCGAGAAGATTGAACCGAAGCCTACTATTTTCAAGCTCCTGCCATTGCAGCCTAAATACGATCATCTAGTGGATGTTACTACGGACTTCGCTACGCTGAAGAATATATTTAAAACACATGTTATCGGTGCGGATAATTTGGTTGATGAAAAGGGTAGGCAAGTGCTGGAATATGTACCTGATGGTAAGGGCGGTCAGGTACTAGATGACAAGTGCGTAGACGATATGCCACGCGATATCATCAACGAGGTATGTGAAGTAGTCATCCAGATGTCGAGGCAGAATACGCGCCCTTTTTCGTTGCCGGATACATATCATCTAGAGGTATCAAGATCCCGAGTCCTGGATTCGTTTGTGGAAACTGTAAAGGACGAACCTGCGAGCGAGTAGAATTTAGTACCGGTACAGACCCAGTGTTTGAATCGGGTATGCCGGTTGTGATGATACCTAACGACCAGCAACCCGAGTTTCTTACCTCGTGCCCGACGTATCTGATTTATAAAGCGCAGGGGATAGCAGAGATATTTCAATACCACATGCATTGGGAAAAGTCACAACTGGGATTGTGCTTTCCAGATGGTGTGCCTGTCGCTGTGATGCGAGCAATTGAACAGATGGAATTCGGTCTACGCAAAGGAAAGAACGAGCGCTTAGAAGATGAGCGAAAAAAACGAGAACAAAAAACATTGTAACTATGTTGTCGATGTTGCCTGTGTAATCAGTGTGCGACTTGGTGGCGAACCAGGTGACGAAGTTATCACTATAGAACCCAGCGAAGTTTCGCCTGATGACAGACTGTCGTTGATGGATGCGATAACCGAGAGCGAAGAGATAAGAGAAGCGTTTAAGAATCTTTCTACCGCAGTAGCGTATCACCGTAAATCTAATGACGGCAAGTACGCAACCACGAAAGCATACATGACTATTGCAAATGGCGTCATAGAAATGGTTGAGGTTTAGCTATGGCTGAGGGGAAAGCTGTACTGCGTATCGGGAGTAAACTAGAACCCGGCTTTGTAACTGACATCAAGTCTGCTATCGACTTGATGCAAGGATTTTACAATCGCGTATCTGAGATTACCAAAGAGTTAGATCAATTTGCCAAGATGATGGAAACCGTCGATATGGCGGTGGTAAATACAGCGGACAGTTTTGCTCAAGGTCAAGTCGATACAATGGAGCTGATGCGTGGTTTGCAAACTTTGAATCAAGCAGGTGCTCAAGTAACATCGGAACAATTTAAGATATTGGCTGGACGTGCAGTAGAACTAGCACAGGTAACCGGACAAGATGCAACAGATGCTTTTAAACGACTTACTACCGGTATTGCGAAAGGAAGTGTAGAAGCTCTAAGGGAATACGGGATTAAATTAAAAGAAACTGCCGTGTTGCAAGACATGCAAAAAGATGCTGTTGAAGCAATGACTAAGGGGCAGGAAGACCTAAATGTTGAACTGACTACAGGCACAGAACGACTATACGCATTAGATAATAATTTGGGTACAGTAAAAGCAGCCTTATGGAATGCTGCTGGCGCGTCTGATACTTTTTCTCATTCAATAGATTCGTTGAATGATAACTTAAGTGAATTTTCTGGTTGGTTAACAGAAGCTCCAGACACTATGGGGGATTTTATATTTTCCATGGAAAATGCCAAAATTGTTGCGATCGAATTAGGAAGAGCTCTACTTGATCTTGTTGCAACACCGTTTATCAAAGTTGAAGAAGCTATTACTAGTTTTATGGGTATCGAAGGTAAGGGTACTCTCCAACAAGCGATAGATGATCTTACAACTAAATCAACTGATTTGGAAGATGAGTTTTTTAGCAGTATGTATGCTGCTCGTCAAAAAGAAAAGACAGCGAGAGCAAAGGAAAAAGAGAAAGGTGGCGGACGTACCGGCGGGCGTTTCGGTGGTGTTGGTGGAAGAGGTGGTGCTGGGGGTAAAGGCAAAAAAGAAAAAGAAAAAGGTTTCGAAGCTGGTGTCTTCTACGGTCCAGGCTGGGAAGATGATCCGTACTTTGAAGAAAAGGAAGCTTGGGCTGCATCTACAGGTTCTTTAGAAGGTTTTGAAATGGAAGGTAGACGAGGCATCGATGAAGGTGGCGATTCACAGGCAGTACTTGAGGAGTACAGAGAGGCCGGTGAACGTGTTGATGCTTTTTTAGATGACTCTGCTCATGATGCTAGGGTTGGAAATATTGAAGAATTAAGAGATGAACTTGGTGAATTAAAAACAAGTGAAGAGCTTATATATGAGACTGAACAAAAACTACAGAATTTACGAGAAGAAGAATTTGTTCGTAAAACAGATGAGGATTTATTTCGAGAGTTTGAAAGAGAAGCAACGTTAGATTTTGCTGAACAGTTTGGTGATACTTGGGCCAATAGTTATCAAAAAGTAACAGCGGGTTCGGCTACTGCAAGAGCGTCTATGAAGTTGATGGAAGGTGCCATCGCTAAAAGCATGCATACTCTTATCACTGGTAGCAAGTCCGGTAAAGAAGCATGGTTGGGATTCATTGCTGGTATACTTGAAGGACTGGCAATTGAGATGGCGATTCAAGCTGTTGTGGAGGCGGTTAGAGGATTAATCTCCGCAGCATCTTATGATTATCCGGCTGCCATTCAACACTTTGCGGCGTCCGCTGCTGCTGCTGCTGCCGCTGTTGTTGCTGGTGCAGCAGCCGCCGGATTAAATGCATCTGGTGGAGGAGGAGGGCGAAGGCATACTACGCCAGTTCCCTCTTCCGGTGCCGGAGGAGGGGGTGGTGGTTCGCCAGGTGGTTACTACTCTGGAGCTGGGTCTAGCCAGGAAGAGCAAACAGTAAAGGTAGAGATCCAGATGGCCGAAGACGGTTGGGACGCTATCGTTACACGCAATAACGAAAATGCACGAAACGGTCGTCCTGCATTCCAGGAAAATGAGGCAGCTTAATGGCAGTGGTTAAACCGGTATTTTTGCGCCCTATAGAAATTACGGCTGACAACAATACGTTTACAGTTAGCAGAGGTCCAACTACTATATCATTACCTACCGGGTTGTACGCTAACATCGTTACTGTGATGGCATCGATGAACAATTCGGTACGTAACGATGGGGCTGGCCCAGTATCATTTACTATTAGATATGCTGATGGTTATGATTTTTTAACATATGCTAATACTGCTGGTGCTGATGTTACGTGGGATGACACTGATTTACGTGATTTACTTGGATTTACTACTAACTTAACTGGTGGTTCTACTTTTAATTCAGATTATTCTCCTGCGTATGCATGGGTACCTACATTTAACAAGGCAAACCAGTCGGTATTTGAAGTCGATCAGCGTCGTGAATTTATAGGAAAGATGGCTTCTGATGGGACGATAGCTGGTACTACCGCAGGGCCAACCATACATTATTTGGATCTCGAGTTTCAACATGAGCTCGCAACAAACATATTCGAAAGTAAATGTACCAATGCGTACGAAGTAGAACGGTGTCTTGAAACATTTGGTAGAGAAGCCCGAACAGCATATCCATCGGTAGATACTATTTTGTCACCAAAGGGATTTTATTACTATCCAGATGCGAATGTTTTGCATACTGATCCACCATACACTACTAGTAATGACTACGAAATAACTGACTCCGGCGATATACATTTTGATTATTCGAGCAGTGCAGATGAATATGTGTTTTGTCATTTAGATACTATCGGTTACCGGAAGGTTAGTGGTAGTCCGAGCCTCCCTCAGGGTATGCTCAGATATAACGTCAATCTAGAAATCCATACAGCGCCTGCGCCAAACGATGGCGACTCATGGCAGTTTGTAGAATACACACCGTAAAATGGCAGCATCAGATTATTATTCGTTACTCAAGACCAACGGGGGAGATGTACAGTACGTTTGGCACGTAGCTGGATATCCTTACGCTGTAGCAACTACGCAAGCTTGTGCTGATGCTCTTATGGATAGCACTACGCATATGCGTAAGATATTCGGTAATGTGAGTTTTACCCTATCGGGTGAGGTGTATCCTGCGGATACCTGCAAGATATTTTCTACACTTCAACGAGACGGTCTTGGCAATCAGACGTGGAAGATCGATGAGAAGAAAGGAGCACTTCAGGGAGGCTCCTGGGCTGTTAAAATAGCCGACATAGACCTAGGGTATGACTGGCCACATAAGCCTACTGGAGACACCATCAGGGGTCTTGAGGGTATACACAGAGTTGCCAACGTTCGTGATAGCACGGTTCAAGGTTGGGGGCAGATTACTGCTAATCTTAAGATAAATGACACCACTATAACTATCGAAGAGCAGAGTTACGACAAGATACATAATCGTGTGGACAGTTGCTCTGGTGATGAATTTATTGTGCTTTGGATTGGTCATGAAGCTATTGCTGTGTCGAGTTTGTCCGGTACTCATCCAGATTATACGTTAAATATATGTAATAGTGGTGCTGGTCGAGGTCTCTACAAGACGCGTGAACAGGATCATTTTGTATCGTTTTACAGTGGAACAAATCCGATCATTGCGGACGTACCAGGGTCAATCATAGGGCATTACTGTAGACTTTGGGCTGTACCGATGGATGGTAGCAGTGTGCTTGGTAGCCCTGTACTTGAGCGCCAAGGTGTTGTTAGTGATCGCGTAGTGACACGTAGGTCAATTACTCAGGTGTCAATTAACACGCCACTTGATGCTATAAAAGAAAATATTCCAACACCAAAACGCGCACCTAGAGCAAATATGGCTAAGTTTGTTTTTTCAAGAGGGGATAGTGGCACAGAAAAAACAAATTGTCGTGAATATTGGCAGTGTCCACATTTGCTAATTCGTGAATATAATAGTGCTACGAACTACTTTGATCCTAAGGCTATATGGTTATGTGCTCAAAATAGTAATGTAGAGTTCGATACTATACAAGATGTTATGGTGGCTTTAAATAACGAGCTAGCGTTGTGTAGAACAGGTTCCACTGATCAAATTAGCGGTGATGGTACAAGCGGAAATTCTCATGTGACCTTGTCCTATGAATATCATTGTCCACTTAATGGTGGCGTAATGACACAAAATGAAACCGATGCTGCTAAAATATCTTTGATAACTGGACCGCTAGCATGGTTATTCGGCTTAGGAGAAAGGGTCATGACAGGGAATGGTGACCCAGATGTATTACCTCAAGTATGGAAATACCGACAGCAAGTTTTAACCGAAGAGAATTATCAATATTATGATTATTGTTTTACTCAAATGGAATCGCCTGGTACCTGGCATTCTTTTATGACGGATCATACTTTTTATTGGTTATGGGTTGATAATAGAAATTCACTATCTCCTGATGTATCACCAGCGTTGTCACAGCGATATACTGATTTTAATGAAATCGATTATTATACGATCAATCGATTTGCATTTCAGGCACCACAGTTTGTAATGCAGTGGGACTGGAAAAACCAACCACCGAACGAAGCCCCTCCCAATAGTTCAGGTTCAGACAGCGACGTAATATCGGTTCCGAGGTGTGGTGCTGGTTCAGCATGGTTTGCACCTAATGCGGGGAAAATCAATTTAGCACCAGATACAGATATTAATGCATTTATAACAAATGAATTATTTTACTTAGGTGATACTGATAACCCCAAGCAGCTATATGGTAGTATTGATAGTCTGGGAACTAGTGCGGAATATCCATCTATTGTTCCTACTACGAATGCGTTTTGGAATACGTGTGGCACTGCAAAAATGAAAATAGGTGAGACACTTTTTTATATACCTTTTGTTGTGAGGGATCCTGAAGAAGAAATTGTTACAACATATGAAAGTGACCATTGGATAATAAACCAAGCGTATGCTGAATTGAGTTCTGATAAGCTATCGGATCTTTTAAGGGCTTTGCTTGGTGAAACCATTACAGGTATTACTGTTCCAAGATATTTGAGATTAACATGGGTTCCATTTTTTACAGATGTAAGTGTAGGTGGGAGCACAGAGTTTGCATCCATGATTGATTGGGACAGTATGGATGATAAGTTTAAAAAGATATCATCAGGCCATCAATACAGTTTACCGTTAGATGATAAGATATCTATATATAATATTTTAAGAAATGAAACTATGTTTCACGGTTGTCATATGACGCTTGAATGGGATCCAACTGATGAAATGGAAAAAATAAAGTTTCGTCATATCGGTCCTATTAATGCTACAAATGCTATCAATACAGATCGTAGGATAACATCTGCTGACAAAGTTTTTGGCACGGATGTTATTGAAAGTCACAATGACAGACATCTTTGCAACAAGTTAGATGTTAAATGTAATTACAAAGATAGTCAGTATACAAGGGAATTTACAATCGATGCACCAGCTTTGTATGCAATAGTAAATCGTGACGAAAATGTTTTGAGTATCCAGTCAAAAGTTAGTGTAATACCATCTCTCGATTTAGATATCGGCGCAGCAACGATACAGGTGTATGAACATTTTGCTGATAATATTTTAAGGTATATGGCAGAACCTTCTCAACATCAAAAAACAAAGGCAACTATTGCATCAAGATTTAAAATTGCTGTGGGCCGAGAAGCGGTTATCACGGATACAAGTGCTAGGGTACCGTATACTCATGAGCTTGGTCTTGATGAAGACGCTGTGTTAGTAACTGAAAAATCTTATAATATAGCACGAGCTGAAATTAGAATAACCTATCGCATAGGTCATCCCGTTTCTTATGGTTGGGCACCTGCTTGTCGGGTAGCTGCTAACAACTCTACCAAGGTGGATGGATCAACGATGTGGTGTACAGTCGAAGACCACAACTATACACCGACTACAGACAGAAAAGACTGGGAGTATTTTGACTGTTTAGACTACGATCCAGCAGAAGGGACAATCGTACCGAGGACAACTTGTAGTTGTGGTAATTACGCTGTTCTCGCTTTTGAGGAGGGTGACTCTACAACTAGTACAACAGGATATACTTGTTATGTAGACCAAGATAACAGCAGGTTATACCTGCTAGGAACCAACACAAGCTGGGATACCACAGAGCCACACATTATAGTTTTCAATGACTACTCTAGTGTTCAACCTTGTCAAAAGAAATACGTTTATTTTTCTGACTACGATCATCAACTAGGTGATGGTGGTACAGCTCATAGGTGGATATAATGGGATTGCCTGCCGATGATTATATGTTGGATATGACAGGAACTGGTTTTGCATCCAGTCGTGTCAGTGGAACTTCTGAACAACAAAGATATTATTGGTATGTAGTGCATCGTGTGCCAGAGATGCCATCGGTGTGGCATGAAAATAATCATGCTAACCATCCTGTTAGATATAAAACGCAACAAGAAGTTACGTTAGATGCTGACTGTACAGTAAATACATATTATAGAAATCTAAATCAAATAGAGGGTACAGATGTTTCTGGGGCGCAAACGGCTCATTGGCATTCCGAAGAACACGATAACTATATGACCCGAGATGTGTTTTCTCAATTTCCTTCAGGCAGTATAAATGATAAACCAATGTATACTATTACTGAGATATCCTATACATTTGAAGCTGATAGCACTAGTGATGAAATAATTGTTTATAACGAATTTTTTGAGTCTATACATGATGATTCATATAGTGGGGAGGCGGCTGAAATAATTGAACGTGATGGGACTGGACAATTGCATGAAGCAAAAATGCCAGTTTCATCTTGGTTAATAATGCGCGTGTTGATTGATACATTAAACAAAATAATGTATGAAAGCACACCAGCCTTTAATGTGCCTGTTTTTGGCGAATATAATCAAAAGTAATGACTACAAATAAGCATAATGCACATCCTGTTTATGTAAACAGGGAATATGGATATATAGGTGAGTTACCATATGCCTCACGTGTTGGTGTACCTTTAGTTCGCCAGATACAGTATTTATTAAATTTCTTACAAAATGAACAATGGTATACATATTCTGGACCAGGGTACACCAGTGGTGATGCATCATCGGAATTACCAAATCCACATCATGACTATGGTAGTGAAGTACCGTATTATGTAATTTTGCACGCTCCGGAAAAAGCCGACACATCTAATTCAGAACGTCAATTAGGAGGGGTTTTGTTACCCTGGTCATATGATGCGAATAGTCCCTCCGATCCTGCTAAAGTAACGTGGCAAGGACCATCTATGGGGTCTGCTGAGACTATCTGGGAAGCTTATGATAGATGGCCAGTTAATGGTGTCGATGTATATGCAACAGAAAGAATACCTCGTTCACAAGCAATACAACTATGGAATACAGATGATACGGTTTTAGGTAGAGATGTATTTCAATGGACACCTGATAACGCATCAGAGTTTGAGTACGGTACTCTTAAGACAAAGTATATAAGAACAGCAGCTCTTGGTATTTGGCCTATGCCTGATGTTACTTTAACCGATGATCAGATGCAAATTAGCACAGCTAATGTAGCTGCTGACAGGATCATTCGTGGGTTGAGGTGGCAAAGTGGATCCCTTATTAATCTTCCTTCGCTCGGTGATATGATACAAATGATAGGTGATGGGTCATTTGATCATGACTGTGTAGAGAATGCGACAAAACGTTGTTTACTCCAAACCGGTCACCCGCGTGGGATAACGTGTAACGAAACGACTTATAAAAACATTCGAGGAGATTCTGACTCGGGGTCTACATTTAAAGTGAGAACACGCAATTTATTAGCATCTACTGGTACTATAGCGACTTATCCTGCGCTTGTTCTTTCGGCTACTAATGCCAGCGGTGGGAATCCAGGATATGTCAAATATACAAGCATCACAGGTTCTGATACATGGACGCTCGAGGTTACTAGTAATACACTAGCACTTTACGATTACTCACAAGCTGATGGTGGGTCTGACACATTGGCAATTGATGCGGATGATATCGATGAGGTACGGATAGAAGTCCAGGCGCCGACCAGTGGAACTATCACAATTTGGACCTACAGTCTGTGGGAACCGTCTGTTTTAGGAGGTTGAGCAATCGAGTTCGTTAAATTGTTCCATACAATTGTTATATTCAAGGCATATGCATCGTTCTTCGTCACAGTCGCGGCTACCAGGGCCATTGATACATAGATCATAATTGGTATCACAATCTTTGATATTGTCATTGGTGCAAATTTTAGGTTCAACACTTGGTATACAATTTAGTTCGTTAAAATGTTTCATACAATCTGCAAATTCTAAGCACTGACATCTGCTTCCTTCGCAGTCCCCAATTTCACTGTCGCAGTTGTCGTATTCGATTTCACATTCTTCAATTTCGCTAGCACCGCACCATATAGCATCTGCTATAGGATTGTTGCCACTACAGTTTGCTTCTGTTTTAAATGGTGTTTGTCCGGTGTTAGTAAGTCTGCCTATACCTAAACCACCACTAGAAGTAAATTGTGTACAAGTACCATTTTCATATACAATATTGCAGTCAACCTCTTTTTGCCAAGTGTTGTCTATGCAAGTGTAAACAATATTATCATCACAAATTTTGTCATATTCAATACAATTGAGGTCATTTGACTTTGTCGGTTGCAAGCATTGACAGGATTCTATGATTTTTGATTCACTGTTAGAATATCTTGAAATGCAGTATGCTTCTGAATAAGACATATCGGAACAATAAGTTTTACATTCCTGCGGGTCACACCCTTCCGATGGTGCACCATCAGGTGCAAATGTTTCTTCATCACCACACTCAACGCAGTCATCACAGGCCGCAAAGCTGAGTACCATTACTATTACGCTTAGATATTTCATCTTAGTCCTCCTTAGTTGTCCGTTGCTAACTGAAGATTACATTTAGGGCAGTAGTATCTATATCCGCTTTTGATTATGAAATATAAAAGCCCAGGAATCAAAAAGAAGAAGCAAAGGACTAGACCAACTATAATACTACCTCGTGCTTTTTTCTTAGGTTTACCTTCGTAGCCACAATTCGGATTCGGACAAATTATTGACTTAGCCATAGTTCATCTCCATCGAAAGGGTTTTTATGGGACTACTTACCGGCCCAACCAAGTTGGGTCTGATCGCATACCTTATATTTCTACTGACCATTGGTCTAGCGGTTTCACCGTCAACGTCAGAAATTCCCCGGGTACGAGTGTACGGGGT
>Ga0180432_10004750_pt1 | contig 18443 bp, 9 predicted proteins | sample SS_ome_10_FD_132414 | JGI IMG/M metagenome (GOLD analysis project Ga0180432, IMG submission 132414) | Hypersaline lake sediment archaeal communities from the Salton Sea, California, USA - SS_1_MS_2 metaG | ecosystem: Environmental > Aquatic > Non-marine Saline and Alkaline > Hypersaline >...
CAAAACCAAATTTATAAATGCAAATACGATAAGTGGTACAACTCATGGCGATGTAAAAACAATGATAATTGGAATAAAGATGGTGATTCAACACCTGGACCAGATGTAGTTGTCCGGAATGAGTCAATCAATGGATCTTCATCTCAAATAAAAGAGACCGATTCTTTGTTTTCTATCGAAAAAGCCGATCTGACCGGCAACGAGGGCGATAACACCATGGACGCCACAGGCTTTTCCGGTGATGCCACGCTGCACGGTGCGGGCGGTGATGACCAATTATGGGGCGGGTCCGGCAATGACACCCTTGACGGCGGTCCGGGAAATGATGAGTTAGACGGAAATGGTGGGTATGACACCATCTTTAATTCTGTCGGAAACGACCAAGTTCTCACCAATTCCAGCCTTACATCCGATAATGGTGTGGATACATTTGAAGACATGGAAGCGGCGGCGCTCTCGGGCGATGAAGGCGAAAACACCATCGACGCCTCCGGCTTCGGCGGGGATACCTTTATTGAAGGCAACGGCGGCGTGGACACCCTTTATGGTTCTTCCGGCGACGGCATCTGGAATCAAATCTTCGGCGGGGATGAAAATTCTCCCGGCGATTGGATCTATGGCGGTGACGCGCTTGGATCGGGCGACCATGTCGACAATGATCTGCATGGAGAGGGCGGCGACGACCACATTTTCGGTGGAAACGCGCTGGGTGGGGCATCCAGTGTATTCAATTACGCCACAGGCGGAGAAGGGGAGGACGAGCTTGTTGGTGGAAATGCAGAGGCTTGGGGTTTATGGGAAGGCAGTGGCTCCCATGTTGACAACCATCTCTTTGGCGGTAATGATGATGACACAATCACGGGTGGAGACGCTACAGGCTCTTTTTCCAGTGTGTTCAATGAATTAATCGGCGGAGAAGGCGATGATGAGCTTAACGGGGGTACCGCTACCGTTCCATTCGTTACAACAACCGACAACCACATGGAAGGCGGCGCGGGCGAGGATACCCTCACCGGCGGCGGGATGGACCTTGACCTAGGCAGCATTCTGGCAGATCCAGACGGCTTTGATTGGGCAGCCCTTCTGGGTGGGTCCCTCCTGGTGGGCTCAACTAACAACAACATGTTTGGCGGTGATGAAGATGACAGCCTGACCGGCGGCAGCGGCTTTAATGTTCACAACGACATGCACGGTGATGTCGACCATTTTGAAGAAATTGCGGAAAATGAATGGGTGCCGGTTGAAGGGGCAAACCCAGGGGATGACACCCTCATCGGCGGCAGCCTCGGCGCGGAAAACCACTTATACGGCAACAGCGGCAATGATCTCCTCATCGGCGGTTCATTAACCTTTTTCGATGAGGAAAACCCTGGCGGAAATGATATGCATGGGGATATGGATTATAGCGGGAAGGATGAATGGTTCGTTGGAGAACCAGGCAATGACATCCTCATCGGCGGCAGCCTGGCAGATAACTTTATGATGGGGGAAGGCGGCGGCGACCTGCTTATCGGCGGAAGTTTTTCCGCGGATCTTCCCCTCTTTGGAGAAGTGGGGACCAATAATGACATGTTCGGCGGCGCGGGCGATGACGCCCTTATCGGCGGCAGCTTCGGCGCCTTCAACCATATGAGCGGCGATTTTGGTTCAGATGAATTTGGTGATCCGGTTGATCCCACTGGCGGCGACCCTGGCAATGACCTCCTGGTCGGCGGAAGCTGGGGCGCTGAGAACCACATGATGGGCGAGGCGGGTGATGACGCCCTCATCGGCGGGAGTTTTGATGCAACCAATCACATGGAAGGCGGCTCCGGAGAAGATTTCCTCCTGGGCGGCATGGAAAATTGGTGGGATCCGATATCTGAAATGGGCGGCAACAACATGTTCGGCGGAGAAGATAATGATCTCCTCATCGGCGGTCTCTCTTCGGAAAACCAGATGTTCGGCCAGGGCGGAGATGACGCCCTCTTTGGCGGCAGCGACGGCGCCGTGAATGAGATGCATGGTGATAACTGGTACGACGATGAAGGTTTGCAAATCGGAGTACCTGGAAATGACCTTTTGATCGGCGGAAGTTCTGGCGCCAGCAACCACATGTTCGGCGAGGGCGGCGATGATCTTCTGATCGGCGGCGCGCATACCCGCTTTGTTGAGACCGCTGAAACCGGCGGCAATGATATGCATGGGGATATGGCCTTTGATGAATATGGCCCGCATGAAGATAACCCCGGCAACGACTTCCTGCTCGGCGGCTTGGATTCCGATAATTTCATGTTTGGCAATTCCGGCGACGATCTTCTGATTGGCGGCGCGGACAGCTTTAATAGGATGGAAGGCGGCATGGGCGACGATGCCCTCATCGGCGGGCTCAATTCGCATAACGAAATGTACGGTAACGATGGAGAAGACTTCATCCTGGGCGGCTCCGGCAATCCGGATTCGAATATGATCTTCGGCGGCGCGGATAACGATCTCCTGATCGGTGGCGCTTTCACCACCAATGAAATCTTTGGAAATGAGGGTGATGACGCCCTCATCGGCGGGTTCGAATCCGATAACTTTATGTACGGCGGGGGAGGAAAAGATTTTCTGCTCGGCGGCGCGCACAGCGATACAGAAAATATCCATAACGAATTGCGCGGCGACGAAGGCGATGACCTCCTGATCGGCAGCATGGGCGCTGATCTGATGGATGGCGGCGAGCAAAATGACCTGATGCTCGGCGGCGAAGGCGATGATGCCATGCTTGGCGATAATGGTTTGAATTCCGTTTACGCCGGGGCCGGCAGCGATATGATGTACGGCGGCCTGGGGGATGACCAAATGGAAGGCAACGCCGGCAACGACCTGATGGGCGGCGGCTTGGGAGACGACCTGATCACAGGAAACCAGGGTGTTGATGTCATTTTCGGCGGGTACGGAGATGATGAAATCCTGGGTGGTTCCGGCGGTGATACCGATATTCTCAGCGGTGGTGACGGGGATGATAAGATCTTTGGCGACAAGGACCTTGGAGCCAATCCGGGCGATCCGTATGTTCTTACCCAGCCTGGGGATGACTTCCTGTTTGGCGGCCTGGGGAATGACTACATCGAAGGCAACGGCGGCATGGACCACATCTTCGGTGGAGCCGGAAATGATGAGCTGCTCGGCGGTGAAGGTAACGACAATATGTTCGGCGGCTTTGGTGACGATGGTATGTCCGGCGGCGCTGGCGACGACAACATGTTCGGCGGTTTCGGCAACGACACCATGTACGGCAACGAAGGCAATGACAATATGTTCGGCGGCCCCGGCGATGATAACGCCACTATGTACGGCGGCGCCGGTGATGATTTTATGAACGGCGGCCTGGGCGATGATGTCATGTACGGCCAATCTGGCAACGACATCATGCTTGGATCCCTTGGTAACGATGCTGTCCACGGCGGCAGCGGTAACGACGCCGTCTCCGGCGGCTTCGGAAACGACCTGGTCACGGGCGGCAGCGGAAATGACGCACTCTCCGGCGGGGCTGGAAAAGACGCTCTCTTCGGCGGCGACGGCAACGATGCCTTGGCTGGCGGTTTGGGGGCAGACGCCCTCTTCGGAGGCGACGGAAACGACGCTCTTGCTGGCGGTTTCGGTAAAGACGCTCTCTTCGGTGGCGACGGAAACGACGCTCTTGCTGGCAGTTTCGGTAAAGACGCTCTCTTCGGTGGTGATGGCAACGACGCTTTGGCTGGAAATATGGGTGATGACATCCTCTTTGGCGGTGACGGCAACGACGCCCTCTCCGGCGGCTTTGGCGATGATACGCTTTCCGGCGGCGCCGGAAATGACGCCCTCTCCGGCGGCTTTGGCGCAGACTCTCTCACAGGGAATGCAGGCGACGACGCACTGGCGGGCAATGCGGGTGACGATAACCTAAACGGCGGCACCGGCGACGATGCCCTGGCTGGCGGACTTGGTAATGATTACCTCATCGGCGGCGCTGGAAATGACGCCCTCTCTGGAGGATTCGGAGATGATGACCTCTATGGTGGAAATGGCAACGACGCCCTCTCCGGCGGCTTTGGCGATGATTACCTCTACGGCGGCATGGGGGATGATGCCCTGGCCGGAGGATTCGGCGATGATGAAATGCACGGCAGTTTTGGGGAAGATTTCTTGGGCGGCGGAGCCGGAAATGATGAAATGTGGGGCGGCAATGATAATGACCTCATGTTCGGCAACACCGGCGATGACGAAATGCATGGCGGCATGGGGGATGATGCCATGTTCGGCGGCCACGGAAACGACACCATGTACGGCGATGAAGGCAATGACAATATGTTCGGCGGCCCCGGAGACGACAACGCTACCATGTACGGCGGGTCCGGCGATGATACTATGGACGGCGGTACCGGCGACGATGTCATGTACGGTGAAGCCGGCAATGACACCATGACCGGCAATCAAGGCGATGACGAAATGTACGGTGGCGATGATGACGACACCATGTCTGGAAATGCCGGCGATGACTACCTGACCGGCGGCATCGGAGATGATATCGTCGATGGCAATGCAGGGGACGACGAAATTGTCACCAGCGCAGGTATGGATACTATTGACGGCGGTGATGATGATGACACCATCACCATCGAAGGCGTCAACGGCAACGGCGCCGGAAATGAAACCTATGCCACCGGCGGCACCGGCATTAACTACTACAACTTCATGGCAGGCACATCCGGCAACCTCATCCTGGAATCTCAGAATAAGAATACCGTTGCCACACAAGATGTCGTTGACACACTTGACTTTACACTCTTCGATCACGGCATCAACCTAGACCTGGGTGTGCAGGATACCGCCCAGGAAGTGGCCACCTGGGACGACGGCGGCACATCCAAATCCCTGTGGATCACCATCAAGGGCTTCTTTACAACACTGATCGGCACCGATATTGATGACACCCTGCGCGGCAATGATCTTGCCAACACTCTCGTCGGCCTCGACGGCAATGACGGCCTGGGAGGCGCGGGCGGTGTTGATGAACTCTACGGCGGCGATCTGGATGACGCCCTCAACAGCTACGACCTGACAGATGGCCTGGATACAGACCTGGACGCGGTCGCTTTCCCGGGCGGCGTCAACCATGAGGACAACTGGCACAGCATTGAAATGCCTGTCCCGCTGCCCATTCCGGCAGGTCCTGGCGCAGCAGCAGCCGGCGCTCCATTGCTGGCCTTCCTCATCCCGGTCACCGGCGGCGAGCTGGTCATACTCGACTGCGAAGGGCTGGCGGATCGCGTATTTACGCTCCAGCTGCCCAGCGGCGACTTTGCCAGCATCAGCGGTTTGTGCATCCCCGATCCAGACGCGGTCTATTGGGGAACGCTCTCCCAGGAAGAAGAACAGACCCTGCCGGAAAGCGTGGAACCCGCCGCATTTGGTGCGGGCATGACCCTCACCCTCTTTGAGGGCCTGGACGAAGAGAACATCCAGCCCATCGAAGTGCTGGGCGCGGAAGTGGTCATCGAATACTCCTTTGTCATCCGGCCGGAAATGGAAGACGAAACTCTGGGCGAAAAGCTCTGGGATCCAACCGAAGGATTGGGTGATTGGGCAGACCTGCCCGCCTACGAGGAAGAAGATGGCGCAGCCAAGACTTTTGAAATCGGAGAAATCGGCACCGTGCTCTCCGGAGTGGAAGAAATCGCTGATCGGCTCAATCTGCTGGCAGACTTCTACGGAACTTTCGTGGCGGTCACGCAGTAGCCATCACATCATATATAAAACGAAAAACCAGGACGGTCGCCATGACCGTCCTGGTCCTTAAAAAGGGAAACCAATGAACCTAAAAAACGCTATAATCAATAAAAAGAAACAGGGAAGCGAGGGATCAAACATGCAAACGCCAAAACCAGTGAACGAAAAAAAAATAAACCGGAAAAAACCGGACCGGATTGTGGTTCTCATCCTTATCCTGCTCGTCATCCAGACCCTGTTCGGAGGCTACCGGCTCTACCAGGATATCACCTATCAGGTCAACCGCAGCAAACTGACAGCCAGCGCCGCCCAGTATATCAGCTCCCTCGATCAGCTTACCAACCAGATGCTGACGGATTACAAGAATGATGTCTATAACAACGCCAATGTCGATACCACCGCCAAGCAGGCCATTATGAGCAGCGAATATACCTTCCGCGCTATCATGCTGCTAACCAAACAGAATAGCCGCATTATGGAGATCCTCACGCAGATTCAATAACCAATTTCTCTTTTTCATATCAAAAGGACGGCCGCTTGGCCGTCCTTTTGTTTTTTTCCTTGGTTCTATTTTCGATCAAGCTCTTTATCGTGGAATACATTGCTCCCGTTCTCCGGTCGCGAACTTCTGCCATATACAACATTCCTGCGGACAATTGTTTGGGCTGCAAACCACACCCGCGCATGGGTCTGTTGGTTGGGCGGGCTGGTCGGGTTCTTTGCCGCTCGGGTCAATGCAGCGGCCGGTCGCTGGATCATATTCATATCCCACGTCACACGGTCCCACACACTGCGGCGTATTGCGCGTGATCGTCCAGCACAATCCCTGGCCTTCAGTGCGGTCCGTCAGCCAGCACAGGCCATTGATCAGCTCATACCCTTCGGGGCAATTCTCCCCGCGCGCTTCGGTCGTTACGTCCACGCAGCGTTCATACAGCGCGGAAAAATCCTGCCCGATCTCGCAGCAATCATGCTGCAGCCGTACGCAGAATCCCAGCCTTTCGTCAAAATACATATTCTGACCACAGTCTGGCTCCGGGTAATCACAGGTATCCGTATTCGGATTCCAGTATTCCTTGGGGCATTCCGCTATGCGCGCCTCCAGCACTTCCGGGTCATCCGTCGGGCTGTTGTCCACATCCGGCATTTGGTCACATCCCCCGAAATTTGCGGCCAGGGTGCCCGGCGGGCAGTCTTCCGGCTGGCCGGGTTCGCGCGTTCTATCCGCTTCGCCGCATTCCCCGCTGTTCGGGTCAAAACTGGTGTTCGCGAATGGCATGCAGGTCAGACATGGGTCCGGGGGAACACGCAACGTTCCAATATCCTCGGCGCAGCGTGTGCCATCCATTCCCGGCTGCGGAGTGCAGCATGCCGTGCGCGGGTTATAAGCATACCCAATCGGGCATGGGCTGTTGGGGCCGTTCGTCGGCCGGCAGCGCTTTAATTCTTCATCAAAGAAATATCCGGGCTCACACCCATTTTCATCCAGCTCCACACACCGTTCCGTCCTGGGATCATACACATATCCCTGCGGGCAGTCCGGCAGGTTCGCCAGGCCGCTGGCCGCTGTCAGATCGTTCGTCCGCAGGAGCGTCCCCTGCTCCGGCTGGTTGATGTCATCATCATCCCGTCCGCAGGTGTTCAGCGCCGCCAGCGAAGTTCCCGGCGGGCAGTCGCCCTGCGCTGGGTCTTCCGGCCCGGGCTGATCCGGGTTCTGCCCGCAGCGCCCGTATCCGTCATAAGTTGTTCCAGGAGGGCACCCAAAATCATCCAGCGGAACGCATTTTTCATATTTCGCGTCCCAGGAATATCCATCCTCACATCCAAAATTATCCTGTGGGATCGCTTCACAGCAGTTGACCGCCGGGTTCAGCCAATATCCGGGCGGGCAGTCGTCATTCAGGTTCTGAACCGGTTCACAAATCCCGCCTGCCGTCAGGGCAAAGCCTTGCGGGCATTCTCCGTCATCCGGTTTGCACCCGTTGAAATTCGCCATATAAGTCGTTCCGGGCGGGCAGTCTTCCTCGGCATCATTCGGCAGACACGCCGCACGCGCCGCCACAAAACTCCAGTCCTGCGGGCACTCGGGTTCCTTTGCATCCCGTACACAGGCGTCGCTCTCTGCCTCGTAAACAAATCCATCTGGACAGGTCGGTGTGCCGGCTATCATCAGCGAGATCACGCCCGTCATCGGAAAACTTGCCAGCGTCACCCCGCCAGCCTGGCTGGTAGAGCTTGCCCCCACCAGCGAATCATTCGGCGACGCGCCCGGCGCGCAGATGGTGATCTGCACATTGCGCCCCATCGGCTGTTCCGGCCCGTAGCACTGCACCACATCTTCAAAACCTTCCACAGCCTTGCACTGGAAGGAATCATCCTCAATTTTCGCGCTATACCCGCTGTTGCCGCCTCCGTTGGTCGAGAACTGGAAGCTTACCTCACGGTTCATCGCGCACCCCATTCCCAGGATCTCCACCCCCTCCGGGCCCGGCAGTTTTCCACCCGGCTCGCACGGTTCTTCGCTGAACGGTACATCCGGGTCATAACATAGCGGGGCAAAACTCGGCACGCACATCGGCGCGCTGTCCCGGCGTGTCGGCACACAGCGGAAACCCACATCCGCAAAGGCCTGTTCCGGCGCGAGCCCCAACCGTACGGTTGCGCGAATTCCTTCTTCAAAATCATTGAATCCGCCCCCGCGCACCACTTTTCCGCTGCCGGAATCCGGGCCAGTCGGCATATACGCGGCAGCCGTGAAATACGAATCCGCCCCATACCAGTCCGCCGTCCATTCGCGCACATTACCAGCCAGGTCCATCACGCCGGCCGGGCTGTTGCCCGTTGGATGCACCCCCACCGCATGCGTGCTGGCTCCATCCTGGCATCCCGGCAGCATCGCGTTGGCATGATCACAGGTTGGCGCACTGTCTCCCCATGGATAGATCGACCCGCTCATCCCGCGCGCGGCTTTCTCCCATTCCGCTTCGGTCGGCAGCCGCCCGTCAATCCATTGGCAGTACGTCTCCGCCTGGTACCAGTTCACAAAAACCACTGGGTGGTCCTCATATTGCGGGCTGCCATACTGTTCCCCGCCTGCGGGAGGGGAACACGCGCCTGCCTCTACGCATTCTGTATATTCTCGGTTGGTTACTTCGCTTTCACCAATCCAGAATCCGGGTTCGTACGCATCAATCTGCGGTTTCTCATCGCCGCGCGCGTTCTTGTCCTCATCCGGATCGCTGCCCATCATAAACCATCCGGGCGGCACCCTGATCACGCGGTAGCGCCAGTAAATTTCCGGGATGCGCAAGGTCGCGATCTGGCTGGCAACTGCGCTTGCCACAGAAATCGAGCCGGCCGGTGGTGCCATCATCGTTACTGCTGTATCCGGCAGATCTGGTCCCGGCCTGCATGCAGCCAGGATCATCCCTATGATCAGCAGGGTGGCAACCAGCAAAGATAATTTTTTGAAAATCCTCATGTTCTCCTCCTTATGGTTAGAAAAACTGTATAAAAAAACAGGATCAGGAAAAATGCAAAACAGCGATGACCTCCCACATTCATTGTAGCGTTTCTTATAAAATAATTCAATAACCTCTCCCCACAAGCATATATAATCTCAAATATGGAACGTTTCCATGCACACGCATCTCTCACCCGGGCTGGCCTGATCGCCCTCCTGCTTTTTACAGTTTACCTGGCCTCCTATTCCGGTGTCGCCGTCACCGATGATGAACAGCTGTTCGCCACCATGACGGAAAATGCCGCTTTCGGCAAACCCTATCGCGCACTGCCCCTGTTTGGCAACGACCGCCTGCGCGGAGCGATCGGAGGGGTGGAACCGCTGCATCCCTTGCTGGGTGTCCCTCTGTATCGGCTGGCAGTCCTGCTGGATATCGGCCATGCGCAGGTCCTGTTCCTCCTGCCCGCTATCACCACCGCCCTGACAGCCGCTCTGCTATACTTCATCATCCGCCTGCGCTCCTATTCAGAAAAAACAGCCCTGCTTGTCCCGCTCGCCTTCGGAATCGGCACCATCGCCCTGCCCTATGCCCGCATGAACTTCCGCGAACCGCTCGCCATGTGCTGCCTAACCGCCTCCGCCCTGTGCGCGGCCTTCTTATCCGCCGCTCCCCAGCCGCGCGCCCGCACCGGGTTGGCATTCCTTGCCATGCTCGTTTTTCTTTCCGCCGCGGGCTTTGCCAAAGTTTCTGTGCTGGCAGCTGCCCCTTTTATTTTTTTGGAAGCGCTGATGATGAAACATCCCGCCCGTCCGCCCCGATGGTGGAAACAGCGCGTCCTGGCAGCCGCTTTGATTTTAATGGGCTTGGTGGTGTTCGTCCTGCTGGGCGCGCGCGCCTTGGGTGCCAGTTTCTCGCGCTTCACGCCCGCTTTCCTCCTGCACGCGATCGATGCCCTGCGCACGCTTCCCCACGACCATTTTTGGGAAGCGCTGGCTGGACAATTCGTAAGTCCAGCAAAAGGGCTTTTCCTCTATTCCCCATTCCTTATCCTCTCATTGGTCAGCCTGCCGATGCGGTCGTTCCGCTGGCGGGAATTCATTCTACCCTTCGGTTCGCTGCTGGCCTTGGCCGTTATTCAAGCCTTGATCTACAACCAGGATTGGTGGAATATCACCTGGGGAACCCGTGCCCTGCTTCCCTCCCTGCCGCTTTTCTGCCTGGCCTGTCTGCCGGCTGTTGATCGTGCCCTGCACCGCCCCGGTGCCTGGCCGCGCTGGCTGCTCGCTATCCTGATCGTGCTAGGCATCCTCATCCAGCTCAGCCGAATTTTGGTGCCGGACCCGGCCTTCGCAAACTGGCTCGTAAATTTCCACGGACGCGCGCTCGTCACGGCCGATATGTGGTCGTTTGCCCACGCTCCGGCTATCCAGCATTGGAAGCTGGCCTTTTCCGGTATTCCCGCGGATCTGGCGTGGGCCAACCTGGCGCCACACAAACGGATGATCGCTATTGGTTTTCCCGCACTGTGCGCGCTGGCTGCCGGCGGAATTCTGGCTGCGCTTTGCAGAAAGCCCTCCTGGAAACATACCCTACCGCTCGCCGCGCTCGCCTGCCTGCTGATGGCCGCGTTGCTACCGGCTGCCGCCCAGACCGACCAGCGCTACTATGCCCAATACCCCATCTTTCATGAAACCACTGCCGCTCTGTGCGCCCGTACCGCACCCGATGATCTGCTCCTTGTGGATGCCTACCTCCATCCGTATTGGTGGTATTTTCACAACTTTGGCTGCGGCGATCGCGCCTGGCTTGGCCTGCCCTATAGCCATACCACATACTACCGCGGTCAAATCTATTACCCGCGCGCCTATGAGCTTCAGCCCATCATCAATCACGCGCTGGCCGCGCAGAAAAACATATTCCTGGTTCAATCGCCGGCGCAGCTCCCCGTTTCCTATGCGCAAACCTTGACGGAAATGGGATATCAGCTCACGCCATTGTGGGAAAGTCGCTCCGAAAAAAATGAGATTCTGCCGATTTTTGGCGTACAATAAGTTCCGAAATGATCACACCAAAACAGCTGTAGGAGCAAAATGAAGATCAACATATCCAAATCGACTTGGCTTTTTCTTGCGCTGGCGTTCGGCATCGCCTGGCTGACCGCGCTTTTCATATTCCTCACCGGAGGGTTAGCCAACAGTCCCGAGATCATTCCCGGCAGCGGGGTCACCCTGGCATTGGCGCTATTGGCTACGATTTATATGGCCGCCCCTGCCATGGCCCATATCATCACGCGCGTCATCAACCGCACGGGCTGGAAAAACCTCAACCTGCGTCCTAACTTTAAAATCGGGTGGCCGTACCTGCTGGCAGGCTATTTCCTACCCGCAGTATTTACTATCCTGGGAGCGGTAATATTCTTCTTCCTCTTTTCCCGTAATTTTGATCCGACGCTCACCTTTCTCACCCAGCAGCTGGATGCATCTGGAATCAACCCTGGCACGGTCAATCCCTGGGGAATGATTGCGCTGCAGGTGCTATCCTCCGCGCTGATCGCCCCGCTTCTCAATATCCTGGCCACCTTTGGCGAGGAATTTGGATGGCGGTCCTTCCTGCTGCCCCGCCTTACCGAACAGCTCGGTATACGCCGCGGCCTGATCGCAACCAATATCATCTGGGGTGTCTGGCACTGGCCGGTCATCCTGATGGGGCACAATTACGGCTTCGATTATTTTGGATATCCGTGGACCGGCTTGCTCATGACACTCTGGTTTACGCTCTCCGTGGGCATCTTCTTCAGTTGGCTTTCCTTTAAAGGAAAGTCAATCTGGCCTGCTGTACTCGCGCACGGCGCCCTGAATGGCATTGCGTCGTTGGGATTGTTTTTCACCGCTGGCAAGGTTCCAGTCCTGCTCGGCCCAACCCCGGTCGGTCTCATTGGAATGCTGCCCTTCACGCTGGTCTCGCTCCTCATCCTCACAAAAATCAAACCGGATGCTCCCCAGCATGAGCAGGAAGCGCAATTATCGACCGGATAGGCGCAGCAGGTGATCCAGGAACAGCGCAGGGCCCAAATCAGTATCAGAAGGGACAATTAGGTTCGCGCTGTCTTTTGCCAATGCTGAGCCATTTTCCATTGAAACACCCAGCCCAGCTTTCTGGAGCATTGCCGCGTCGTTGTTTCCGTCACCAAACGCCATCACCGCGTCAAAACTGATCCCCATCTGGTCGGTGATCACTTCAATGCCGGTCACCTTGCTGACGCCTTTGGGCATGAACTCCAGCATTTCCACCAACGTATGGCAATATTCCACCCGCCCCCCAACAGTCGCACGGATCGCTTGCTCCATAGCCAGCAGCCGTTCGTTGTCACTGCGGTGGATTACCATGCATTTATGCACGTTATCCATCTGGTCAGCGATCCGCCCCCAATCGCCAACCGGATTTAGATTTGGAGAACCATATTCGAACAGAATCGAGAGGTGCTCCGTCTCTCGCCTGACATAAATTTCCTCGTTGACAAAAATCGCCAGGTCAAGATTAAGCATCTCACTGGCAGCAATGATCGGTTCCAACAATTCCATCGGCACTTTCTTTTTCAAGACCACGTCGCCATTCAGTTCTTGCAAAATGCTGCCATTGGAATGGATGATCGGCAGGTCCACGCCCAACTCTTCCGCCAGCGGCCGCAGGGCTGCAATATTCTTTCCGGTTGCCAGGGTAAAAGGGAAGGCTGCTCCCCGCAGCCGTTTAAAAATTGAAACGGTATATGGGTCAATGCGCTGCTTGTGCGGCACGATCGTGCCATCAATGTCAAACACAAATAATCGGTAATCATCAATCGCTATGTTCGGGAACATTCTGCCTGTTTCCTCCAGGAGGCAATTCTAAACCCAAACGGGCAAATTAATCAAATCCATCTCATGGAAGGCGGTATTCGATCAAACGCGCCGGCATTTCCAAGCGGGCTGATCCCCGCAATACTTCAATTTGCACATCTGTGCCCGGCTGGTAGGCAAACAACGCGTTGATGAATTGCGTTTCCGCGTTAATTTCCTTATCCCCGATTCGCAGGATGATATCCCCCACCTGCAGTCCTGCACGAGAAGCCGGGGTATTATCGCCAACTTTGCCAACATACGCACCCCATTCGATCGGCAGATCATAGCGCTCTGCCACGTTGGGCGTAATCTGCTGCACCTGCACGCCCAAATACGGCCGCGCGAAGTAGCCATTTTCGATGATCTGTTCGCTGATTAGTAGCGCTGTCGAGGAAGGGATCGCGAATCCCAGTCCCTCCGCAGATGCGGAACTGGCGCCATTGCCGCGAACGACTAGTGTGTTAATCCCCACCACCTCACCCGCCAGATTTACCAGCGGTCCGCCAGAATTACCGGAATTGATGGCTGCGTCGGTTTGGATCAGGTTTTCCATCTCATATCCTCTGCCCGTATCCAGCATGCGCCCGGTCGCGCTGATCACGCCCGCTGTCACACTGTTGCGGAAATCTCCCAGCGGAGATCCGATCGCCACCACCGTTTCCCCTGGCTTAAGCAGATCCGAATCCCCCAGAACGGAAATACCCGGCATCTTTCCTTCCGCCTTCAACACCGCCAGGTCCGCGAAAGCGTCTGTCCCGACCACAAAAGTCGACAATTCCGTCCCGTCGCTCAAGACAACTGAAATGGAATCGACATCCTCGATCACATGGTTGTTGGTTATGATATAACCATCCTCTGAAATAATGAATCCGCTGCCGCTCACCTGCTGTTCATCCATAAACCCAAAAAACGTACGCTGTCCGGGGATTGTGCCAACCACTGTTACTACCGCCGGCTCGACCATTTCGACCACATTTGTGATGGTTGTGCTTATTTCCGTGGATGATACCGCAATCGTGTTCGTTTGTGGTTCAGCTTCAGTCGCCAGCGCAACCACGGCGGTAGGCATCACCGGATTTTCCATGCGCCTATAAGCATACGCCCCACCTATTATCGCGCCCAGCATCACAGAAAAAAACACCAGTACCACTACAATAAACACAAAAACAGATCGCCGCATCATTTCACCTGGAAATATCCTATTGCTTTTTATAAAATGGATTCATAAATAATTCATAAGAAATCAACTGCTTATTTTCCAAACCGCGTTTTCTTCAGGTCAAACCACAGCCGAGCGATCAGCCGCTCCATCCTGTCGGTATGCGTCCCGCGCCAGTACACCTTTCCGCACACACCACACTGTTTGAAATCGTCAATATACTGTTTCGTACGAGATTCCAGTTTATCCAGGATAGCTTCCTTTTCTACGGCTCGCAGTCTGCCATTGCACGCCATACAGCGTGTGAATGGGTCAATTTGGCGTACCAGGTCAAACTGGGTCACAATCTCTAGTAGCTGCTGGTAAGAATCCTTTGAACGCAGACAGTATCCCCGCCGCACCTGCTTGCGTTTCAGCAGTCCGCGGTCACGCGTCAAAAGGATCCGTTTTTCCTGGCTGGAGATGGCGGCCAGCAGCGCATCATCGCGCTCATTCTTGTAATCCGCGTCAAAACCCAGCATGCGCAGATACGCCGCCAGACGCCCCACATGGCCATCCAGCACAAAGCGTGTCTCGCGCAGCGGCGTTGGGCGCAAATGGTTGATCGGTTGAATATCAATCCGCTCAAATACTGGGTAAATCGAAAGGCTGTCCCCATCCTGCACGATATAGTCAAAACCGACAGATTGCCCATTTGCCACAATCAGATCAATTTCAGGATGCGGAACCCCTATCAACTCAGCTAAATGCTTAACCGTCTGGCGTCCGTTGAAATCAACAATGGTCGCCCTGAATCGGTCTTCCTCTCTCAGGAAATCATTCAGTTCCGCGTAAAACCGGAACATCGCCCGTCTGTTGTCTACCATCCTGCTCATATTATAATGACGATAATCGAAGAAAAGTGAGAGAACCGTATGATTCCAAACCAATGGTACATCGTCATGGATAGCAAATCCTTAAAAAAAGGAAAACCAGTCGCGATCAAGCGCTTTGGTGAAAAGCTGGTTCTCTGGCGCACGTCAGATGGCGCACTTGCCTGCCTGCACGACCAATGCCTGCACCGCGGCGCAGCCCTCAGCGCCGGGAAAATTGTCAGTGATCAGGTCCAATGCCCTTTCCATGGGCTGGAATTCGCTCCCGATGGGCATTGTACATCCATCCCATCATATGGAACCAGCGGTATCATCCCCACAGCGTTCAAGGCTAGATCCTATCCTGCCGCGGATGCGTATGGTTGGGTATGGTTGTATTGGGGAACGCGATCGGAGACCCTTCCCGATATCCGTTACCTCGACGCGATCGGCGAGGAATTCGCCTATAACACCTTCAGCGACCATTGGCCTGCGCATTACTCCCGCGTGATAGAAAACCAGCTCGACCCCATCCACCTACCCTTCGTCCACCACAACACCATCGGCCGCGGGGAAAAATACATTGTTGATGGCCCTCTGGTTAAATTCGCGCCATCTGATCCCAACCTTATGAATATCTGGGTGCAAAACCGGCCGGATGATGGCACCCCGCCGCTCAAGCCATCACACATGCCAAAACCAGATCGCACCCCCTCGCTACAGTTTCGCTTCCCAAACGTCTGGCAGAATTGGATCGCGCCCGATATGCGCATTGTGATCGCCTTCGTCCCGGTCGATGACTGCAGCACCATCTTATATATGCGCTACTATCAGAACATCACCCATTTTCCGGGTCTGAAGCACATTCTACATTTTTTCGGAAAAGTCGGTAGTTACGTCATCGAGCGCCAGGATCGGCGTGTGGTGCTCACCCAGCGTCCACTGCGCACCCACCGCCGCATGGGAGAGATTCTTTTGCGGGGCGACGCGCCCATCATCGCCTATCGCCGCAGGCGGGAAGCGCTCATCCAGGCCGCCCGCACCAATTAGGATCGCTCTGCTTTTTTCTTGATCATGTCCAATAATGCGATGGCAGCTTTCTCTGGTCCGCTATGCTCTTCCCCTTGAATTCCCAACATCGTCCGCAGTTGGCCGACAAATATTCCGGTCTTGAACATCTCCGAGAAATAATGCTTCGCAAGTTCTTCGTGCATCTCCTTCCGCTGCGGAGGGCCGAAGATATTCGCAAAATAATTCTGCACCAATCCTTTTGATGTCGTCGTGCCTTTGCTCATCACCGCTCCCCGCCGAAACACATCCAGCGCGGTTTCCGCGTTCTTGAAGTTGTCAATTACCGGATGCGCATCATCCACTACCTCATAATTATTGGCATACAATACGCAGTCAATCGGAGTGCCTTCCATAATATACTCATAGCGCGTTACAGGCATTACCACGCGTGCGTTCACCTTATCGGGATTCATAATGATTGTGCGGTCAATCTGCCCCAGCGCGTAGCCGGATTGCAAGTCATCCAGGCGCACAAACGCGCCCATTTCAGTTCCGTAGCCGACCAGCTTGCCGTCCCCATCCAGGCCGATCGAACCCATATCATCGGCGATGATCAGCATATCTTCAATATCGTCGCTTGCCATCAGGCGCAGTGCTTCAATAGATTCTGATTTTCCGGCTCCAGAATCGCCCAGGATCACAACGGAAAATGGTTTTCGGTCACGCATCGTGATCTGCACCATCGCCCCGTGAAACGGAAGAAAACCTTTTTTCATTTGCTTGATATTGTGCAATGTCAGGATCATCTTTTTGAGATAACCAAAATATGCGTATTCATCGCGCAGCGGAACCGAAGCCACCATGATGTCATTTTCCTCATCGTCAAAGAAAATGGTTTCATTGCCATCCACATCCAGCGCATTCGCTGGAGGAGATCCATACATATACAGCGCGTCTGGTTTTCTCTGCAGGTCGTTCTCATCCGCTAACTCAAACAAGTTCGAAAGAGAGAACCCTAATTCGAAAAAATTCAGCGGAAAATAGATCATAATCAGCAGTGGCCCTACGCGCGCCGGATAGCACAGCCATTCCTTCGGGTCAAGTTTCATGCCCTTTAGAGGATTTTGGTCTATCTGAGCGAACACACCCTGGCGTTTGTTATTGGGTGTGTTGAAAATCATCGGTGGATAGATCAGAACTTGCCGGATGACAAAAATCTCATTCAGGATCTTATAAACGCTGTTGGGGTACTTGAGCTCGGTTGGCTGTGCGATCGCACCAATTTCTGCTCCAGCACTGACCTGCCGGTAGATCTTGGGGTGGTTGCCGGTGATATTTTCCTGAATATTCCGGTATGTGCTGCGCACCAGGTGCATCAAATGTTCTACCGTATCGTTGAACGTGCGGTATGGTTTTTTATCAAGTCGGTCAAATACCGAATCCGCGATCATCAGCCGGTGCAGCCTGCGCCAGTAGTTATAAAATTGCTCCACAAACTCGTTGAACAACATAATATCACGGAAAAATACATCAGACCCGTCCACCAGTTTCATAACCTTTTCGCCTGGTAGGGAATTGAGGTAATACAATGTCTCCCGTAGCAGTTCCATTTTTTCTTCGTCAAACTCTTTATTGGGAAAGATGTTCAATAATTTTGATTGTTTGCGTTCCAGGGAGTCCATGTATTGCCGGTAAAACGCCAGAAATGGTTCGCAGGTCAGCAGTTCCTCTCCGCTGTTGCAAATTTGTCCGCGCACGCGCAGGATAAACTTTCCCGGGTAAAAGTGGAATGATCCGTTTTCCATATTGGATGTACTTCTTTCGTTTTGTATCGAATTGTAAGGATATTTCATGATGTAGTCAAGCCTCGCAGAAAATATGTAAATCACCAGTAATAATGTCACCATAAATTCACCAGTAATAATGTCACCATGGACAACAAAAAGGGGACAATGACAACAAAGGAAATCAAAAGAGTAGAAATAATGACACTGATAGATGCTGGGAAGATCACAGGCAGCCAGGCAGCCAAGATGATGGGCATATCTCTGCGGCAAACCAGGCGCATCATCAAGAAATATCGCGAAGGAGGAGCGGCAAGTCTGGCCCACGGGAACCGCGATAGACCTTCTCCAAACAGGCTTGATCCAGCCCTAACATCGGCAATCAAACAGCTAATGAAAGAGAAATATGCCGATTACAATACCCTGCATTTGGCCGAAATCCTTGAAGAAAGACACGCACTGAAGGTATCAGCCAGCAGCCTGACACGCATCCGGAGGGAAGCTGGTTATCCGACACCGCGCAGGAAGAAGAGCAGAAAGCATTATGCCCGGAGGGACAGAAA
>Ga0180432_10004751_pt1 | contig 18442 bp, 16 predicted proteins | sample SS_ome_10_FD_132414 | JGI IMG/M metagenome (GOLD analysis project Ga0180432, IMG submission 132414) | Hypersaline lake sediment archaeal communities from the Salton Sea, California, USA - SS_1_MS_2 metaG | ecosystem: Environmental > Aquatic > Non-marine Saline and Alkaline > Hypersaline >...
AATGACGGTAGGCCGGACCTCAGTCCGGCGCTTCAGGAATCAGGGGGCTGAAGCCCCCTGCTACCAACACCCCGGTAGGCGGGGCTTTAGCCCCGCGATTCAAATGTCGGCGGGTTGAAACCCGCCGCTACCAGATGCAGGGCTGGTCCTGGACCGACCCCTTCGACCCACTCGCGGCGCACGCTACAATAGCCGGCACATGCCAACGATACTGAGTCGCACTATCCTGATCCTCGGCTGCCTGCTGGCGCTGACCTGCGCTACACTGGCGGCAGAGGATAACCCAAACAGCGGGGGCGCACCGATGGAGACCTACCAGGACCAGGCCGACTTCTTCAAGCAGCACTGGCCGGCGATGAAGGATGCCGCCGAGGCGGGCGGCAGTGCCGGCGTTATCGGCTTCATCGCGGGTTTCGATGATGAGCTTCAGCGCCGCGTGCTGTATGCCTTCGCCCGCATGGGCCTCGCGATGGAGGACTACCAGGGCAAGAGCTTCGACCTGCTGATCGAGGTCGCCGATGCCGGCATCGCGGAGTTCATGGCCCAGGCCGAGGCCGCGGAAGACGCCGAGACCAAAGCCAAGCGGATCGACGGCGCCAACATGATCAGCTTCAACCTGGCTGCGGACCTGGCCGACTGCTGGCCCGGCGACGAGGCCCAGCGCGAGCCGCGCCACTTCGAGCGCGGGCTGAAAGCCGCCGAGGACTGCATCAGGTGGCGCGAGGAACTGAAGAAGCCGCCGGGCCCCAGGTCGATGGCGTGGTGGGCCAAGGGCATGCACCAGCTGAGCCTGGGCAGGCCGGACGCGACCGCCAGCTTCGCCCGCTCGCTGGAATACGCCCAGCAGGCGGCCAAGGACGAGGGCTCCGAGGCGGAGGTCGGCGCGGGCAGCACCTTCGCAGTAATCCTGGGCGCGGGCTATCTGGGTCTGGCGCTTGAGATCAGCGGCCAGGAGGGCGGGCAGGAGCTGTACGACGAGGCAATCCGGACCTTCAAGGTGCAGCTGGAGGACGAAGCCACCAAGGAAGACGCCCAGTTCGGCATCGACCAGCTCGAAGTAGTGAAGGGCAAGTACGTGAAGTAGCCCTACCGCCGGTAGACCGCGCAGTTGCGGTCGGTTTCCCAGACATCGCAGCGAATCACGCGCGCGTGGTTGTCATCGACGCGAGCTGCTACTTCCTCCGCGATGTAGCGCGCCAGGTGCTCCAGTGACGGGTTGAGCTGAGCGAACGGCTCAAGCTCATTCAGGCAGGTGTGATCCAGCGGGTCGATCACCTCGCGCATCGCCGCCTTGAGCGCCACTAGGTCCACCACCAGGCCCTCGGAGTCCAACTCGTCGGCGCCGACGTGGACCCGCACGCGGTAGTTGTGGCCGTGGAGCTGCTCGCACTTGCCGTGGTACTCGCGCAGGAAGTGCGCGGCGCTGAAGTCCTGCTCCTTGATCACCGTGTAGCGCGGCTCCGGCATCGCGGCCGTTATACCACGCCGCCCGGCGCGGCGTAGCGGCCGGTCTGGATGCCGGCGTCGACCTCCAGCAGCAGCTTGCCGACCGTCTGGCGGCCTTCCAGCGCCTCGTGCGCCGCGGCCACCTGATCCAGCGGATAGACCCCGCCGATCGGCAGCTTCAGCTCGCCGTTGATCACCCGCGGCAGCGTCTCGCGGATGCTGCGCTTGGTGATGGTCTCGTGGACCACGTGGTGGTAGAGCCCGTAGGTGGTGATGCCGGCGCTGCGGCCCCACAGCACGTTCATGTCGTACTTCGGCTCGCCCGAGGCGTAGCCGAAGATCACCACGCGGCCGAAGTTGGCGATGCAGCGCATGTTGCCCTGCTGGGTGGCGCGGCCAACCGAGTCGCAGACAATGTCCACGCCGTGGCCGCCGGTGATCTCGCGCACCCTCAGCGGCCAGCCGTCGTCCTTGTAGTTCAGCGCCCACTGCGCGCCGTATCTGCGGGCGTGCTCGCACTTCTCGTCGCTGCCCGCCGTGCCGATCACCAGGTTGCCGGCATCGCGCGCCAGCTGGCAGAGGATGGTCCCCACCCCGCCCGCCGCGGCGTGGACCAGCGTCCATTCGCCGGGGTGATGGGCCTTCCCGCTCAGGTTCAGCACCCCCCAGGCCGTCAGCACCTGCAGCGGATAGGCCGCCGCCAGCTTGAGCGACATGTTGCTCGGCAGCGGGATGACCGCCTCGGCGTCCACGACGGCGTACTCGGCGTAGCCGCCGGCATTGCCGGTCAGGGCGCAGACGGGCTGGCCCGCGGTCAGGTGGTGCACGTCCCCGCCGACGGCGTCGACCACGCCGCTGACCTCGCCGCCCAGGATCATTGGGTACTTCGGCTTGCGCAGGTAGCGCCCCCCGCGCTGCAGCACGTCGAAGAAGTTCAGCCCCGCGTAGGCCACGCGCACGCGCACCTCGCCCGCCTGGGGCTCCGGCAGCGGCTGGTCGTCGCGCACCTGAAGGACCTCGGCGCCGCCCGGCTGTTCAACCACGATTGCCCGCATCGCATACTCCCCAGCAACCTGAGTAGGCTCTGTGCCAATAGTACTGCGAAAACGCGGGCGCTATCGTATCGCCGCCGGCGGACTGGTCGCCTGCACCGCCGCGGCACCGGCTCCGGATAAGACAAAGGGTGGCTTCCGCCACCCTTCGCGTCCGGAATGTTGGAGAAAGTTTTACCTGTTGGCCGGTTGCTGCGTTGCACCAGCCTCCAGCGCTATACATTCTACCTTAGCGAATGCACCTGCGCAACCCGGAGCGCCGCATATCTGGCCAACTCGTGCCCGGTGCTACTCCCGGACCTCCACCGCGGCCACCGCCGCCAGCACCGCCTCGCCCGTCTGACGCCGGGTCAGCCACACAAACAGGTAGTAAAGCCCCTCCTTGCCCTTGTAGTCCAGCAGTACCGGACAGCTGAACCAGCCCTGCCGGCCGTCGACCTCGATATCGTGAAAGGTCTCCAGACCCTCGAAGCTCTCGAGCGCATCCGGCGCATAGCCCGCCACCAACTTGTCGGCGTCGCGGTAGCTGCCGGTCCGGCTCAGCCATTCACGATTGCGGGGCTCGGGCAGCTCTTCGTAGCCGACGACCAGGCAGGCGAGGCCGAAGACCCGCGGATCGAAGCGGCCGCTGAACTCCACCGTCTCGCCGACCCGGGCGTCGAGCGGACACCGGTATTCACCGCCGACGCGCACGATGAACTCCTGGACCCCGTAGAAGTCGCGGCCGTCGTCGCTCAGCGCGAAGCCCAGCCCCACGTGGGTGTACTGCGCGCCGAGCATCGTCTCGCGGTGACCCTCGCTCTGCAGCAGCGTGTCGAGCATCAGCTGCAGCCGCTCCTCCAGGCTGCCGCCCCCGCCGCGCTGGCGGTAGACGTTCTCGCCCAGGGCGTGAAAGCCCCCCAGCAGGTTGTAGCGCCGCGTCGGTTTCAGCCCCCGGCGGTCCCAGTGGCTTAAGAAACGGCCACTGAGCATCTCGGCGGCGTGCTGCTTGGCGGCCTGGCAGGCCAGCGGGTCCAGCTCCACCCGCGGGGCGCCCTCGCGTCCGCGCAGCTGATTGAGCTGCAGCAGCAGGTAGCGCTGCGCGTAGGCATAGGTATCGGGATCGCCCAGGTCCGCCTCGACGGCCCGCGCGCCGCCGGCACTCAGCAGCAGCGCCGCGATCACCACTCCGGCTGCGAGTCGCGTATGCATCAGCCGCCAACAGTCTAGCCTAGTTCGAGCGCGAGCGGCGCCGCACGGCAGCGCGCCACGGGACGGTCGGGAGGCTGATTGCGGACGGCCGGCCGCTTAGAGCCAGGTGCCCAGCAGGGCGATCAGGAAGCTCAGCCCGACGAAGGCGTAGCTCAGGTAGCTGAGCAGCTTGCGCTTCTGCTCCTCGACGCCGACGGCGCCGCGGTAGGTGTCCGAAGCGCCCGTAATCGCGGCGCCCAGGCCCTCGCTCTTGGTGTTGAGCGCCAGCGTGATGCCGATGATGCCGACCACCGCGAGCAGCGCGATGATCTGCAGTACCAGTACGATCGGATGCGTCATAGGGGTTCTCCGCGCGGGGGATTATAGCACAGCCAGAGCGCCGTCAAGCCCCCAGGGGCCCGTCGCGGGCGGGAATGAACCCGCCGTCTTGTCGGGTATAATGGCCAGCTTACCAGGCGCCATTAGCTCAGTTGGCAGAGCATCTGACTTTTAATCAGGGGGTCGCAGGTTCGAATCCTGCATGGCGCAGGGCCGTGGCCCCATCGTCTATCGGTTAGGACACCACCCTTTCAAGGTGGAGGGACGGGTTCGATTCCCGTTGGGGCTACTTCTGATTCCTGTTTACCATATCCGCGTTTCCATGGCCCGATTCAGGCAAGTAGCCAAGCGATCCGGGTGATTGACCGCGCCAGCCACGACTGCGCCTGTCGCGGCAGCCGGTTCCGACCATGGCAGAAGTCAGGACGCAGTCTGATGCTGCCTCGGAGTCGCACCAAGCACTCACGCGCCGCTGAGCCCCTGGCTCTCAATACGATGCGGGTCAGCGTTGCCGAGTGGATGGGTGCTCGTGCCAGCATTCGGGTTCCGCTGTCCCTGGCTGATCCCACCTTCTGCTGAGCCGAGCCGGGCTCCATCCCGAGATTCAGGGAGCCATCGGTTCGCGGTGTGCTCCGGCCATCCCGGAAAACCCCATGTTGACTCAGCGTTTATTTCGTGCTATAATCACTGCTATACGAATAATTGCTTTCATAACCTTTCGTGATGTAAATAGTCGCAGCTGCGAGCAGACCTATGATAGCCAAGGGCACTGATATGAGTACTGGTTCGCATGTGGACTCGTACCTGATTCGTGTCTTCCAAGCCCTGCGTCGGATCATCCGCGCTGTGGACATCTACTCGCGCAGGCTGGCAAGCGACTTCAGCGTCACCAGCCCGCAGCTGATTTGCCTGACGCAAATCGTGGAGGATGAACAGACCACGCTGTCATCCCTCAGCAAGCAGATCCACCTCAGCTCAAGTACGGTCTGCGGCATTCTTGACCGGCTGCGCATCAAGGGGCTGATCCACTCCGAGCGGAGTGATGTTGACAGACGCAAGGTTGTGATAACTGCTTCGGACAAGGGGAAGGCCCTCGTACGCGATGCTCCGCCCCTCCTGCAGGTTGACCTGGCTCACAATCTCTCGGCAATGCCGCCTGGTGAACTTGCAGCAATAGCAGGAGCGCTCGAGCGCATTGTACAGATGATGGAAATCAGGCACCTTGAGAGCTCACCGATCCTGGCCCTTGAGTCTGAACCGGCACAGGACCGAGCGGAGAAGCACACTAATGACTGACACCACCAAGTGCGAAATCGAATTCGTGAAACTCGAGGACGATCGCAGCTGGCCGGACTGGTGCAGCAGAAAGTCGCTTGTGAGATTCCTGCATCAGACAATGAAGCCGTTTGAGGACTCCCCGGTGGACATCGAGCGATCCCTGGACTACGCATTCTCCGATGAGAAGCGCGCTGGTGGTTTCGTAATGCTGGGCAAGATGGACGACGGACTCGCGGGAGCTGTGGTGATGCTCAGAACGGGAATGGCCGGGTATGTGCCGGAATACATCTTGTTGTTCATCAGTGTTGATCCGCGGCTTCGTGGGATGGGTATTGGCGGGAAGCTGATGCGTCGCTGCTTCGCCGAATGCGACGGTGAAGTGAAGCTGCATGTCGAATCCGGCAACCCCGCCAAGCATCTGTACGAGCGCATGGGGATAACCCATGTCTACGATGAGATGAGGATCAGGCTGTGAACAGATACACAGGCGAGACCAGACCACCGCGTCAGTCCCCGAACACCGCAGACGCTGAGGTTGACGCGGGTGACAGCGATGAGCCGCTAAGGGGCGCGAAGCAGACCACCGTGATCAAGTATGGCGGCAATGCCATGACTGATCGCATCCTGACAGAGAGGATCCTGCGGGCTGTGGCCAAGCTGCACGCTGGCAGGAACCAGGTCGTGCTCGTACATGGCGGGGGGCCGTTCATTCGGGAACTGCTGGATGAGCTTGGGCATGAATCGGAATTCATCGGCGGACATCGTCGCACGGATGGCTGCACTATCAAGTACGTAAGCATGGTGTTGTGCGGGCAGGTCAACGGTGAGATTGTGTCGCTGCTGAACGGCAACGGCGTGCGGGCAGTAGGTATCAGTGGTCGGGATGCGGGGTTGGCCAGGGCGGTGCCACGCCTGCACACTGTTTCGAGCAACTCAGAGCAGACTGCCGTTGATCTCGGATTCGTGGGTGATATCAGGGGACTTGACACCAGCCTTGTCTCGGACCTGCTCAAGCACGGCTATCTGCCGGTTGTCAGCCCCATTTCCAGCGGACCCGAGAATGCGGACTACAACGTCAACGCGGATATGTTTGCCGGGCACCTGGCATCAGCACTGCAGGCCGATGAGTACCTCGTCCTTACCGACGTTGACGGTATATTCAGGCATAAGGACGATCCATCCAGCCTGATCAGCGAACTGAGATCTGACAGCGTGCCTGACCTCCTGGGCAGCGTGATCACGGGGGGGATGATCCCCAAGGTGCAGTCCAGTCTGATCGCTGTCAATGGTGGCGTAAGGCTGGCCCGCATCGTGAACGGTACGGATCCGAGCAACTTGCTTCCACAACGCGGCTCGAAATCACGCGGAACAACAATCAGGAGCAGGTGATGAAGCAGCAACATACCAACGAGGAATTGCGGCAACTGGATGAAGAGCACTACCTGCAGGTCTTCAAACGTACTCCTATCGCGCTGGTCAGGGGTCGGGGCTGCCATGTGGTTGATGCCGACGGCGTCAAGTACCTTGACGCGCTCGCGGGCATCGCAGTCAACTCACTTGGTCACTGCCACCCGGCGGTAGTCAGGGCTTTGACAGAGCAGGCTGCAGAGCTGATGCACATCAGCAACTTCTATGTCAGTCCGGCCCAGGCATTGCTGGCAGCCCGACTGACGGAATTGAGCGGGCTGAGCCGGGCATTCATGACCAACTCCGGCGGCGAATCAGTGGAGACTGCGGTGAAACTCGCACGCAAGCACTCGCATGCGAAGGGACGAGGTGGCGAGATAATCAGCTTTGAAGGGTGTTTTCACGGCCGCACGATGGCCACAATTGCCGCCGCGAATGAGAAATACCAGCGCGGATTCGAGCCGATGCCGGCGGGGTTCACACAGGTTCCCTTCAATGACATCGTCGCGCTGCGCAGTGCGGTTTCGGATAGCACTGCAGCAATCCTGCTGGAACCGGTGCAGGGGGAGGGCGGCATCCGACCAGCGAGCAGGGAGCTCATCGATGATGTCCGGTGGCTGTGCGACGAGACAGGTGTTGCCCTGATTTTTGATGAGGTGCAGTGCGGGATTGCACGCACAGGCCGGTGGTTCGCATTTGAGCACTACGGTGTCCGGCCGGACATCCTGGCACTGGCCAAGGGGCTTGGCGCAGGATTCCCGGTTGGAGCTGTGCTGTGTACGGGCGAGATTGCTGCAGCCATTGAGTACGGTGATCATGGTACTACGTTCGGGGGCAATCCACTCGCCTGCAGTTGTGCACTCGCGGCCATTGATGTCATCGAACACGAGGGACTGCTCAACTACGCCGCCGCTCAGGGCAGGCGGCTGGTTGAGAGACTCGAGTCTGCCGCCAGGCGGATTCCCTGCATCAGGGATGTCCGTGGTATGGGGTTGATGATCGGCGTCGAACTAAGCATCGCCGGAGCCCCCGTTGTCAAGGCAATGCTCGACAGACGCGTGCTGTCGAACTGCACGCAGGGCAACGTGATCAGGCTTGTGCCTCCACTGAATACGCCGGCCCCCGAGCTCGACCGTATGACGGACGCGCTGCTGGAGTCAATTCGGGAGGTAGCTGGTAATGCCAGCACATAGGAGACTGCGCACTGCCATCGTCGGTGCAACGGGCTACACCGGGATGGAACTTGTCAGGCTGCTATGCCGCCATCCAGCAGTCGAGCTGTCTGCGATTACGAGTGAAAGCCGGACTGGCGAGTACTACAGCAACCTGTACCCGCACTTCGCCAAATCGGTCAGTAACATCTTGGTTTCGCAGGATCAGCTGGCCGATTACGACCTGGACCTGATCTTCCTCGCCTTGCCGCACAAGGCTTCAATGGGGTTTGTGCGGCAGCATGGCATCGACCGGGCGCCGCTGATCGACCTGTCTGCAGATTTCCGCCTGCAGAACATAGCAACCTGGGAGGACTGGTACGGAACAGAGCATACCTGCAGGGAACACCTCGCAGATGCGGTCTACGGGCTGCCGGAGCTTTATCGCCCGGCGATCAGCGAGGCAAGGCTGGTGGCCAACCCCGGCTGCTACCCGACCAGCTCCATCCTGCCGTTGGCCCCGCTGATCAAGGCCGGACTGGTCAGCCCCCGCGGAATAGTGATTGACGCCAAGAGCGGCGTAACGGGAGCTGGCTACAAGCCAAAGCCCAGCACTCACTACCCGACTGTCAACGAGGGCTTCTCAGCTTATGGTCTGAAGCGACACCGGCACACGCCGGAGATGGAGGAGATCCTTACTCGCCACAGCGGCAGCAACGTGACTCTGCAGCTCACACCTCACCTGCTGCCCGTCAATCGCGGCATCCTGTCGACAATCTACGCCGCCGCCGTCAATGGTGTGACGGAAGAGAGGCTCAAGCAGGTACTGCATTCGGCCTACGACAAGGAGCCATTCATTCGACTGGTGGACCATCCGCCATCCCTTGACAACGTCAGAGGCTCGAACTTCTGTGATATTTGCGTCGCGCTGGATGAACGCACGGGCATCGTCCTGGTGGTTTCCGTGATTGACAACTTGGTGAAGGGCGCAGCCGGTCAGGCAGTCCAGAACATGAACATCATGTTTGGCATTGAGGAAACCACCGGCCTCGGGGCGATACCTCTGTCGCCGTAATCCTGAGGAGCTGAGGTATACATGAGGAATGCTGAGACACTCAAGGAGAGCATCAGCGATGTGCGCGGCATTCTGTGCTGGGGTGCTCATGTCGGGATCAAGGCCAAGCGGCGCGACCTGGCACTGATCTACTCAGAAGTGCCCTGCGCAATCTCGGCCGTGTTCACCCGCAACCTCGTCGTGGCCGAACCCGTCAAGATCAGCCGCGAGCACGCCAGAGGCGGCCGCGCGCAGGCTGTAGTTATCAATGCCGGGAACGCAAATGCGTGTACGGGCGAGCAGGGACGACATGCCGCCGAGGCTATGGTCACGACAATGGCCGAAGTGCTTGGCATTCCCCGCGAGCTGGTACTGGTTGCCTCCACGGGCGTGATCGGCCAGCGCTTCCCCACAGACAAGGTGGTGGCCGGCATTCGCAGGAACATCGGGAAGCTGAGCGAGATGAGGACAGCAAGTTCCTTTGTGGCCAACGCGATTCTTACAACCGATACCTTTCCTAAGGAAGCCGCGAAGCGGTTCGAAGTCGATGGCAAGAGCGTGCTGCTGGCTGGTGTGGCAAAAGGCTCAGGGATGATCCATCCGGATATGGGTACGATGCTGGCCTTCATGTGTTGTGACGTCGCAATCGACCGCAAGCTGCTGGATCAGACGTTCAGGGAAGCCGTTGATGCCAGCTTCAACATGATCACGGTTGACGGTGATACATCGACCAACGACATGGCCCTCGTGATGTGCAACGGTCTCGCCGGCAATCGACTGATCACCGGACCCGATCAGGAAGGCTATGCTGAATTCCGTGATGCTCTCTTCGGTGTCTGTACGGATCTGGCTAAGACAATCGTCTCAGACGGCGAGGGCGCAACCAAATTCGTCGAGTACCGCGTGATCAATGCGCCATCAGTTGAAGCGGCCCGCAGGATTGTCCGGGTTGTATCCGACAGCTCGCTGGTCAAAACGGCGCTGTACGGCCGTGATCCCAACTGGGGTCGGGTCCTTGCAGCCGCTGGCAGGGCAGGCGTTGAATTCGATCCGGACACCGTTGAGCTGTCAATCGGTTCGGAGAAGATGTACCAAGTTGCCAGGCGAAGCAGGCCCACCAGCCAGGATCTGGAAGTGGTCCGCGAAGCAATGACCGACACTCAACTGCGACTCGTGCTGAATCTGAACTGCGGTGATGCTGAAGCTACGGGCTGGGGAAGTGATCTGTCTGAGGACTACGTGCAGTTCAATTCCCACTATACGACGTAGCCTGCGGTGCGGGGTTCGCAGCTCATGAGGCACCACTAGCTCAGTTGGCAGAGCATCTGACTTCTAGTCAGAGGGTCGCAGGTTCGAATCCTGCATGGCGCAGGGCCGTGGCCCCATCGTCTATCGGTTAGGACACCACCCTTTCAAGGTGGAGGGACGGGTTCGGTTCCCGTTGGGGCTGCTTACTCCCCGTCTTGCACAGCCGGATCCCGCTGCGGAGACATCGGTTGTGGTCGCAGATCAAGGTAGATGCAGTCTACCCCGGCTGTCACACTGTCATCAGCTTGGCCAGCGACTGAGCCGGCATTCCGTGTTCCCCGCGGTCAGGGACGGCACCGATCAGGTTCACCTGGTTCTCGACACGATCCAGTCCATCCTCGTAGTCGTGTGGCTCCTGCAATCCAGCCGCCTCTGATGGGGAGAAGGCCGCTGTCAGGGGAAGCAAGGGAATGCAGCCAGACTACAACCCTGGAGTTGGCACCATCGTGGGGGGCAGGTCAGCAGGTCAATACCACCTTGGCTAAGGTTGCTGACCAAAGCTGCTGAGACCCAGAGGCTGACGCCTGCCGCTACAATTGCTGGCACCTGCCTGGGGGTGCAATATGACAAGGCAGCAGTTACCTCTCGAAACGCTGCCCAATGTGATCAGCAATACAGGAAAGCCCGCCACGTCCGTTGATGCATCGGGGTTGTCATTGCTGGCGCTGGAGAGCAGGACCATCTACGCAGAGGAACTGCTCGAAAATGGTCTGTGCTTTGGGAGTGAGAGAGTAGAAGCACCAGAGGGGTGGCAGTGGGCGTCTGCCACGCTAAGCGCATGGTGGCTCTTCGCAAGGAGAGCTCCAGGCGGCGCGATTCAGGTTTCTTGCGGGTTTGGTGAGATTTCAGACGAAGATGTCGAAGTCCGCGTCCACATATATAAGAGCGGGCATTGCGAGAGGTCTGGTGCCGATATCCAGCTGATGTGGTTCGGCTAGCCTGACCCAGGGACATCTCATGTGCTGGTTAGCGGCCCCCGCATTGCTTCCGCCCGCATGGCACCTAGGTATTCCGGTCGCACCGTAGAACAATGGGCAGCGCAACCGCCATCCAGGCGGTAGAGCCTGGTTCGATGCCCAGCAGGGGTGCTCGGCTGATGAAAGCCAGAGTCAGCTAGCGTGTATGTTGCCGCCTCACTCTCAACCGCCACCAGCTAAAACACCGGACCGGTGGACTCACCCAGGCGCCTCAGCGACACATCCCAGTCAAGCGCCTGACCTGGTCCCGCGCTGCCGCTGCGGGCCTGCGTGAGTTCCTTCAGCGCATTTGTGATCTCGTCGGACTGACTGGCGTACCGCACCGTACCGGCGGCAATGTCAGCGCAGTAATACTCCGACCCGGTGGCATGAGTCACGACGGAGGGAACCCCGACCGCCGCCGCCTCCTGTACAACTGACGAACTGCGCGTCAAATGCGCGTCCATCGCGGGCAGCAGCAGCGGAAGGGGCAGCGTATTGGCTGCCTGCCACTCGATTCGCTCCTGTGGCAGTCCAGTCCCCCGACCCGTTGACGAGTGCATGGCCAGCGCATCCGACGGGTGGAATCTGATCCACCAGCGCCAGTCCTCAGGCGCCCGGGCAATGCACCGCGCGATCTCCGGCGGCAGCGGGCTGGCGGCGTCGGCTCCCCACTGCAGGCTGATCAGGATCTGGCGGCTGCCCCCCAGCCGTTGCCGAACCGCCCGCAGCCGCTCGCGCACGTCGGCGGCTCCCGCCGCGTTGCTGTAGTGCCAGTAGCTGGCCCACGGGTTGCCGCCGGCGAACGCGCTGTGCCGCGGCGCGGTCACCGTGGCCCAGGAGTTGATCTGGCCGGCGTCCGCCTCACTCCAGCACCAGAACCTGTCCGGCAGCAGCGTGAATCCCTCCCGCGGGCAGTTCGTCCAGGGCCCGTAGGCGAAGTGCAGCTCGCCCTGCACACCGTGCTGCAGATCAACGCTCAGAATCTGCCGCTGCCTGGCGGCGTGGATTGCAGCCAGGCCCGTCAGGCCGTAGTAGCACATGACGAACACCAGCCGGGCCTGGGTTGCACCGAGGATCCGGCCGAAGGTCAGCGCCAGCTTCTCAAGCAGACTACAGCTCTGCAGCAGGATGGCGCGGCTGAATCTCCATTCCGGATAGATGTCCTGCTTCACGTAGTCCAGCAGATCCTCAAAGCCGGCAAGTTCAACCTCGCGGTCCTCCCATTGTCGCGGCCGGAGGATGTTGCCAAGATGCTGCCACATCACGGCCTGCTGCATGTACTTCGAGTTGCGCCAGCGCGGAATGCGATACTGCTCCTGCGCAGCCAGCTCCAGGTGCAGGCAGTGGTGCCCCATGAGCTCGAGCCGCTCGCGCACCGGGTCGCACAGCCTGTCCATCCAGCGAGCATTCACCACCGACCGGCAGGAGGCGTTGCTGAGAAACAGCACGTCTGACTCTCTAACCCGCGCATTTCGACGGCAGTCCAGCGCCGCGGCGCGCTGCTGCTCCAAAGCACCCCGCAGCGCCCGACTCAGCTGGCCCCTCGCGGCAGCTTCCGCCGGCAGCGTGCGCAGGTTCTCTGCCAGGTTCTTCCGGATCAACGGCCAGGCATGGATTTCCCCCACGCGCCAGTCGGCCACCGGGAAGCGCCGTTCGCACTCCCACACCAGACCCATTGTTCCTGAAGGCTCCATGCCCTTCGTCACCTTCGATTCATCACGCTCGTGCCGGCTGACGACTCAACCTCCACGGCATCGCATAGCATCTGGCAGCCACAATCCAGGTCACGATGAATGTGGCCAGATAGCTCAGCAATGTCGCCACCGCCGCACCGTAAAGATGATACCGGGGGATTAGCAGGATACACAGCGAGATATTGAATACCGCGACCGCGCCGGTAATGTAGGCGAGAAGATACGTTCGCTTGCTGAAGAATATGTAGTTGGTTACCATCTTGTACATCGCCTGAAACGCGAACGCAATGGCCAGCAGCAGCACATACTTGCTCGACTCCGCGTACTGCACACCGACGAAGTACTTGAGTGCAGGCGGTATCAGCAACCCGAACAACACCGTCGCGGTCAATACCGCAAGGAAATAGAAGTAGGTCGCCCTCACAATCCTCGCCAGTGTCCGCGGATCGCGCTCGGTCAGTTTCTGATAGAACCACGGCACCCATGCCCGATTGAAGCTGTCGGTTGCGAACAGCACCACCATCGAGATCTGGTAACTGACGGTATAGATTCCCACGCCGGCCAGGCCGCAGGCATGCGAAATAAACACGCGGTCAACAAGTGCGACCAGCAGTGAGCCAATCGCATGGGGGATCAGCGGCAAGCCGAAGCTCAGCGCCAGCTTGGCGTACTGCCTGTTCCAACCCAGCTTGATCCAGCCTCCCCGCACCAGGAGCCAGATGGCAACCACCCCGAAGATCGACATCGACAGCACCTGCGCGACAATCGGACCGGTCCAGTTGAATCCGTAGTACACAACCAGGGTGATCGCCAGCCCGAAATTCATCACCGTCCGCAGGAACATGAACAGAATGTACGGCCTGGCCTGCTGACGCATCTGCCACAGGCCGAGAATGACCAGGCCCAGGGAGTTGCCGTAACTGACGACGATCACGCTCCACAGCCAGGAGGGTGGAAACGATGACAGACTGCCGATTGGATCAGCAAATGTCAGTGCCAGCAGGCCGATCACAATCGCGCCGGCAGTGCTCAAGTACAGGCAATTGGCGATGAAGTTGGGGAAGTCGCTGATGCTTGCTTCGCGTTCGAAGTAGAAACGGCCGACAGCTCCGGCCAGATTGAGATGACTCAGGGGTCCGATGATGCCGAGGACGACGGCAAATAGCCCAACGATCCCGTATTCGTCAGGCGTGAGATAGCGTGTCAGGACCGGAATCAGCAGAAAGGGAACAAGTCGATTGAGAACCTCACCCAGGAAGTAAACGGATGTGGGCCGCAGGAGGTTCATTGGGGGCAGCTGAATGAACATCGTTGACATGAAATCCGGCCGACGTGAACACATTATACAATACACGCCCTGCGGACAAGCGCACGGGTCGCCAGATTATCCGGGTGGTTGGCCCCGGCCTCGAAGCTGCTCCGGGCTGGTCGACTGCGCGACCGCTACCGGCCTGCGCGTGGTGCGCAGCGGAGGACACGCATCCGTGGGCTCGATTGCGCCTTGTTCGCGATTCTGCCAGCTATATGCAAGCCCGATGCCGATGCTCATCCACATGAGAATGCCCAGCGCCGCGTTGCCCTGGGTGAAATGCGCCTCGAAGATGTCGTGCACGACGATGAATACCAGAGCGGCAGCGGCGATCCGGACCGCGGGATGGTTCCGGCCGGACCAGAATCCGTTCCAGATCGCGTTCAGCAGGAGTATGAACAGCGCCAGTCCGACCAGACCAACCTGCAGCGCGATGAGTAAGTAGGTGCTGTAGGCCCGGTGGTCCGTGGCGAAGAGCTTTCGCGGCTCGGCCATCGGGCCGTAGCCCAACAAGGGCCGCTCCTGAATCTTCCTCAGCACGAGGATCCACATCACATCCCGGCCGGAGTAGACGTTCTTGCTGGTCAGCTGCAGGCTCAGCGACTGCAGCTGATCGTACACCGGCTGAGTCCTGACCAGCGGATAAATCACATAGGCACTGGCCACGATGCACAGCAGCACAATCCAGACGAGATGCATGCGCAGGCGCCGGCGGCTCAGCCACGGCCAGAGCGCGTAAACCAGCAGCGCAATGACGACGGCGAGCATCGCCGATCGGGCACTGGAGCCCCAGAGCAATCCGAGGCTGAGGACGGACAGCCCGGCGTATACCAGGCGCGGCCAGCGCTGACTCGTCATCAGCCAGGCGAGGCCGAGGAAGAACAGGGCGAGCGCGGCAAACGGTCCCAGGCCGTTGCCGCTGACCAAATAGGCTTTGAAGCCCCTGGGGAAACCAGCAGCGGCCCACCAGACGCTCAGCACCACCACCCAGCCGCCCAGCCACGCGGCCAGGATTTGCAGATACGCCGCCTTCCAGTCAACGCAGGCGACGAGCAGCATGAAACCCAGGAACAGCCACAGACGCCCCGTCGAGAACAGGATGCCGCTCAGCTGCCCGTGGAGCATGAGCGTGATCAGGTACAGCCAGCCCAGCAGGCAGCCCCAGAAGACCACGGGCCTCAGCTCGCGCGGCCACTTCGCGCCGGCCAGCAGTCGCCCGATGAGCAGGTAGCAGGCATACAGCAGCGCCAGCGTGATCAGCCCGAAGCCGACGTATGAGACCGCGCGGTTGGTGCTCATATTGAGCGAGCCGCCGACCAGGCTGAGCGCCAGCAGGATGACCTCCAGCGGATGCAGCGCAAGCCGGATGATGGATGGCGTCGCCGCCAGCGGCCTGCTGCCCGGTCTAGCCTCCAGGGCTGATGATGACAAAGCGGAGTTCCTCTTTGGCCAGGTAGTCGCGCTGCCGCGAGTAGTGGGTGACCACCACGCTGTTGATTGCGCGCGATTGCTCCGTCGCGGATGCGCACACCTGCCGGATTTCATCGATACTGCAGTAGCCCTGCGGGAGGCTCAGCACGAGTCCGGGCGGTGCAATCTCCACCGCCTGTGGCGTCCAGGCCTGGGGCGCCGGCAGGCAGATCAGCACGGCGCGGTAGGTCTCGTGCAGCTTCGCCAGCAGTGCGTCCAGTTGTCCGGACCTGACGGCATGGTTGCCCAGCCTGGCGATCCCTCGATGCTCATCGACAGCGTGCACCGCGGCGGCCACCTCACCGCCCTGGGCCGCCACCTCGGTCAGTGCCGGCAGCCGCTGCACCTCGCACGCGGCGGACAGCGCCTCGCCGACGGGATCCGCGTCCACCAGCAGCACGCGCTGCCCGGACGTCGGCCAGGCGCCGCCGAGCATCCAGGCAACGTCGAACCCGCCGGCCGGACCCGCCAGGTGGACAATCCCGATCGTGCGCGTCCCGGCGAAGAGGTAGCGGCTCAACCGCTCGACCTGCTTCGCGTCGTAGTCCCCCGGCGCCCAGCGCTCCTGTGCCGGTCTCGCGGGCAGCACGCTGAGCACCTTCAGGCCGGTGCCGAGGCGCAGGTCCCTGAGGCTGCGGAACCGGCGGATCCTGACTTCCAGCAGGATCAGGATCACGGCGACGAACAACGGAGCGCTGATCGCACCCAGGACGGCGTTGAACTTGACCCGCGGCTTGTCGCGGCGCGTCGGGAAGTGGGCGCGATCCAGCAGGTTCATCTCCAGGTTCGTGCCGGCGCGCTGGACCATCGAGGTCGCCTCTTGCTGCTTGTAGGTGCTGAGGATCTGCCGCTGCATCTGGATGTCAGCCTTGAGCAGCCCCGCCTTTCCGCCCGCCAGCGGCGAGTCCTCCAGCATCTCCGTGTACTTGGCGATGTCGCGCTCCAGCAGGCCAAGCTCGATCGTGGTGGAGTTGCGCCGCGACTTGAGGTGCTCGGCCGTCCGCGCCACCGCCAGCTCGATCTCAGCCTGCAGCGCCTTGACGTCGGGGTGTTCGTCGGTTTTCGCTTCCCGCATGGCGGTCAGCTGGACCGCGAGTTCGCCGATCGTGCCGAACGAGCCCTGCAGTTCCGGCGACACGTCCAGCAGCTGGTCGAAGTCACCGGTCGTCAGGAAGGACTCGCTGCTGATCAGCGAGTCGTAGTAGTCCAGCTGCCTCAGTTCGATCTGCTTGGACGTCCGGCGTCCGGCCAGGTCAGTCAGCGCCTGGAGCTCAACCCGGACCTGATCCTCCACGCTGTAGACACCGGTCTCCTCCTGCAGTTCGCTCAGCTCCTGCGCGAGCCGGTCCACTTCCTGCTCTGCCTTGTCGATCTCCGACCGGATGAAACTCAGCATCACGTCGGTCGCGCCGTAGGTCTGCTCCCGCTTCAGCTCCAGGAACTTGTCCAGCACCAGCTGGACGACCTGCTGCGCGACGACCGGGTTGTGGTAGGTGAACCTCACCGCCAGGGTGCTCATCGCATTGCCGCTGGCCGGTCCCGCCGAGAGGGCATTGAAGTACTCCTGCCAGACGGTGGCCTCGGGCAGCACGATCAGTTTGTAGCGGTTGCCGGCCCGATGCCCGGGCCCGAACACGGGAGTGAAGGCAAACGAGCCGGTCGCGAGGGGCTCGCCCGCTGCGCCGGTCATACCCAGCGCCGACCAGTTGCCGGCTTCATCCGCGCTGAGCACAATCTCCCTTGCTCGCAGCAGGTCTTCACTGACCGTCGCATCCTGGATGGTCAGGCGCGTGAATTCATCACGGCGGCTCAGGCTGTCCCCGCGCACGAAGACCCGGCGCAGGCGTGCAAGCGGCGCGTCGGGTCCCTGCAGATCGAAGACCTTGACCTGCAGCCCCAGCTCGTCGATCACCTGCCGGCCGATTTCGCGGCTGCGAATCGTCAGGCTCTTGTCCTCCAGCTCGGAGTTCCAGCTCGTCATCAGGATGCTGCTGAGCCGGCTGGCGGGCGCACTGCCGCCGGCGAACTGGATACTGCCGGCACTCCGGTACTCCGGCATCAGGAACAGCGAGATCAGGCCAGTGATTAGCCCGCCGAGGATGAAGCTGATCAGGATCAGCCAGCGGTATTTCCGCGCCAGGAACGGCAGTAAATGCTGTACGTACTGGGGATCGTTGACCGGATCCCAGCCCGAGTGGGACTCTTCGTTCATGCCCTGAATCCGCCTTCCTCGCTCCGGCCGCACCAAGGCCCGGATTGGCCTCCATTCTAGCATGAACGCCGGTGCGCCAGTCGCAGCCCGGACGCGGGCCGCGGGCGTCGCCAGCCGTCCGCGGGCGTCGCCGGGAAGCTGACCATGCCGCCTTCCCGGCGGAGTCGCCGAGCGTAGCCTCCAATCGCGTGCGCTGGTTCGCACCCCGCGCACGGCGCCTCAGGTTTGCCGTGTTCGGCCCTGGCTGCTATGCTCTGAACAGAATCTCGCAAGGGAGAGCGGTATGAAACGCCTTGCACCCCGTATTTCAATGGTCATGCTGGTTCTTGCGGGCTGGCTGTTGCTGACAGCCAATGGCTGCGGCGGCGGGGGCTCCAGCGCGGTTGACCTCAGGGTCGACTCCGCGGAGGGCTTCACTTTGCAGCTGCTGGACGAGTCGCTGCTCGATGGCGCGGCCGCCGGCGACTTCAGTATCGCCGTGGACCGTCAGGCAGCGGGTGTGCAGGTGAGTGTCCGCGTGACCGACGCCCGGCGGCTGAAGGCCTGCTACTTCGTGCTGAGCTACGATGCCGGTCGCTACGATCCGCTGGCGG
>Ga0180432_10004754_pt1 | contig 18439 bp, 16 predicted proteins | sample SS_ome_10_FD_132414 | JGI IMG/M metagenome (GOLD analysis project Ga0180432, IMG submission 132414) | Hypersaline lake sediment archaeal communities from the Salton Sea, California, USA - SS_1_MS_2 metaG | ecosystem: Environmental > Aquatic > Non-marine Saline and Alkaline > Hypersaline >...
ACGTTAAACGTTTTCAGTTAAAATCGTATATTAATTATCGCATTTATCAAGAAATTTTAACAATTTTCTGTAAGGAAAAACGAAAGGATTGAACCTCTGACAAGAGGGAAAGATGCCCGGTATCACCTTTGTACGGAAAGAGATACCGGGCTTTCAAAGTTATGTATACATAGGTTAGCGATAGTATCCCTGCGAATCACTTTTATTCAGTTATTTACAGGATACTGCCGCCCTACATTTCTTCATCCGAACAATTACGAGGTACAGCCATAATGACTTCAGAACAATCACTCTACCTCGGCGGCTATGGCTTTCAAGTTCCGCAGTCCCTGGACCGCGAGCTCCTCGCCCGATGAGGCGAGCTTGCGCCAGATTGAGCAGAGCCGGTTGATCTCTTCGAAGCTCGGGTCGAATGATTCGATGACAAGCGGGCCGTCGTACCCGATCTCCTTTATCGCGGTGAAGAATTCCTTCCAAGGCACGAGCGCCGTTCCCGGTATGCCCCTGTTGCTCTCGCAGGTGTGCACGTACCCGAGGTACTCCTTGCCGCATGTCTTTACCGCCCCCTCGAAGCTCTCCTCCTCGCGTATCATGTGAAAGGTGTCGAGGTGCACCTTGATGTTCTTCGATCCCACGTCCCTGCAGTACCGGACCGCGTCCGCCGCGATGTTGAGAAAATGCGTCTCGAACCTGTTAACGACCTCAACCGCGATGATGAGGTCTCCCCGTTCGCGGGCGTATGCCGTCACCTCCTTCAGTGCCTTCACCGACCATTCCCACTCCTGCTCGGTCCTCGGACTTCCCGACCGGTACCCCCACGCCGCATAGGGTATGCCTCCGAGTATGGTCGAACCGAGCTCGATATTGAGGTCAACGACCTTTTTTAAGAGCTCGATTCCCCTGGCACGCACGTCAGGTTCCGGAGAAATGACGTTCGCATCGTCCGGCAGGCCGTGCGTGGTCACGATCCTGATGCCGACCTCGGCGGCCTTCCTCTTTACGAGCTGAACGGGGAAGGTGTCGACATCGGAAATATATACGTCGACCGTGTCGAATCCGACCTCCTTGGCCTTCTCGATGATCCACAGGTCTTTTTCTGAAAACTTCTCCGTCCATATAAACGAATCCACTCCGAAGTTAAACATGACTTCCTCCTCGTATGATTATCTGTATTTTACAACAGGTCCCACCAAACCACAAGCGTCCGTTCATATCCATTTCAGCTTGACACCGTTACGCCATGCCTTATCATCATAAATTGTGGAGGATAAAATGAATATCCAGTGGACTGAAGATGTCGCGCTCCATATTGGTGAGATCGACGATCAGCATAAAAAGATTTTCACCATGATAAACGCACTATACAAGGCGATCTCGAAGGGGAGCGACAAATCGGACGCACTCGATGCGCTGAAAGACATGGCGGACTACGCCATAGAACATTTCTCAAAAGAAGAACGTTATATGCGGCAGGCCGGCTATCCGCATATGGATGAGCACAAATCGGAGCATAACGATTTCTTCTCCACGCTCGAGGATTTCGAAAAACGGTATAAAACAGGAGACGTCTCGGTTGAGGAGATCTCGGGATTTCTCAACGGATGGATAGAAAACCATATCATGGGAACGGACCGGGGGTACGTCCCCTTCTTCAAGGATATGGGCATCAGATGAGTGAAGAATTCCTTCAATACAATACGTGCGTGAACCAACCGCGGTAATTATATCCGGAGGTCGTAAGAGCAATGAAGGTTACCATCCTTTTTACGGGAGCAGCACTATCCGTATTTCTTCTCTTGGGATGCTCATCCGTGGAATACGTAAACAGAAAATCGACTGCGTTTATTCCCGAGAATCAGGAAATAGCCCTCGGTGAGGAGGCCTACGGGCAGGTCCTGGCTGAAAACGAGCTGAGCAACGACGCCGATCAGACCGCGGTTCTCAACAGGGTCGGCACGAGAATCGCCGCCATCGCCGAACGCCCGCAGTACGACTGGGAGTTCGCCCTGATTGAAGATCCTGAAACGGTCAACGCATTTGCGCTGCCGGGAGGGAAGGTCGCGTTTTACACCGGAATACTTCCCCTGTGCGGGAATGAAAACGGCATCGCCGTGGTCATGGGGCACGAGGTCGGGCATGTCCTGGCGCGTCACGGTGCCGAACGTATGACACAGGGAATCGCCACGGGACTTGCCGGAAGCGCGCTGCAGATAGCCGTTGCGAACAAGTCGCCGGCGGCCCAGACCGCGATACTCAGCGGTTACGGACTCGCGACCACAACGGGAGTGCTCCTCCCCTTCAGCAGGAAGCAGGAGTATGAGGCCGACTATATCGGCCTTCTGCTCATGGCAAAGGCCGGGTACGACCCGCGTGAGGCGCTTACTTTCTGGGGGCGAATGATCGAGCTGTCGGGCGGCCAGCACCCTCCGGAATTCCTCTCAACGCACCCGAGCAGCGAAAAACGCGTTAAACAGATGGAGAAGCATCTCCCGGAAGCGATGGAGTACTACGAAGCACAGTAATGGATTACCCGGCCCCCTTCGAACGCACGGAAATTCAGAGCATACCGTACAGGGCCGGAAGCCCCGCGAAACGAACCATGGGGAGAAATCGGCCCGTCAGGCAATAAAAGAAATATAGTCCCTTAAAAACAATGAAGACGTTGCTCGAGAGGCGGCGGGGTAAATGTGCTTGACAGGCACGGCTTCACAATAGTAAACTTTACCACGTCGGTATAAAGCGGGAATAGCTCAGTGGTAGAGCGCCACCTTGCCAAGGTGGATGTCGCGGGTTCAAGTCCCGTTTCCCGCTCATTGTCCCCACCTGCAGACCTTCGATTACCCTAAATCTATTTCTTTTTACATTCGATTGCAGTATCTTAATTGTATTCCCGCACAGGTTCTTCATTTCTAGCATGAAGGAACGGGATTCAAGCGAAAGGGATCGGTATGCAACTCGAAAAAGCGGTTGAAAAAAAACCGAATGCACGCATAAGCATAGAGGTAACGGTCGACAAGGCGTCCGTTGACAGTACGAGAGAGTCCGTAATCAGGGAAATCGAGAAAACGGCGAAAATTCCGGGATTCAGGAAAGGCCGAATCCCGAGAAACATCATACTCACCCGTTTCAGCGATACCATCAAGAGCGAAACCATCAGCTCGGTTCTGTCCAAATCCCTCACGGAGATACTGAGGGAGTCTGAATACCAGCCTATCTCGGAGCCATCGATTACCGAGATGGGAGATCTCGTGAATGACGAAAATTTCACCTTTAAGGCCGAATGCGATATCCTGCCCGAGGTCGAGCTCGTCGACTACCGGGGCGTAAGCTCGGAGAAATTTACATACGATGTTAAGAAAAAAACGGTCGACCGGGAGCTCGAAGCCCTTCGCGAACGTTTTGCCACACTCAAGCCCGTTGAGGGAAAGGCCGTGGAAGGCAACTACCTCACCGTCGAGTATTTCGAGTATAAAGAGGACGGGAATCCCGATAAAAAGCAGGACAACACCATTCTACTCGACAAGGGCAATGAGCTCACACCCCAGCTCGTGGGTCTATCTGCGGGCGATGAAAAGGACATCGAGCTCGAGCGCAAGACCGATGAGAAAGACGACGCTGGACGTACGGTAAAACTGCACTTCACCGTGAAAGAGGTAAAGGAGAAGGAGCTCCCCGAGTTGAACGATGATTTCGCCATGGATATCAGCGATGCGAAGACACTGGATGAGCTGAAGAAAAAGATAAAAGAGGACCTGGAGGAAGCGGCCGCCCAGGCGTCGGACTCGAAGACGAAATCGGAGCTCATGCAGAAGCTCATAGATCGATGTAAATATGAAATCCCTGAAACCATGGTTCAGCACGAAATCGACCGTATAATGGCGGATGTCGCATATTCCTACAGGATAGATCTCGACCAGCTCAAGCAGGACGAGCAGAAGTGGAGTGAATACAGAAACAATCTGAGGCCGAGAGCGCTCGGAAACCTCAAGTACGAACTCACGCTGAACGAAATCTCCAAAAAAGAAGAGATTGCCGTAGGCGACGAGGAGATCGAAGCAGAAATCAACCGTTACGCGGAAAGCAGGAAACAGGCACCCGACAAGATCAGGAAGCAGATGGAGGAATCGGGTTCCATGGACTCGCTCCGCTACCGGCTCCTGCTCGGCAAGGCCCTCGATTTCGTTTACGCCGAGGGAAAATTCGATAAGGAAAACCACCTCGAATACGGCGCGGAGGAAAAAGAATAATGGCACTGGTACCAATGGTCGTTGAACAATCGAGCCGCGGCGAGCGCGCTTACGATATATACTCACGACTCCTGAAGGACAGGATCATCTTCATCGATTCGGAGATCAGCGACATAACGTCGAACCTCATCATCGCCCAGCTGCTCTTCCTCGAAGGGGAGGACCCGGACAGGGACATCTTCCTCTATATCAACAGCCCGGGCGGCCTCATCACTTCAGGGCTCGCAATATACGACACGATGCAGTACGTCAGGTGTGACGTTTCCACCATCTGCATCGGACAGGCGGCGAGTATGGCGGCCGTGCTTCTCACCGCCGGAACGAAGGATAAACGCTACGCCCTTCCAAACGCCCGTCTCATGCTGCATCAGCCGCTCGGAGGCGCGCAGGGACAGGCGACGGACATAGAGATCGCGGCAAAGGAGATCGTACGCAACAGGGAACTGATCGAAGACATACTGGTGAAACATACCGGACAGAGCAGGGACCAGATACACAAGGATGCCGACAGGGATTTCTACATGTCGACCCGAGAAGCCGTGGACTACGGGCTCATAGACGACGTGCTCCTGCGGCACCCGAAGACTGAAAAGAAGGAGTAATACCGTACTCCGGCACGGTTCGGTAAGAAGAATGGAGCGTCGCCCATTCGTGCCGATACTGTATTAGGGAGAGACGGTTTTTCCTATGATAAAGTACCCGGATATGGAAAAGAAGGTCTGTTCTTTCTGCGGAAAAGACCAGGACAAGGTACGCAAGATGGTCGCCGGCCCCGGCGGCGTCTTCATATGCGATGAATGCGTAGAGCTCTGCAGCGACATCATGTTCGGAGACGAAACGTCCGAACCGCAAATAACACTGGAAAATCTCCCCAAGCCTTCCGAGATAAAGAAATTCCTGGACCAGTATGTAATAGGCCAGGAATATGCGAAGAAGCACCTCTCCGTTGCCGTATACAACCACTACAAGCGCATCAACCACCTCAGCTCCAGAAACAAGGACGAGGTCGAGCTCGAAAAGAGCAACGTACTCCTCATCGGTCCCACGGGAAGCGGCAAGACGCTTCTCGCGCAGACACTGGCACGGAAGCTGAACGTGCCCTTTACTATTGCGGACGCCACGACCCTCACCGAGGCGGGCTACGTGGGTGAGGACGTGGAAAATATTCTCCTCAAGATCATACAGAACGCCGGGGAGGATATAAAAAAGGCGGAGCTCGGCATTATCTACATTGACGAGATAGACAAGATATCCAGGAAGAGCGAAAACCCCTCGATAACGCGCGACGTGTCCGGGGAAGGCGTTCAGCAGGCCCTGCTCAAGATAATTGAAGGGACCGTGGCCTCGGTGCCTCCGCAGGGTGGGAGGAAACACCCCCATCAGGAGATGATAAAAATCGATACGCGCAATATTCTCTTCATCTGCGGCGGCGCTTTCGTGGGACTGGATAAGATAGTGGAGAGAAGAATTACGAACAAATCCATAGGTTTCGGGGCCGATGTAAAGAAGAAAGCCGAGAAGAAACTCGATGAGATACTCAGGCACGTGCATCCCGATGATCTCATACAGTACGGACTCATACCGGAGTTCACGGGACGGATTCCGGTGATAGCACCCCTGCACGACCTTGACCGCGACGCGCTTAAACGTATACTCGTCGAGCCGAAGAACGCGCTTATAAAGCAGTACAAGAAGATCTTCGAGCTCGAAGGTGTTGAGCTCGAGTTTACGGGTGAAGGAATCGAACTTATAGCGGAAGAGGCCATAAACCGGAATACCGGTGCAAGAGGCCTTAAAGCCATACTCGAGGGAACCATGCTCGACCTGATGTATGAGATCCCGACGAGAGAAGATGTATCCAAAGTGGTTATCACACCGGATGTCATCAAGAAAAAAGTAAATCCCCTGAGACAGCAGGCGGAGCAGGAAGAAAAATCCGCCTGAAAAAAATATCGTCTCAAAGCCGCGGTTTCACCGGTGCACGGCGCGGCTAAAGGACAAAAAAAACCTGAGAGAGGATCATTATGAAAACGGGCGTTAAGGTACTCATATTTATAGGAGCCATCATATTAATTATTATTGCCCTCTTCATCGGTACCAGGGTATGGCTCAATTTAACCTGGTTCAACAAGCTGGGTTTCCTGGATGTATTTACGAAGATACTCTGGTCTAAAATCGGCCTCTGGTTCGCGTTTTTCTTCATCTTCTGGGCCTTTGCCGGTCTGAACATGCTCTTTGCCTTCAAGAAGGGCAATGTGACAACGATGAAGATCCAGCAGGCGGGCGTGCCGGTTGAAATCAAGAAGAGCATCGGGATCGTACTCGCGCTTGCCGGCCTGCTTATCCTCTCACTGATCATGGCGAGAAACGGAAGCGCCCGGTGGGAAACGATCCTCAAGTTCTTCAACAAGAGCTCCTTTGAAACGGCCGATCCGGCATTCGGGCGCGACCTCTCCTTCTACGTATTCGTTCTCCCGCTCTATACAGCCCTCAAAGCATGGAGCCTCGGAACCGTTATACTGACGCTCATAGCAGTGGGTTTCCTCTACCTCGTGTCCGGCAACGTCAACTTCAATCAGAACAAGCTCACCATGAGCGATCAGGCGAAGAGCCACATCATGAAACTCTTTTTCCTCATTGCGATCGTCATCGCGTGGAACTACTGGCTCAAGGTATACCAGCTGCTCTTCTCCAGACGGGGTCTCATATTCGGAGCCGGATTCACGGACCTCAATGTGGTGCGGTTCGCCTACTACATCATGGTGGCGGTGGCGCTTGTGGCGGCCGTACTCACGCTCCTGGCGGCCAGGAAGAAGAAATTCAAGAATCTACTCATCGGCTACGGCCTCATCGTCGGAGGCGCCATTGTCATCACGGGCATCATTCCGGCTGTCGTGCAGCAGATCTCCGTACGGCCCAATGAGCTCGTCAAGGAGCTTCCCTATATTAAAAACAACATTACGTACACGAGGATGGGCTTTAATCTCGATACCATCGAAAGGAAAGCCTTTCCTGTTGAGGATTCGCTCTCAGCGGCCGATTTCGACCCTGAAACGGGAATAACAAAACACATCAGGCTCTGGGACCACCGCCCGCTCAAAGCCACCTATTCCCAGATCCAGGAGTTCAGGCTCTACTACGATTTCCACGACGTGGACGTGGACCGGTACCAGCTCGGAAGCGATTACCGTCAGGTCATGCTCTCCGCCCGCGAGATTAACTACAACGAAATACCGATGGAAGCGAAGACCTGGGTGAACGAGAAGCTGCAGTTCACTCACGGATACGGTTTCGTAATGTCTCCGGTGAACGAGATCGGCGAGGAGGGACTGCCCGTTCTCATCGTGAAGGACATTCCGCCCAAGATATCCGTGCCGCTGGAGCTGGAAAGGCCCGAGATATACTACGGAGAGCTGACAATACCGTATGTCATCGTCAACACCAAGCTCCCGGAGTTCGATTTCCCCAAGGGAGATACGAACGCAACCACCAAGTATGAGGGACCGGGAGGCATCCCGATCAAGAATTCCTTCAGGAGATTCCTGCTGGCGATTCAGATGAAGGATCTGGAGATCATCTTCACCCGTTACCTCAATCCCGACAGCCGTATCATGCTTTACAGGTCGATACAGGAACGGGTCCCCAAGATCGCACCCTTTCTCAAGTACGACACAAACCCCTACCTCGTTGTCTCGGGCGGAAAGCTCTACTGGATGCTGGACGCCTACACGGCAACCGACCGGTTCCCCTACTCGACACCCTATGCCGACGGGTACAACTACATCAGGAATTCGGTCAAGATAACGGTCGACGCCTATACGGGCGATGTAACGTACTACGTGATGAACAAGAAGGATCCGCTCATACAGACCTACCGCAGTATTTTCCCGACCCTGTTCAAGGATTTCTCCGACATGCCGGAGGATTTGAAAAAGCATATACGTTATCCGCTCTATATTTTCACCGTGCAGTCGGAGCTTTACTCGACCTATCACATGACCGATCCACAGGTGTTCTACAACAAGGAGGACAAGTGGACCATACCGAAGGAGATCTACGGAGAGTCGGAAACCGCCATGATCCCCTACTACACCATCGTCAAGTTCCCGGACAAGAACGGCTCCGAGGAGTTCGTGCTCATCCTCCCGTTTACGCCCACGAACAAGAACAACATGCTCGCCTGGATCGCGGCCATGTGCGACGAGGAGGACTACGGGAAGATAATCGAGTATAAGTTTCCGAAGGAGAAGCTCCTCTACGGTCCGCTGCAGATTGAATCGCGTATCGATCAGAACTCCGAGATATCCAAGCTCCTCACACTCTGGGGACAGAAAGGATCGAGCGTAATAAGGGGCAACCTGCTCGTTATACCGATAAAAGATTCGCTCATCTACGTGGAGCCCGTTTACCTGCGGGCAGAACAGAGCGAACTTCCGGAGCTGAAGCGGGTCATCGTCGGCTACCAGGACAATATAGAGATCGGTTTCAATCTCGAGGATGCGCTCTACAGGCTTTTCGGAAAACGCGAAGATCTCCCGGTTATGGAAGAGGAAACGTATGAAGCGCGAACTGAGGATTTAGGTGTCAGCGACCTGGTGACCAGGGCCGAGGAGTATTTCACCCTTGCCCAGAAGAAACTGAAAGAGGGTGATTTTTCCGGATACGGGAGGTATATCCAGGAGCTGGAAAAAACGCTCAACCAGCTCGTGGAAACAGTCGATTAGGAATATCCGAGGATTAAAGAGGGGAGCGGGTGGAAACCCGCTCCCCTCTTTTTTATTTAAGGCGTTCATTCCTCGAGAGAGTTTGTTTAAACGAACGGCGCCTTGTATACTCCGTATACTCCGTATACTTTTTTATTGTAAAATCGCATTTTTATTCGTATTTTTTTTACACTATCGCTTACATTACATCCCGAAACAGCCGTTGATCGTTACCACCATGAGAGGGGGAAACTATGCCCGTATTTGATTTCAGGGGAACATGGACCGCGCTCGTTACACCGTACAAAGAGGACTCCGCCGTCGATTTTGAGGGCTTGAAGAAGAATATCGGTTTCCAGATAGACCAGGGTGTGACAGGCGTTCTCCCGGTCGGCACCACCGGCGAATCGCCGACACTCACGACGGACGAGCACAACCTGGTCGTTCAGAAAGCCAGGGAATACGCAGGGAAGGGTTGCGACATCTTCGCGGGTACCGGTTCCAACTCAACGAAAGAAGCAATCAACCATACGAAGCACGCGCTCGATACGGGGATAGACAAGGTCCTGCTCGTGGACTGTTACTACAACGGACCGTCGAGCCTCGAGCTGAGAAGGGAGTATTACCAGGCGGTTCTCGACCGTTTCCCGGACGTGAAGATCGTCATCTACGTCATCCCGGGAAGAACGGGAACCGTCATCGATCCGGTGGATATCGCCGTTCTGAGCGGCAAGTACGACCGCGTCATCGCAATCAAGGAAGCGACCGGTGATCTGGAGCGAATGAAGCGCGAACGGGCCCTCATGCCGGACATGAACATTATATCCGGAGACGACGACAAGACCTGCCGGATGATGACGGACCCCATGATAAGGGCGGGCGGCGTCATATCGGTCACTTCGAACCTGGCGCCCGGGGCCGTGGTAAAAATGGTCGGTGCCGCCCTGCGCGGAGACGCGGACGAGGCGAAAAAACTCGCTGAAGAGCTCAAGCCCCTCTTTTCCATCGTAACGGTCAAAGCCGAGAGCGTTCGAATACTCCCGGACGGCGATAAAACGACGGTTCAGGACCGGTTCAGAAATCCGCTTCCCGTAAAAACGGCGATGAGGGCACTCGGAATGCCCGCAGGTCCGGCCCGTCCGCCCCTGGGCAAGATGACGCGCGAGGGTGTGGACGTGATTCGGAGCACCCTGAAGTCGGTGTGGGAAAAATCCCCCCATGTCCTCGAGCCCATCAATACCTTTTACGGAACGGACATTGAAAAGAGGCTGAACGATGACAAGGTTTGGGAGCCACTCGCGTATGAAGGATGATAGCCCTGCCAGGATGATATCGGCCCCGGTCTGGGCTGAATGAACGTATGAAGGATGATAGCCCTGCCAGGATGATATCGGCCCCGGTCTGGGCTGAATGAGCGTATGAAGGATAAGAATCCTGCGGGCTTACGGCATTATTCCGTGTGAAAGGAGCACTTCTTCAAACCCTCTCTGATTTCTGAAAAGAACAGAGGGGATTCCCATCCGCTCCGCGGCCTCTATGTTTTCCTCCCTGTCATCCACATAGAGTATCCGTTTTTTACGCGCGGAGCTCACCCTGAGGGCTTTTCTAAAAATACGGCGATGGGGCTTCATGACTCCGATCTCGAAGGAATAGACCGCCAGGTCGGTGAGGTCCCGCGTGTCTTTCTCAATGCAGCGCGCGTTGAGTGCGTTGGTATTCGAGATGATGAGCAGCTTCACCGTCCGCTTCAGCCTGGCGGCAAGCTCGAACATCGCTTCATCCCTGACCATTATCCTGTTCCACGCATTGACAAAACCGTCGAAATCCATACACGTACCGAGACGGTCCATCACACCGCGGTAGTACTCGTACCCCGTGATCCGACCGGACTCGAACCCTTTGAAACGACACTCCTCGTACAGGGCTTCCTTTATTTTTTCCACGCTCCTGCCGCACGCCTCAGTAAAATCGTCCCATACCGCCTGGAAATCGAGACGGTAGAGCACCCCTCCGAGGTCGAAAAAGATCCAGTCCAGCTCCGCCATGTGTTCAGTCCATCAGGCTTCGCATGAGCGCGATTGAATCGTCGCCACCCCATTCCCGCGGACCGACCACGCTTCCCACGAGAAATCCCTTCGAATCAACGATATAGGTCGTGGGAATACCCCTGACCTGATACTTTCTGGCAACACTCGTATCCGTATCGAGGTACACGGGAAAATCAATACCGGCACGCTCCATGAAACGTGAAACCTTTTTACCGTCCTCACCCACGGACACCGCCATTACCGCGAAGTTCTCGCCCCCAAGCGTATCGTGCAGGAGATCGATATCATTCACCTCCATAACGCACGGCCCGCACCAGGTTGCCCAGAAATTGAGCAAGACCACCTTTCCCCGCATATCACTGAGCCGAACCGTTTTACCGTCAAGCGACCTCAGCTTGAAATCATCCGCTTCACGCGGATCTATCCGCGTCACACCGAGCTTCGCAAAATGATCGGTGTCGTCCGCACCGGCCATGGCCAGCGACAGCATGAAGATCAGGAACAGAACCGGCATTATATACTTTTTCATACGTCATCCCTCGTGGTTTTGATATTTCCGGGAGTACCCATCGATTCATATGCCCGTACGAATCCGGCGGGTTATTATCCGGCCGGATGTTTTTTTATCCAAACGGCGGCCGGGGCCGCTCCCGTCATGGATAAGACAATAAGGAGCCGGTTTTTAAAAGTCTATCAGAATTTGATTCCGGTCCCGAAGCAGGAAATCTATATCCCGCACATTCGTTTTCCGGATAAAATCGAGTACGAGCCTGTACCCGGCATAGTATCCCGCCCGCGGCGGGAACCGTTTTCCCGCACCGCTGAACAGCTCGCGACGGGCGGCTTCCCCCTCTCCCGCTTCCCTTACCTCCTCCATCAGCTTCCGGTCGTTCTCCATCATACTAAACCGGTCCTCATCGAGGAAGAGGTAGCGGTTCGCCTTTCTCCCCGGATAAACGAGTGTTGAAAAGTACACGGCAAGCCCCTCCCGCACGAGCTTCCGTTTGAGCGTTTCACCTCCAGCGCCGAAACGCCTGTTCATGACAACGTGACAGTACTCGTGGGAAAGCAGTAAATCGTAATCCCTGAAGTCATGGAAGCGCTCGAGACCGATACAGACCGCCTGGTCTCCCCCATAGCTCAAGACGAAACCGTCGGGACTGAAGAAACCGATGAAAAGATAGACGGGACAGGGGAGCGGGTCGTGCAGTATACTCCTGCAGTGGAGGATGATCTCGCGCGTATGCCCTTCGATATCGTAGATCTTGAGCTGGTTCTCGATATCGGCGTAATCCTCCTTGCGGACGCTTCTCACCCGTTCCCGGATGTTTCTCTCAGTGAAACCCTGATACCCGAACCACACCGCCGAGAGGAAGTCCTTGTGCCGGTCGAAATAATAATGCCTGAAGGAAGTCCACTGATCGCCCTCCATATGCATCATGCGGAGAAAGATAAAGAAATCTCTGTACAGACAGTGTATCTTCACGGTTCGGTACCTCCGCGGGGTTGAAACTGCGCCGCACCGCGCCTCGGGAGTAAGCGCCACACTGCGGCGCGACGCTTACTCCCGAATTCCGACAGATTCTTCCCTGCACAGCCTCCCCTGGCGTGTCGATCGCCTCCTGAAGTTGTCGTCAATTACTCGTAAAATTTCCTGCTTGTTCAGGCTCCATCGCGGTTCGATGAGCACGGAAGGATGAGCATCCGCGGAAACCCTCCCGATCACGGTCCGGCGAGGAATCCGCTCGAGAAAATCAACGACCAGGTCGGCGTACGCCTCCAGTGACAGCGGGCGAACGCCCCCCTGCTCATAGAGCATGGCCATGGGAGTGTTTCGAAGGATATTGAGATTGTGAATTTTTACACCCTCTACTCGAAGCCCGGCTAAAAGAGAAGCCGTCCGAAGGACGTGGCTTTTACCCTCGCCCGGAAGGCCTATTATCACGTGTGCCATGACCTTTATACCGCGGTTCTTCGTCTCCCTGACCGCATCCACGAAGTCCTCGACCGTGTGTCCCCGGTTTACCGCGTCGAGGGTCGAATCGTTTGCGGATTGCAGACCGTATTCGATCCACACGTCGAGACCACTTTCGATGTACCCCGCAATCATATCGAGCTTTTCACCGTCCACGCAGTCGGGGCGCGTGCCGATCGCCAGGCCCACGAAATCCCCGCTCATGGACAGGGCGCGATCGTACAACTCCTTCAACCTGCCCACCGGCGCATAGGTCCCGGAATACGCCTGAAAATAGGCGGTAAAACGCTCCGCACCGTACCGCTTCGTGACCCGACCGATCTCCCTGGCGACCTGGTCCTCCAGGGAAGGGGGAGTACCGCCACGCGGGCCTTTTCTCTCGCCCCAGGACCCCTCTTCACTGCAGTAGGTACACCCGCCGGTCCCGTACGTTCCGTCCCTGTTTGGACAGGTAAAGCCGCCGTCCAGGCAGACCCGGTATACCCTGCAGCCGAAACGCTCCCGCAAATACTGCGAATAGGACCTATAGTATCCCATTATCCCTTGTAAATAAAAGAATTGGATTTGCCGTCCCCGACACTATAGTATACTATAATCTGCATCATGTCGATTTGAATGTGAGGTTCCAGTATGCAGGATCCCGGCGAGAAGGTCCTGATCATCGATTTCGGGTCCCAGTACACGCAGCTTATCGCGCGGAAAACGAGGGAAATCGGAGTCTACTCAGAAATCGTACCCTTCCATCAGGCGCTCGAAAAGATTAAAACCGCGTCTCCCGGTGGCATTGTGCTTTCAGGAGGACCCCGCTCCGTCTACGCGGATGATGCTCCCCATGTCGATCCCTCCCTCTTCACGCTGAAAATCCCGATCCTCGGGATATGCTACGGTCTTCAGCTCATCGTTCATCTGCTCGGGGGCAGTGTCGTTCAATCGGGTGACCGCGAATACGGACGGGCTGTGCTCAGGGTCAGGAAACCCTCACCACTGTTCACGGGCCTTGAGGAAGAAAGCGACACGATCGTATGGATGAGTCACGGCGACAGGGTGGAAGTGCTTCCGGACGGATTCGATGCCGTCGCCGAAACTCCAAATTGTCCGTACGCGGCCATCGCCGACGAACACCGCTCCCTATACGGCGTCCAGTTTCATCCCGAGGTCGCTCACACCGAAAGGGGAAAACGAATACTGGAAAACTTTTTAAAGGATATATGCGGATTCGGCTGTACCTGGTCCGTTGAATCTTTCATACAGAGGGAAATTGATGCGGTCCGGCAAAAGGTCGGATCCGGGCAGGTTCTCTGCGCTCTCTCGGGCGGCGTGGATTCATCCGTTGTCGCCGCTCTTCTCGGCAAAGCCATAGGGAAGAACACGAAGGCGATCTTCATCAACAACGGCCTGCTGCGGAAAAACGAGGAGACCGAGGTCGTGGAAACGTTCCGGAAGGGTTTCGACTTCGATCTCATTTTTATGGACGCGAGCAGGCGGTTCCTGGACAAACTCCAGGGAGTTACCGATCCGGAAAAAAAACGCAAGATCATAGGTCACGAATTTATAAACGTTTTCGAGGAAAAGGCCCGCGAGATCGGAAAAATCGGTTACCTTGCCCAGGGCACGCTCTATCCCGATGTCATTGAATCCGTTTCATTCAAGGGCCCTTCAGCTACCATCAAGAGCCATCATAACGTGGGAGGACTGCCCGAGCGCATGAGCCTCGAGCTCATAGAACCGCTCCGCGAGCTGTTCAAGGACGAAGTCCGTAAGCTCGGCAGGCTGCTCGACCTGCCGGAACGTATTGTTGGAAGGCACCCCTTCCCGGGTCCCGGACTCGCGGTAAGAATACTCGGCGGAATAACGGCCAGGCGTCTCGACATTCTGAAAGAGGCCGATACTATTATCATAGAAGAGATCAGGAAAGCCGGCCTTTACGGGGATATCTGGCAGGCCTTCGGCGTTCTCCTCCCCATAAAGACCGTCGGAGTGATGGGAGATGAGAGGACCTACGAAAACGTGTGCGTTCTCCGGGCGGTTCAGTCCGTGGACGGGATGACGGCCGACTGGTACCGTTTTCCGCAGGATGTTCTGCAGTCGATCTCAACACGCGTCATCAACGAGGTCCGCGGTATCAACAGGGTCGTTTATGATATCTCCTCGAAGCCTCCCGCAACGATCGAGTGGGAGTAAGGAGGGGTTAAAATATCGGTTTATGAATGGATAAACCATAAATGGGCGGCAAAAAAAATAAACCGGGCGTGGGGGTATTTAAAAGGCTCTTCGGCTCGGGATCGGCAGGCAGAAAGACCAGGAAGAGACTGCGCAGGGAGATGGCCGCGGCCGGAGTACAGCTCTTCGATCTGAAAAAGTCGACCGTTTCCATACCTGTAGCACGCAGACTCTACGAAATCTACCGGCTCACCTACCCCGTACGGCAGCTTGTCAGGGTACACAAAAACTTCACCGTCCTTCCGGAAAGCTACGCGGAGAGCATCATACTGCACCTGTCACCGAAGGGAGCGCGTGAATTACACGGTGCATTGAGCGGACCCGCGATCGAGGAACAATTTCGAAAACGGGGATTCCGGCCCGCGGCGGAAGAGGCGCGTAAACGACTCGAGGAATACCTCGAATACTTCGATCAGCAGTTGATTCGCCGGGTAAACAGCCGGTACTCCAACTTTTTACACCTTATAAAACTCGCCTATTTCGATTTCTATCCCGTATTGAGGGAGTTCGACCAGAATTTCGAGGAGTCGAATTTCAAGAAAAAACCATCCTTCTCACCGGTTGAGGGCTCTCTCGTGGTAAATGAATTAAAATCCCTCCACAAGGTCATCTCCGCAGTCGAGATTGATGAGACCATCGAAGCGGGATTGGAGGGGGTGGCCGAGTTCAGAGGTGTTTCTCCCCCCACCTCCGCCACCCTTCAAAAACTGAAGAAGGAGATTTCACACCTGAAGAATGCGGGCTGGCTCCCCCTCATACTGCGGGCCTTCGATGCCGGTTCCCTCTTACCAGCCGGCGAGGCCCCGGGTATTAAGGATATATGCTCCACCTACCTCAAAAAGAAAGAGAAGCAGGTCCGTTCACTTATTGAATCCGCCACGGTGAAATACAGGGAGGGAACCGTCGCTCCCCTGGCGGCCCGGATTTTTGATAAAAATCCCGCGGGAAGGCTCCGCAATTACAGGAAAGACAGCGATCCGCTTACCGCCCAGGGTCTTCCGGGTTATGGTTTTACCGTTCCCCTCAACTTTGTTCTTGCCTTCATGACGGACCGTTATGCGGAGTTTATAGAACCGTCAGTAAACGAGCTCATTATTAACGGGGAGTTCATCAACCATGATCTGCTCGAAGAGCTCTCGAACAGTTATTACCAGCTGGCTGAAATCCAGGGCTCGATCGAGACGTTTGACGAAGAGCTCGGTGCCGAGGCCGAACTGAGAAAAACCATAGACATGCTCCTGGGTTCGATAAGCAGGAACATCAACGCGGTCCAAATTCTAAAGAAAAAGGTGCGGGAGATCAACAGCAGGGCGCTGCGCATCATAGTAAAGGATGCGCAGTCACTGAAAACAATGGCGATCTGCCTTAAACGGATCATCGAGGACGCGGGCACCTCTTCCCCGTCACTTGTTTCAAACGTGAACAAGCTTGCGAAGACCAGAGGCGGCCTGCTCAATTCCCTCATGCAGAGTTACAAATACATCCGCCTGTTTCTCAAGCTTCTCAGCTCCTGCATGCCGCCCGGAGGCCCCCCTCCTAAGAAATCCACGTAGGCGGACACCCGCATATTTCTCTTGTATGTTTGTAACAATTTATCTATATATCATAAACCCGGTGTACATTTGCTTATCATCCGGAAAGGAAGTACCGCTGTGCTTACGGACAACATACTGAGCCTTATCGGCAATACACCGTTGATTCGCCTTGGAGAAGAGCGCATATTCGCCAAGGGAGAATACCTCAACCCGGGGGGCAGTATAAAGGACAGGGTAGCGCTCTCCATGATCGAGGGAGCGGAGCGGGACGGTCTTCTCAGGCCCGAATCGATCATCGTGGAACCCACGTCCGGGAACACCGGTATCGGCGTCGCGCTCGTAGGAAGGTTGAAGGGCTACGTCGTTCGTATCGTCATGCCCGAGAACATGAGCGTGGAACGAAAAAAGCTCATATCCTCACTGGGAGCCGACCTGGTTTTAACCAAAGCCGAAGACGGCATCAACGGCGCCGTCGAAGCGGTCAGGAAGATGGAAAAGGAAGACAACAACATATACGTCCCCCAGCAGTTTGAGAACCCCGACAATCCTCGCGTCCACTACGAGGAAACGGCGCATGAAATCTGGCGTCAGATGGCCGGCTCCGTCGACTGTTTTATCGCGGGCGTCGGGAGCGGCGGAACCCTTCAGGGGGTCGGTAAATTTCTGAAAGAACATAAACCGGATGTGAGGATAGTCGCTGTTGAGCCGAAAAACGTCTCGGCTCTGCTCGGACATGAGCCCGGTCTTCATCAGATACAGGGAATCGGCGACGGCTTCATACCCGATGTTCTGGACGTCTCGCTCGTCGACGATATCATCGAGGTGACTGACGAGGACGCGATAGAGACTACCCGCCAGCTTGGAAGAGTGCACGGCCTGCTCGTGGGCATATCATCCGGCGCAAACGTATGGGCGGCGCGGGAACTCGCCGGAAGGAACGCCGGAAACATCGTAACCGTTCTCCCGGATAGGGCCGAAAGATATTTCAGCACCGCCCTCCTCTGATACTCCTCCATATCTCAGGTCTTGCGGCCGCACTGCGTTCCGGTAACTATATATTCCTTTCGCGGGAGGAATCGTCATGATACAATGGGGAAAGGTGTTATACTGTATATAATTAAGGGGTGATTACCATGAAAAAGAAGAGCCGGCACCTCGTTATTGGAATCGCGATCATCATTCTTTCACTCGCCGTACTCTACTTCAATCTTAAAATATTCAAGGCGAGTTTCAACCGGCTGTGGCCCTCCCTCTTCCTGCTTGCGGCCATGGCCCTCTATCTCTACTACTTCTCCACCAGGAAGAGGAAAAACAGGCTCATCTTTCTCTTCCTCGCGACCTTCATCGCGCCGATTTCCGTATCGTTGTTTTTTATAACCTTCACCTCGGTCTCGAACATGCGATTTATCTGGCCCGTATTTATTCTTTCACTCGGCCTGGGCATGCTCTCGGTCTATTTCTATGACGGTGAAAGGAAAACCCTGCTCACCCTGTCGACGATCCTGATTGCCATAGCATTCATAATCTGGACATTTTACGCCACGAAGTCCGAATTCGGCCTCTTGATCGGCGTGGCCCTGCTCATAATCGGCGCAGCCTTTCTCACAAGAGGAATCATACGTGAAACCCCCGCCATACCAGGCGCTGAGGAACCGATAAAACCGGAGAACTCCGGTTTGGATGAAAAATAAAATCCCGTTGAAAGCTGATG
>Ga0180432_10004756_pt1 | contig 18433 bp, 12 predicted proteins | sample SS_ome_10_FD_132414 | JGI IMG/M metagenome (GOLD analysis project Ga0180432, IMG submission 132414) | Hypersaline lake sediment archaeal communities from the Salton Sea, California, USA - SS_1_MS_2 metaG | ecosystem: Environmental > Aquatic > Non-marine Saline and Alkaline > Hypersaline >...
AGTCGGCCCGGCCGGCACAGTGGTCGGAATACATCTTTGTTACCACCATCGGATCAAAGAAGCCTTGGTCCTGAACTTTTCGCCGAGAGAAATATTCAGCCGCCAAATCTCTCAATTCATTTTTCAGCCAATAAGCCACCGGAACCTGAAAGCCAGCTTTGGGACGATTTAAAACCTCAGGCGGCAGAATATTTTTGACCGCCTCTTTCAAGATGTATTTTAGTGAATTGTGGCGAACTTTCAATGTGGATGAAATCTGGGCCGCGTATTCCGCTAGTTTATGGTCCAAAAGCGGCACCCGAACTTCCAGGCTGTTCATCATACTAGTACGATCTACCTTGGTCAGCATGTCATCGACCAAATTGACCTTGGTATCGAGATACATCAAATTGTTCAAGAAATCATCGCTTTGGTGTTCATTGAATAGCAGGTGCCAGAAACGAGCGGTGGGCTTAATTCCTTCCCGTCCAGGAACCATCAACTCAGCCTTTTGCGACTCTGTAAAAATCGCCCGCCACAAAAAATGAGCCGTAACCGGATCCGCCGCCCCGCCCCGCAGGAATCGCTTCAGCTTGAATTCTAGGGTGGTTTTTTTATGAGAAGCCGGGATAAGTTTGGCTAGACCCGGAAAAATTTTGGCCTTGAACACCTTTGGGAAATGGCGATACAACTTGAGCATCCGGTCAGCGTGATAGATCGTGTATCCGCCAAACATCTCGTCTCCCCCGTCACCACTGAGCACCGTTTTCACACTGCCGGCCGCAAATTCAGATACCGCGTAGACCGCCAGTGCCGATGAATCAGCAAAAGGCTCGTCAAAACCTCTGACGATCTTCTCAATGTATTCCGGACGAGAAAGATCGACTTCAATTTCGTGGTGATCGGTTTGACAGCGCCGGGCCACCGCCCGGGCATAATGAAGCTCATCGAATGATTTTTCCTTAAAACCGACGGAGAAGGTCTTTAGCTTTTTGACCTGGCGACTGGCCAAAGCGACGACGGTGCTTGAATCCAACCCGCCGCTCAGAAAAGCCCCGACCGGGACATCACTTACCAGATGCGATTTGACCGCTGAGCGCAAATGACGCTGCAGACCATTAACCGCAGTCTGCTTATTGGTGATTATTTGTTTGCCTGTCACAACCGGGACATCCCAAAAGAGTCTGCACTCAAATTTCAGCTCCGCGCGGTCAGTTTTGAGTTCCAGAAGTTCACCGGGCAGCAATTTGTACATATCAGTAAAAATTGTTTGCCGACGCGGGATGTAATTCAGAGCCAGAAAATCACCGACCGCCTGCCGACTTATGTCGTGGTTACCGCCAGCCTGATAAATTGCCTTCAGTTCCGAGGCGAAGTAAAAATTCCGCGGCGACGGAGCGTAGTAAAGCGGCTTTATTCCCAACCGGTCTCGGGCCAAAACCAGTTTCCCTAATTTCTTATCCCAAATCGCCAGGGCAAACATCCCCCGTAGCTCCTTGATGAAATCAGTCCCCATTTCCTCATAGAGATGAACCAGAACCTCGGTATCAGAATTGGTTCTGAATTCATGTCCCTGCCGCTTAAGTTTTTTCTTTAACTCGCGATAGTTGTAGATTTCGCCGTTCTGACAAGCCCAGACAGTTTTATCCTCGTTACTCAAAGGTTGGCTGCCCTGAGCAACGTCGATAATAGATAGCCGATTCGCGCCCAGTCCGACTTTGCCCAAATTAAAAAAGCGCTGCTCATCGGGACCACGGTGACGGGTGGCAGCTGACATTTTAGCCAGCAAGTCTGCACTTGCTGGTTTATCATGATTGACAAATCCAAATATGCCACACATATTGTTAGCGCTTCAAGACTTCAAGGAATACTTTTTGGGGAACGTTGACTTGACCGATTTGGGCCATTTTTTTCTTACCTTTTTTTTGTTTTTCACGAAGTTTGTTCTTACGGGTGACATCTCCCCCGTAAAGCTTGGCGGTGACATCCTTACGGTAAGCCGGCAGAGTTTCCCGGGCAATGATATCCGAGCCGACCGCCGCCTGAATCGGAACTTGGAACTGGTGACGCGGAATCAGCTCTTTCAGCTTCTTGACCATCGCCCGGCCGCGACTACGCACTTCACTGCGGTGCACAATCGTGGTCAGAGCTCGAAACGGCTCCCGATTAACTAGGAAATCAAGCCGAACTAGGTCGCCGGGACGATAATCAGACAGATCATAGTTCAAGGAAGCGTAGCCGGAACTGACACTTTTCAGCTTGTCGTAAAAATCAACGATCAGATTGAACAAGGGAATTTCATATTTCAAAATAGCCCGATCCTCGCCGAGATACTCGGTAGTTTTGTATTCTCCCCGGCGCGCTTCCGCCAGTTCCATAACTTTCCCCAGATAGCTTTGCGGGGTGATGATCTCCACCGTCGCCCAGGGCTCCAGGATTTCATCGAACTCATCCGGCAGATCAGCGGGAGTAGTGATTTTCTGCTCTTTCCCCTTGGATCTGACTTTATAAACAACACTGGGAGCGGTAACTATCAGATTTAAGTCGTATTCGCGCTGCAATCTCTCCTGGACAATTTCCAGATGCAGTAATCCTAAAAATCCACAGCGATAACCGAAACCCAGCGGCCCGCCCTGCTCAGCCTCGAAAGTAAGTGCGGCATCATTAAGCTTGAGTTTGGCAACTGCATCTTTCAGCTCAGGGTAATCATCAGCGTCAATCGGATACACCCCGGCATAAACGACAGGCCGGGGTTCTTGGTAACCGGGCAGCGGTTGCACATTCTCCGCTCCCGCCACAGTGTCACCTACCCGGACGCCCTCAATCTTCTTCAGACCGGTGTCGATATAACCGACAGCACCGGTACTAAGCTCGCCGGTAGATGTCAATTTGGGCTTAAAAATACCGGCATCAATAGCTTCGCCGCTTTGTTTCGTAGCCAAAAAGTGCAGTGAATCTCCTTTCTTAAGTCTGCCGTCAACTACTCTGACAAACGCCTGCACCCCACGGTATTCGTCATAGCGGGAATCGAAAATCAGAGCTCTAAGGGGTGCTTCACTGCCCCCGGAGGGAGACGGAATCTTGTTAACGACTGCTTCCAATATTTCGGAGACTCCCTCTCCGGTTTTAGCTGAAGCTAGTATGATGTCGTTTTCCGGCAAGCTCAATGTTTTGGTAATCTCCGAGGCAACCCGGGCCGGATCAGCATTTGGTAAATCTATTTTGTTAATGACCGGTATTATTTTAAGGTTCTGGTCCAGAGCCATATAGACATTCGCCAGAGTCTGAGCCTGAATTCCCTGAACGGCGTCTACCACCAACAACGCCCCTTCGCAGGCTGCCAACGAACGCGACACCTCATAGGTAAAATCAACATGACCCGGCGTATCAATTAAATTCAAAGTGAGTTCTTTATATTTCATGGTCACCGGCTGTAGCTTGATCGTAATCCCGCGCTCCTGTTCCAGCTCCATTTGATCCAACAGCTGATCTTTCATTTCCCGCTCAGAAACGGTCTTAGTATATTCCAAAAGCCGATCCGCCAAGGTGGATTTTCCATGATCAATATGGGCAATAATGCAAAAATTCCTTATGTTATCCATAATAAAGCTTGCCCGCCGAAGCTTGAGAGAAACGAGAGCGTAGGCGGGTGATCGATGTGAGCGATTATACAAAAATTGCGAATGTTTTCCATCTAATTTTGACTATCCTCTTCCTCAACTGCTTCCCAACTAAAATGCTCATCATCGGGAAGGTCATTAGGGTCATCAACGCCATATCCCTCCAAGGCAGTCTGTCGAAAATCCCAACCCGGTCCATCATGAGAATAGAATTCACGAACAGTATAACCACTGGGAACGCGCCGATATCCTTTGCCATCCACAATTTTGATCTGGTCTTCTTTGGACCCTGCTTTTTCAGGATCTGGTTCGGGTTTTACTTTTCCTTCAGATTCAGGCATCTTGCTTAGCTTTACGTAGCTTTAACTTATTCATAAGACCTTTAACCATAGACACTTCTTCCAATTTAATCAACCATCCTATCAGGAAATATACGCCCAGCCCGACCAGGGTTGCCAGCGCTGCCTGGACAAATACTCCCCAAAAAGTTTGCATATCCACCCAATTGGCGACCAACCCTTTAATGCCGGGGAAGACGTCGACTGCTACGTCACCCCGGTGGAAAGAGAGACCTTGGACGACTAGAATCATAATCAGACAGGCTACTATAATTTTCAGGACCGATGCAATAATCCGACGGTCATCCAGACCACCCAGCTTTACGTGAATTATGATCAGGAGCACAATCATATTGATAAAACTGGCAATAGAAAATGCCAAGGCGATACCGGCTACGCCCATAAACTGAGTGAACCACAGCGCCAGCCCGATATTTATACCCATGCTGATGACACTTACCGTTACCGGGATAACGGTGTTTTGGATAGCATAAAAGGCTTTTGCTAACAAAGGAATAAGGCTTTGGGCAAACAAACTCAAAACGAAATAGCCTAAAGTCGAAGCAGTTAGAATAGTCGCCTCCCAGTCAAACGCCCCGGCACCCAAAATGATGCGGACAATCTGAGCCCGCAGCAGCAGCATCAGAACACTGACCGGTACCACAAAAAACAGAATCTGGCGCATCGTTCGCGACAGCGTAATTTTGAATTCCTCTCCTTTTTCTTGGGAAGCAGAAGCCGCCAAAATCGGAAAAGCAGTTGTCGAAAGTGATATGCCAAAAACGCTGTAAGGCAAACTCTGCAAATTATTCGCAAAATTGTAGATCGTAATGGCACCGACCGCCACGGTGCTGGCAATTGCCGTGCTGACAAAAAGATTTATCTGGTAAACAGCCAGGCCGATTGTACGCGGCACCATCAGCTTAAAAACTCGCCGCATGCCGGTGTGCCCCCAGTCGAGCAACCAGCGGTAACGATAACCAAGCCGCCAGACGCTCGGAAACTGAATAGCCATATGCAGCAACGCCCCGATGACAACGCCGATGGCTACACCATAGATGCCCATTCTGGGAGTCAGGAAAACAATCCCGCCGATGATACCCAGGTTATACATTATCGGCGTCAGCGAGTAAACAAAGAATTTCTTAAAAGAATTAAGAATGCCGCTGGCAATATTACTGATACTGAAAAATATCGGCGCCAGCAGCATAATGCGCGTCAGCGTCAGAGTAAGCTGCCTGGTTGCTTCGTCCATTCCCGGACCAATCAGCGGCACCAGCCAGGGAGCCAGGAAAAAGACGATGACAATAACCCCAATTAAACCTAGCAGAAGTATGTTTAAGAGATTGTTGGTTAGTAAAAAGGCTTCTTCCTTTTTCTTCTTAACCAGATATTCGGTGAAAAGAGGGATGAAAGCGCTGGAGAGAGCCCCAACTACTACCAGGTTAAAAATGGTGTCGGGAATTCGAAAAGCCGCCATGTAAGCATCCAGCTCCATGCCAGCTCCAAACGTAGTCGAAAGCAACCGGTCGCGGTAAATACCCAGCAACCGGCTAATAATAGACGCCACCCCGATCATGGCGGCGCCGGAAAGTATTACTTTTTTGTGAGCGGCTGTCATATTAGCGCAAACCCTCGCGATCAACCACAGCCGAGACTACGATGTCACCGGCCGGGTTATCAACTGTCCAAGAAAGCGACTCGCCCAGATTGTTGACAAAGGCGTTACTGGCATCCTGCCAGGCAATGTTCACTGATTCCGGAAAAGTAACATGACTACTGAAGCTGAGATTTGATTTACCCGGTTGGGGCTGGAAAACTGAAGTGAAGCCGGCCGCCTCGTTAAAAAACCCTTCCAGGTCAATAACTTCCGGGATATCATATGAAATCTCCACCGTCCGGCTAGCGCCAGGCTCCAATCCCATCCAGAAACCGACTACTTTCTTCCCCGCTTCTTTCGTCACCAGCACCCGACCATTATTCAATTCCGTGGCCGAGCTCTCAACTTCAGCTAAAGCCTCGTCTTCTCTGGCTTCTGGAGCTGGCGGATGCTCGATAGGATAATTGGCATCTTCACCCTTGACTTTGATATTTTCAGCCTGAGCCGGCAGCACCACCTTGACCCAACTGACATTTTTCACCTTGGAAAGATGGTCCAGATCATCTTTAGAACGATGCTGCCTGGTGATTTTTACGTTCCCGGAAAGATCACCTTGGGGAGAAATGGAAGCGGCATGTTGAATATCTTCGCTAACATCTTTGTCGGTTTTGCCGCCACCGATATTGTAAGAAAACACCGCCAAATAGTCGTCGGCCTCTTTGATCGCACCGGCCGCGCTATTGGACAGAGCAAATTCCTCCAACTCCGGATCAGTGAAATACATCAAAAGCTTCTTCTCACTTATCGCCTTATTGACAGTTCCCAGCAAAGCCAGCCAATCCACATTCTTCTGCGAGAATATCTTGGTTAGAATTTTGTCGATCAGTGTTTCAACTATTTTTTTAGGCTGACCGGTTTGACGCGCTTCGTCTGATTCAACTTCTGATTCCAGCACTTCCAAGTAATTATCCTCGGTTACTGTCAGGGAATATTCTGGCAATTTAATGGGACCGGTAATGGCAAGCAGATCAGGAATTATATCGGAATTGATTGTCCAGACCCCGTCGACAGTCGTACCGGCGCGGGACAGTTCGTAATATTCCATAACCTTAGCGGCCGAATCGCGATAATCAATCGGCCACCCGGAAACATCCTGGAGCTCAAAGTTAGAAGTTATTAACTGAAACTGAACCGGCGGAACCACCATCTCCGTCTGCTGCCCCCTAACCTCATAGATATCCTTGAAGTCCAGTGACTTAATTTTACCGTCATCAAAGTCCACTATCATGTAGCTGCCAGGGAAGCCACCGGCGCTGCCGCGAATTTCATCGCTGTTGGCAAAGAGCACTAAATAACGCTGCGGCCCGTAAGCCCCGGTGATAGCTGCCATCTGCTCCGAAAATTCTCCAAAATAATCTGTTACTCCGCTAAGAACCGCCAAAACATCCTGGGCCTCGGTGAATTCATCCTGAAACTCCGCCGGCAGTGAGTCCGGATTGACCCGGTCCAGGCTGGACTGCGCCTCCTCAAGTGACAGAGCAACCTGTTCAAATTCCGCCTGACTTAGCTGCAGCGCCTCCGCTATGCTGAGATTTTTTTCCGTCTGGGAAAACTCGATGTCCGCGAAAATTCCGCCTACCTGCCGAAAGTAACCGACTGCCCGGGCAAAGCTCTGGCCGGATTCCGACATTGCCTGCCCGGCCCGCACCAGGGCCACCGCCGCCCGCCCCTGCGGAACTACCTGAACCAATTGTGAAGTAATGTCGCCAATCTCATTTATATCCGCCTCGGCTTCGGCAAAAAAATCGGCCGCCCGCTCAAAATCAGTGACTGCCTGCAAAAAATTCTGTTGTTTAAGATAAGCTGCTGCTGACTGTAGTGAGGCTGCCCCTGCCGTTGCCTTGGACATAATTTCATCCTGTGAATCCAGGGTTCTCTGTACCGCGGCCGAAGCGCCGACCCCACCGACCAGAAAAAGAGCTAAAATCACAAAAATAACAAAAGACTTTTTCCTGAATCCGCGAGTTTTGGTCTTAGCCCGATCAACGCTGGCGGTAACTACCGCTGATTTAACCGGCTGTACGGGGGTGCGCGGAAGATGCTCCCCGGCCAGCTCTATTGAAGGCTGTAGGAAATCTATTCTCTTAATCAGCTCCGGTTGTTTGGATACTGCGGCTTTGGGCTGCGGAGGCGCTACCGGCCTGCTCTCAGTTTCAAAATATTCCGGGAAAATATCAGCCACATCATCGACCAGCGGCTTCACCAAAATATCCTTGGGGGCAGTTTTAGCCGCTGACTTGGATTCGGTCTTGGGTTTGCTTGGTAGAACTGGTTTTATCTTGGGTTTGGCAGTAACCGGACGATCGGGGAAAATTATTTCTGGAGGTTTTGCTTTGTCCTTTTCCCGAGAAGTCGGTTGGGATTTTCTAGCTGCCGTGATTTTAAGACTAGTCTTTTTCTTCACACCAGAAAGTTTCCGTTTACTGGAAAGCGGCTGGCGTCTCCGGGTGAGATCAATCAAGTTGCGAGCATTTGCTAACGCCGTCGCCCGCGCTTGTTTCTGTTCTCGTTCCAGCTGACGCTGATACTCTTCCCCCACTTCTGTCAAGTCAACCAGGCCTTTGGCAGAACGCAAAAGCTGCTCGTATCTCTCTTCCTGGACACGTCGAAGATTTACGCACTTATCTGAGCGCTGTTCAGTTTGACTATTTTTAGCCTGACTTGATTTCATTTCCTATTTTTTGGTATACCGACAAAGTTTCACGAGCTGTTTTTTCCCAATTAAATCTCTGCAGGTTTTCATCACCCTGCCTTACTAGCTGGTGTCGCAGGTTTTCATCAGTTATCACCTCGTTGATTTTCGCCGCCATATCGGAAACATCATAAGGATCAAAATAATGCGCTCCCTGACCGCCGATTTCCGGGAGGGGTGGTGCTTTGGAAGCCACCACTGGCAAGCCCGCCATCTGCGCTTCCAGGAGCGGCAGGCCAAAGCCCTCGGAGAGTGAAGGGAAAACGTAAGCTGTAGCAGTGCGATAGAGCTTAGCTAAATCCTCGTCTGGCACAAAACCCGGCAATATCACCCTTGATTTCAGACCCAGATCCTGAGCTTCTTCGCCAAGCCGCTCATAGAAGACTGACCGCGCGCAGGGATTGACCAAAGAATACTTGGGATCAACTTCTTTCAGTGCCCGGAGGAGACGATTGAGATTTTTGTAAGGATAGGCATTACCGACATAAAGCAAGAAAGGGAATTTGATTTTGTATTTACTGGCCAGCTGCCTTTTATCGGAATATGAAATTTCCAGTTTACGGTATTTAGCAAACCTAGGATCAGCCGCCTCGTAAGTTATGAAAATCTTTTTGGACGGCACCCGGTATCGTTTCAGGATTTTGGCCTTAGAACCCTCGGAAATTGTGATGACTGCTTTCGATTTAACAATGGCATGCCGAATCGTGCGGCGATAACCCCAGTGCTTCAGCGTGTAAACCAAGGAAGATCGGGTGGTAGATTCCTTGCCTTTGAACTCATCTTTAATCAGGTCATGGATTGTAACCACGAACGGGTGGTGCCACCTTACTGGTACATTGAAATGACAGAAATGAACCAGGTCCGGTCGCAGACTCTTCAGGAGTTTGGGCATCCCCAGCTGTTCCCGCAGTGAATACCAGGCAAAATCAGCCTCTACCGTGCGAAAATTGCTGGCGCGAGGATGGTAGTACCCCATACCCTCTCTACTTAACAGAAGGGTATACCGGTTTTCACTATCAAGTGACTCCAACCCGTGTATCAGCTCTTCGGTGTAACGACCTAAGCCGGTTTGCTCAGGTCCGACAAAACGGGCATCTATGACAATATGCATCTCTAAATAATTTTAAAGTTAGGTTTTCGCACTTACTGCTTCCTGCAGAACCCGGAGGGTTTGCTGAGCTGACTTATCCCAGGAAAATTTCTGCACCCGCTGCCAGCCCTTCTTGATCAGAGCTTGCCGCAGCTTCTGATCAACCAGTAAATGCTGCAGGCAAACTGCTATTTCGTTGACGTTGTACGGATTAGCCAGCAGGGCCGCCTCGCCGACAACTTCGGGCAGCGAGGAAACACTCGATGTCACGACCGGTGTACCCACCGCCATCGCTTCCAGTGGCGGAAAGCCAAAGCCTTCATAAAAAGAAGGAAACAGAAAAACATCTGCTAACGCAAACACAGCCAGCTTGTCCGCTTGCTCAACAAAACCAATAGTCTGAATATCTTGGCGATACGGTGAGCTGGAAACAGCCTGCCAAAAGGACTTATCAAGCCAGCCTGGAGATCCGGCAATCACCAAATTCTGCTTTATTTTACCATTTTTCTTGAGTATTTCAAAGGCCCTGAGCGCCCCGAGAACGTTTTTTCTAGGCTCCAAAGTTCCGAAAAACAAAATGAAATTTGCCGGCAATTTATACTTGGTTTTAACCCGCAACAGCCGCTCCTCTAGATCCTTGGGCGGCAAACTGATACCGGAGTGAACAACCTCAACTTTGCCGGCCGGAAGCTGATACTTGGCCACTAAATCACTTTTAGTGGACTTAGAAACTGCTAAAATCCGGGTGGCTTCATTAGCACAACGACGAGGACCTACCAAGCGATGCCACATTCTTTTTTTGGCGGAAAGAAATTCCGGGTGCAGTTCAAAAGATAGATCATGAAATGTGCTCACGACTGGACAATCTGAGGATGTGGATCCAAAGATAATATTTGGATAAAAAAATACATCACAGCCATTGATCAGTTTGTCGATATGCGGCCTGTGAAGGTATTTAAAAGAGAGATTTAGAAGCTTATTGGGGTAACGAAAACGATAGACAGTAACGTTGGGATAGGCGCCCAAACTGCTAATTAACCGAGATGAACCCCGCCAGTAGTTAGCGAAAAGCTTGAAGCTGTGCTCAGTTCCGGTCTTGAAAAGGCCGCGCAGCAGATTCAGGGCATACTCCTCAACACCGGTGCGCTTGCCTTCGGCCAGAAAGCGTATATCAATCCCGATAACCATAGCAGAAATTTAGGTAACTAAGCGGCAGTTTTGTCTGACTGCCAGTATTCAACTGCCGCGGCTAAAACCAACCCGATAATTATCCCGACAATTAAGCCAACGACGCCGTTCACCAACAGATTTTTTTCCTTGGTGACAATAATCGGATCAGCTAGGGAGGCAACAAAGACCGCTTCATTATCACCGTTCAGGGTCGCTGTCTTTTCGGCGACAACTTCGTCAATAGCACTCAGCAATTTCTCGGCTTCCTCAGTGCTGCCAGTGGTGAAATCAACCTCGACGTTTTGGGCTGACAGCGGCTCAGAATCAAATATTTTGGCTAATTTACTGAGGCTGGTTGTGCCCGGGTCAAGTTCCGCTCTCTCAAAGATGCGCTGGACTATTTCCGGACTCTGGAACCAGCTAGCGACAGTCGTAGCAAATTTTTCACTGGCTTCGGCTCCGTAATAACGGGAGAATTTGTAATCAGGTGTATCCTGTTGATCCGAAACATCTACGGAAATAGACAGGGAAACACTCTGTTTTTCCGGCAACAGAGCAGTCGCCACAACCGCTAAAACAGTCACTAATACCGCTACTATAATGATTAGCGTAATTCTCTTTCGGAAAGCGTGGGCGTAAGTTTTGGTATTCATAATTTTATTGATTGAATTCTTGCCAAGATTTATTCACGAAGTTTTTGATCTCATCCTTGAAACGACCGCCGCCAAAGCGAAGGGCATGTTCTCGGATCGCTTGGGGATCAAAATCAGATCGCCAAAAACGATTGAGGGCATCAATCAGGCTAGATACAGTCTGCTGTTCAAAGAGCAAGCCGGTTTTTCCGGTTATCACTGTCTCCAGGGCTCCGCCCCGGCCGTAAGCAATTACCGGGGTGCCGGAAGCCATCGCCTCAATTGCAGTGATCCCGAAGTCCTCTTCCTGCGGAAAGACAAAAGCCTGGGCTTTGGCATAAAGTTCTTTGCGGGTTTTGTCATCAACCCTTCCCAAGAATTCTATGTTAGGACCGGCTATTTTCTGAAGGTAATCCATTTCCGGACCCTCGCCGGCTATCTTCAGGGGACGGCCAAGTTCATTGAAAGCTTTAATAGTCAGATCATATCTTTTGTAAGCCACCAAACGCCCCAAGGTAAGATAAAAATCACCCGGCTCCTTGGCAATTTTGAATTTTTCTACTTCAACCGGAGGATAAATAATTTGGCTGTCGGCCTTGTAGTATTTCTGGATGCGGCCCTGGACATAGCGCGAATTAGCAATGAATCTGTCGACCCGGTCAGCCGCTGCTCGATCCCATTGGCGCAACTTGGTAAGGGCAAAAGGAATCAGTGCCTTAATCAAACGATTGTAACGAAGTTCTTTATAATAAGTATGAGCGTCGCTCCACAGATAGCGCGTCGGCGAATGGCAGTAGCAAACGTGCAAGGTCTGCGGGGTGGTAAGTACACCTTTGGCAAAAGCCGAGGCACTGGAAAGAATAACGTCAAATCCAGACAAGTCATACTTTTCAACCGCCGTTGACATCAGTGGCAGAGCCGCCTGATAGAAACGCACGCCACCGGGAAATTTCTGGATAAAGGATGTTCTGACATCAGACTTACGGAAAGCCGGGTGGGCGCGGTCACGATCATAGACCAACGTAAAAATCGGGGCTTCGGGATAGATCTCCTGGAACATCCGGAGAACATTTTCCGCTCCCCCGTCCTGGGCTAAATGATCATGGACTAAAGCTACTTTCATAAATTACAGGGCTCTCCGCTTTTTCAATAATACAAAGGGTGTTCTGAACAAAATTTGTAAATCCAGTTTCAGTGACCAGTTTTCGATGTAATAAGTATCCAAACGTACCTCTTCCTCGAAATCAAGATCAGAGCGACCACTGATTTGTGGCAAACCAGTAACTCCCGGTTTCAGGGTTAAGACCCGGCGATGATGCTTTTGGTAAGTTGCCACTTCCTCCGGCTCGTGCGGGCGCGGGCCGACCAGGCTCATTTTGCCGATAAAAACGTTAAAGAACTCAGGCAGCTCATCCAGGCTGGTTTTGCGAATAAAACGTCCGATTTTGGTGATGCGCGGATCGTCCTTAAACTTTATCATAGGGGTGCCCTCCCGCAAGTTTTTCATTTTGGAACGAAACTTGGGATTATAGCGAAGTTTATGAGCATCCCTAACCATGGATCGGAACTTGAAGTACGTAAACGGTTCACCGTTTTGGCCAATTCTCCGATAAGAGAAAAAGACTGGTCCGGGCGAATCAATTTTTATTGCCAGAGCAATAAACAACATTATCGGACTGGACAAAATGATGAGTATAGCCGAGCCGATAATATCTAGTGTTCGTTTGGCAACCCGCCCCCAACCGTCCAGCGGTGTCCGTTTCAACTCAACGAGCGGAATACCAGCAACCGGGCGAACATCAATATTGGTTGCCTGGGTTTGGAATATATCCGGAGCATACTTGAAAACAATTCGGTGTTCATCTGCAAAATCAATTAATCGTACAACATCATTTCGCGGTACCAGCGGGTCGGTTTGGATCACCTGGTCTATCTTGCGACTCTTGTGAATACGTTTGAGATCCTTCAGTGTTTTCAAAGTATCACTGTCGTTGCGCGGCGACGGCAAAACCTCGAGGATCTCATAGCCTTTTTTATTGCTGCTGCTAAGGTCACTGACGATCGTCCCGCTGGCCCGATTTTTGCCGACAACTACCACGCGGTTAACGCCAACCCCCCGGCGGTACAAAGAAATCTGGGCCCTTCGCATGAGAAAGCGACCCGTAGTAACTAGGAATATCGCTAATATCCAGGTAGCTAGAATGATAAAACGGGAGGAAAAGAATAATTCACGCAAGAGGAAGATAATGATGATTACCGCCATTGTCCCCATGGAAACGCCGATGAAAGTGCGATACAGTTCGTCGATCAATCGCTGGGAACGGCGCAGATTGTACATACCGGCCATGGAGAAAAAGAGAAGCCAAATCACGCCCACGACCAAGGCAACGATGGCAAAACTGGTGAAGGAAAATAAAACCGGCCCATCGCCGGCCAGATCAGTTGTAACACGAAGGTAGTAAGCCAAAAATGCCGCTGCCTCAACAGCAATATAATCGAGAGGAACTTGCATGACGGCAAATGCCAGTTCTGATTTTTTCATAAATATTTAACCAAACCTCACCCGATTGGAATCGGATAAGTCAGATTTCTAGTACTTCCAGAAAACCTGTAAGCCGGGTTCTGTTTGCCACTTGGCAAGATGGTCATCTATCTGGACCAGCTATTACTAGCTGGCTCAAGCTGCGGGGCCCCCGTACGGGGGTCCACCCGCATTACACCAGGTAGGGTTTGTAACCAACTGCTGTTGCCAGCAGCGGAAGGGGGGCTTAATCCCCTACGTTTCAGCCTTACCCCGCCGAAGGCGGGGCGGTCTAGTCTCTGTTACACTTTCCCGAGGTTTCATTGCAGAAAAAGTCTCAAGAACTTTTCCGACAATTAGTCCTGCTGGATGTTATCCAGTACCGCGCCTTCACCCCGCAAGAAGCGGGGTTTCGGCGAGCAAGCTCATTTCTCTAGGAAAAAGGCTTGCCCGCCGAAGCCACCTTTAGGTGGCGAAGGTAGGGTGCCCGGACTTTCCTCCCCTTTGGCTAAAATAAGCCAAAGAAGCAATCATCCAGTTTTCTGGAAGTATCCACAGCATATAAAAAAACCGGCAAAAAGTCAAGTTTTTTGCTAGCGCTAGCCAAAAGTTAGAAAAACGAAAACCCGCCGCGCAGTTGCGTATGCAACCGCTGGCGGGCTTACATTCAGGCGTTGATGTCAACCCCCCTGAGTACCTGCCGATGAGTCTTCGGTGAGTCGTAGCTGGTCTTGTCATCCAGAAGTTCCGGTTCGAAGACAGGATCTTGTCGTAGATACTCCCATTCGGCCAGGACCCGCTTTTCGGCCGCTGGGCGCAAAACCGAAGGTAATCGGGGAATACGTTGCACATCCGCCGAGAAGACCTCCGGGGCATCCCAGCCACCCATGCCGACAAAGATCGGTTGTTCGATCGGGATCTCCGAAAAGATCTGTCGAACCAGGTCAAGATCCTGTGTCTGCGTGGAATTTTCCGCCAAGGCGAACAGACAGTGATGCAACCAGAAGTTCAGGACATAGACGCCGTCGGGAATCGGCGAATTGTATGAAGCATCGAACGTCTCCGGAGCATTGGTATACGCCCAGGAGACGATCTCGTAGACCGGCTGCCAGTTATCACACTGGTGGCCAATCTGCAGAGCCAGCCCGGTCGCATGCGACAACAGGTAGGCCCTGAGACAACGCTCCTCCTCCTCATCAGTGAGCGGCTCGAGCAACTCACGAACATGCGCCGGCCGGAATTGCTCCTGCCAGATCTCGCGATCCGACGAGGTGAAATCGTAGTCCATCACCTCCCGAAAGCACTCCAGAGCATACTGCTCGTGACCGGAGTCCAGTGCCTCACGCACCCCCCAGCAGAAGTTACGTGCTCCTAGAACTGAAATCTCTGTCGAATAGAGATCTCTGTTCAGTTCAGCGATCTCGGCTTCCAGATCTGCAACCTGTTCCTCGAGATTGAGATTGTGGAAACTTTTTCCCAAAAGCTTATCCACCAGGTCATCAGCCCGGTGACGTTGAACATCGAATTCCGTCCAGATAAAAAGGGACACGCCAATCAAAAACAGGACCAAAATCCACGGCAATGCTTTCATCTTTTTCCTCCTTGTTTTTCGGTTGATTGATTCAAGCAATCTGCTTATTTCTAGCACATAAAGTCTAAGTTGTCAAGATAAAACAGAAAACCCAAAAAGGCTTTCTGTCTGATATTCAAGTGATCACAATTTAATGGAAATTGCCAAAATCCTGGCCGTCAAACTTGCCATCTAGAGCTTTGTTCACCAAAGCATCCGCCTCGGTATTCTTTTCGCGCGGGACATGTTGGAAGCTGATATTGCTAAATTGATTGGTCCGTTTCAAAACCTCAGCAAAAAGCGGTTTCAGGTCGACATTTTTGACTTTGTATTCCCCGCGAAGCTGTTTGACAATGAGTTCACTGTCCAAATTCACAATCAACTCTTCCACTTTCAGCTCCGCTGCCAAACGCAACCCAGCTAGCAAGGCCTGGTATTCGGCTTGGTTGTTGGTGGCTTCACCGATATATTCCTTGAATGACTTAGTTCTTGTCTCACCACTATCAGCTTCTATCTTAAGCACGCCGCCGATGCCGGCCGGACCGGGGTTACCTCTGGCTCCCCCATCAGTAAAAAGTTTTCCTTTAGTTGCCATGTTTTTGGATATCTAAAACTTGCATTTGGATCTCACGATTACCGTTCCATTCATTTACTTCCATCTCGTAGGCGACATCGACTTTGTCCTTGAAATTAACCTGGTCAACCAAGTCGCCCAACCCGAAGGCAATTGCCGGAAAAATCTTGTTTTCCGGGCCCTGGCTTTGTAAATCAAGCTTGAGATGCTTCCCAAGATTACCAACTGCCCGGACACTGGTGACTGTTAATCCCCTGGTGGCAAAGCGCGGTTTTTCGTTGGCAAATCCGTGCGGTTTGAAAGCCTGCAGCGAATCGATTGTATCCCAATTTATTTCGGCTGGCTCCAGTTCTTTATCAATAGCCAGTTCACCCTTAAGGTCTTCTGCGGAAAGCTGCTGGCGGGTAAGGCGACACAGGCGATCAGAAAAGGCTGCCAGCTTTTCATTTCTGATGGTACAGCCAGCGGCCTGAGAATGACCGCCGTATTTTTCCAGAAGCTCATCACAAGTACGAATAGCTTCTATAATGTTGAATTTAGCGGTACTGCGGGCGGAACCGACGGAGTAAGTTTTCTTCTTTTCCAAAACCAGAACCGGGCGTGAATGTCGTTCGCAAAGCTTGCCGGCCACCAAGCCAACTACACCCGAAGGCCAGTTGGAACTCTGCGCAATCAACATTCGCTTGTCATCTGTCACTTCACCGATTTGAGCTTCCGCTTCCTGCATGTATTTTTCCGTCACCACCTGGCGCTCGCGGTTTATCTGGTCTAGAGTCTGCGCCAGCTCATTGGCCTCAGCCGATTCAGTCGCCACCAAAAGGTCAAAGGCTGTTTGCGAATGTCGGAGGCGCCCGGCAGCATTAAGACGTGGGCCGATCCGGAAGCCGATATCAGTGGTGTCAATTTCCTCGACATTAACCCGGGCCTTTTCCATCAAAGATTTGAATCCGAGCCGCTTAGTTCTCTCCAGGACCAGCAGCCCATATTTAACCAAAGTACGGTTTTCACCAATTATCGGGCAGCAATCCGCCACCGTTCCGACTGCCACTAGATCCAGATACCATTTTTCGGAGCGCGGTAATTTTTTCGAAGACGGCAATTTCTTCTTGAGAGCCTGAACCAACTTGAAAGCAACGCCGACTCCGGCTAATTTGTTAAATGGATATTTATCACCGGGACGGGAAGGATTTATAACCGCGTCGGCAACCGGAATTTTGTCAGGCACACTATGATGATCGGTAACAACGATGTCCATGCCTAGTTTTTTAGCCAGGGCCGCTTCTTTGACATTGGTAATCCCGCAGTCAGTGGTCAAAATCAGTTGAATCTTACGCTTAGCAAATTCTCTAACAAACTTTTCGTTCATACCGTACCCCCCCTCCTGACGAGAGGGAAGATGGACTTCAACATCACCGCCCAAACCGGTAAGAACTTCGTGCAGCATGACAGCGCTGGTCACTCCGTCGGCATCATAGTCACCATGTACCAGTATTTTTTCTTTCTTTTTCAAAGCCTCCAAAATTCGCGCGACTCCCTTATCCATGTCCGTCATCAAAAAAGGATCATGTAAATCGGCCTCGTAATCAGGATTGAAGAACTCGTCGATAGCTTTTTGATCATGTAAGCCACGATTGTAGAGAAGTTGTAAAACCACCTCCGGGTGTTCCGGAAATTTCTGGGCGAAGCTGGCCGGTACTGATTTGGCTATTTGCCACTGTTTTTGATTCATCTGTTTTCTAATACGGGGTTTTAGCTAAATTTAAAAAATACCAAAGGGTCTGGCTCTAGGCCTATTTTAGCGGAAAAAATGAAACGGTGCAAATTGAAAGGAACCGTAGAAAATAATCTTTTTCCTTAATTAAAAAACTCCTCCGCGCCAGAGAGAGTTTTTTAGGCTTTATTTTTGTAAATCTTCCAGTTTTTTCCACTCCCCGTAAACCGAATCCTTTAACTTAGCCAACTGCTCCTGATTTTCAGGCTCCAGCAAGTGCTTAAACCGTCCTTGAGGCTTGAGAAATTCTTCCAGCGGCTTCGGTTTTTCCACGGGTACCGTGATTTTGTATTTCCCCTGCTCGACTTCGTAAAGCGGCCAGAAACGAGTTTCGACAGCTAGTTTAGAAAGCTCAATAGCCAAATCCGTATCAATTTTCCAGCCCGGCACACAGGGTGATAAAATATTCAAAAAAGTAGGGCCAGTTATTTCCAAGGCCTTCTTGGCTTTATTGTACAAATCCTGCCAGTGCCAAAGTGCTGCCTGAGCCGCATAGGGAACGTCGTGGGCGGCAATTATCTTCGTAAGATCTTTGCGCCGGTGTTTGCGCCCACCAGGAGTTGTATTGGTGAATGTGCCAATTGGGGTAGCTCCCGATTTCTGAACCCCGGTATTCATATAGGCTTGGTTATCATAGCAAACATATAAGAAATCGTGCCGGCGTTCAATAGCCGCCGACAAAAACTGAAAACCGGCATCATAAGTAGAGCCGTCTCCGCCAAAGACAACAAATTTAATCTTTTTGTCACTGGAAAGACGATCCTTTTTCTGCAGCACCCGGTAGGCTGATTCCAGTCCGCTCACCGTGGCCGCTCC
>Ga0180432_10004758_pt1 | contig 18431 bp, 17 predicted proteins | sample SS_ome_10_FD_132414 | JGI IMG/M metagenome (GOLD analysis project Ga0180432, IMG submission 132414) | Hypersaline lake sediment archaeal communities from the Salton Sea, California, USA - SS_1_MS_2 metaG | ecosystem: Environmental > Aquatic > Non-marine Saline and Alkaline > Hypersaline >...
CCTGCATCAACTGCTCCACGTCCAGGCGGGCCCTTTCCAGCTCATGCTTGATGTCCAGCGTCTTGTTCTTGGTCTCGTCGATGAGGACCTGGACGCGCCGCACCTGCTGGTCGCTGGCCCCGGCGTCCTTCAGGACTTTCTTCACCATCACCGGATTCAGACGCTGGAACCCCGGCCGCGCCAGGGCCATCGCCGGCACCGCCAACAAGGCCACAACCAATAATGAAATGAGACGTTTCATTTGCTACCTCCTGGTATGAACTGCAGTTTCTCTTGTCTTTATAGACCCCCGAGGAACCCGGAGGGAATACAAATAAAAACCCAGCAATATCAGCAGCATATTCAGCCAGTTGCCGCCGTCGGCTCCCCGGCCGCACCCGCAACTGCCGGTAAGCGCAGCGCCGCCTTTATCGGTGCCAGTCGAGGCATCCGTCGAGGCATCCGCCACTCCTTCATCGCCTCCACCGTCGTAGCCGCCGTCCTCGGCCCCATCAGTCCCGGGGTCGCCGGATTCTCCATCGTCCCCCACCAATCCCGCATCGTCGCCGCCGGTACCCGCGTCATCGCCACCACCATCCACGCCTCCATCACACTCGACCACGATGCCCAGGTGGCGCCGCTCGGCGGGGATCATCTCGCTGTCCGGCGCCAGGTCGGATCCGGTGGCCGGCCAGGGTGCACATTCGAAGAAGCCGGGCTTGGTTGCGTGATAATAGGAATTTGGAATGTCGTGATCGGAGATGTTCGGGTTCCAGGAGACGTTCCCGCCCTGGTAGTTGCCGTGAATCAACGTGTCTGAAACGCTGCCTTCCTCAGAAATTACATTCGGATCGGTGGTCAACTCGTTGCCCACCACGTTCTGCCGGTGGGAGTAGTCCATCACCTGGATTCCCTCGGACTCCACCCGGTTGCGCAGCAAGGTGTTCCCCGGCCCGCAGGGCCCCCAGTAGTCGGCAATGTCCACTTCCTGGACCACGTTGCCCTCGAACAGATTCATGTGGGGGTAGTGGCCGTGCATGGAGATGTCACAGGGGGTCCAGGTCCCCTCCGACTGGGTCTCGACCGAGTAGTTGTAGCCGTACACGTTCCCGCTGGCGCCCACCTGCACCATCATGGCGTGCCGCAGGTGGACGAATATGTTGTCCTCCATCAAAAAGTCGGTGACGTGCTCACCCAGGGTCACCCCATAGCCGTGCCCCCCGCCGCCGTAGTCGTGGGCATGGTGCATGTAGTTGCGCCGGATCTCACAGCGCAGCGACGACGCTCCGCTCACGTGGGCACGGAAGGTGTTCTCGCTCTCACAGTCGCGCATCCAGCAATAAGCGGCGTTTTTAATCACCACGGTCGCCCGGTCGGCGGTGTTCAAGCGGGTCAAATAGAGGCCCTGAATGCCGACACCCACCACCAGGCCCATGGGTCGCAGTTGTGGATTCATGGCCGGGTTGTAGTTGAAATGCACCGGCGGATCGACGGTGACGATGTTGCCGTTGACCGCCACCACCTCGAACATCTGCCCCACGCAGTACTCGGGGACCCAGTCCACGTTGGCCGAATGCCTCCAGTAATCCTCGGGATCCATGACGGCCCAGTCGTTGTCCTGCCGGATCTCGGCGAACTCTCCCGGGACAAAACCGGAGGCATCCGTCACGGTTATCTCTGTGGAGTCTTTGACCGCGCCGGCAGCGACGTCTACCAGGGTGCCCCGGTCGTAGATCACGATGTCGATGGCCGTCTCGGCACAGTCGAACAAAAGCCGGCTCTTGTCCGCCCCCTCGCCGCAGAGAATCACCCCCTTGTCGAAGGACAGGCCGGTCCGCAGCAGGTAGTCGCCCTCGGGTATCCGAATGGCGTCGCCCCGGGAGGCGGCGGAGATGGCCGCGTCGAAGGCGGGATAGTCGTCCACCACCCCGTCGCCCACCGCCCCGAAATCCATCACGCTGGGCGCAGTCTGTGGGCAGACCGTCGACACGTCCGGAATCCCTCCGGGAATCCCCGGTTCCCACTCGATCCGCCGCTCGGGCGGCACGATCTCGGCATGCGCCGCGAAAGTGAATCCCAGCAGAAGAATAACCGGCCAGCGTGTTGACCTCATACCGGTATGGTATGCCAGTCGGCGGCCATCCGCCAAGGGGTTGCAGCGCTCGAAGTCTGAGTGTGTCCGGAATCCGGACACACCCGATGCCTTTGAAAAAACGTCAATCGTTGTTTCTCAAGCACTTCCACGCCGACATGCGGGTTGGCATCATTCCTGCTTGCATAAAAGTAGCCATGTACCAGGATGCGTTGAAGACATATTTCGACTTCGACAGCTTCCGGCCGGGCCAGGAGGCCATCATCCGGGCGGTGCTCGAAGGCGAGGACACTCTGGCGGTCCTGCCCACCGGGGGCGGCAAGTCGCTGTGCTTCCAGCTGCCCGCGCTGCTGCGGCCGGGGCTGACCCTGGTGGTCTCGCCCTTGATCGCCCTGATGAAGGACCAGGTGGACTCCCTGAATAAGAAAGGAATCCCGGCGACATTCGTGAACTCCAGTTTGGGATGGGCGGAGATGCACCGGCGGCTGGTGGACATGGGCAGGCACCGGTTGGTCTACGTGGCGCCTGAGCGCTTCAAGAGCAAGTGGTTCCTGTCGTCTCTGCGTCGGACGGGCGTTTCGCTGTTCGTCGTCGACGAGGCCCACTGCATCAGCATGTGGGGCCACGACTTCCGGCCGGACTACTTGCTGCTGAAAGACATCCTCCGCCTGCTGGGCCGGCCCCAGGTGATGGCCTGCACCGCCACCGCCACCCCGGAGGCCCGCGAGGACATCGCCCGCCAGCTGGGCCTGAAGGATCCCGCCGTGATCGTGCGCGGCTTCTTTCGGGAGAACCTCACCCTGGCCGTCCGGCGCGCCCGTAGTCACAACGACAAGCTGGCCCGCACTCTCAAGATTCTCAGGGATCACCCCACCGGCATCGTTTACTGCTCCACCCGCGCCAACGTGGACAAAGTCGCCGCGAAGCTGAAAGTCGAGGGAGTGTCCTGCATCGCCTACCACGGCGGCATAAAGGACGAGGAGCGCCGGCGCGCCCAGGAGATCTTCATCCGCGGCGAGGCGCCGGTAGCGGTGGCCACCAACGCCTTCGGCATGGGCATCGACCGCCCGGACCTGCGCGCCATCATCCACTGGGACGTCCCCGGCAGCATCGAGGCCTATTACCAGGAGGCCGGCCGCGCGGGCCGCGACGGCCGCCCGGCCCGCTGCGAGCTTTTGTTCAACCACGCCGACGTCCGCACCCAGGAGTTCTTCATCCAGGAAAGCGGCTCCCTGCAGGCCGAGCGCGACCGCTCGCGCCTGCGCCGCCTGCTGGCCTACGTCAACTCGCGCTCCTGCCGCCACCAGATCATCCTACGCTACTTCGGCGACCCCGCCGGAGACGAAATGCAAAACTGCGACCGCTGCGACAACTGCCTCCGCAGATCCGGCGCCCGCATCGAACCCCGCCGGCTCCCCACCGAAGAAGAGCGTGAGGAGATCCAGAAGGTGCTGACCGGCATCTCCCGCTTCAACGGCCGCTTCGGCCGCACCAGAATCTGCCAGACCCTGTGCGGCTCCCGCGACCAGCAAGTCCTGCGCTTTTGCCTGAACAAGAGCCCGGTCTACGCAACTTTGAAAGATCGCACCCAGGGCTACGTCCTGAAACTGATCGACACCCTGATCGACGAGGACTGCATAAAAATCGCCGGCGATGAATACCCCACCCTGCAACTCACCCCCGGCGGCTACTCGGTCCTCTCCGGCCGCGAGTCCATAACCCTCCCCTGGCCCGCCCCTCCACCGCCGACAAAACCAAAGGCGCCAAAAACCCCCGACACCCCGGTGGATCCGCGCCTGGTGGAAGCCCTGCGCGACATGCGCACGCGCCTGGCCAAGGAACGCAAGGTCCCCGCCTACTTGATTCTCCACAACAAAACCATCGACGAAATTGCCCGCCACCCACCCCGCGACCGCGACTCCCTGCTTCTGATAAAAGGCATCGGCCCGGCCAAGCTGGATGATATTGGAGAGAGGATCCTGGAGGTTCTGCAGGCACAATATCCCCAAAAAGCAAAGAAAATCAGAGTGATTGACAATACACACAGCTAGGTGTATGATTATGTGTATGAGAACAAATATCGACATTGACGATGAGCTGATCGCCGAAGCCGCAAAACTCACCGGGATCAAGACGAAAAAGGAACTCGTCCACCAGGCGCTGAAGACACTCATCGAATCCAAGAAGCGGAGAAGCCTGCTCGAACTGGTCGGTAAAGTCGAGCTCGATCCGGACTACGACTACAAGGCCGCCTGGGAGGCTGATTGATCATCGTTGACGCATCAGTGGTAATCAACTTGCTGAGAGGACGAACCACCGCCGCAACAAAACGGTTCATCCAGATTGAGCGTGAGGACACCCCATTCCATATTCCCGCAATCTGTTGTCAGGAAATCCTCCAAGGCGCCAGGAACGAACACGATTGGGAGTTCCTCTACAATAACATATCCACACAACGAATTCTGGAGCCGGAAGATCCTTTTCAAACCCACATTGGCGCCGCTCGCATTTTCTTCGAATGCCGCCGCAAGGGCATGACCATTCGAAGCGCTGCAGATTGCATCGTAGCCCAACTGGCCCTGGAGAATGACGCCGACCTGCTCCACGACGACGAGGATTTCAACCGCATCGCCAGGATACGCCCGCTCAGGGTCATAAAATAGTTCTTCTGTTTTCACCCCTAAGAAGACGCCCATTTACCCTCTGACACACTGGCGATTGCATCGGTTGCCTCCGGACCGCCTTCGTACAGCTTCAGGACGGTGACTCCCAGCCGCTCGAAAGACTCCACCAGCCGCCGCTGCAGCTCCTCGGCGCCGGGGCCGCCGGTGGCGATGCAGCCGGTCCGGTCGGGATCTTCTGGGGCGGGGCCGGTGTAGATCCGGCAGCCTTCCCAACCAGGATCGGGGGCCAGCGTGGCCAGGACCGCCAGGATCATCCGGCGGGTGTCGACCCGGCGGAAGGCGTCCTGGGCCGACTGGAGGTCGAAGGTGAAGCTGAAGGTGTCTCCGGACATTGTTTTCTCACGATACACCCGGTGCGGCGTTTGTGCCAGCGGGTAAAAGATCCTATGATTCCGGCCCGAATATGAAGCTGGATATCTTTTCAATCCTGCGGCGGGCCGCGCGCCACCATCCGGACAAAGTCGCGCTGGTTGACGGAGACCTCCGGTTCACCTACTCCCAGGTCCTCGACCGCACCCGGGGACTGGCGCGTTATCTGGCCTCGCAGGGGATCCGGCCGGGGGACCGGGTTTCGATCATCGATGACAACTCGCACGTGTTCTTCGAGTCCTACTTCGCCGCGGCCGCCCTGGGTGCGATCCTCAACCCGCTCAACACCCGCCTGGCCGCCCCGGAAATTTCCGCCATTCTCAGTGATTCAGGATCACGTTTCCTGATCGCCGGACAGCGGTTTACCGATCTGTTAAAGGCGTCACCCCAAGAGGTTCTCCATACCGGCGAGCCATACGAGCAGGCCATCGACTCATGCGCTGGGGATTTCCAGCCCGCCCCGACCAAAGAGGACGACGTCGCCCAGCTGTACTACACCTCGGGCACCACCGGGCGGCCCAAGGGGGTCATGCTCACCCACAAGAACGTATGCCTTCACGCCCAAGCGGCCATCGAGGAGCTGGATCTGTGCGGATCAGACGTGTGGGGGCACATCGCGCCGATGTTCCACCTGGCCGATGCCTGGGCCGCCTTCGCCATCACCCTGGTGGGCGGCTGCCACATCATGGTGCGGCGGTTCGACCCGGAGGTGGTGATGCGGACCATCGAACGGGAGCGAGTCACCATCTCCAACCTGATCCCCACCATGCTGAACCTGATGACCAAGCACGAGCGGGTCTCAGACTTCGATTTTTCTTCCCTGCGCGTCCTGCTCTCCGGCGGCGCGCCCATAGCCCCCGAGGTGGTTCGTTCCACCATGCAGGCATTTGGCTGCGACTACATCCAGACCTACGGCATGACCGAGACCAGCCCTTACCTGACCGTGAGCATTCTCAAGAAGCACCTCCAAAGCCTGCCCCCCGACGAGCAGCTGGTGTTCAAGGCCAAGACCGGCCGCCCTTTCAAGGCGGTGGACCTGAAGGTGGTGGACGAAAAGGGAGCCGAAGTCGCACCGGACGAAAAGCAGGTCGGGGAGATCCGGGTGAAGGGAGAGACGGTCACCCCCGGCTACTGGAACAACCCCGAGGAGACCCGGGCCGCCTTCGAGGACGGCTGGCTGTGCACCGGCGACCTGGCGGTTATGGACTCCGAAGGCTATATCAACATAGTCGACCGCAAGAAGGACATGATCGTCACCGGGGGCGAGAACGTCTACTCCACCGAGGTGGAAAACGTCCTGTACCTGCACCCGGCGGTACTGGAAGCGGCGGTGTTCGGGGTGCCCGATGAGAAATGGGGCGAGGCGGTCCGGGCGGCGGTGGTGCTCAAGCCCGGGCGCGCGGCCTCCCCGGATGAGATCATCGCCTTCTGCCGTGAGAACCTGGCGGCCTACAAGACTCCCAAACAGGTCGACTTCATCGACGAGCTGCCCAAGACCGGTTCGGGAAAGATCTCCAAGAAGTCATTGCGTGAATCTTGCCGGGGAATAGAATAGCCCAATGGAGGGGGTTACCAAACTGCTCCTGAAGCAGAAGATGATGCGCGGGGTGTTGCTTTCCCTGACCCCCGCTGCCTTGTGGGCGGTGCACTCCTACGGGTGGCGGGCGGCGTTCATCCTGTTCTCCACAATGCTGGCGGCCCTGCTGACCGAGGGGGCCTTCCTGTGGCCCCGAAAGAAGCCGGTGTCGGAAGCCGCCCTGGTCACCGGAGCGCTCCTGGGCCTGTCGCTGCCGCCGGCCCTCCCCTTGTGGATGGGTCCGGTTGGAGCGGTGGTGGCCATAGTCTTCGGCAAGATGGTCTTCGGCGGATTCGGGATGAACCCGTTCAACCCGGCCATGGTGGGCCGCACCTTCATATACCTGGCCTTTCCCCTGGCCATGACCACCGCCTGGTCGCAGCCGGCCGATCTGCCCCTGGGAGGCCTGGCCTCCTGGGGTGTTGACGCCGTCACCGGCGCCACGCCTATGGTCGCGGCCGAGCAGGGCTCCGGCCTGCCTCTTCTGGACCTGCTGCTGGGTCGCGGCGGCGGATCAATCGGAGAAGGCGCCCGCATCCTGCTGGTCCTCGGCGGGCTGTACATACTGATCAAGAAATACGCCAAGTGGCGCCACGTGGCTGCCACCCTGCTGGGCGCTCTGGGAATGAGCGCCATACTCTGGGGCGCGGGCGTCGACGGCGCCGCCGATCCACTGACCACCATCTTGACCGGAGGCCTGATCCTGGGGGCCTTCTACATAGCCACCGATCCTGTCTCCGCCGCCCGCACCAAACCGGGCTCGTGGATCTACGGCGTGTGCGTGGGGGTGATCACCGTCCTGATCCGGGTCTACGGCGCCTTCGCCGAGGGGTTCATGTTCGCCATACTGATCGGCAACATGTTAGGCAGCTTTCTCGACTGGTGGTTCACCGACCGCAAGACTTCCCGGGAGGGGAAATGAAGAAGGCGCTCTGGTCGGCGGTTTTCATGCTCCTGCTTTCCTGTGTCTGCGCGGGTGTGCTGGCGGCTATCAAGATCTCCACCGACGAACGCGTGATCCAGAACGAGAAAACCGCGCTGCAGCGGCAGGTTCTGGGTGCTTTTAAGCTGCCCGATGACCTGAACGGGTTCGACTCACAGATACAGACGATCGCCGGCGATGGGCGCACCTACTGGCTATTGATCAGCAGCGGGGCGACCGCCTTCGTGATCTCCGGTATGGGCTTCTGGGCTCCCATACACGCGGTGGTGGCGGTGGACGCCGACAAGACCACCATCCTGGGCATCCGCTTCTTCCGCCACAAGGAAACCCCGGGGCTGGGCGGACGCATCAGCGAACCCTGGTTCATGCGACAGTTCGAAGGCAAGCGCCTGGATTCGCCGATCCGCCTGGTCATGCCCGGCGGACAGAAGGGCCCCAACGACGTCGACGCCATAACCGGCGCGACGGAGACGTCCCGCAAGGTTGAGCAACTGGTCGAACGGGTCAAGGAGCTGCGGTGAACGGCGCCCGGGACATCTTCCGAAACGGCATCCTGCGGCAGAACAGCATCTACCGGCAGGTGCTGGGCATTTGCTCGACGCTGGCGGTGACCAACCTGCTGGCCAACACCCTGGTGATGTGCGTTGCCCTGGTGTTCGTGGTCTCGATGAGTTCGCTGACCGTGTCGCTCTTGCGCCGGGTTACCCCTCAGCGCATCCGCATGATGGTTCAGGTGATGATCATCTCCACCTACGTGATCGTGGTGGACCTGCTGCTCAAGGCTTACCTGCCGGACATCTCCGAGCAACTGGGCCCCTACGTGGGGCTGATCATCACCAACTGCATCATCATGGGCCGGGCGGAGGCCTTCGCCGCCAAGAACAAGCCCTGGCCCGCGTTCCTCGACGGCCTGGCCATGGGACTGGGCTACACCATGGTGCTGATGCTGATCGCCCTGGTGCGCGAGCCGCTGGGATTCGGCACCATCTTCGGGCTGGCGGTGCTGCCCGAGAGTTGGACGCGCTGGGCGGTGATGGCCATGGCCCCGGGGGCTTTTTTCATGCTGGGCATAGTCATCTGGGTCATGAACCTGATCGATCCGCCGGCCAAGGAGCAACAGTCATGAGCGAGACCGAGCTGACCTCCGCGCTGGTGATCCTGTTTGCGGCGATTTTCACCAACAACATCGTCTTGACCAATTTTCTGGGCCTGTGCTCCTTTCTTTCGGTGTCTCGGGAGATCAAGTCCTCGGTGGGCCTGGGCGCAGCGGTGGCCTTCGTCACCACCTTCACCGCGGCCATCAACTGGTTGATATACCACCACCTGCTGGTGCCCCTGGACCTGGTCTACCTGCGCTTCGTGATTTTCATCGTGATCATCGCCGGGTTCGTCCAGTTCGCCGAGATCGCCATCGAGCGTTTCGCCCCGGCCCTGTATCACGCCCTGGGCATCTTCCTGCCGCTGATCACCGTCAACTGCGCCGTGCTGGGGATCTCCCTCTTCATGGTTATCCGCGAGTACGGACTGTTGGAAACCGTCGCCTACGGCCTGGGCGGGGGTCTGGGCTTTTTGGTGGGGATCGTCCTGCTGGCGGCGCTGCGCTGGCGTATCCGGCGCTCCAGGGTGCCCGCGGCCCTGCAAGGGGCGGGCATCGCGGTGATTCTGAGCGGAATAATGGCCCTGGCCTTCGTGGGCTTCTCGGGCATGCTGACCATCAACTAGGAGAGCGGCTTGGACGGAGTTTTGACATCAATCGCGGTGGTCGCCGGCGTCGGGGTGGTGCTGGCGGTGCTGCTGGAGGTTGCCGGATCCCTGTTGGCCGACTACGGCGACGTCTCCATCGACATCAACTCGGGTTCGCGCAAGCTGGAGGTTCCCGGCGGCAACAAGCTGCTGGCCACGTTGCGCGAAGAGAAGATCTTTATCCCCTCCGCCTGCGGCGGCCGAGGCTCCTGCGGCGAATGCCGCGTTCGCGTCATGGAGGGCGGCGGCCCCCTGCTGCCCACCGAAACGCCGCTCTTGACCCCCGAACAGCGCAAGAACCGGGTGCGCATCTCTTGCCAGCTCAAGGTCCGCGGCGACCTGCAGATCGAGATCCCTCCAGAACTGTTCCTGATCAAATCCTGGACCGTCCGCCTGGCCAGAAAGACCCGGCTGAACTACGACACGGTGGAACTGCGCCTGGAGTTGCCCGAGGGAGAAACCATCGAGTTCAAGCCCGGCCAGTACATACAGATCAAGACCGCCCGTTACGGCAAGGTCAAGGAGGAGGTCTTCCGGGCCTACTCGGTTTCGTCGTCGTCCCGCGACAACCGGGCGTTGGAAATCATCGTCCGCCTGGTCCCCAACGGGATCGCCACCACCTGGGTGCACGACCACCTCGAGGAGGGCGCCCGGGTGGAGATCTCCGGACCCTACGGCGAGTTCTATCTGCGCGAGAGCCAGCACGAGATCTTCTTCATCGCCGGCGGTTCGGGGCTGGCCCCGATCAAAAGCATCCTGCATCAGATTCAAGAGGAAAATATCGACCGCAAGGCAACCTTCTTCTTCGGGGCCCTCGATCTCCGCGATCTGTTCCACGTCGAGACCATGCGCGAGTTCGAGAAGAACATTTCCGGCTTCACCTACGTCCCCGCCCTCTCGAATCCGTCGGAGGAGACCCAAAAGTCCTGGAAGGGCGAATACGGCCTGGTGACCGAGGTGGTAGCCCGCCGCGCCGCCGAGGGAATAAAAGACGGCGAGGCCTACCTGTGCGGCAGCCCCGGGATGATCGACGCCTGCGTGAAGTCACTCACCGGCATGGGAATGCCCGAAGAGCGTATCTACTACGACAAGTTCGTCTAGAAGGATCGCATGAAACGCACACCGGAAATGAAGGAGATCGAACAACGCATGGCCCCGGGCGCCTGGTCAGCCGATGGCTTTCTGGGAGACGACCCCCTGGGAATCGAGCGCATCCAGGCCGATCGAGCCTCAATGGATCGCCTGGGCGTCTCCCCGGAAAAACTGGGAGAAATGCTCGACCGCTTATGGCGGGAAGGCTGCGCGCGCTTTGGCTGCCCCCTGGATGCAACCGAGGGGGTCCAGATCCAGGTGGACGAGGCCAAGGGAAGCCTGGCCTGCCCCTTCGGCCACAAGGGCACCTACGGAAAGGGGCTCATGCAAGTGACCCTGGATGACAAGACCCTGCGATTCTCCCCTTTGTCCATCCACATGATAAAGGAACACGGCTTCTTCGGAGGGATCGGCAGCCCCTACCGGGTGGCACCCGAGGACATAGCCGCGCTGGCGGAACGTCTATCCACTTGCCCCCGCAAGCCCCGGGGCGTACCATCGCCGGGATGCCCGCCAGATTGATCCTGCTCCTGGTTTCACTGCTCGCCTCCCTGCAGGCCTGCGAGAAGAAGTCCACCTGGTACCGGGCCGAGGAGCGGCTCTACCACGGCATACCCGTTTTGGTTTCGTTCGCCCCCCGGAACAACGAATTGGCGTCCGCGGTCTGGGGTTACCTCCGCAGCATCGACGATGTATTCAACATCTACCGGGCGGACAGTGAACTGGGGCGGATCAACCGGATGAAAGAACGAAACCATATCGGCGTCTCGTCCGGACTGGCCCGGGCGATACGCCTGTCACAAAAAGCACACGAGCAAACCGCCGGCGCATTCGATCCGACCGTGGGCCGTGTGATCCACCTCTGGAGAAACGCCGCCGGGCGCGGCGAGCCGCCGCCGCCGCAGGAGCTGGAACGAGCGCTGGCTTCCCGCGGACTGGAAAAGGTGATCCTCAAAGGAAACCGGCTCACGATCGAAAACCCCGATCTCCAACTCGACCTCGGCGGCATGGTGAAAGGGATGGCGACCGACGAGGCCGTGCGCATGCTCAGGGCCGGCGGCGCCCGGGCGGCCCTGGTTCAGGTGGGTGGAGAAACGGCCGCCTTCGGCATATCGGAGAAGGGCCGGCCCCACGTGATTGGCGTGCAGCACCCCCTCCAACTGGAGCGGATCTGGACGACCGTCTCGACTCCCGACCCGCTCCAGGGCCTCTCCATCTCCACCAGCGGCAACTACCGCAATCCGGTCGTGATCGGCGGCAGGAAATTCTACCACATCGTGGATCCGAGAACCGGCCAACCGGTCAACGACCGCGTACTGTCGGTCAGCGTGGTCTTCCCGGAATGCGGAAAAAACTGGCTGGCCGACGCGCTGTCCACCGCCTTCGCCGTTCTGGGCCCCGACCAGGCCCTGCCGATAGCAGCCAAACTCGGCGGTCAGGCCATGTTTCTAATTGAAGTGGACAAGAAGATCGTCGAGAAAAAGAGCCCGGAGTGGGACAAACTATACCCGGCCGTCACTCGTAGGAGCCGGTGACCACCGGCTCGATGATCTCGCGCACCTGCCCGGCGGCGCTGGAGCCGCACAGCGGTTCGCCGCCGTCGACTTGCAGGGTGGTTCCGGTGATGAACCCCGCCGCCGGCGACAGCAAGAACACCACCGCGGCGGCCACCTCCCGGGGAGTGCCCAGCCGCCCGGCGGAGATGAACTTGATGCTGTCCTGGAAGGCCTTTTGGAACTCGGGCGCGTAGTTGTCGATACCCGAAGACAGAATCACGCCGGGAGCCACGGCGTTCACCCGGATTCCGTACTGGGCCCACTCGAAGGCCAGGGTCTTGGTCAGGTTGTCGACCCCGGCCCGCGAGGCGCCGGTGTGGGCCATCAGGGGAAAACCGTTCCACATCTGGGCGATGATATTGACGACGGCGCCGGACTTCTTGTCGGCCATGGCCTTCTCCACGACCGCCTGGGACACCTGGAAGGTCCCGGTAAGGTTGGTCTCGATTACCGCGTCCCAGCCCTTGCGGCTCATGGTGAGAGCCGGCGAGGGAAACTGCCCCCCGGCGTTGTTCACCAGCATGTCGATGCGGCCGAACTTCGAAAGTGCGTCGTCCACCGCCGGGTCTATGGTCTCGCGCTCGCGGATGTTGCAGACGTGGTGCTCCACCCGTCCGGGTGCCTTCAGGGCCAGCAGCTGCTCCTTCCCCTTTTTCAGATTCTCTTCCTTGCGGCTGGCCAGAAAGACATCCGCGCCCAGCAGGCGCAGCTCCCCGGCGATGGCCAGGCCGATGCCGGTGGCGCCGGTTATGAAGGCCGCCTGACCCGCAAACAGCCCCTCGCGGTATATAGTCGGATCCCTGAACATGTCGGCCCCTTCCATTAAGTCTGCCTGGAGATGATCTCGTTCATGATTTCCCGGGTGCCGCCCCCGATGGGATACAAGCGGATGTCCCGGTAGAGACGCTCTACCAGATACTCGCGCATGTAGCCGTAGCCCCCGTGGATCTGCACCGCCTGGTCGATCGCCTGCATGGCCATGTCCACCGCGGCGTTCTTGGCCATGGCCACCTCGGCGATGCGCAGGTCGCCGGCGTCCAGCCGGCTGGCCAGGGCGTAGACGTAGGTGCGGCAGACGTCCAGGCCGGTGGCCATCTCGGCCAGCTTGTGGCGGATGACCTGGAACTTGCCGATCGGCCGGCCGAAGACCTCGCGATCCTGGCTGTAGCGTTTGGCCTCGTCGTAGGCCATCTGGGCCATCTCCACCGCCATGGCCGCCAAATACAGCCGCTCTCCGCCGAAGTTCTGCATCATGATCAGAAAGCCCCCGCCGGGCTCCCCGATCAGGCAGTCGGCGGGAACCCGCATGTCCTCGAAGACCAGCTCGGCGGTGTCCGAGGCGGCCCAGCCCATCTTTTTCAACTTGTTGGCGACAATGAAGCCGGGACGATCGGTCTCCACGCCGATCAGCGAGAGACCCTCCATTCCCTCACCGCCGGTGCGCACCGCCAGAGTGATTAAATCCGCGCGGGTACCGCTGGTGATGAAGGTCTTGGATCCGTTGATGACGTACTCGTCGCCGTCCCTCACCGCCCGGGTGCGGATGGAGGCCACGTCGGTGCCGGTCCCCGGCTCGGTGATTCCCAAAGCGGAGATCCACTCGCCGGAGAGCACCTTGGGCACCCAGCGGCGCTTCTGCTCCTCGGTCCCGGCGCTGATGATCGGCGGCAGGGCGATCCCCAGCGAACCCAGGCTGCCCGCCAGGCCCGTGGAGCCCGACCGGGTCAGCTCCTCGGTCATGATCACCGCGTGCAGCATGGAGCCGCCGCAGCCCCCGTACTCCTCGGGGAACCCCACCCCCAAAAAACCCGCCTCGGCGATCTGCTTGTACAGCTCGCGCGGAAAGGTCTCCTCGTTCTCCCACTTGTTTACATGCGGGGTGATCTGTTCACCGACGAAGCGCCGCATCTGCTCGCGCAGCAAAAGGTGCTCTTCCTTCAAGAATGCATCGTCAGCCATTCGTCCCATGGGTCCTCCGGGTATTACTGGTCCACCTTCACGTAGGTCATCCGGAAAGAAAACGGCAGCGTGGGCGGGAGATCCTCGCCCTCGGGAATCTCGTAGACCGACTTGAGCAGGTTGGTGACGCCCTCCTCGTCGATCCCGCCCACGGTCATTACCAGCCCGATCAGCGCCTGCGAACCCACCGTCCCCACCAACTCCCCCTCGCCCAGGTCGACAACCTGCCCGCCCGAAGCCCGGATGGTGAGGGTAACCACCGGGTCGAGTATGCCCAGCTCGCCGATGACTTGTCCGGTAGAGTCGGATACGCTTATCGAGTAGGCCGCCGAAGTCCACACGCAGGTCGAACCGTCACAGGCCATATCCGCCGGGTCCTGCGGCCCCGGGTCGGGAAGCAGGTTCTCGTTGGAGTCCTGGGCCATGCACAAGGTCAGCCTGTCGCCCGCCGGGGAGTAATCCGAAAGGCCGTAGAGCAGTCGGGGAATGAAGCCGCGGATGGCGTCGGCGGCGGTCTCGCTGGCCGGTTCGATCATCTCGATGTGGTCCTTGTCGGTGTAGAACAGGACGTCCGGCACTAGATCCCACTCCTCTTCTTGACTCTGAAAGGTTCGTTGGATCAGCGTTTCGAGCTGATCGTCGCGGCGCGTCCAGAAGTAGCCGGTGGAGGTCTCGTACAGGTAGCCGTACTTGTATGAGGTCAGGCTCTCGGGCTTCTCCCGGCAGAGCAGCTCGACCGGGTAGCGGTAGTTATTCTCCATCCCCCTCAGAACCCCGATCACTTCGGCGCTGATGGCCCGGGCCTCGGCCAGCTTCTCCCGGGCCAGCGCCTCGTCGCCGTCCCGCACCGCAATGGCGCCGGTGTACAGGACATAGGCGTGCTCTACCCGCTGGTGGAAAACCCAGATCGAGTTGTACAGCTCATCATACAGCTTGACCGAAAGCTTGCTTCCCGTCCCCAGCTTCTTGGGCATTCCCTTGACCACCTTCTTGTACTGGCCGCGCATGGACTCGAGCATCAGGTAGTCACGCACCCGCCAGTCGCCGAACTCCCGCTGGGAAAAGCGCACCACCTCCTGGAAGGCCAGCTTGGGCGGGCGGGAGGTTATCCCCGCCGCAGCGCCGATCTCGTCCTGGGGCAACTCGCCGGACAGGTAGAAGTAAATCTGCGGATTCTCCCGGTAGAAGTGCTCCATCTGCAACTCGGTCATTTTCTTCAGGGCCAGGATCGCCTCGCCGCCGTGCCTTTCATACACCGGCTTGATCCACTCCAGGTACTCCTCCCACTCGAGGTTCCGATCCCAGGTGGCCCGGGTCAGGAAATGATCATACTGCCAGTAGGTCCACTCTCTCCCGCTGGTAAAGGTTATGTGACCGCTCACGTCGTAGTAGCTGGTGCCGATGGAAATGTCGTAGTAGCGCGACCAACCGGTAATCGGCAGCATCAACGGGGCGTTGTTATCGAAGCCCAGCCACCAGGCCGTCTCGGGGAAAAAGACCATCTCCCGCTGCCCGTCGGCCCGGGCCATGAACCCGCTCTGGTGATCGAAGTGCTCGCAGTCGTAGACCGGCGCGGGATCCTTCAGCGAGTAGAACATCACCGTGTGCACCCAGGCGCCCATGCCCGGGTCGGCCTGCAGCGGCAGGTGGAAGAAGTATCCTCCCTGTTCGTCTTCCAGGGAACAGGTGATGTGGATCCAGGTGTAGGCGTCCACGCCCCGCGACTGCAGGTGGGCGGTGGCGGTGTCCAGCCAGAACAAGACGTCCTGGTCGGGCGGCTTGGTGAACTCGCTGCTTCCGATCTGGAAGGTGAAGAAATCGAAACCGGCCTGTAACAACGTATCCAAACCGTCCTCAATCTGCTCATCGTCGGGGATCTGCCCGTCGTCAATAAGCTTGAAGTTGTTCTGCTGCTGATCGACAAAGCTGACCACCATTCCCATCTTGATGCCGTATATATGGGCCTCGTCGACTATGGCCTTGATGCGCGGCAGCCATTTGGGCACATCGACGGTCTTGAGCATGTGGAAGCTGTACGTGTTCTGCCGGTTGCGGGCCAGCCAGCGCAGGTAGCGGTCGACGTAGTCCTTGAAGTCGGCCCGATCGGTCCGCAGCAGGAAGTCGCTCATCACTATGGGGTGCTGGGTGTGCTCGTGGAACCCGCGCAGCTCGAATCCCGGGCACTCGACCTCGCCTTCGTAATGCCAGGGCAAGTGGGCGTCGGGATTGAAGGGGAAGAAGGTCTCCTCGGGGTGAATGTACAGCACTCCCAGGTCGGCCAGAATCCGGTAGATCCCGTACATGGCACCCGTCTCAGAAGCCGCGTGGATCTCGATCCCCTGATCAAGCTTGTTTATCCGGTAGCACTGCTCTTGACCACCAACTCCGTCGTCGAGCAGAACGGTGATCGATAGACCGGCCGGATCGTCCGCATCGGGAGTGGCCCCGGTGATCAGCTTCAGGGCCTCCCCCAGGTCCTCCGCCGCCCGCAAAAGCCCCGGGCCGGATCCCGGCGGCAGCATCACCGCCACATTCAGGTGGTCGCCGTCGCGGACCTTCGGCCCCGCGGGCTGCGACGAAGAGCACCCCGCCAGAATGATCAGCATGAGTATGACTGCACGGCGCACTGTATGCTGCTCCTTGCCTGCCGGCCGAAAAACGACTACTACTATAGTCGCAGATGAACGCAGAAACAAAGGTCGATCTGTCCCTCGAGCCCGGCTGGTCGGAATTCCCGGCGGCCCAGGGCATGGGCGGCTCGACCCGGATGGTCAAGTGTATTGCGAATCAGAAGGGATCTATATCAAGCTGGACGAGCACCAGCTCTCAGGGCTGGAGCGCAGGTATCCCGAAACCATCAAGCTCTTCGAGAGCATCAGCAAGAACGAGTAGGTGAACCCATGGAATGCCTCTGGCTCGAGGACCAGAAGATCAGCGTCAAGAACGTCCCGCCCCCTACCCCCACCAAGGAGGAGGCCCTCATCCGCCTGCTGCTGGCGGGGATCTGCCGCACGGACATCGAGATGCTGAAGGGGTACCGCCCGTTTTCCGGCGTGCCCGGCCACGAGTTCGTCGGCGAGGTCATGCACGCCCCCGGCGATTCCTCCTGGGAGGGCAAGCGGGTGGTCGGCGAGATCAACCTGTCCTGCGGCGAGTGCACCCAATGCCGCAAGGGGCGGCCCAACCACTGCGAGATCCGCACGGTGCTGGGAATCGCGGACCGCGACGGCGTGTTCGCCGAGTCTTTCACGCTCCCGCTGGCCAATCTGCACCAGGTGCCTTTATCGGTCCCCGACGAGGCCGCGGTATTCACCGAGCCCCTGGCGGCCGCCTGCCAGATCCTCGAGCAGGTGCGCATCCGCACCACCGACGTGGTCCTGGTCATCGGAGCGGGCAAGCTGGGGCAGCTGATCGCCCGGGCGCTGCACCGAACCGGCTGCGCCCTGCAGGTTGCCGCCAAGCACGCCCGGCAGAAACAGCTGCTGGCCGACTGCGGCATCGCCGCAATAGAGCCCGGACAGGTGAGCACCGGGTACGCCGACCTGGTGGTGGAGGCATCCGGAACCCCCGAGGGCCTCGACCTGGCCCGCAAGGCCGTGCGGCCCCAAGGCACCATCGTGCTCAAGAGCACTTACTCGGGAGCCAAGGACCTGGATCTCTCCTCCTGGGTGGTGGACGAGATCACCCTGGTGGGCTCCCGCTGCGGCCCCTTCACCCCCGCGCTGCGCCTTTTGGAGAAGTCCCTGGTGGACCCCATCCCGCTGGTGGAAGCGCGCTACCCGCTGAGCAAGGGAGACCGCGCGTTCGAGCAAGCCCAGAAACCCGGTGTGCTCAAGGTGCTCCTGCACCCGTGACAGTCTGGAGAACCCCATGAGAATCCCGTCAATCACTGTTTGCCTACTGGCACTGTTTCTCTCCCGACCCGCACCGGCGGAGGAGGAGCAACCCGCGATCTCGTTGTACCGCCAGGGAAAGATCCACTACGACAACAACCGGTTCGATCAGGCCCTGGCCGACTTCGACCAGGTGGTCAGCCGCTATCCCGAGAACCCGGTGGCCGAGTACGCCGCCAATCTGTCCCTGGATATACTGAACATAAGAAAGGACTACGCCGGCCTGGAGAAGCTCGCCCGCCGCTACGCGGCCGACAAGATCCTGATGCGGCACGAATCCTTGCGCGAGGTGATCGGACAACTCCTGCCGCAGATCGCCTTCAAACAGGCCCAGGAGCTGCTCAAGGCCAAGAAATATCCCGAGGCCGGCGAGGCGTTCTTGAAGGTGGCCGCCGAGCATCCGAAGTCGGCCGTCGCCGACGGCGCCCTGTACAATGCGGCCGTCAGCTACCAAAAAGCCAACATCGAAAAGAGAGCACTGGAAATCCACCGGCGGTTGATCCGCGAGTACCCCAAGAGCCCCCTGGCCCGGAAATCGAAGAAAA
>Ga0180432_10004759_pt1 | contig 18428 bp, 15 predicted proteins | sample SS_ome_10_FD_132414 | JGI IMG/M metagenome (GOLD analysis project Ga0180432, IMG submission 132414) | Hypersaline lake sediment archaeal communities from the Salton Sea, California, USA - SS_1_MS_2 metaG | ecosystem: Environmental > Aquatic > Non-marine Saline and Alkaline > Hypersaline >...
CCTCTTCGAGGCTCCGACCACCGGACGGTGCCCCATGAACCGAGCCAGCGTCGCACCTGGCCAGCCGACCTGACCCACCTTGCTTTGCGGCCTTCGCGGCTTGGCGTGAACCAATGGGGTTCTCCGTGGAGCCCAGAGGGCTTCGTCCTTTCAGCCCGATGGCTTCAGCCTCGGCACTCTTGTTCCCTTTACGGCTTCGCGGCTTGGCGTGAGTCCAGGCGCCTCATGAAGCCCCGCAGCGTGCCGCGCATTGCGCCAGGCGACGTAGTATGCTAGATTAACCTTTGCCGCGTGCGCTGGGGCAGAGCCCTGAGAGAGCTGATCACCCTGATAGCGTAGGCAGCCTATCCAGCGAGACGGCCGCGAGCTCGGTGCAAGGGATGTGGCAGGGAGAAACGGAGTGCTTTCCGACACAGACAGGCGCGCCGCTGTCCCCAAAATGGGTACCATCGGCCCCAATTCGGGGACGTCAGACCAACATGCCTCGCCCAGCATGAGCTGACGGACGAGCGCACTGTAGTGGATGAGCAATCAGCACGCAGGCATCTTCACGATCAAGACCGCCCCCGAACCGGTGCCAATGCTCATGAATGCGCTAGCGAAAGCCTGGACCATCCCCGATGACCCGCCGTCTAGCCCCGGGTGCTTCCTGATCCCGTCATACGCTCTGCTGGACCGGCGCTCGCCCGTCCGCCCCACCAGAGCCCAGGTCGAGCTGGCCTATGAGTGGTGGCAGAGATGCCCACAGGCAGAGCCCTCCATGTCCCCCGGCAATAGTCAGCGGCTGCATATCCCCAACTCCCCCGTGATGATCGAGTACGCCCTCGGTGTGCTGCCTTGGGCGCTCCACGCCTCTGTGTCACCGCCGGACCGGCCCGGATCTCAGTCCTTTGCCTGCCCGACTTCGGGGGGCTCCTCATCGGGCTTCATGAACTCGCGCAGGACGATCGTGGCATAGGCGCCCTTCGGCAGAGTGAAGGTGAACCGGAGACCCAGGGGATCAGGGTTCACGGTGAGATCTTCGATGAGCAGTCTCGCCCGGCGCCGGCTTCCTCGCACGCCTGCTCTGTGCAGCATCGCTTCTGTGACCCCGGAATCCTCCAGCACTTCCCGCTCGAGGGTCCCGGGCTCGCCGGTGGCCCACCTCATCTTGTAGCCATAGATGGGCCCCGTGTAGGTGATCTCGCCGCGCCGAAAGCGCGGTTGCTCGATCGAAGCGTCTTCGACCTCGAAGAGCCCTCCTGTGTCCGTCTTCTTGGCGATGTCCCCGGTCAAAAGGGACTCGAACCAACCAAACCTCATACGCTCGGCCAGCCAGTCATTGAACAGTGAAGACACGTAGGCCGCTACCAGGAATCGACCGGTCCAATCCCTGACTCGCTTCCGCCCGACAAGGATCGCTCTTCCTCGGGTAGCATTGTCGCCGTCCATGCCGAAGCGTTGAGCCCCATAGAAGTTGGGCACCCCGCGCTCCCGCAGAAGCTCAGCGATCTTGGTGGCCTGCTTCGTCGCGTTCCGGCCCGTTCCCACGACGAGGATCCGAAAGGCGTTCCCGACAAGGTGGCCGGCCTTGATCTTGTTTCGGTGCCGCTTCACCCAATCAAGCTCGAAGGGCAGACTATCCCGGACCAACTCAGCGACCCGCGCTTCGCTCTCGTGCGGCAACCATAGAGAGAAGGTCTGCGTGACGCGGGCCCGCTTGTCCTTGAGCCCCGCACAACCTACGTCGACCTCGCGAAGGCCGAACAACTCGGCCAGTCGTGCCTGTACAGCTCGGGTAGTCCAGCCCTCGCGAGTAAGTCGAAGATAGATGTGCTCTCCTTGACCCGCCGGAGCGTACAGCGGCACTTCCTCCACGACGAAGTGACTTGGCTTCGACTTGATCTGTCCGCCGATCCCCGGCAGACCAGCAGTAATGAGGGGTAGTGACCGTACCATTCGAGATCGTTCTCCCAGACTGCGCGGATGGGCGACGCGACCGTTGGGCCTGTAGCCCTGACATCCTCGTGTCCACGGAACTTACACTCGTCTTGGTGACCGGGAGGGTTGTGGGTGCCGGCGTGGCCACCAACGAGACGAAGAGAGTCACTCAGAAGATACACCATGGGAATCACCGTCATTATAGCAGATCAGATGGGTCGCCGCAACGAGTGCCGCGCCGCGGCCAATGCTCCGATCTCACCCCCCGGAATCGGGCCGGTTCCCGCCTGCGGAAGACCATCCGCACAGTGCTCTGCGTGAGAGTCTCCGTTTGACATACGCAGGATCTCGAACTCTTGCCCCACAGAGACGCTCCACATCGACCCCCCGCTTCGCAGGTGGAGGCCCTGCAGTCTCGGCTTGGTGCCCTCACCTGAGCTGGTAGGCCCCGCGTACCCCTCCAGGTCTGGCCGCTCTGTTGCACTTATCAGCCATCTGTGGCATCATAGCAGCGTCGAGTTCGCGATGCCGGGGGAGTTTCGTCGACGACGAACGGGAGTCCAGGAACCGCCCGTGTGTCGGTCTCGGGCGTTCACCAGGGAGGCCCGGACCGGCGGCGGCAGATCAGGTCTCGCCGGCAATCGCTGCTCGACCGACCAACGGACTACGGAGGGACGTCCCGGTGAGGCACGGCGCGATCGATCGCGTATGGTCTGACAGATGAGTGATCCGGTAAGGTTCAACGACAGAGGAGAGCTATGAAAGACATCAGCCATATCCCAGTCAGAGTCATCGAACGATTCATGATCGACGTATTCGAGGGACTTGGTGTTCCCGAGCAGGACGCGCGTACTTCCGCCGACGTGCTCATCACCTCCGATCTGCACGGCATCGAATCTCACGGCGTCGGCAGACTCAAGTACTACTATGATCGAATCAGGGCCGGCGTCCACCGCACCGTGACCGAGATGGAGATCATCAAGGAGACCGAGACCACCGCTTTGGTGGACGGGCACCACGGCATGGGCCACGTGATCGCTCGTCGCTCAATGCGCATGGCCATGGACAAGGCCAGACGCTACGGCCTGGGAGCGGTTGCAGTGCGTAACGGCACTCACTTCGGCATCGCGGGCTACTACCCGCTGATGGCCGCCAAGGACGGCATGATCGGGCTCACCGTGACCAATGCGCGTCCCTCCATCGCTCCCACTTTCAGCACCGAACCCATGCTGGGCACCAACCCCATCGCCTTCGCGGCCCCGTCCGACATGCCCTACCCGTTCTGCTTCGATGCTGCCACGTCCATCATCCAACGGGGGAAGATCGAGCTGCTATCCCGAGCCGAGAAGCCCGCTGCGGAGGGCTGGGTCATCGATGCTCAGGGCCGCCCACTCACCGACCCGGACGCCATTCTCGAGGCTCTGAACACTGCCCAGGCGGCGCTCCTGCCTCTGGGGGGCGCGGGCGAGGCATTGGCAGGCTACAAGGGCTACGACTTGGCCACGGTGGTCGAAATCCTCTCAGCCTCGCTGTGCGGGGGCAGATTCATGAAGGACCTGCTAGGCTTCGACGACGCCGGTACGCGCCGCCCCTACATGCTGGGGCACTTCTTCCTGGCCATCGATATCGAGCATTTCATTCCGCTGGAACTCTCCCGCCGCATCACGGGCCAGATCATGCGCGCGCTGCAGAACGCGCGAAAGGAACCGGGCCAAGATCGCATCTACGTGGCCGGGGAAAAGGAGTACGAGAAAGAGAAGGTGATCCGCAAGCAAGGCGTTCCGGTCAACGCCAATCTGCGCAGGCAGCTCCAGATCATGCGAGACGAGCTCGACATTGCTGGCTACGAGACGTATTTCTAGAGGGTCGTCACGAGGGGGAGGGCGGTGCCGCGAAGGAATCCGGAACTGGTACACAAGACAGCCGTGTTCCAGCAGCAACGCGATTCATCGCACTTGCCGCAGCAGCCCTGCGCAGCGCCACGAATGAATTCGAGGCTGATACACAAAACACGTTGAAACGTGTTCCAGGAACAACGCGATTCATCGCGTTTCGTGTATCAGACGGGCAATTCATTGCCCGGCCCAGGTGGGCCATTCGAGCGATCGGTTAATGCTGGTGCCCCAGACGTGGAAGTGTGTTCCAGCAGCAACGCGATTCATCGCGTTTCGTGTGGCAGACGGGCAATTCATTGCCCGGCCCAGGTGGGCCATTCGAGCGATCGGTTGATGCTGGTGCCCCAGACGCGGAAATGTGTTCCAGCAGCAACGCGATTCATCGCGTTTCGCGTGACAGGATGGGTGATTTGTTGCCCGGTACCGTCACCAATGGGAGGGCCACCATGTCATTCTGGAGGCATTATTACCATCTAGTGTGGGGAACCAAACAGCGCAACCCCTCGATCCTGCCCGGCATTGAGGAGCAGCTCCGTGCGTACATCGTCAGCAAGAGCGCCGAACTGGCGGTCTATGTCTACGCGATTGGCACCTGTGAGGACCACATTCATCTCGTTGTGGCCATTCCGCCAAAGCTGAGCGTTGCGCAGGTTGTCAAGAAGATCAAAGGAGCCAGCTCACACTTCGTCAACCACGTACTGCGCCCGGCTGATCAGTTTGCCTGGCAACCTGGGTACGGCAGTCTGAGCATTGGGCAGAGACAACGCGCCACTGCCATAGCATATGTGGAGAGCCAGAAGCAGCATCATACCCAGCAGAGCGCCAGCGCTTGGCTTGAGTACTGCTGCGAGGGGGACGAAGGTCCACCCGAGTTGGCCCGTGGGCCGGGCGATGATGTGTCTGCCGTCCGGGAAAAGGCAGCGGACTATGAGGCCGCTCAGCCATTGTTCTAGCCAGACACGACACCACCAGCAAATGAGACACGCGCAATCGTCTTGTGCGAGCAACGCGATTCATCGCACTTGGCGCAGCAGCCCTGCGCAGCGCCACGACCGAATCCGGGGCTGTCACACAAGACACATCGAGACCTGTCGAGGAACAATGCGACTCATCGCGCCCAGCATACCGGCCAGACGCCCAATACGGCGTCTGGTGCCTGGCCGGATCAGTTGCGCCTTTCCCTCTTGAGTGATATAATCCCCCGCGCCACTTGGACATCAGATCCCCGAAGGAGAACCGATGCTTTCTCGAAGATGGTATCTCGTGCTTCTGTTGTCTCTGGTTCTGGTCGCATTCTCGGCCCAGGTCGTACGGGCCGAGGGCGCGGCTGCCACAGAGAATCCTTCGTCGCTGCTTCTGACCGATCTGTTGTCCTTCCTACTGCCACTGGGTCTGATCCTGCTGGCGGTGGGAGCGGCTGACGCAGAGCGGGCTGTCGACGTGGCTGTGGCGGGACTGCTCTCATTGGGCCTCTCTGTCCTTGGCTACTTCCTCTGCGGGTTTGCGCTTCAGTTCGGAGGAGTGGGTCTGATCAGTGATCTGGAAGGCCTCTCTCTGCTGACTGCAGAATGGTCCCCCCTGGATATCGAACTGGGAACCGGCTGGGGCATGATGGGCCTGCGGGGCTTCGCCTTGAACAGCGATGCCAGCACCAGGGATGCCTACACGCTCTTCTTCTCGCAGTTGCCCCTGGTGACCACAGCGGTGCTGATTCCGATTCTCACTTTGGTGGGAAAGGCTCGCCGCAGCACTCTCTTCGCCGTCGGGCTCTTCGTCTCCGCCGTTGCGTATCCTATCGTGGGCAACTGGATCTGGGGTGGAGGTTGGCTCGCCAACCTGGGGCGGACGGTCGGCTTCGGGCACGGTGGCGTCGATTTCCTCGGCTCAGGCAGCGTGCACCTACTGGGAGCCGTCACTGCACTGGTCGGGATCCTCGTCTTGCGCCTGCGCAGCCCCGAGTCATCTCCCTCGGAACCAGCCACGATGCCGCCGGTACACTTCCCCTTGTTCATGATCCTCGGGGCGCTCCTGGCTGCCCTCGGGTGCATGGCCGCGGCCGCAGGGAATCCCTTGGTACCCCCTGACGTGCCCCTGGTCGTGGTGCTGGTGAACCTCCTTTTTGCAACGGTTGGGGGCGCGCTGATGACGCTCTTCTACGCCTGGTTCACCACAACCACGCCGGACGCGCTCATGGGGGCGAGGGGAGCGGTAGCGGGGCTGGTCGCAGCCAGCGCTTCCTGCGCGTTCATCTCTCCGTGGAGCGCTTTGACGATAGGAGCGGTTTCGGGGCTCGCACTTCCCTTGATCACCTACTTGACCGACCGGGTATTGCACTTCGACGACGCGGGGGCGGCGCTATCAGTTCACGGCTTCTCCGGACTGTGGGGCCTTCTGGCCCTGGCCGTCTTCTCAGATGGACGCTATGGTGTGGGCTGGAACCTGATGGGCCGGGCATACGGGGGAGCGCCTGGGCAGGGGGTCACCGGGGTATTTGCCCTGCCAGGATATCGGCCGGACTTCCCGGGGCAGCTCTACGCTCAACTCGCCGTCCTGGTTGGGACGATGCTATTCGTGGGATTGCTCTCCTGGGGCCTATTTGCTCTGCTGCGATGGCTCTACCGGGTGCCCAGCATCGTGAGGGAGGAGGCCGCCAGGCGCCGGTCCGAGGCCGAACGTGCTCTCTCAGGCGAGGCTGCCCTCGCGGACGAAGTGGATCAGGAGAGTGTCGAGCGGGAAGATGAGGAAGAGGACCCTCAGTTGGAGTTACCTGCCGAGAGCTGACCACCGGCCGAACGCCGCTGAGACGACACACTTGCACGGCCGAAGGGTCGCCGGGCCGACCGGAGCTTGACAGGCCAGACCTACGGCGCACCGAGGTCCTTGGAGCCTCATCCCCTTCACGCTGAGCCTCGCGTCCCGAGACACTTGGGCGGGCGCGATTCAGTCTGGGGTCTCGTCCGGCGGGTTCTCGCGCTCAGCCCTCTCCCTGTCGGCCTGCTCCAACAGACGGATCACTTCATCGTCTCGAGTCTGGTCGAAGACGCGATAGAACCCACTCACCGCCCAGAAGGTCAGCGGCCTCAGGGGACAAATGACCTCGTCTGCCTCGCGGCGTAGCCTGCCGATGGTGTCGGGCGGGGCCACAGGCACGGCCAGAATCAGCTTCTTGGGGTTCCGGCTGCGCAGAGCGCGAAGCGCCACCGTGACGGTTGCTCCCGTTGCCACGCCGTCATCCACAACCACGACGATCCTGTCGGCGATCTCTGGCCCAGGGCGGCCTTGCCGGTAAAGCCTCGCTCGGCGCTGGATCTCCTCCTTCTGGGCTTGCGTCTCGGCCGCGATATACTCGGGCGTGGCGCCCAGACTCGCCGCCATGTCGTGCTCAACGAACACCGTGCCATCACTCGCCACCGCTCCGATGGCCAGTTCCGGGTTGTGGGGGACGCTGATCTTCCGAGTTATGTAAATGTCCAAAGGAGCACGGAGAGCGCGGGCTACCTCGAACGCTACCACCACGCCTCCCCGGGGGATACCCAACACGATCACCTCGGGGTCCCCGCACAACCCGACCAGGTGCTTGGCCAGGACCTCGCCGGCCTCCCATCTGTCTCTGTAGTGCATGCGCGTCATCTCCTGCAGAGCCCCGGGAGCAAAGCCCGTCTGGCGCGCCAAGCTGGCTTCAGCCGCCGAGGGGGGCTGCTGCCAGTTGGGTGTACACAGAGCCGGAGGGTTGGAGTTCACTGCGCATCAGACTGACCTCCGCTACCTCCATCTCCCCCAACCTGTCCAGGTGCGTGCGCCGCACCAGTTCTCCCAGGGCCGCCTGTTCCCCTCTCGTCACACGCCTGGTTCTGGCCAGCGTAAGGTGAGGATGGAAGGCGCGCTTCTCTGGAGGGTATCCGAGGTCACTCAGGTTTGTCTCCACGTCCCGTTGCAGCCGTCGCAGGTCTCCGCTGGGGTCGTCCACCCCCACCCAAGTGACCCGTGGGGCCCGAAGGTTGGGGAAGCAGCCCAGCTTTCCGAAGAAGAGGGGAAACGGCGCGAGGTCGGTCGCGGCTTTCCGGATAGCGTCAGCAATGAGCTCGACCCGGTTCTCCGGCACGTCGCCCAAGAACTTCAGGGTCAGGTGGATCCCCTCCGGTCGCACCCACCGGCCATACTTGCCGGCCTGTGCAACCTTGAGCAGTGCCTGCGTTCGACGGATGGCCTCGCGGATATCGTCTTCGAGCTCTATGGCCACGAAGCAGCGAAGTTGTCGCATGGGGACAATCCTTACGGGTGAGCTTGAGAGTCAGCTAGATGCGGCTCACCGCCCGATAGTCCCAGGAGGCGAGCGGCATTCCCCCCGAGTATACCTTCAAGAGAGCCCGGGGACAATCCTGCAGCTTCGACCCTGCGCCGAAATCGCCCGTGGCCGATCAAGGGATAGTCTGTCCCCCACAGTACCCTGTCGCCGACCAGCGAGGTCGCCAGGCGGAACACTCGATCATCGTACAGGAACAGCGAGGCCGCCGTGTCATAGTACACGCGGGCACACGCCTTCCGGACCTCCTCCATCAGCTCGTAGAAGGGAAGTCCGCCGCCCCAGTGCGCCAGAACTATGTCCGTCTCAGGATATTGCCGGACGAACGCGTAGACCTTGTCCGGTGTGATGGTGCCCTTCCCATGGTACGAATGCCCCACCGGCTCCGAGGTGTGCACAAGCAGGGGCATGCGGTGGTCGGCCAGACAGGTCATGAGTGGCCGCATGACCCCAGCGTCGTCAAGCGAATACCCCTGTCCGTCGGGCATCAGTTCGCCTACCCCGAGCATGCCTTCTCCGGCACAGCGCTCGATCTCGGCGATGGCTTCCGTCCCGCAGAGCGGGTTCACGCAGGCGAAGCCCAAGATGCGGCCCGGGTGCTGGCGCATAGAAGTCAATACGTAGTCGTTGTGCTCTCGGCACCGCTCCGGATCCCGCCAAGCGAACCCGAAGGCCACGGAGGCGTCCACTCCGGCCTGATCCATCGACGAAACCAGTTCGTCGGCGGTGGCCATCTTGGCTCGCGGGTTCTGGTAGAGAGTCCCAAACCAGGCATCTCGCTGCAAAAGCTTCGTTCGCCGCCGGACTATATCGGGCGAGAAGATGTGTGCATGAAAGTCGACTATCATCGTGCACCCATTGTGGCACATCGTGCCTGGAAAGTCAACCCCTTGAGCCAGACCCTCAGACTCACTTCCTACCGAGTCTGAGTCTCCGGTCGAGCGGAGCCTTCCTGGCGAATCGCTCCGACGATCGGTTAGCCTGACCAGACAGGCCATCCGCAGGGGTCCCCTTTTGGTCTGCGGATGATAACGTGGTATAATGCCGGAATGGTGGCCCTCTGTGCGGTCACGGCGTTGGGAAGCTGATGAGAGGCGGGAACGCCTTCGCAGGAGGATCGGATTGGTCAAGTATCTGAACATCGCACAGATCATCGTCTCTTCTAATCTGATAGTCTTGGTGTTCCTTCAGAGCAGAGGGAGGAGTGCGGGGAGCATGCTGGGTGGAGGTGGGGACTCAGTCTTCCGAACCCGCCGTGGCGTCGAGAAGATCATGTTTCGGCTGACCCTTGCGGTCATCGTGCTCTTCTTCGCAATGTCTGTTGCCAGTGTTCTGCTGCAATCATGAGCCCTCGATGTGAGGGGCCTGGAGTCACCAGCTTCGCCTCGAGTCGTAGGTAGCCCAGCGCTCGTGTCCGCGAGGGACGCGAAAGCCGTGCTACCTCGTTCGTTTATGGAGAGTCGGCAGAGGAGACTTCAATCGATGGGGCGAATTCGTTGGCAGACAGTCATAGCTCTCGTCTCCATCTTGCTGCTGGGGGCATTACTGGGATACACTGCCTATACGCTGACTACCGTAGTCGTCCCCGACTACGGCGGGACATACGTGGAAGGTGTCGCCGGCAATCCAGTCTCCATCAACCCGCTCCTTCAGAACAATGAACTCGACCGTGATCTGGTCTCGCTGATCTATTCTGGTCTGACGAGAGCGGACGAGCGGGGGGAGATTGTCCCTGAGCTGGCTCGCCGCTGGGAGATATCCGAAGACGGGCTCGCCTACACGTTCTACCTGCGTCAGGACGTCCACTGGCACGACGGGACCCCCTTCACGGCCAACGATGTGGTAGCAACCATCCAGGCCATTCAGGATCCGGGTTTCCAGGGGTTGGCCGATGTCTCGGAACCGTGGCTGCCTGTGGCAGCAGAGCGAGTAGAGGACCACACCGTGCGTTTCACCTTGCCGGAGCCTTTTGCTCCCTTCTTGGACTATACCACGGTGGGCCTCCTGCCTGCACATCTGGTCGCCAATCTATCGGCGGAAGCACTTGCCTCATCGCAGTTCAACCTGCATCCTGTGGGAACAGGGCCATTCATGCTGGCCGAAGTGAGCGCGCGGCACGTGATCCTGGAAGCCAACCCCAACTGGTACCACCGTCGGCCGTACCTTGACAGAATCGAGTTCGTCTTCTACCCCGACTACCCCAGCATCTTCGCAGCGCACCTGCGCGGAGAGGTGGCCGGAATCAGCAGGGTTTGGCCCGACTATCTGGGCGACGTGCGCGAGGACAAATCCCTGAATCTGTACTCGTCTTCGCTCTCGGGCTACACCCTTATCTTCCTGAATCTGACTCGTCCTCCGTTTGTCGAGCGAGAGGTGCGGCAAGCGCTGTTGCTGGCATTGGATCGCCAGGGGCTGGTCGACGAGATCCTTGGGGGCCAAGGGATCGTGGTACACAGCCCCATCATGCCCCAGACATGGGCCTACGACGAGAACCTGCCTCGCCACGGCTATGACCCCGAACAGGCCGCGACGCTACTCGAGTCAGCCGGTTGGATCGATGTCGACGGCGACGGCGTGAGGGAAAAGGGAGACCAGCGATTGGAGTTCGAGCTGCTGACCAATGACGAGCCGACCAGGCAGAAACTGGCACGAGAGATCTGCCGGTCCTGGGCCGTTGTTGGCGTAGAAGGGAAGCTCAGGATTGCTGGGTGGCCAGAGCCGATTGCGACTGCCCTGCGAATGAGAGAGTTCGATGCTCTCTTGGGGAGCTGGGGCGCCTTGCCGCCCGACCCCGATCCGTACCCTCACTGGCATTCCTCTCAGGCCACTGAGGACGGGCAGAACTACTGCGGCTACCTCAACGATGACGTGGATATGCTGCTGGAGGAGGCGCGAAGTGTGCACGATCGCTCCCGTCGGGAGGAGCTGTACCGCGAATTCCAGCGCACGTTCGTGGACGATGTCCCTGCATTGCTGCTGTACCAGCCGGTGTACAACTACGCCGTAGACGAGCGCGTGCGCGGCGTCCAGGTAGGGGCGATGCTCGATTCGCCGGACAGATTTGGGACGATCGCCCAATGGTACATCGCCATGAAGCGGGTGATACTAAGTGAGGCCCCGGAATAGTGATAGTGGGAGTACGAGAATCGCCCTCTAGGGCGAGGTCCCGAGGTCTCTTTGGGAGGAGTTGAGTGGCTGTTAGAGAGATTATGACGGTCGGTGCGCCTGTTCTGCGCCAGAAGGCGAAGCGGGTGACCGCCTACGGTGACACAACTGAGAGACTGGTCCAAGACATGCTGGAGTCAATGCGCGCTGCCAACGGACTGGGCCTTGCAGCTCCGCAGATAGGCGTCCCCTTGCGCGTAATCGTGATCGAGATGCCGGAGGATAACGACGACCCGAATGCTGGAGAGCGCTACACGCTGTGCAATCCCCAGATAGTCAAAGCCAGCAAGGATCAGGAGGAAGGCCAAGAAGGCTGTCTCTCAGTTCCGGAGATCGTAGGTGAGGTGCGACGATCCAGCGCCGTGACGGTGAAGGGTCGCACCCCCAAGGGGAAACGAGTTCGCGTCAAGGCCAGCGGGCTCCTGGCACGGGCGTTCCAACACGAGATCGACCACCTCGACGGGATCCTGTTCATCGATAGAGCCGAGAGCCCCGAGAAGCTGCACCGGGTCACAGCGCCCGACGAGGACTTGGAGGAAGGCGCCGCCTTGCCGTGGTGAGCCGTCCGTGCAACCGGCGAAGGGTGCGGCTCTCGCCGCAGTGCCATATCAGGCCAGGGTCTCGGGATTGCAGTACTCATGGCCTAGTCTCGAAGCGGGAAGCGCGCACTCTGCCTTGCTTCCCGTGGCCCCGTGCCTTCTTCTTGCCCTAGCGGAGTCCGTCACCGGGACGTGATGCCTGCCCTGGCCACTAATCGTCCAGCAGCGCGCGGGCTTGTTCAATGTACTCCAATGACTGATGTCGGAAGTACAGATCGTACAGCTCGGCGTAGTGCCCCCCTCGAGCCATCAGGGTCTCGTGATTACCTTCCTCGATGATCCGGCCATCAGCCATGACCACTATGCGGTCTGCGCTCTTCACCGTAGACAGCCGGTGAGCAATGATTACCGAGGTCCTGCCTCGCATGACCAGATCGAGGCCTTCTTGGATCTTCGCCTCGGTGAAAGGGTCCACACTCGCGGTAGCTTCGTCGAGTATCAGGATTGCCGGATTCTGAAGCAGTACCCTCGCCAAGGCAGCAAGCTGGCGCTGCCCCATCGAAAGGCGCGCCCCTCTCTCTCCCACGTCTGTGTCCAGCCCTTCGGCAAGTGAAGCCAGCCACTCACCTCCCCCAAGGCTAACGGCGACCTGCTCGACCTCTTCCTCCGACGCGCTCGGACGTCCGTAGCGTATGTTCTCCCGTAGAGTGCCGGAGAACAGGAAGGGTTCCTGTGGAACGATTCCCAGGTGTCGACGATACTGGGACAGATCCAGTCGCCTGATGTCACGACCGTCTACCAGGATTGCACCATCCTGGAACTCGTAGAAACGCGCCATCAACCTCGCCACACTAGACTTCCCGGCACCGGTATGTCCCACGAGGGCCAGTCTTTCGCCCGACTCGATGAGGAGTGAGTAGTCAGGTAACACGACCTCCTCACCGGTATACGTCAGGTAGACGTGCTGGAACTCCACGCGCCCGGCCAACCCCGGCACTGCTTCTTCCGCCACCTGAATCACCTTCGGTTCCGCGTCGATCAAGGCGAAAACTCGCTCGCTGGCAGATAGGCCATCCTGGAACTGACTCCAAAAGGACGCGATACTCGTGAGAGGGAACCAGAACAGATTCAGGGCTTGGACGAAGAGATACCACTCCCCCGGTGACAGAACGTTCGAGATCGTTGCGAGACCCCCGTAGTACACGACCGCGGCCAGCCCGATGCCTGATATCAACGTCAGCAGAGGGAAGATTGTGTTCAGAGTCCAGCCGCGGATGAGATTGACACGGTAGGCTTGTCGGTTCAGTTGGTCGAAATCCCGGTGTACGGAATCTTCCTGCCGGAAGCTCTTTGCTACCGCGATTCCGCTGATGGACTCCTGGGTGTTGGCGTTCACCCTCGAGAGCACCCTTCGAGCTCGCCGCGTCACACGCCGAGCGACTCGCCGAAAACCGAGTGCGGCGAGGACCATCAACGGAGCCATGCTCAAGACCAGAAGGGTTAGCCGCACGTTGATGGTGAACAGCACAGCCATTATGATAACCACGAGTAACAGTTGACTCAGCAGGTTCATCACCAGCATGACTGTGTCAGCGAAGTCCTGCGTGTCAGAGGTCACACGACTGACGATCTTGCCCGTCGGATGCTCATCGTAGAAGGACAGGTCCCGTTGCGTGACCGCGCCAAAGGCGTCTTCGCGCAGCTTGAGGACCACGTCACCGACCACTCGAGCGGAGACCAACTGTCTAAGGAAGTGAAGAACCCAGGACAGCGAATTGAGTACCACCAGCGTCCCGACCATGGCCAGAATCGAGCCCGTGCTCATGTGCCCGGCCAACGTATCCAGCCCGCGCGAGATGACAACCGGAGCCACCGTCTCCAGACCAGACCGCAGGACTATCATCACTGCCACCCATAGCATCCTGCCCGAGTAGGGTCGGAAATAGCTCCCTATCCGGCGAACCAGGACCCTGTCACCATAGTCGCGGTCGTAGTCCTCGGCCTCAAGGCCGTCCATGACGAAGCCCACTACGCGTCCTCCTTCGCTGGCTCGAAAGTGGGGCCCTCGTAACGGGCGAATATCCGACGGTATGCTGCGCACCGAGCAACGAGTTCCTCGTGCGTGCCCTGGTCAACCAGGCTCCCTCGTTGCAGCACCAGAATGCGATCCGCCCAGCGGATCTGCGACAGTCTGTGTGTTATCAGCAGGGTAGTGCGGCCCTTCATTATCCGTACCATGGCCCTCTGGATCTGATCCTCTGTGGCACTGTCAATCGCGCTGGTCGAGTCGTCCAGAATGAGAATGCGAGGATCGGTCATGAAGGCTCTAGCGATGGCCAGGCGCTGGCGCTCCCCGCCCGACAGCGTGGCTCCCCGCTCTCCAATCGTGGTCGCGTAGCCTGCGCTCAAGCTCATGATGAAATCGTGAGCCTGCGCCTCTCTCGCGCAGCGCTCGATATCCTCGGGCGCGGCGTCCGGCCACACCCCGAAGGCAATATTCGCCGCAATCGAGCGAGAGAAGAGGAAGACGTCCTGCTCTATCGTCGAGATCTGAGACCGCAGCGAGGTCAGACTCCAATCTCTCGTGTCCACGCCATCCACCAACACCCGTCCTGACACCACATCGTAGACGCGCTCCACCAACTTTGTCACGGTGCTCTTGCCCGAGCCCGTCTGCCCAACTATGGCGATGGTCTCACCCGGCAGCGCCTGGAAGCTGATGTCCTTCAGCACGGGCTGCTCTCCGTATCCGAAGTTGACATGATCGAAGATGATCTGCCCCTTCATGCGCTTCCGGACTCCGGCCGCGTTCTCGTCCAGTTCAGTCACGCTGGTGACCAAATCCAGGATACGCCGCGCGGCAGCGAATCCCAGCTCCACCAGCACAAAACTGAAGATGGAGATGAATGTGGGGAACCTGAGAATGCCCACCAGTCCCATGAACGCCACCACATCGCCAAGAGAGACCATTCCGCGACTGTAGAGAAGCAGTGCATGCAGGAAAGCCGCACCGAAGGCAAAGCCGAAGATAAGCAGGGGCACGTACCGAGCCTGTATCTCTCCCCGGCGCACGTAGAGATCCCTGAACGCGCGAGCATCTGATTGGAACTTGAGTCGCTCCTGGCTCTCCTGGGCCATCGCCTTGACTACCTCAATCCCGGAGACCGCCTCTGCCAAGCCCGCGTTCATGGTACCGAATTGACCCCTTGCCGCTTCCGCCACGGGGTTGAGTCGCCGGCTGTAGTGACGTAGAGAGACCACGAGGACCCCGACGAACAGCGTGGGAACGATGAGTAGTTGTGGGCTGAGCGTCGCGATAGTGATGATGGGTATTACCACGTGAATGGCCGAGTTGAGAATCAGAGCGAGACCCGGATTGACCATCAGGTTCAGTTGATGTACGTCGTTTGTGGCTCGAGCCATGATATCGCCAATCCGCTGGCGATCGTGAAAGGACAGACTCTTGCCCAGGAGGCTGGTGTATAACTCGTCGCGGGCATCACGCTCGAACCGCTGGGCCAGCGTCTCCACGGACAGGTTGCGGCACAATTGCAGTAGTCCGCCCACGCTCTGGGCCCCCAAGATGGTCAAGGCCGTGAGCAACACGGCCTGTCGGGAAGGAGTGGGCTTGGAGAGCTCATCGAAGGCCTGTCCCACCAGCAGACGCCCCCAGGCCTCCGCGGAGTTGGAGAGAACGGCCAGCAGGATGGTCAGGATAGGGTAGAGTGGATAACGGAACACATGAGACACGATCCAGCGCACGGGGCTGGCTCGGTTGTACTGGTATTCGTCTGCCCGGGTGAACTCTCGTGCTTCCACGTAGCCGCTCCGCCTTTGCCAACAACCGATAGCCTGACGTGATGTGCCAGAGAGTGCATCATTATGCCATCGATTCGACCCCGTGACAAACCCACGACCCGGTTCGAAGCGAAACACCTCCAATTCGCCAGCTTGCGCACCTGTAGCATTGGGCTATAATACGGGTGCCCTCGGTGGGACACCTCAGCCTGGCTGGCTGAGGCGTTAGGGCCAGGTGCCTGGCTCACAGAAGGGAGAGCCAATTTGGACGAGAGGATCATTCAGAAGATTCAGGATATCGAGCAGCAAGCTGACCATATCCGCGTCGAAGCAGAGATGAATGCTGCGAAGCGCGTCGAACAAGCCACGCAACAAGCCAAGACCATGGTCGCCCAAGCGGAAGACCAAGCTCGCAGGGAAGCAGAGACCATGCTGGAAGAGGCCCGCGACTGGGCACATTCGGAACGAGAGCGAATCCTTGCTCAGGCCGAGCAGGAGATGCGCCGGCTACAACTCCTCGCGGACGAGAACTCAGAGGCCGCGGCAGACTACGTGGTCGAGCGGCTGGCATCGGTGGAGTAGCACGGTGCCATCAGTTGTCGCCGCATCCGACTACGGCGTAGTGAATGTCCGGGTGCGAGCTCGCCGCGCAGGCATGTTGACTCCGGAAACGTGGAACAGGCTGTGCACCGCCCAGGGCTTCGATAGCTTTCTGGCAGTGCTGGCTGACACGGCCTATGGTCCCTCTCTACAAATCGACCGCTCGCTGCTTACCCCCCGCCGCACTGCCTACCAGATCAGAAAGCGCCTGGCTGACGCCTACGACATGGTCATTGAGTCGGTGCCGAAGCGCGGCCGGGATCTCGCAGTCCAGCTGGGTCGGCTCTTTGAGATAGACAATCTCAAGGCGATACTCCGAGGGTTGGCGGCCGGGGCTACGTGGGATCAAGTGCGCTTCGTCCTTTCGCCCCTAGGTTCTAGCTCACTTCTGCCCAGCGAGAGAATGCTGCAAACCGGGGACATCGAGAAGGCGATTGATGAGCTGAGGGACACGCCCTACTACGATACGCTCAGCCATGCCCTGGAGCGCTACAGGGCCGAGAAGAGTCTCTTTCCGCTCGAAGTAGCTCTCGACCTAGACTACATGCGGGAGCTCTGGACTAGGGTGAATGCACTCTCGGGCGAGGACTACAGGCAGGTCATAAGAATCGTTGGCCTCCTGGTCGACAGCACCAATCTACTGTGGGCCATACGCTACAGGGTGTACCATGATCTGTCCGAGGAAGAGACCATCAACTACACCCTCCCTTTTGGGTATCTCGTGCGCGACGCAGACATCCGCTCGATCGCCTCGGGAGGGGATATGGCGAACCCGATTCAACGCCTGTTCCCACGGTTCTCCGATGCCCCTGCGCTGTTGCTCGACCCGAGGAGTGGACTCCACGAACTGGAGATACGCCTGCAGCGCGAGATCGCGAAGGAATGCCAGGCGGCGTTCCTGGGGTTCCCCTTCCACTTGGGTGTTCCGGTCGCCTATCTGCTTCTCAAGGAGTACGAAGTGCAGGATATCATCGTGCTAATCGAAGGGAAGACCGCGCGGATGCCTCGCGAAGCTCTGGAGCCGCACCTGGTCCTTGGAATGGCCCGGCCGGGAAGCCGTTCCACATGATGCTTGGAGGATAGCGTTAGCATGTTTCTGCCGCAGGAAATGACCCACGTAGCGCTGGTAGTGCCCGAGAATGAGGTGCTACCCATAACCGAGTTGCTGTCTGAGCAGGGCATCTTCCATCATGTCGACTCCACTCACCTGTGTCCGGAGGCAGACCGCGGCGTCGCAGACCGGTGGCACCAGGAAGCTTCTGCCTGTTCGGCGCTGGCGCAGAGGATTCGTGATCTGTTGGGCAAACTGGGGGCCGATGAAGGAGAGCCACGACCGGGGATTCAGGACCTGCCCGTCATCGACGTCGCGGTGGCAAGCTCCGCCGTGGATGATCTGGAAGAACAGATCATGGAACGGACGCAGTCTCTGGGCCTCGAGCTGGACGGACTCCTCCGCGCCGGCATATCTGAGGATCCTGTGGAATCAATCGGCAGCACAGGCACAGACCTCAGCGAGGTGTTGGGTCTTCATCACATGATCGCGCTTCTGGGCAGCATGCCAACCAATGGCATCGAGAGGCTTCGCTCTAGCTTGAAGAATATCCCGTTTGTGCTGGAGACGCTGGGTAGAAGCGAGCGACACTCGATCGTGCTTCTGGCTGCTCCTCGCAATTCGGCGGATGTTCTGAGGAGAGCAGCGCGGAGTGCCTATCTGAACCCCTTGAGGGAAGACCAGGATTATCGCAAGATGCCCCCCGAGATAGCTGCGATCATCCGGGCCAAGGTTCAGCGCTCTCAGCAAGCACCTACCAGGAACCGCGGGGAGATCGAGGGATTGTTCGACGAGCAGGCAACTCAGCTCCGAGACCTGCTTTGGCGGGTCGAGATGAGGGCCTCGATAACGGAGACGATAGCTCACTACGGCAGGAGACGTTCAGCATACCTGGTCCTGGGCTGGCTGCCAACCGGCAACTTGGACAGCCTGACGCGCAGAATCGAACAGGCATCAGACAAGGTATCCATCGTCACGGAAACATCGGAGCGTCACAACAGTGACCCCCGCGTCCCGACTACCCTGAGAAACCCGAAGGGGCTGGACGCGTTCGAGAAGCTGGTGCTCAACTATGGCCGCCCTCGGTATGGTGAGATCGACCCAACGCCACTTGTCGCTCTGACCTTCCCTCTCATCTTCGGCATCATGTTCGGGGA
>Ga0180432_10004760_pt1 | contig 18427 bp, 11 predicted proteins | sample SS_ome_10_FD_132414 | JGI IMG/M metagenome (GOLD analysis project Ga0180432, IMG submission 132414) | Hypersaline lake sediment archaeal communities from the Salton Sea, California, USA - SS_1_MS_2 metaG | ecosystem: Environmental > Aquatic > Non-marine Saline and Alkaline > Hypersaline >...
CAAATGGCTGTACCACGATTACTGGGACGGCGTCGCCGACTGCGACCCGCTCTACGCCGCCTGGCACGACGGGAACCTGAAGCTCGAGTGGAAGCGGCATCTCTGCACGGACCAGTACAACAACGACACCGCGCAGCGCGCCGCGATGGTGCAGACCTACTGGGGCGCCGGGCGCTACTACCCGAGCACGGGCGGGATGGGGGGCCTGTCACCACTCATCCTGGCGTATGATCTGGTCTCCGACGCGAAGCACGCGGACGGCAAGCCGCTGTGGACCGACGAGATGCGCCGGCGTGTCGAGCGCGATCTGATCCTGGAGTGGGTCCTCGAAGGCGAGCCGTTCCTGACCCACGGCACGGGCAAGGAATCCAACAAGGCGCCCCGGATCTACCAGTGCCAGGCGGCAATCGCCAAGGCTCTCGGCGTTGCGGAACTGGCCGATGCCGCGCTCCGCGGCTACGAGGTCATTCGCGACAAGGCCTTCCTGTTCGACGGCTTCTCCCACGAGTCGCCCGGCTATAACAATATGTTCCTGCGGAACGCACTCACGGTCCCGGACATCCTCGACGGGTTCACGTGGCCCGAGAGCTACGAGAAGCGGCAGGGCACGGTCAGCCTCTTCGAGACGGACCGCACGCTGCGCGCCATGATGCGCGGGGTGCTGGACCAGCTTCGACCCGACGGCCGCTACGCCCCGCTCGGAGATACCGTGATCACGGCCCGCCACGGCGCCTACGTCGTGGAGATCGGGCTGAGGCGCTTCCCGGAATACTATCGAGGCAAGATGCCGGGCCTCTACGCGGACAACCAGCCGACCGAGTACGCGGTCTTCAATCTCGAACCCGGCGACATGACGCTCGACTCGGGGCTTGATCCACCGGAAATCTTCTACCCTGGATGGATGACGGCATTCCTGCGCCACGGCACCGGCCCTGAAGCCACCGTGCTCGCGCTGTCCGCGAACCCGCCAGGCAATCATCGCCACTGGGACAACCTCTCCATCTTCTACGCCGACCGCGGCCAGGCCATCCTCGGCGATCACGGCTACCTCTGCGACATGCCGCAGCTCGAGTGGATCAAGTCAACGTTCAGCCACAATCTGGTCGTCGTGGACGACAAGAAGCAGAGCATGTCCCCACGGCATCCGAAGCTTCACATGATGTGCACCACGCCGATCGCCTCGGCCGTCGAGTGCTCCAGCACCGCGTATCCAATCTGCCGCGAATACCGCCGGCTCGTGGTCATGGTCAAGGGCCCGCGCGCAGAAACGTTCCTCGTGGACATCTTCCGCGTCAAGGGCGGCGCCAAGCACGCGTTCCGCGTCTTCAGCGAGATCGGCGCGTCGGACGCCGAGGGCAACGCGATCCTATTTGCCGGCGTAGACATGCCACCCGAGAAGCCCCTGCCCGATTTCGGCGGCAGCCTGGCGCGCGAGCACATCTACGGCCTGCGCGACGTCCGCGCCGCCGACGCGCCCCGCCCCGGCTGGCAGGCGATCTGGAAGCAGAACGACCGGTCCTACCGTCTGTGGATGCTCAGCGCTGTTGACCGCATCGAAGCGTCCAACGGGCCCGGCCAAATGCAGTACTTCGGCCAACTGGGCCGGCGCGTGCGCTATCTCGACGGGGTGAAAGAAGGCCGGAACGGGGTCAGCACGTTCGTTGCCATTCACGAGCCGAGCGCCGCGGAGAGCTCGCTGCCCGTCGCCACCGCGACCTTGCTCCGGGTGTCCGAGCAGGCCGGCGACTCGGCCGTGGCGCTCAAGGTGGAATCGAGCTGGGGCACGTACCTCGTGCTCAGCGAGTTCGACGAGGAGACCGAGATCGAGGGCACCACCTTCAAGGGCAAGTTCGGACTCGTCAAGATCGAGCCCGACGGCACGCTCCACCTTGTCGGTTGCAGCGCGGAGACGCTCAAGCACAGCGACCTCGGTTTCACGGCTCAAACGCCGCGCTGGAATGGGGCCGTCACGAACTACACCGACTCGGTGCTTACGACCGACACGCCAATGCCGCGAGACCTGCCGCCGGTCCCGCAGGGCTGCCGGAACTACGTGCTCCTGGATTGGGGCGAACGTGTCACCGGCTACGCTGTTGAATCGCTCGAGCGCAACCGCATCACCGTCCGCCGTTTCCCCCTGAACCACCCGACGCGGTTCGACCTGCCCGTCCTGCGAGTGTTGCCGGAATGAGGCCAAGAAGAATCTATTCCCCGCATCCTCGCGCTCGCGAGCGGCCTCGTCCTGTGGTCGGAGACTGAAATCGCCTGCTACAGCGCACGCCGTCTCTTGCGCAGGAGCAATACGAGCCCCAGGCAGGCAACCACCAGCGTTGCCGGCTCGGGAATAGAATGCGCGAACACAAACGGGTTGCCGATGAAGTTGTGGCCGAAGAGATGGGTCTCGGGATCAACCGCGGTGCCGTAACGGACATAGCATCCGTTGCCGTCCTCGAGAAACATCTGCGTGTCGAACCAGGCCTCGACCAGAGGTTGCCCCTCGGCAAGCGCGCTGTAGAGCCTCGGCTTGGACGCCTCGTCAATGCCGTAGCTCCAGCTTGTTCCCGCGGCGGCCTGCCCTATGCCCGGGCCGAAGACGTAGGCCTTGGTCATAGACTGTTCCTCGCCCGTATTGAAGGCGGCGCTGCTGCAACCGAAAATCATCGTTATGAGCGATCCCGACCCCGCCGGCAGGTTGTACAAATCCACGTAGCTCGTGACACCGGAGTCCCAGTAGTGCCCCGCGTTGTTGGCGTGGCTCCACGGGTCGAACAGCCCGTAAGCATGTGACGAGAGAGCCGCCTCGATCTGCGAGTCTATCGCAGACTCGTCACCCTCGCCGAACATGTCCACCTCATCGAACATGTCCTGCATCGGCCCGAGCGTATAGACCCACGCGCCATCGTAGTGGTCGTGGAGCGCGATCAGTCCCCGGGATTCGATCCTCGTGTTGCCCTCGTAGTAGTCGTGGGCCTTGGCGAAGAAATTGTTGAGATCCGACGCCTGCTGGCTGGGGCGGGGCCGCAGCCAACTGACCCAGATCTCAGGGCCGACCTGGGCGCCCTGGTAGTGGTGGTCCAGCTTGCCCGCGTCGTAGATGCCCTCGTGGTTGTCCCTGTTCCATTCGTCCACAAACGTCCCGTCGAGGTCTTCGTAATAGAAGGAGCACAGGCCTTTGTTCTGGATACTGTGGTTGGGCGGACTGCTGGGCACCCGCTGCTCCCACGTGGCATACGGAATCTGTCCCGTCAAGAAGACGCCGGATAGCGAATCGGAGGCATACTTCTCCTGAAGAAAGGACCGGACCTGCTCAGGCGTCTGGGACTCGAAGTTGCCCTGGTAGACCTTGAAGTTCACGTTGAACAAGCCCTCCACATCGGTCATATACCCGTTCAGACCGGACTGGATCTGCGGGTATAGGCTCGAATCAACAAGAACCCCGACGTTCTGCGGTGACGCCTGCGTGCTAGCGGCCCCCAGGAAAACGACGACCACGGCCGCTGCACACCACGCATATAACCTCATCCCTGTCCCTCCTTTCACGAGAGAATACAAATCAATATGGTGCACCGTAATCAAACCAATGTCGGGATCCGTGGAATCCCTCTAGACTCCCTCGCCCCCGTAACACTCTCGATCTCATAGAATTCAGACATATCTTACCGCGTGTTCGGCCCACTGTCAAGGTTTTTCCTGAACTTCCCACGGAAGAGGGCCTTCGAAAGAAGGCCTTCGAAAGAAGGCCTTCTCCCGGATTCGCGGATGAGCATGTCAGCGCGCGGCAAGAAGCGGTAAGAAAGCAAGAGGAGGTACGGGAAGGGCCAGTACCGGGGCCGCCAGCCAATCGGGAGGCTTTCCTTTCCCCCCTATCCGAAAGCCCCGGCTTCTCAAGCCGCTTGACGCGCGTGCGCGCCCGGCCTAGGCTCATCGGCAAGGCACGGCCAGGATCGGGAGTGCGCCCTTGCACCTCAAGCTAATTGCATGCGAAGTCCTCACGCGCGAGGTGTGCCATTGCGTGGCCAGAAGCCCCCACGTGATCGATGTCGAGTTCTCTGAAAAGGGTGCCCACGACGAAAGCGACGTCCTCAGGGCCCTGATCCAGTCGAAGATTGACCAGATCCAGCAGGCCGACACGGCCTACGACGCCGTCCTGCTCGGCTACGGCCTGTGCGGCAACTCGACCGTGGGTCTCGAGTCGCGCGATACGAAGCTCGTCATCCCGCGCGCCCACGACTGCTGCACCCTTTTCCTCGGCTCGAAGACGGCCTTCAAGCAGCACTTCGCCGCCAACCCGAGCCAGCCGTTCAGCGCCGGCGGCTACATCGAGCGCGGCGACGAGTACGTGCGCGACGGCAGCGTCGGCAAGCTCCTCGGCCAGGACAAGACCTACGACGACTACGTGCGCCTCTACGGCGAGGACAACGCCCGGTACCTCGTCGAAACCCTCGACGCTTCGCTCCACACCGGCGACAGCGACAAGGTCGTTTTCATTGATGTGCCGGAGACCCGGGTCCCGCGGCACGCGAAAGAGTGCCGCGCCCGCGCGGAGGCCGACGGAAAGCACTACGTCCAGCTCGATGGCAGCATCCGGCTCATCCGCGACCTCGTGTTCGGCGAGTGGAACAGCGACGACTTCCTGATCGTCGAGCCCCACCATCGCATCACAGGCCTATACGACTGGGACGAAATCATACGCGCCAAAGAACTGAGCGAACAAGACGAGACCGATACCCAATCATGAAAGGAGTTTTGTCATGAGCGACCAGCAGGGTCTGCATCCCTCCTTCCAGCACAATTACTATCTATTCCGCAAGAAAATCTTCAAGATCTTCGGTGGGGCCTTCCACGTCTATGACGAGAACAAGCAACTCCTGTTGTACGGCAAGCAGAAGGCGTTCAAGCTCAGGGAGGATTTCCGCGTTTATTCGGACACGACCCAGACGACTGAGCTGCTGGTAATCAAGACGCCGCAAATCCTCGACATTTCCGCCACGTACGGCGTGCAGGATGCCACAACCGGCGAGGTCGTCGGCGCGGTGAAGCGCAAAGGCCTCAAGTCCATTTTCAAGGACGAATGGTTGTTCCTCAATCTCAACGGCCAGGAGATCGGTCGGCTGAAGGAAAGCAGCACGATGCGCGCGCTGCTGAGCCGGTGGATCAACCTCATCCCGCAACACTATGTAATCATTGCGGCTGATGGCCAGGAGGTTGCTACGCTTTGCCAGCGATTTAACCCATTTGTGCTCAAGTATGACGTGAAAATACCGGAGGCCACTCCGCCCATCGACCGGCGGCTCATCATTGGCGCCGGCATCCTGCTCGCGGGCATCGAGGGCAGGCAGGAATAGGTTACCGAAAACGCACATTGGCCTGGCCCCGGAGGCGTGCGATAAACCCGGGAGGTGTCGAATGAGAACGTGTTGGGGAATCGGTCTGTTGCTGGCCGTAGGAATGAGTGCCTGCGTTTCGTTCGCCGCCGACGAGCCCGACTGGCAACAGACCAAAGGGCCGCTTAACGAACACGGCGACCACGACCGCGTGAGAAACATCTATCCGCATCCCACCAAAGCGGACACGGCGTACGTGCGGACGGAATCGCGTATGTATCGGACCGAGGACTACGGCGAGAGCTGGTCGCCCTTCGGCCCGAGGCGGGGCCGAGCCGTGAGCGAGATCCTGTTTCACCCGCACAAGCCGGGGACCCTCCTCGCGCGGCTCGACGATTCGTTGTGGATCTCCGACGACGACGGAGAAAACTGGCGCAGGATATATCGCCGGCGCAGCGACCCGCTCATGGCCGTCATGTTTCACGAGACCGACAAGGATACGATCTACTGCCTGCACAAGTCGGCCTTGCTGACAACCAACGACGCCGGCAAGACGTGGAGCGAGGAAGCGCTCGAAGTGGAGGCAAGCGATGTGGTCTGCGCGACGCGTTCCGGCAAGCCGCTGGCGCTCGGGGTGATCAAAGAAAGGCTCCGTGTTTACGTGCCCGGCGAGAAACCCAAAGAGATAACGCCTGAGGGTAAGCAGCGGTTTCAGGCAGCGGTGATGGCGTTCAATGACTCGTCGCGCATGGCGGCCGTTTCAGTCCGTTTCGAAGGTCATTTGTACCTGACAAGAGACACAGGAAAGAACTGGGAAGAGGCCCCGCTCCCCGCAATAGACCCGGTCAGATGGATGGTCTTCGACCCACACGACACGGACCGGCTCCTCATGGCGACGAGGGAGATGGGGATGTTCGAGTACGACTTCGCCGGCGAACGACTCCGCGCCATCGGCGATGTGGTGTTTCCCTCGGCCGCCACGTGCTGTGCTGCGGTTGGCGACGGCAAGACGCTCTGGGCCGGCACGGAGAGTGACGGCGTCTGGCTCTACCGGCCCGACGCCCCGCCAGTTCAACGAGAAACCGAGGAGCAAACCGCCCGCCAAGTGGTCAAACCGAAGAGAGACGAGCGATGGCACCTATCAAGCGGTCCCTCCGCAGGAGGAATTGACCACCTGGCCATTCATCCTAAGAACGCGGACATTGTGCTGGTCGGCGGCCCCGGAATGATGCGGTCCGACGATGGCGGCGATTCCTGGGAGCGCATCATTCCCGCGCCGGGCTCCGAAGAGGAAGGCGTGAGCTGTATCAGGTTCAGCCCCTCAGAGCCCGACACTGTCTTCGCCGTGTTCTACCTCCCCAGGCCATATACTTCCGTCGAGTCCTCCAGAGCCAAGCTGTTCGCCAGCCCAGACGCAGGCAAGAGCTGGAAGCGCGTCAACCGCATGAGGATCACGGGGGCACGGATACACGTTGACCCCTTCGACGCGGCGAAGATTTACCAACCCGACGGCGGGAGCGTGTTTGCCAATATGCGCAAGCTGCTCATCAGTAACGACGGCGGAAGGGTTTTCCAGGCCGCAGACCAATTCCCGTTCTCGGAGACTCAGTCCTTCTGGTGCGACCAGAGACGCAAGGGCGTCCTCTATAGCCGTGGTCGCCAAGACAATCAGCCGCGGCTGGCTTTCTCATCCGACCACGGGCAAACATGGACCGTCTGGAAGATGCCATCCGACGACGCCAAGGAACGGCTCTCCACGTTCGCACTCGACCCGGCGAACCCGAAACTCGTGTTGGCCCGCACGAAAAGCGGCCCCACAGGCGGGAGCTCGTACTGGTACCGATACACGGACGAAGACACCTGGGAGATCTATTACAGCGACGACACGGACATCGAGATGAGCCGGGAGACCAAGAAGCTGCTCGATCGCGTGTTCCCTCCGTCTGCGAGCACTGTCGACGTCGGGGGCAGCTACGAGCGTGGCATCCACGTCGCCCCCTCGGCTCCGAACACCTGGTATCGCTTATCCACCCGGGTGGAGCGGTCGCGCGACGGCGGTAAGACCTGGAAAGACGTCAGCGCGGGCATTCACTTCGCCGACGTCCAAAGGTTGTTCCCTCACGCGTCGAAGCCCGACGCAGCCTTCTGCATAGTGAAGAACGTCGGCTTGTTCCGGACTGACGATCTCGGCAAGCACTGGGAGCAAGTGCATCCGGACAAGGTGCGCCTTCCCCGCGAGGTGTTCTTTCACCCGCTCAAGCCGGACACGCACTTCATCGTTGACACAAAAAGCCTCTGGCGAACCGACGACGACGGCAAAACGCTGACCCTCGTGCTTGCACAACAGCGCCACCCCATCTTCGGCATGTCATTCGACCCAGACGATCCGAACCGCATCTACTGCTACCGCCGCGAAGAACTCTGGTCAACGACAGATGGCGGGAAAACCTGGCAACAGCATAAGCACGAGAAGCCGGCCACATGGTTCTTCGCCTCCAGCATGAAGGGCGCGCCACGTGGGCTGTGCAGGAAAGGGCTGAGCACGCTGCGCCTGTACGTTCCAGGAGAAAAATGCAGAGATCTCGATCTAAGCCGAGTTGCCAAGGAACTGGGATTCTCCGCCGAATCCGAGAGCTCTCGCACAGAGTTTGTCATCAAAGATGCCACAATCCACCCGGCAGACAGCTCGAGACTAGCTTTCAAAGAAACCGAGAACATCGTCTTTTCGACAGACTCAGGTGAAACCTGGAAGCACAGGGGATTCTGGCGCATGGGCGGCTTCTTCGCGTACACGTTCCACCCCCTGGACAAAGACGTTGTCGTCTTGCTCACAAGAGATGGGAAGATCAACTCGTGCAACCTCGTCACGGGCACGGTCTCGCAGATCGCCGATGCGACGCATTGCCCCCAACTACGCAGCGTCGCCGTGTCATTCGACGGGAAAACCGTCTGGGCGTGGGGTGAGGGTGCGGGCATCTGGGCGTACAAAACGCAGTGATCCGCCCGGCCTCAACGAGAGTGCCGCGGCACCGACTCCATGAAGGAGCGATGGCGGCAAGTGTCTGAGTCGCCAACAATGGAAATCGTCTGCCCGGATGACCCCGACCCCGTCCTCCGTTTCGCCACCGAGGAGCTGGGGCGCTACCTGCGCGAGGCGGGCGGCGTGCGTCCTCGCATCGTCTCATCCCCTACTCCAAACGGTCTTACGTTCGAATGTGTGGTCGAGGCCGCAGAGCATCCGCTGAACCAGGATGCTTTCGAAATAGGCTTCAATCCAGAACGGATAAAGCTCACGGGCGGCTCATCGCGCGCGGTCCTTTATGCAGTATATGCATTCCTGGAGGGATATCTGGGCTACCGGTGGTTCTATCCGGGAGAAGACATTGTTCCGGAATATAGTGCAGAATCGTCTTCCGCACTTCTGAACCGCTTGACCGGCAGCGGTGCAAGCAAGAGATCGGTCCCGGACTTCCGCGTGCGCATGCTTCGTTACCTTGTCTTCGAGCTCGGGCCGGCGGGGACCGCGATCGCCGACGCGGCGATGAGTTCCCTCGCGGCCGAGGCCGACTGGATGGCCAAAAACCGCCTGAACATCTTCCAGTTTGCGCTTGACCACCACCGTCATTCGTTTGCCCACTGGCCCGCCTACCGCGCCGCCTTTCCGGAGTTTCGGAAGCGCGGCATCCGGCTCGGCGTCGGCGGCCACTGCATGTTCCTGTTCATGGAGCCCGAGGCGTTCGCCGCGCACCCGGACTGGTTCGCTCTGCTCGACGGCAAGCGCACGCCGAATGGCGTCTTCTGCACGCGTAGCGAGGCCGCCGTCCGCCACGACATCGGCGGGATCCTTCGCTTCCTCGACGGGAACCCGGAACTCGAATACTTCGCGCCCTGGCCGACGGACATGGCCCGCTGGTGCGAGTGCGATCTCTGTAAGCCAACGCCGCCGGCGGACAGGTACATCCAGCTTGCCCGCAGGATCCATGCTGAGATCAACGAGCGCTTCCCGCACGTCGAGGTAACCCACTTCGCCTACGGCACGCACGTCGAGCCGCCCGAGCAGGAACGCTCCGAGCCCGGCATGACGGTGACGCTCTGCACGTGGGGCCGCGATTACGCCGTGCCGTTCGACGACGAGCGCACGAAGACAGAGTTCCGCCACACCTTCCGGCAGTGGCACGCGCTCACCAACGAAGCAGGCGTGCCCCTCGTCATGCACGAGAAGTACGCGCGCCACCTCGGCTTCGGGCCGCGCCTGCTGCCTGTGCCGGTCCTGTCGGCCGACGCGCAGTTCTTCAAGTCCCAAAACGTCGACGGCTTCGAGCTGCCGATGGCGTTCATGGGACGTTGGGTCAAGGGCCTCGACCTCTACGCGCTCGCCCGCATCATGTGGGACGCTGCGGCACCGCTCGACGACGTCGTGGACGATTATTTCCGGCACTACTTCGGCCCGCTGGCCGGCGCGGCCAAGCGCGCCTGCGAAGCCGCCGAGCGCGGCATGCCCGACTGGCGCTACTGGGACAACAACCTCGTCCAAAAGGGTGCCCTCGTCGAGCCCGGCGGCGAGTTCCCATCGGAGCTCAGGGCCTACGCACACGCCGCGCTCGACGCCATCGAAAGGGCCCTCACCTTGCTCGACGAGCGGCTCACGGCAGACCCGGTGTTTGCCGCACGGGCCGGCAAGCTCGCGGAGGTGCTCGACTACGCGGCGCTCGAGTGGCGAGGCCTGCAGGTCCTCATGCGCGGCGCGGCACTGCTCGTCCAGGCGTCCGCCACGACCGGAACCGAGCGCGACCGCTTGCTCGACCAGGCGAAAACCGCTTTCACTCAAGCCGCCCACCTCGACGAAGCCCGACAGGCGCGCGCCAGCGACCCCAGCTTGCTCCCACTGCACTGGGACGCCACGGGCCACGGCCCGCATTGCGTCTTCCGCCCCGGCGCGCCACACCAATGGCGGCGGTACGCGAAATCTACGTACGGGAGGGCTCTCGAGTGACACGAAACAGAAAGCTCGCGGTGCTGCGCCTGCTCTTGACGGCGGGGGCCGTTGGATGGGGCATTTCTTTCATCGGTGTGTTTCTTCCGTGGCGGGCCATGGCGACGGCGTTCACGGCGCTCGGCGCACAGAGCATTCCCGACGATCCTATGGCCGTATACTGGACGAGGATGGCGGCCGTGACGTTCGGCTTCGTCGGTGTGCTTTTCGCGATGATGGCCGCAAAACCCGTCGCCTACCGCACCATGATCCCCTTTGCCGGCCTCTTGATGCTCGGGGTTGGTGCTTCCACCCTCGTGCACGGTCTCGTCCTGAAGCTGCCGCCGTTCCCCTTTTGGGGCGACGTTTCGTTCTGCATCGCAATCGGCGCCGCCATCGTCCTGCTTCGCGGCGCTGCACGAAAGGCTTGACACCGACAGGGCAGACGCGTAAAGAAATACGTTTCTGGCATTGGATGGGGTTACTCGATCTGCGGGCAGCCACAGGCCGGTCTATGCAGTGGCTACTGGCCGACACGCACAAGCCACAGGAAGGCAACCAGCATGCAACTGGACAAGGTGAACGCAATCCTCGACGGCAAGGGCGAAGAGCCGTTCGACGTCATCGAGGCGCTCCAGGACATTCAGGAGACATACCGATATCTGCCGGAAGAGGCTTTGTATCGCGTGTCCGAGGCATTAGGCGTCCCGCTCATCGAGGTCTTCCGGCTGGCGAACTTCTATAAAGCCTTCACACTCGAGCCGCGAGGACGCCACCTCGTGACTGTCTGCCTGGGTACCGCCTGCCACGTGCGCGGGGCGCCCAGATTTCTCGACGAGGTCCTCGGCCAGCTCAAGATCCAACCCGGCCAGACGACCGAGGATGGGGCCTTTACTATAGAGACCGTCAACTGCGTGGGAGCATGCGCCCTGGCGCCGGTCGTCATCATCGACGGCAAGTACTACGACCACATGACGCCCGGCAAGCTGCGTCGTCTCATTCAAGCGATACGCAAGCAGGACGAGGAGGCACCCACCAATGCCTAGAGCAGAAAACCCGAAGGCCCTTGCGTCATTGCAACAGCAACTCAAAGAGAAAATGCAGGCATGGCCACTACGCGTGACGCTCTCCTCGGGCACGTGCGGGCAGGCTTCGGGGTCATTGGACGTGCTGAACGCTCTGAAAACGCATATCAACGACGCCGGACTGCGTGACAAAGTCCATCTCCGGGTCACTGGCTGTCATGGCTTCTGCCAACACGAACCGCTGCTGATCCTCGAACCGCTGAATGTTCTGTATTGCCGCGTCACGCCTGCCGATGCAGGCGAGATCGTCTCCGAATCCCTGGTCAAGCGCAATGTCATCGAGCGCCTCCTCTTCCATGATCCGGTATCGGGCAAGACCGTCCGGCAAGAGGCTGATCTGCCCTTCTTCGCCAAGCAGGACCGGGACCTCATGGGACAAAACCGCGTCATCGATCCCCTCGACATAGGCGAGTACATCGCGTCCGGTGGATACTCGGCACTCGCAAAGGTCCTGACCTCCATGAGTCCCGATGAAGTGCTCGATGAGATCACGTCGTCGCGGTTGCGGGGTCGAGGCGGCGGCGGCTATCCGACCGGCCGGAAGTGGGAGCAGTGTCGCGCGGCACCCGGCACGGAGCACTACGTCATCTGCAACGCCGACGAGGGAGACCCGGGCGCGTACATGGACCGCGGCCTTCTCGAGGGAAACCCCCATGCTGTCCTCGAGGGGATGATCATCGGTGCATATGCGATCGGCTCACGCCAGGGCTACGTCTACGTTCGCAATGAGTATCCGTTGGCGGTGCACCATACCCGCCGAGCAGTCGAGCAAGCGAAGGAGTACGGCCTTCTCGGGGAGGCAATTCTCGGCGCCGATTTCAGCTTCGATGTCAGCGTCGTCCGCGGCGGCGGCGCCTTCGTGTGCGGCGAGTCAACGGCGCTCATGGCTTCGCTCGAGGGAAAGGTGGGTGAACCTCGCGCCAAAGATGTCCACACGGTCGAGAAAGGCTACCTCGACCAGCCAACCAACCTGAACAACGTTGAAACCTGGGCCAACGTCCCGAAGATTATTCTCAACGGCCCCTCGTGGTTTGCCGCGAAAGGGACCGAGAACAGCAAGGGCACCAAGATCTTCGCCCTGACCGGCCAGGTCAAGAACACGGGCCTCGTCGAGGTCGAGATGGGGACCACGCTCCGCGAGATCATCTTCGACATCGGCGGGGGCCCACGCAACGGCAACACGATCAAGGCGGTGCAGACCGGCGGCCCCTCCGGCGGCTGCCTGCCGGTCAGCCAGTTCGACCTGCCCGTCGACTTTGACGCCCTCACCGAAGCCGGATCGATGATGGGATCGGGCGGCATGGTCGTCATGGACGAGTCGGCCTGCATGGTTGACGTCGCCAAGTACTTCTTGAACTTCCTCCAGGATGAATCGTGTGGCAAGTGCGTTCCCTGCCGGGTCGGCATCAACCGAATGCTGGAGATCCTGACCGATTTCACCGAGGGGCGCGGCACGACCGAGCAACTCGACCTCTTGGAGGACCTCGCGTGGACCGTCTCCGTCGGCTCGCTCTGCGCACTCGGCAAGACCGCCCCGAATCCGGTGCTCTCGACCCTCAGGTACTTCCGCAACGAGTACGAGTCGCATATCAACGACAAGCGATGCCCCGCCGGCGTCTGCCGGGCCCTGGTTCACTACACAATTGACACGGAAGCCTGCACCCAGTGCGGCGCGTGTGCCGAAGCGTGCCCGCACGACGCCATCAGCAACGAGGACGAGTACGTCATCAACGACGAGCTGTGTCGGAAGTGCGGCATCTGCCAGGAGGCGTGCCCGGCCGACGCGATACGCAAAGCGTAAGGAGCCCGTCATGCCGAAGATGGTCACGATAACCGTCGATGGGGCGAGCATCCGGACGCCCGAAGGAACGAGTGTCCTCCTGGCCGCCCTGGAGGCCGGCATCTGCATCCCCAATCTGTGCTACATGCCCGATGTGACGCCGCTCGGCGCGTGTCGCGTGTGCATCGTCGAAGTCGTGCAGAACGGCCGTTCAAAGATGACGGCCTCCTGCACGCTGGAGGCCGAAGAGGGGATGGTCATTCTCGCCCATTCAGAAGCCGTGCTCCGCGCCCGGCGCAACATCGTCGAGCTCTTGCTCGCCGAGGCGCCTAACTCGAGGGCGATTCAGGATTTGGCCGCCCGCGTGGGCGTGGAACGCGTTCGCTACCCGATGCGAAACAAAGACTGTGTGCTGTGTGGCCGATGCGTCCGGGCCTGTGATGAAGTGTGGCAATCCAAATCCCTCGGTTTTGTCGGCCGGGGACGCAACCGTCATGTCGCACTTCCATTCAATGTGCGTCCGGAGTTCTGCAAGCGCTGCAACGCCTGCATTGACCTGTGTCCGATGACCATCACCCCGTGCCCCGGCCCGATGACGGAGGGGGCCGTATGCGGGCTGTGTGCTTCACAACTCACCATGACCGAGAATGCCCCTGACACATGCGTGTGGTGCGAGCTGGGCAGAGGATTCCAGTGCGCACGCTGGCAACTGCGGGGTGTGCTCGACCCGGCATAGAAGCCCGGAGAAACAGATGCCAACAATGACGCGAAGAAGGAGTGCGCCATGAACCTGGAAAGGCCGAACGCGAACGACGTCTCGCAGACCTCGAATCGTTCGAGAAGCGTCGTCCCCTACTCAGGGCTCTGTACGCGCTGCATTGACGGATGCCGCGGAAACTGTGAGGTGTTCAAAGCCTCGTTCCGCGGGCGAGAGGTCATCTACCCCAGCCCCTTCGGCACCATCACGGCCGGCGCAGACAAGGAATACCCGGTTGATTATTCCCACCTCAACATTCTCGGCTATGCCCTGGGCGCACACGCCATTGACGAGGCAAACCCCGACAAGGCCATCTTCCCGGAAGTCGACACAGGGACCGTGTACGGCCACACCCACCCGATCCGGATGAAAATGCCGATCTTCACCGGTGCTCTTGGGTCAACCGATATCGCGAGGCGAAACTGGGAAGGTCTCGCCGCCGGCACGGCCATCTCGGGCATCAGCCTCGTGTGCGGCGAAAACGTGTGCGGCATTGACCCCGACCTGGAAACAAAGAACGGTAAAGTGACGCGCTCGCCCGAAATGGAACGCCGCGTGAAGATTTACCGCGAGTGGCAAGAAGACTACGGCAATATGATCGTCCAGCTCAACGTCGAGGACGCCCGCCTCGGTGTGGCTGAATACGTAGTGCAAGAACTCGGCGTCCAGAGCCTCGAGCTGAAGTGGGGGCAGGGCGCCAAGTGCATCGGCGGCGAGATCAAGATCGACTCCCTCGACCGCGCCCTCGATTTGCAGAAGCGCGGCTATATCGTCACGCCCAACCCCTCGAACGAGGCGGTCCAGGCCGCGTTCAAGAGCGGCGCCATTCGTGAGTTCGAACGCCACTCGCGGCTGGGGTTCATTGACGAGGAGGACTTCCTGCGCACCATCGAGCATCTGCGGCGCAGCGTCGGCGCCAAGCGGATAACGCTCAAGACCGGCGCATATCCCTTTCGCGAACTCGCCATGGCCATCAAATGGTCGTCGAAGGCGCGCATTGACCTGCTCACCATTGACGGCGCCGGCGGCGGCACCGGCATGAGCCCCTGGCGCATGATGCAGGAGTGGGGCATCCCGACTTTCTACCTCCAAGCGATGGCGTGGGAGCTGTGCCAGCAGTTGGCCAACCGCAGCGAATGGGTCCCGGACCTCGCGATGGCCGGCGGGTTCTCGACGGAGGACCATATCTTCAAGGTCCTCGGCATGGGCTATCCCTACTTCAAAGCGGTCTGCATGGGACGCGCGCTGATGATCCCCGGGTTCGTCGGGAAGAACATCGGCGAATGGCTCAAGAACGGGAACCTCCCTAAGACGGTCAGCACCTTCGGCACCACCCCGGAGCAGATCTTCGTCAGTTACTCCGTCCTGAAAGAGAAATACGGAGACCGCATGAAGGACATGCCGCTGGGCGCCATCGCAATGTACACGTTCATTGACAAGCTCCGGGTCGGCCTCAGCCAGCTCATGGCCGGCGCGCGAAGCTTCCGTCTCGATACCATCACGAGGTCGGACGTGGTGGCCCTCACGGAGGAAGCCGCCAAAATCAGCGGCCTCAAGTACGTCACGGATGCCTTCCGCGAGGAGGCGCTCGAGATCATCAACGCGTGAGCAGAAAAAGTCACCGCGCCGGCACCGGCCGGCCCAACCCTGACTGAACCGGGAAACGGGGAGTGAAAACATGCACGGATTCCGCAGCTCTTGGACATGCCTTGTCTTGACGGTCGCTCTGTGCGCAACCGGGTGCCTCGACGCGGAGTCAAGCACCAAGGCATCATCTGCTCCGGCCCCGCAGCCGCCGACAGGCCTCGACGTGCTCACGAGCCTGGACCACCTGCCCCTGCTGCGCGACGGCATCGTGTGCAAGCAGCACTCGAGCTACGACCGCACGGGCGGAAACGACGACGGCTTCTCGGGCCGCTACACGCACCTGCGGCGTACCGAGCAAGGTGAGTACGTCATCTTCGACGCCCAGGGCCCCGGCTGCATCTACCGCTTCTGGAGCGCGCAGCCGCCCGAGGGCTACGTCAAGCTCTTCTTCGACGACGAGGCCACGCCGCGCGTCGAGGGCAACTTCCGCGAGCTGTTCCAGGACACGATCAAGCCGTTTGCCCCGCCGCTCACGGGCCAGTCGAGCGGCGGCTGGTACAGCTACCACCCCATAGCATTCGCCAAACGCTGCATCATCGTAACGGAGAAGAAGACCGGCTTCCTGGCCATCGCCTGGCACAAGTTTCCCGACGGCACGCCGATCGAGACCTTCACCCCCGAGCTCACGCCGGAGCAGCAGGCGAAGTACGACGCGATCCAGGCACACTTCGCCGACCCGTCGAAAGCCGAACTCGAAGCCACGCTCCCGGACATGAAGCCCTCTTCAATCGAGCCGGGCCCCGAGACGGAACTCGCAAGCTTCCGCGGCCCCGCCACGATCCGGCGGATCCACATGAAGCTCAAGACCAAGCCGCTCGACGAGCACGGCCGCCGCTAAAGGGATGAAACCCTGCGCAAGACAGTGCTCCGTATCTACTGGGACGGCGACGCAAAGCCCGCCGTCGAGTGCCCGCTCGGCAATTTCTTCGGCACCGGCTTCGACGACAAGATGCCGCTGCCGGATCGCAAGTGGGGCACACTGACGTTCGGTGCCGTGCCGTTCGGCATGACCGAGGCATTCTACTACTTCCGGCTCCCGATGCCGTTCCGCAAGTCGGCCCGCATCACGATCGAGAACGGCAACGACGAGCCCGTCGAGCTCGCCTGGCGTATCGAGACAGTGCAGGGAAAGGTGCCTGCGAATGCCGCGTACTTCCACGCGCAGTGGCGCGAGCACGTCACCAAGCAGGGCCAGCACGTGCCGATCCTCGAAACCACCGGCCGGGGCCACTTCGTCGGCACCGTCCTCAGTATGCAGAGCCCGTGGTGGCTCACCTATCTCGAGGGCGACGAGAAGATCTACGTTGACGGCGAAACGCGGCCGAGCATCCACGGCACCGGCACCGAGGACTACTTCAACTGCGGCTGGTACTACGCCAAGGGCCGCGTCGCGCGCCCGTTCCACGGCCTCACCGTCGTCGGCGACCCGCAGAGCCGCACGAGCCAGTATCGCATGCACGTCCCCGACTGCGTCCCCTTCACGAAGACCATCAAGGTCGAGATCGAGCACGGCGAATCGAACAACAAGCCCTACACCAACTACGCCATCGTCGCCTACTGGTACCAGGACTCGACGTCACACGAGCGGCCCTTCGACTTCCCGCCCGCCGCGAACCTCCGCCTGCCGGGCACTGTCGTCACCTACTACGAAAACCACACGAACTTCGAGGACCTCGCCGACACGCTCGACGTGGAGGCCGGCCTCCAGGCCGGCGGCGGCACGAGCGCGTTCGTGCCCATCCGCGAGCTCGACGACGACTACGCCGGCCCCCGGCGGTGGCTCATCACGAGCGACGGGCCCGGCGCCTACGCCCGCTGGGAGATCACCGTGCCGGGCGACGACCTGTACACGCCGTGGGTCGTCGCCTCGCGGCGGCCCGACTTCGGCATCGTCGAGCTGTACGTGGACGGTGCGCCCACCGGCAAGACCTTCGACCTCTATTTCGACCGCTTCCACCACGACTTCCACCTGCGGCCCGAGCCAATGACGCTCACGGGCGGAACGCACTGGCTCGAGCTGCGCGTCGTCGGCAAGAACGAGAAGAGCACGGGCTACAACATGGCCCTGGCCGCCTACCGGGTAGACCCCGCCAGCGCCTTCCCCACGGCATGGAACGTCGTCGGCGCCTTCGCCGGCAACAAGCACGACTACGGCTTCGGCACGGCCCACCCGCCGGAACAGGGCGTTGACCTGAACGCCACGTACACCGGCGCAACGGGCGAGGAGATCGCCTGGAGCAAGCTCGAAACGAGGGGCCTCACCTGGATCCACGGCAAGTTCCCCCCGAACAACTTCTGCGTCGCCTACGCCCACACCTACGTCAAGAGCCCCGACGAGCGCCAGACCAGCGCACTGGTCAGCACCGACGACGCCGGCAAGCTCTTCGTCAACGGCGAGCTCATCTTCGCGATCCCGGGCGTGAACCACCTCAAGGTAGACAAATTCGCCGTGCCGATTACGCTCAAGCCCGGCTGGAACGACGTGCTCCTCAAGGTCTGCCAGGCCGGCGGCCACTGGGGCTGGTCCTTCCGCATCAGGGACCTCAAGGGCGACCTAATCTACGCCACGACAAAGGAAGAACCGCCCCCCGAACCGGCGGAGTGATCCGCTGGCGGCCGACTGCTGCAGACGCATCGCACGCGAGATGACGCCGAGTCCGTTTCGCGCGCGACCATGCCTGGTTCTTAGGCGAGCACAAAAGAGTTCCTAACAGTGCTCGGTCAGCGCGAACTAGGTACGGTGTCCCGTGCGCCGTGGGAAGGCGTTGGTTTTCAGCGGGTGTGATTCCCGCCTGGCAACTGTCGCTCCAGCCAGTAGCAATCGGAGCAGTAGTGGAGGTAACGAAGCTGCTGAAGCCTCCG
>Ga0180432_10004761_pt1 | contig 18427 bp, 10 predicted proteins | sample SS_ome_10_FD_132414 | JGI IMG/M metagenome (GOLD analysis project Ga0180432, IMG submission 132414) | Hypersaline lake sediment archaeal communities from the Salton Sea, California, USA - SS_1_MS_2 metaG | ecosystem: Environmental > Aquatic > Non-marine Saline and Alkaline > Hypersaline >...
GAGATCGACATCGCGATGCAGTACTGCGACGGGTACGCGCAGAACGTGTTCTCCTTTGTGAACAACATCAATACTCACGAGGGCGGAACGCACCTAACGGGATTCAAGGCTGCCCTCACCCGCGCCGTTAACGAGGTCGCCAAAAACAAAGGTCTTTTGAAGAAAGTCAATTTCACGCTGAGCGGGGACGACGTACGTGAAGGCCTAGTTGCCATTCTGCACGCCAAGGTGAAAGAGCCTCAGTTCGAGGGCCAAACCAAGACGAAGCTGGGCAACTCAGAGGTCGAGGGGATATTCAAGACGGTCGTCTATGAACACCTCACCAACTTCCTGATGGAGACGCCTTCCGCGACTAAGTCCATAATAGACAAGGCCTTAGGTGCCGCTAGAGCACGTGAGGCTGCTCGCAAGGCTCGGGAGCTCGTGCGTAAGAAGAGCGCGCTCGAGGGCGGCATTCTGCCAGGCAAACTAGCGGACTGTTCGCTCAGCGACCCTTCATTGTGTGAGCTTTATTTGGTCGAGGGCGACAGTGCCGGCGGGTCCGCGAAACAGGGCCGAGACCGGTCGTTCCAGGCAATTCTGCCCCTCAGGGGGAAAATCCTCAACGTCCAGAAGGCACGTGTTGACAAGATTCTCTCAAACGAAGAGATCCGGCGCATGGTCACTGCCATTGGCACAGGAGTTGGCCAGGACGACTTCAGGTTGGATGAAGCGCGATACCATAAAATCATCATCATGACCGATGCGGACGTCGACGGCGCTCATATTCGCACGCTGCTGCTCACCTTTTTCTACACCCAAATGCGCCAACTCATCGAGGCAGGTTACGTCTATATCGCCCAACCGCCCCTCTACCGCATTGCCAAGGGCAAGGAGGAGTTCTTTGCATACGATGAAACGGAACGTGTTGAGGCTGTGAAGCGGCTACAGAACGGTTCCAAAGGCAATGTCTCGATCCAGCGTTACAAAGGATTGGGCGAAATGAACCCCGAACAGCTTTGGCGGACCACTATGGATCCGGCCGTTCGCACCATACACAAGGTCGAGTTGGACGACGCCTCCATGGCATCCAGATTGTTCGAAGACCTAATGGGGGACGAGGTGGATCCGCGCAGAGAGTTCATTCGAAGGCACGCCAAGTTTGTGAAGAACCTGGACATATAAGAAGGCGGGAGCGCTGCCCCACATCCCCGCAAACAACGGAGGAAAGTAAGAAGGGGCAGCAGCTCGCGAGTAGTCGGAAGAGGCCTAGGGTTTGAAACCTGGGCCTTCTTAGTTTGCCCTCCCCACTCACCCATTGACACATATTATTATTGCTATTACTCTATCTCATATGACTAACACGACAGAAAAGCCTCTCCTCCGAGGCATCGACCCAGACCTGCTGACGCGAGCTGCCGAAACTATCAAGCTGCTGGGACATCCAGAGCGGTTGAAGATCGTCGAGATTCTCGAAACGGGTGAATCTACCGTTTCAGATATTCAGGCTGAATTAGAAATGCCCCAAGCGATAGTGTCTCAGCACCTGGCAAAGCTCCGCGGCGTGGGAATCGTAGCAGCACGGCGGGACGGAGTGCACGTCTACTACCGAGTCCAGGAACCCAAAGTGCGGCACATCCTCGAGTGTATTCGGAAATGCGACGTCTAACCAATCGGAATTGGTTCGCTAGGCAAACGGCGAGTTACTTCTGAGGATAATACATATGAATATTCCTATGACTCTACTATTGGCGGTTCAGGTTGCCGGAGCAGATACGGTCAACCTATCTCTCGGTGAGGCGCTTGATCGCGCCCGAGAGTTCAACCCGATGCTGCGGGCAGAGCGTGCAGAAGCAACCGCCGTGGCTCAAGGGAAGCTCGAGGCTACCCGTGCGTTTCTACCTAACGTCAACCTCGATGTGATGGGTATGCGGTCCACCGATCCGGTAGCTGCGTTTGGGCTAAAGCTGCGCCAGGAAAACTTCGCCATGGAAGATCTAACGCTGGACGCGCTCAACCGCCCCGACCCCTATTCAGGATTCACGTCATCGGTGACGGTAGAACTCCCGATTGTGGCCCCCGAAGGGTTGTTCGGTTTTGCAGCCGCACGCCGGGGAGCAGCAGCCAAGAACGCGGGCGCACGACGCGCTGCAGGTGCGACGACATTCATGGTCACCATGGCCTACTGGGATGCGCAGCTGGCGGCCAGAAAGGTCGAAGCCCTCGAGACAGCATTGGAAGCCGCCCGCTCGCATGCCGAACAGGCCGAAGCGATGCACGCGCAGGGCATGGTCACCGGACTGGATTCCCGGATGGCACGCATCGGTGCTGCTGCTGTTGAGACGCAGCTCCTCGCGGCAGCCGCCCAGGCAGAGAATGCACTTTCCTCTTTGAAGGTACTACTCGCCATTCCCGATTCGGTACCTGTTGCGCTCGCCGATTCGCTTGTCGGGCCAAGCAATTCTACCTGCGGGCCAGGATCATCGGCCTGCGATATAGATGACCGCGGCGATCTCGAGGCATTCCGTATGGGACGTTCGGCGACCGCCGCCATGGTCAGAAGCGCCTGGGCGAAAAACCTACCTGCAGTGGCTCTGTTCGGCACTGCGGCACATCACGGACGCTCGACGCCATTTGGTGAAGGCAGTGGCGATTGGACTATCGGAATCGGCGTCAAATGGAACGCGTTCGCGGCGCTATCCGGAATCGGAGCCGTGCGCCGCGCCAATGCGGAGCACGAAGCGGCAGCCGCCCGACACGAGGCGGCAGAGCGCCAAGCTGCGCTCGAGGTCACGTCAGCCGAACGGATGTTAAACGCTGCAACTGGACGTGTCTCAGTTGCAGAATCCGCGGACGCCGAAGGCGAGGAAGCCCTAGATCAAGCACGACTGCGGTACCGAACCGGCGCCGCACCAATCACCGAATTACTGGACGTACAAGCGGCGGCGACTGCCGCAACTCTTCAGCTACTCGAAGCGCGGCGCGATCTATTCGTCGCACTCGCGGCACTGGACTTCGCTTACGGAGTGAACGACCGATGAAGAAAGCTATTTATTTGACAACCATGGCCGTCGGATTAACTGCCTGCGGGCACGAAGTCAGCGAATCCTCAAGGACGGAGCATACTTCTGCCAACGCAATCACTGTGCAGGCGGAGACGCTGGCGACCCTGGTCGCGGTCGATGGGAACATTGAAGCCAGGAACCGCGCGTCACTATCAACCCGCATGATGGCTCGCGTCACCGCCATCCCTGTAGAAGTTGGGGATCGCGTTGGTGCAGGCCAAACGCTCATTCGACTGGGTACCGAAGATATCTCGGCCAACCGCGCGAAGGCTGATGCCGCAGTCACGCTGGCACAGGCGGCGCGAGACGAAGCAGCCCGCCACGCCGCCCGAATGGACACCCTCTTCGCACAGGACGCGGTCGCGCGGGTGCAACGCGACCAGGCATTCCTCGGCCTCACGCAAGCGGAATCCCAGTTGGTAATGGCACAGGCCACCCTGGACGAGGTGGAGAACGCGAACCGCTACGCGACGATCAGGGCTCCGTTCGACGGCGCGGTGGTTGCCAGAAACATCAACGTGGGTGACTTAGCGGCTCCTGGAATGCCCTTGATCGTCGTCGATGCAGACGGGCCGAGAGAGGCCGTGATCGCCGTTCCGGCAGATGTCGCAGGAAGCATATCCGCAGGATCCCTGCTCAACGTCACTGCAAGCGACGGGTCAACCGCAGCGGCAGAGGTGCGGGCAGTCGCGTCGGGTGCCGACCCATGGACCCGGACCGTCCAGGTACGCGCCACCGTGCCCTCCGACTGGGCTACAGGTGTTGCCGCAACAGCACTGGTGCCTACAGGTAGCAGGCTGGGAATCGCAATCCCTGAGCGTGCGGTTGTGCGGCGAGGGCAGTTGACGGGTGTCCGCGTCTTGACCGATCACGGCGAACAAGTACGCTGGGTGCGACTAGGCAGATCGGTACCCCCGACCATTACTGGGGACAACGCGGTAGAGGCAAGAGTCGAGGTGCTCAGCGGGCTCGAGGCTGGTGAGAGGATCGTCCCATGAAGACTGGATTTTCAGGCGCAGTAGCACAGCGCTTTCTCAACTCCAAGCTGACACCGCTCATCATTGGGGCGTCGCTTGTGGCGGGCCTTGGCGGGCTCCTGACCACGCCGCGAGAAGAAGAGCCGCAAATACGCGTTCCGATGATCGACGTGATGGTGGGGTTGCCTGGCGCGAGCCCACGTGAAGTGGAACGCCGCATTCTAGAGCCTCTCGAGCGGTCGATTTGGGAAATTCCAGACGTCGAGTACGTGTACGGCGTGGCTCAGAGAGACGGCGCGCTCGTCACGGCCCGCTACGAGGTAGGCACCGACCCGGATATCGCACTCGCCCGTTTGCACGGCAAGCTGTTCGCTAACGCCGCATCGTCTCCGCCGGGTGCAACCCAGCCTTTGGTCACACTTCACGGCATCAACGAAGTCCCCATTTTCACGCTGACTCTCTCAGGCGGATCAGATGCCGGCGACGGGTATCTCCTCCGTCAGCAGGCGGTGGAACTCGCGGCCGAACTGAAACGCATTCCGGATGTCGCCGAAACATGGGTGATCGGCGGTGCACCGCGTGAAGTTTCCGTGACTCTCGATCCTCAAGCGCTGGCTGCCCGAGGCCTCTCTGCAGCCGCGATTGCACACATGCTGACGGTGAACAGCGCCGAATATCCAGCGGGAGCTGTTCTCAGCGGAAACCGTAGCATTCCAGTGCGTGTCGGGCATCTTCTTCGAGACGTGGACCAAGTCCGCGGCATTGTCGTAGGCGTGATGAACGATCGCCCGATCTTGCTCCGCGACGTCGCCGCAGTGGTTGACGGACCCGCGGAACCAGAGAGCTACGTCTCATTCTTGCCTGGCGGAGGATCCGGCACCGACTTCGAGCCCGCGGTCACGATTGCCATTGCCAAGCGTGAGGGCACCAACGCCGCCACCATCGCCCATCAGGCAATGGAGCGTGTGGAAGAACTCCGCGGCAGCGTTTTGTCCGAAGACGTACGCACCACGATCACGAGGGATTACGGCGAAACGGCCACGGAGAAGTCGCGCGAGTTGTTGTTCCACATTTTTGTAGCGACAGTGGGCGTGGTGGTTCTGGTGTGGTTCACGCTCGGTTGGCGCGAGGCGATCGTGGTTCTGGTCGCGGTGCCTGTGACGCTCGCACTCACACTCATGGTGTATCGTCTCTACGGATACACCTTGAATCGGATCACGCTGTTCGCACTGGTATTCGCTATCGGGATTCTCGTTGACGATGCCATTGTCGTCGTGGAGAACATCGCGCGACACTTGGGCATGGGGCGCCGCAGCGCTGATGAAGCCGCAGTGATGGGGGTTGACGAGGTTGGCAACCCGACGATCCTTGCAACGTTCACCGTGATCGCCGCAATCCTCCCGATGGCATTCGTATCGGGGCTCATGGGTCCGTACATGCGGCCAATTCCGGTTGGGGCGTCGGTTGCAATGATCTTCTCCTTGGCCGTTGCCTTTATCGTGACGCCCTACTTGGCAATCAGGCTGGTCAAGGGTCACTCCGCCGACACCGAGACCCACCCTCCTGGCCCCAGAGCATCGGAGGACGAGGAGCTACCGACCGGAAAGGTCGCAACCTGGTATCGTACCTGGCTAGAGCGACTCTTGGGTGACTCCAAACGCCGTGTGCGGACCTACGGCACCATGGTCGTTCTTTTGGTGCTCACCGTTCTGCTGATACCAACGAAGCTGGTCACTGTGAAGATGCTGCCGTTCGACAACAAGAGCGAGTTCCAGCTCATAGTGGACATGCCCGAGGGAACACCCCTCGAACGGACGTCCGAGGTGGCACAAGCACTCGCTCTGACGGTGGCACGCGACGAAGCCGTACACGACGTCCAGACCTATTCCGGTGTGGCGGCACCATTCAATTTCAACGGCCTCGTTAGGCACTACTTCCTACGTGAGGGCCCGACAGTGGCGGACGTGCAGGTAAACCTGCAGCCGAAACATCACCGCTCTGAGCAAAGCCACGACATTGCGTTGCGTCTCCGCCCGGCCGTCGACTCGGTCGCACGCGCATACGGTGCATCAGTGAAGCTGGCCGAGATACCTCCTGGTCCACCCGTATACTCGACTCTCGTCGCGGAAGTCTACGGGCCGACATACGAGGAGCAGATCGAGGCTGCCCGAAGAATTCGCGATGTCTTCCTGTCAACAGACGGAGTAGTCGACGTCGACTGGTCCGTGACGGCACAACATGCTGAGCTCCATGCGGCAGTTGAGCAGGCAGAAGCCGTGCGCGCCGGCACGAACCCACAGGAGATCGCGCAGACGATAGCCGCGTCTATGGCTGGGGCTACGGTGGGCTTGTTGCACGACGAATCCGCTGCCGAAGCAGTTGCGATCCGGGTGACCCTGCCTGATTCGATCACCAGCGGAATCGGCGACCTGTCCGGATTGCCGATCTCCACGCCTCGTGGGGCTCGCCACCTCGCCACTCTGGCGGCCTTCGACAGCACGCTGGCGCCGACGGTGATAATGCACAAGAACCTGCGTCCCGTCGTGTATGTGACCGGCGACGTAGCAGGGACGCTGGAGAGCCCCGCATACGCTATGCTCGAAATGCGGCGTCCATTGAACGAGATGAGCGAAGAAACCCCGGTCTATTGGACCCAATCTCCGACACTCACCGAAGAGACATTCATGGTGTGGGACGGCGAGTGGGACATCACGGTTGACGTGTTCCGCGACCTGGGGATCGCATTTGCCGCCGTACTCGTGCTGATCTACGTACTCGTAGTTGCATGGTTCCAATCGTTCACGATCCCGATCGTGATCATGGCACCGATTCCGCTCACATTGATCGGAATCTTACCGGCCCACGCCGTGAGTGGAGCCTTCTTCACCGCGACATCGATGATCGGGATGATCGCTCTTGCGGGGATCATTGTACGAAACTCGATACTGCTCGTGGACTTCATCAACCTGGGGTTGGAACGCGGGCAGAGTCTGCACGACGCAGTGGTTGCATCGGGACTGATTCGCGCCCGTCCCATCATCCTCACCGCCGCCGCGGTAGTGATTGGCGGCATGGTAATGGTGCGCGACCCGATTTTCCAAGGGCTCGGCATCGCTTTGATCAGCGGAGCAATTGTGGCGACCGCTCTCACTCTGGTCGCCATTCCACTCCTTTACTATGAGATGAACCGATGAAAATGGTAATGATGATCGTTGATTCCGGGAACACCGACGAGATCAGGGCAATGCTCGAGGATTGCGATGTCCCGGGGTACACAGAGGTCCCTGACGTGCTCGGAAAGGGTACGACCGGCCAAAAGGGTGGGAGCAGGGCTTTCCCTGGTTCGAGCACGCTGTTCATGGTAGCGCTCGAGCAAGACTGCGTGGACATGCTCACCGAGAAACTCAAACAACATCACGAAACGATCGGCAAGGTGGAAGGATTCAAAGCTTTTGCGTTCGATGTGGAGGAATTGATATGAACATGCATTATATGATCCGCGGCATAGCAGGGTCACTGATTCTGCTGTCGTTGGCGCTGGGATCCTGGTATAGCCCGTACTTCTACTTGTTCACTGCTTTTGTGGGACTGAACCTGCTTCAATCGAGTTTTACCCGGTGGTGTTTGATGGAGGATATCCTGGAGAAGGCGGGGGTGGCAAGGAAGGAACGTTAAGTGCGCTGAGAAGATGAATCCTGATTGAACATCCAACGTCCAACAAGGGACATCCAACATCCAACGGTAGGTTAGGTGAGTTCTCCAGCGCCATTGGATGTTGGACGTTCGATGTCGGATGTTCTCTTTCCCATATCCCCCTTCTTGACCCAACCTGCACCTGGAAGCATTCTACCCGCTGACCAGTTCACCGGAGCCGACTATGGATCACCGCGTATGGCATGACCACTACGATAAAGGCGTGCCCCCAGCCATCAACTACGAGGAAATCACTTTACCGCAGATATTCGCGCGGGCGGTGGAACGGCACGGAGACCGACCAGCGGTCTCGTTCATGAACTGCAATCTCACATATGCCGAACTGAACGATCAGGTAGAACGCCTCGCGACTGCGCTTGCTGCGTTGGGAGTACATAAGGACACGAAGGTTGCGATTCATCTACCGAATCTGCCACAGACGGTAATCGCCTTCTTTGCGACGGCGCGGCTGGGCGCACAGATCGTAATGACGAACCCGCTCTACACTGAGCGGGAGATTGAGCATCAGTGGACGGACGCCGGGGTTTCGGTCGCAATCGTGTTAGATGCCCTGTATGCGCTACGCATCAAAGGCATGCGCAACCGTCTACCGGTCAGGCACTACATTGTTGCGTCGATTCCGGAGTACCTCCGGTTCCCGTTGAATGCGCTGGCGCCACTCAAGCTCAAGAGGCAAGCCCCCCCTATGGTGGCGAAGGTTGAACCTGGAACCAGCGTCCACCTCTTCAAGAAACTCTTGAAGAGTACGGCACCGAAACCGCCCGGCGTCGCAGTCTCAATCGATGATGTGGTATTGCTACAATACACAGGCGGTACGACAGGAGTGTCAAAGGGCGCGATGCTCACGCATCGCAATATCTCGTGCAACGTTCAGCAGGCGACAACATGGATCACGGGACTCAACCATGGGCATGAAGTTTTGCTCGCGTGCCTTCCGTATTTTCACATATTCGGTCTGACCATTTCCCTCAACTTTCCAGTTTATTTCGGTGGTCTCTTGGTACTGATGCCGAACCCGCGGGACATACCGGGCATAGTGAAGAACATCGAGAAGCACAAAGCAACACTGCTCCCGGCGGTGCCGGCCATCTTCAACGCAATTACACAATATCCTGGCATTGAAAAACACGACTTGAGCAGCATCAAAGTCTGCGCCTCGGGATCGGCACCAATTCCAGCGAGCGTATCGCAGCGTTTTGAAGCACTCACCGGAATAAAGATCTCGGAGGGCTACGGTCTGACCGAAACATCGCCAGCTACGCATTTCAACCCTATGGCAGGCACAAAGAAGGAAGGCAGCATCGGCCCCGCATGGCCCGATACGGATGCAAAGATCGTGGACCTCGACGACGGCGTCACAGAAATGCCAATTGGAACCGAAGGGGAGCTAGTCATCAAGGGCCCGCAGGTCATGAAGGGTTATTGGAAAAGACCGGACGAAACGAACGATATGATTCGCGATGGCTGGCTGCACACAGGCGATATCGCGAAAATGGATGATGACGGTTACTTCTACATCGTCGGGCGCACGAAGGACATGATCATCTGTTCAGGCTGCAACGTTTACCCGGACGAAGTGGATGAGGTTCTAACTGCTCACCCGGCGGTCCTCGAATCGGCCACGATCGGCATTCCTGACGAGCGGCGCGGGGAGACTGTGAAGTCGTTCGTCGTGCTCAGACCAGAATACTCAACCTCTGCAGACGAGCTGAAGGAACACTGTGCGGCTCAACTCGCCTCATATAAGGTTCCAAGAATAATCGAATTCCGCGAAGCTCTTCCCAAAAGCACTGTGCTGAAGATCTTGAGGAGGGAATTGAGGGAAGAGGAACTGGCGAAGGAGAGTTGAGGCGGAGGGAACGGAACGGCAGAGGGAGAGGAGGGAGTGTGCATCCCCGATCGTTCCCATCAATCCGTTCTTTCTGCGCTGCTCCGCTGTGAGCCGATCATTGTCACGCAATCCAAAACACGAACGGCCATTATGATGAGAAAGCTAATCCTGACCCTTGTTGCGCTCGGCACAGCGACGCCGATTCTCGCACAAGCCCCCGACTGGGACGTAGCCGCGAAGTTTACCTGGAGAAACATCGGCCCGGCGAACATGATGGGGCGGATATCGTGCATCGACGCCATGAACGACGACTACCGAACCGTACTCGTTGGTGCTGCATCAGGCGGAGTGTTTCTATCCAGAAACGGCGGTATCACGTTCACTCCTATCTTCGACGACTACGGTAGCCAGTCGATCGGCGACGTCGCCTTCTTCCAGGGTAACTCCAACATCATCTGGGTTGGGACTGGTGAAGCCACGAATCGGAACAGCGTCGGCTGGGGTGACGGATTGTACAAGTCCACCGACGGTGGGGAAACGTTCACCAATATGGGACTCGGCGAGACGCATCAGATCGCCGAAATTGCGACGCACCCTACCGATCCGAACGTCGTGTACGTGGCTGCTTTGGGGCACTTGTGGGGTTACTCCGGCACACGCGGTCTCTACAAGACCACAGACGGCGGCGAGACCTGGGAGGAGCTGACAAACGGCCTTCCCGATAACGAACGCGTAGGAGCAACCGCACTGGCGATTCATCCGGAGAATCCCGACATCGTGTTCGTCGGTCTATATGAACGCCTACGTACGCCGTCCAACATGCTGAGCGGCGGACCGACGGGCGGCCTTTTCAAGTCAACCGATGCGGGTCGGACGTGGCGCAAATTGACCGAAGGCCTGCCGACGGGTGAGACTGGGCAGATCGATGTTAGCATCTATCGCAACAACCCAGACATAGTGTGGGCATACGTCGAGGCCTCAGACGAGTTACCAGAGGATCTATCCATTCCGGGGCCGGGTGTCTACCTGTCCACCGATTGCGGTGAGACATGGACATACAAACACCGGCATAACTCTAGGCCGTACTATCACGGCCGTATACGTGTGAACCCATCAGACAGCAACCTCGTCTACATAGTGGCGCGCGATTACTTCTATTCGACCGATGGAGGCGAGACTTTCGAGCGCGGGCACCCCTGGCGCGGGTCTGGCGGTGACGATCACGACCTGTGGATCGACCCAAACAACAAGAATATCCTCTACACCGCCACCGACCAGGGTGCGTACCTGACAGTCGACAGCGGCCAGAGCATGTTGGCGTTCAACAACATGGCGATCGGGCAGTACTACGCCATAGGCGTGGACATGCGCGATCCGTACTGGGTTTACGGCGGACTGCAGGACAACGGCGGCTGGGGCGGGCCAAGTTTCGCGCGCGACAACCAGGGTATCCTGACTGATCACGTCACGGTCACCAACGGTGGTGACGGATTCCACATGCAGGTCGATCCTACTGATTGGCGCACTCTGTATGCTACTACCCATGTTGGTTACTTCGGCCGTCACAACATGGAGACGTGGGAACACGTTTTCATCACACCAACACCGTACACGACATCGAATTTCTACGATCACTACGATCCCGACTTCGATGAGACGCCAACCAACTACTCAATCAACCCGCAGGAGCGGTGGCTTTGGAGCGACATTCCAAACCGTACCATCAACGGGAACATCCTGCCACCGCAGTTCAGGTGGAACTGGAACTCGCCCTTGGTCATGTCGCCAACCAACCCGCACACGATCTACGTCGGGTCCAGCCACCTGTTCAAATCGGTGGACCGAGGTGACACGTGGCGCATCATCAGCCCGGATCTCACGAGCAACAATTCCGAGGTGCGTAACACGACCAACAGCGGCGGACTCACGAAGGATGCGACCGGTGCAGAGAATAACAACACGATTTACACGATAGATGAGTCGGCACTCAACAGCGCCGTGGTCTGGGTCGGTACAGACGACGGTTTCGTGCAGGTAACTCGTGACGGCGGTGTGAATTGGACAGACGTCACGCCCAACATCCCAGGAGTTCCAGAGGGAACTTGGGTGAGTAGAGTCGAGGCCTCGAAGTTCGCCGAAGGCAGGGCATACGTAACGTTCGACGGCCATTGGCTCGACGACACCACACCCTACGTTTTCAGAACAGAAGACTTCGGGGAGTCGTGGACGAACATATCCTCCAACATACCGGCCGAAAACCCGGGCAACTCAGTCTACATGATCGTCGAAGACACAAAGAACGAGAACCTCCTCTTCGTGGGAACCGAGTTCGGTTGCTTCGTGTCAATCAACGGAGGTGGTAGCTGGAACAAGTTCATGAACGAACTACCACCGGTGGCCGTGCACGATTTGGTGATCCACCCGCGAGACCACGACCTCGTAGCAGGCACTCACGGCCGCAGCATATGGATTGCCGATAACATCACTCCGCTCCAACAACTCACCGATGAGGTACTCGCCTCGCCGCTGCACGTGTTCGATAACCGTGTCGCAACACGTTGGGCAAACAAGTCCAAGGGCCGGATCCAGAGCTTCTTCAAGTTCCGCGGAGGTAACCCGCCGAGCGAAGCTACAATCAGCTTCTATTTGCAGGCGGAGCCGACCGGCCGCGTCCAGGTGGAAATTGAAGATCCGTTCACCGAAAGGGTGCGCACACTCTCACCCGCAGGGGAAGTGGGCATCAATAGCGTATCGTGGGACATGCAATTCCATCCAACCGACGAGGAGATGAACGAACACAGAACCTTCCTCGCAGGCATCCACGAGACAATCACCAGCCTCGTGCGGCGGACTGACCAGGAGAAGATCCTCGACGGAATGCGCAAGGATTTACTTGCGACACAGCGTCAGCCTAACCTCTACAGGGATGGCAAATATCCCGAGCGCGACGACAGCCGTGAGTTATTGCTTCAGCACCTTCGGCTGATCCGCGAAAAGCTCGATGAAGCCAGTTCGGTTCGAGCACTATTCCAGGTCCGCGAGCAACTCCTGGCCTACAGCCACGTCGTGGGCGACGAAGCCTACTTTGGATTCTACGGCGAAGAACTGCGGAACATCGATGCACCGGCGGGGATGTATTTGGTTAGGGTGGAAGTAGATGGATTCAGCGCGATGGGAACCATCGCCGTAAGAGAAGATCCGCTTCGCGAAGGAAGTTGACGGGGAAGGGGCAGGAGAGCTTCAGCTCCTCCGTCTTCCACTTCCTGCCCTAGTCCCCCCTCCACCAACGCCCCAGAACTTTGTACGTTGCTAGGTTCCCAATGCAGTCACTTGGAGACATATCGCAGTGTCCACCGGCATCATCTTTGACATAAAAAAATTTGCAATCCATGACGGTCCCGGGCTGAGGACCACTGTGTTCCTCAAGGGATGCCCGCTGGACTGTTGGGCGTGCCACAACCCCGAGGGTAAAGAGGCACGGGTGAACCTCTTCGTACGCGAAGACCGTTGCACTTTCTGCCGCGATTGTCTCGACGTGTGCGAGCCGGAAGCGATATCACTAGATGCAAACATGCTCCGGGTGGATCGGTCCTTGTGCACGACCTGCGGGCTATGCACAGACGTTTGCCTTCCCGGTGCACTCGCGATTGTGGGACGGAAAGTAACCGTCGAAGAAGTGGTCAAAGAAGTCGAGCGCGACACCGTCTTCTACGACCAGAGCGGCGGCGGGGTAACCTTCTCCGGGGGAGAGCCGCTGTCGCAGCCCGACTTTCTTCTGGAACTGATGCGGGAGTGCAAGGAACGCGACATCTCAGTTGCCGTCGATACGTCCGGACAGGCTCCTCTAGAGTTGGTGAAGACGGTTTCTGAGCTTGCCGATCTTTTCCTTTACGATCTGAAGCTCGTGGACGCGAAGCGCCACGAAGAGTTTACGGGGTCGAGCAACGAAGAAATCCTAACGAACTTGACCTGGGTAGCCCGGAACGGCCCACCCGTCGTAGTTCGAGTACCGCTCTTCGCAGGAGTCAACGACGACGACGAGAACATCTCTAAACTCGGAGAGTTCGTCGCAGGACTACCAAACCGGCCTTCGATAGACTTGCTGCCGTACCATCGTGCCGGTATTGATAAATACATGCGACTGGGGCACGGCTACAGGATGGCGGACGCAGTACCGCCGTCCGATGAGACAGTAGTGGCAGTGACTCAAAAACTGCGGACATATGGATTGACGGTATCTGTGCGAGGCGATTTCAATGGCAATGAGTGAAAGAGTAGAGCGGCTAAGACAGGCGAGTATCAACACGCCCGCAACGCTATCGGCGGAACGGGCGGAACTGATGACCGAATTCTACTCATCCGACAACGGCACCCATTCACCGCCGGTACGACGCGCCCTCGCCTTTCGCCATCTAATGGAGAAGAAACAGCTCTACATCGGTGACGGGGAACTCATCGTCGGCGAACGCGGACCTGCTCCCAAGGAAACGCCTACGTTCCCCGAGATCTGTTGTCATTCGCTGGAAGACCTCGACATCCTCGATTCGCGCGAGAAAGTGTCGTTTGCGGTGAGTGAGGAGGTGCGTACGGCTTTTCGCGACAGGATCATACCGTTCTGGAGGGGCAAGTCACTACGCGACATCCTGTTCAACGAGATGACCGAAGAGTGGAAAGCGGCCTATGACGCCGGACTCTATACCGAGTTCATGGAACAACGGGCTCCAGGCCACACCGTTCTCGACGACAAGATTTACGGTAAGGGATTCCTCGATTTCAAGGGCGACATCGAGAAGAGCCTCCAAAACTTGGATTATCTCAACGACACCGACGCTTACGAAAAGCAGGAGGAGCTCAAGGCGATCTCGATCTGCGCGGACGCCCTCATTCATTTCGCGGAACGGCATGCGGATCTAGCACGGGAGAAGGCGGAGTCGGAGACAGACCCGAACCGCAAGAAGGAGTTGCAGACCATAGCGGAGATCTGTTCGCACGTCCCAGCCAACCGCCCGCGCAACTTTTGGGAAGCTCTCCAGTACTACTGGTTCGTGCACCTAGGAGTCGTTACCGAACTAAACACCTGGGATTCGTTCAACCCAGGCCACATCGACCAACACCTTTATCCCTTCTACACGAAGGGTTTGGACGAAGAATCGCTCACCAAAGAGCAGGCGCGCGAACTGCTGCAGTGCTTCTGGATCAAGTTCAACAACCATCCCGCCCCGCCCAAGGTGGGAGTCACAGCGGCCGAGAGTAGTACCTACACCGATTTTGCGCAGATCAACACCGGCGGCGTATACGCTGACGGATCCGACGCGGTCAACGATGTAACGTATCTCGTGCTGGATGTGATCGAAGAGATGCGTCTGCTCCAACCGAGTTCATCAGTGCAGCTCAGCAAGAAGAACCCGGACCGTTTTCTGAAAAGAGCGGGAAAGATCATCAACACCGGCTTCGGTCAACCGTCGATCTTCAACGTCGACGTGATCGTGCAAGAGTTGATTCGACAGGGCAAGTCGGTCGAGGACGCCAGGAATGGTGGATCCAGCGGATGCGTTGAAGTTGGCGCATTCGGCAAAGAGAACTACAACCTCACCGGTTACCTCAATATGCCGAAGGTGTTCGAGCTGGCACTGAACAGGGGTCGGGACCCTCGTACAGGCAAGCAGATAGGGATCGACACAGGTGATCCGCTCAACTTCGGGAGCTTCGACGACGTTTTGACGGCGTACGAACGTCAGCTGCAGCACATCGTGGACGTGAAGGTCCGCGGTAGCAACGTGATAGAGCGGCTGTGGGCGTCGTACTTGCCCACGCCCTTCATGTCACTGTTGATCGACGACTGCATCGCAAACGGTACTGACTACCACGACGGCGGTGCAAGGTATAACACCTCTTACATACAGGGAGTGGGACTCGGCACGCTCACCGATGCCGCTACCGCGGTCAAGCACAACGTGTTCGACAGGCGCACGATGACGATGCAAGAATTGCTCGACGCGTTGGCGGTGAATTTTGAGGACCACGAGAAGACACGCTTGTTGCTCACGGAACGGACTCCCAAATACGGAAACGACGACGACTACGCAGACTCTGTTATGAAAGAGCTGTTCGAGGCCTATTTCCGGGCGATCGACGGCAGAAAGAACACAAAGGGTGGGCGGTACCACATCAATCTGCTGCCCACAACGTGTCACATTTACTTCGGATCAGTCGTCCAGGCATCGGCAGACGGTAGGAATGCCGGTGAGCCTCTTTCAGAGGGTGTGTCGCCGGTACAAGGTGCCGACCGCCACGGTCCGACCGCAGTGTTGAGATCGGTAGCGAAGATGGACCACGCCCGTACCGGCGGTACTTTGTTGAATCAAAAACTGGCGCCAGGATTGCTGGACAGCGACGACGGAATGAACAAGTTCGTGGATCTCGTGCGCTCTTACTTCAGAATGGACGGTCACCACGTACAGTTCAACGTTGTCGATGCGGCCACCCTTCGTGCCGCACAGGAAAACCCGGACAAGTACCGTGATCTCATAGTCCGTGTTGCAGGATACAGCGATTACTTCTGTGATCTGAGCAAGGCACTCCAAAACGAGATCATCGCACGGACTGAGCATAAGGCGTTCTAATTCATGCCAGCTGCGCTGACTAGCAGCGGCGTTCGGTGTTCCGGGCGCCGCTGTCTTGATTTCGTGGCATGAGAAAAAGGAGACCGAAGTGAAATCGACTCGGCGTTCCCTCGGATTGCTGCTCGCAATCGTCGTCATCACACCCGTTACGGCGCAGGAATACGACCCATCTCTACTCACGCTCGAGCGGATCTTTCGCTCTCCCGAATTCGCTGTACGCGGGTACGGACACACGCGCGCAACGTGGCTCCGGGACGGTTTGGCCTATACGATGTACGAACCTTCGAGAACTGTCAGGGGCCTGGATATCGTCCGATATGCCCCGGATACGGGAACCCGCACAGTGCTGGTGCCCGCGGAAAGGCTCGTTCCACGAGGTGAATCCACACCTCTCTATATAGACGACTACACCTGGTCTCCCAACGGCAGGAAGGTGCTCATCTTCACCAACTCGCAGCGCGTGTGGCGATCTAACACCCGCGGCGACTACTGGGTGTACGACCTCGACAGACGCAGCCTGACTCAAATCGGTCGCGATGCACTTGAGGCATCCCTCATGTTCGCGAAGTTTTCACCCAACGGAGATCGAGTTGCGTATGTCATGCAGAACAACATCTACGTCGAGAACATGAGTGACGGAAGGACCACCAGATTGACCTTGGACGGTACAAGAACGCTGGTGAACGGCACATCCGATTGGGTTTACGAGGAGGAGTTCGGCCTTCGGGACTGTTTCAGATGGAGTCCGGACGGCACTCGCATTGCTTACTGGCAATTTGATTCGGAAGGCGTGGACGAGTTCCGGATGATCAACAATACGGACTCACTCTACCCACGCATCATTTCGTTCCCATACCCCAAGGCGGGGGAGACGAATCCGGCAGTGCGTGTGGGTGTGGTGTCCGCTTCAGGTGGCCCGACCACATGGATCGAGGTGGGTGGTGATCCACGTAACAACTACATCCCCCGGATGCAGTGGGCCGCTGGGTCTGAACAGGTAATAATCCAGCGACTGAACAGGCTGCAGAACACGAATTGGCTTCTACTGGGCAATGCCACGACCGGCACTGTAGACACGGTTTTGATCGAGCGTGACGATGCCTGGCTCGACGTCGTAGAGGACCTGCACTGGCTGGACGGAGGCGCCAGCTTCACTTGGGTCAGTGAACGCGATGGCTGGCGGCACGTCTATGTCGTGTCCCGGTCAGGTGACAGCGCGCGATTGATCACCCCCGGCGATTTCGACGTGGTGAGCGTCGAGAGCGTAGACGAGGCTGGCGGGTGGCTGTACTACATCGCCTCACCCGACGATCCACTGCGACGATACCTCTACAGGGCGAGGTTGGACGGGAGCGGGACCGCTGAGCGACTCACACCAGCCGAACAATCCGGGACGCATGGATACGACATCGCACCGGGTGCTAATTGGGCTATCCACAACTTCTCTAAGTTTGAAATGCCCAACACTTGGAATGTGATACGTCTTCCAAGTCACGACGTAGCACGCACACTCGTGGACAACGCAGAGGTCAGGAGGCGGCTAGAAGGATTGCGGAGGTCGCCTATCGAGTTCTTCCGTGTCAACAACAGCGAGGGAATCCCGCTCGACTGCTGGATGCTCAAACCGCCCGATTTTGACTCGACCGCACAATATCCGGTCTTGTTTTTCGTTTACGGAGAGCCCGCCGGACAGACAGTATCAGACCGTTGGAGCGGACGCAGGTATCTGTGGCACCTCATGCTCACGCAACAGGGGTACATCGTGGTCAGCGTGGACAATCGCGGCATCCCCGCTCCTCGCGGTCGCGATTGGCGCAAGGTGGTCTACCGAAAGATCGGTGTCTACGCGTCGGCTGACCAGGCTGCCGCCGCTCGCGCGATTGCAAGCCGCCCTTACGTCGACGCTTCGCGACTTGCAATCTGGGGATGGAGCGGCGGCGGATCGATGAGCCTCAACATGATCTTCCGGCACCCCGATCTCTACAACACCGCTATGGCGGTGGCACCTGTTCCGGACATGCGTTACTACGACACCATATACCAGGAACGGTACATGGGACTTCCCGACGATAACGCCGAGGACTATCGGTTGGGTTCACCAATCACTTATGCACACCAACTGGAGGGCAACCTGCTGATCGTGCACGGCACCGGTGATGACAATGTGCACTACCAAGGCACAGAAGCATTGATCAACAGACTGATTGCTGCGGGAAAACAGTTCTCGATGATGGCCTA
>Ga0180432_10004762_pt1 | contig 18427 bp, 20 predicted proteins | sample SS_ome_10_FD_132414 | JGI IMG/M metagenome (GOLD analysis project Ga0180432, IMG submission 132414) | Hypersaline lake sediment archaeal communities from the Salton Sea, California, USA - SS_1_MS_2 metaG | ecosystem: Environmental > Aquatic > Non-marine Saline and Alkaline > Hypersaline >...
ATCACTTTTTGCAATTAAATTGATTGATTCTTGATTTTCAAGATTTTTCAAAAGTCTTGAAAACATGGAAGGATGCAATGACGGAACGGAAAACCAAGGTCAAGGTTAAACGCAAACGCAAGCCCGCCAAGAATCCGGTGAAGGTCCGGGGGGATGCGTTTATTGCCCCCGGGGATGTTCCCGAGGAATCCGACAACGGGAAGAAGAAACCCGTCCGAAAGAAGAAGACCGCCAAACGCAAGACACGGACGCCCAAGGCTTCCAAGACCGGGAACGGTTCATCCGTCAAGAAGACCCCCAAGCGGAAGACACGGGCGTCCGGTGATAACACCCCCGCCCCCAAGCGGACCATCCGGTTGAAACGGACCAAGACTTCCCCCAAAGAAAGCAAAGCGGCGGATGCCGCAAAGGGACGGTCAAGAAGGGATGCCGCTTCCAAGTATCAACGGAAGATTGATTCCGCCGCAAGGGACATTGGCGGACCGGAATGGGAAGACCTTGTTGCCAACATTGATTGGGACCGCCGCTTGTCAACCAAGCATGACTTGAAACGGTTCAATGAAATCTATCTTCCAAACATCTTCTATCTTGGTTGGTCCAAGGACCAATTGCGTTGCGTCCGGAAGACGGAATCCGTCTTCATTGATGACGGGATGTTTGCCTTGGCAATGCCCCGGGCGGGCGGCAAGACGGCAATTGTCCGGGGCGGAATAACTTGGGGGACCCTTCACGGTCACAAGCGGTTTCCCTTCAACATTGGGTCATCGGACCCCAAGTCCCTTCAAACCTTGGAAGCGGTCAAAACCTTCTTGTATGGGAACCCCCTTCTTCTTCAAGACTTCCCGGAAATATGTTGGGCGGTCAAGCGGGCGGAAAACCGGTTCCATCTTGCAAGGGGTCAAACCTTCTATGGGAACCAAACTTTCATTCAATGGGGTTCATCGTCCGTCCGCTTCCCTTGTTGTTTGATGGATGAACAAACGGCGGAAATCTTCAACAAGCATGATGAAGGGTCCATCAACTATCTTGAATCCCATGAACTTTGGATTCCCCGCAATGCGGGCGTCAACATTGCAACGGCGGGAATTGGCGGGTCAATAAGGGGTGAAGCGGAAACCCATCCCGTGACATTGGAACAACCCCGTCCGGATTGCGTCATCTTGGACGATATTCAAAAAGACCAAAAGGCGGAAAGCCCCAACCAAGTTGATAAGCTTGAAGCCTTGGTCCAAGGGGCAATTGGGGGCTTGGCGGGACCGGGCGGACATATTGCAACCATCGTCCCTTGTACGGTCACGGTGGACGGGGATTTTTCGGACCGCATCCTTGACCCCGTGAAGAATCCGGAATACCGGGGGGAAAGATGTCAATTGGTTGTCCGTTGGCCGGAAGGATTGACGGACTTTGAAATTGGGATGGACACGGAACCGGGCAAGCTTTGGAATGAATATGATGAAGTCCGCCGTCAATCCTTCCGGGACTTTGAAGTCCATTCCAACCGTTGTAAGACTTGCCGGGACAATCATTCCAATCCTTGCAAGACGGGGAAGGCAATCAAGAACCGCCCAACCAATCTATACAAAAAGAACCGGGCGGTCATGGATGAAGGCTTTGAAGTTTCATGGGACCAACGGTTTGGGAATCCCAAGCTTCAACCGGACGGGTCCGTCAAGCGGAAGGACCCGTTGGAAATATCCGCACAACAACACGCAATGAACTTGCGGTTGAAGTCCCCGTTGACCTTCCCGCCCGAATACCAAAACCGGGGACGCAAGTTGACGGAAGAAGGGGCGGTCTTGATTTCCCCGCTTCAACTTGCGGAAAAGACCGTTGCCTTGGGGCAAGGGGAAGTTGCCCCGGATTGTCAATACATTTCCGCATTCATTGACGTTCAAAATGAAGCGTTGTTCTATGCGGTCTTGGCTTTGTCCCCCAACTTCACGGGGAACGTCATTGACTATGGAACCTTTCCGGAAATCAAAACCCGATACTTCCGGAAGAACCAACTTGAAGGTTGGGGATACTTGACCCGGATGTTCTTTGAAAAGTATCCGGAACACAAACACAAAGCAATCAAGACGGATTCCGGACGGGTCCAAGCACCCCTTGAACCCAAAATTTATCATGCCTTGTCCCAATGCGTCCCATACCTTCTTCAAAAGGAATACTTCCGGACGGACGAAAACCGGACGTTGATGCGGATTCAAGCCTTGGGCATTGACACAAGATGGGGTCAAGCTTCCGATTGCATCAAACGCTATATCCGGGAAAGCGGTCTTCAACGGACGGTCTTTGCCTATCAAGGTCAACGGTTCCCGCCAACCAACAAGCAATTGGAAGAATACCAACGGACGGGGCAATATCAATCTTGGTTGTTTGAAGACCAAAAACATCCGTCCATCAAAGACCCAAAATGGGTCATCCGTCCCAACCCGGACGGTCAATGGTATTTTCAAGCGGATGTCAACCGGTTGAAAGATTTCTTGTTTCATCGGTTGGCAAGTCCCCCCGGTTCCAAGGGTTCCATTTCCCTATTCAACGGAACCATTGAACGTCATGAAATGTTTGCGGATTCCGTTGCCGGGTCCGAATATCCGGAACCCGTGACCGCCCGAGGGTTGACCAAAAACCAATGGCAACCCCGGGAAGGCATCCGGGACAATGAAGGATTGGATTGTTTAGTTGGTTGTGTTGCGTTGGGTTCATTCCTCGGGGCATGTTTGCAAACCGATAAACAAGACGGGACCGTTCAAGACCAACCCCGCAAAGCGGACCAAGGTTGGAAGCGGCGGTTGCGGTCACGGATGGAAAGGCGGAACTAATATGACCAAGCAAGGAACCGGTTGCCGTCATTGCGGTTGCCGGATGTCAAACGTCACAAACACTTATGAACACGTTGTCCGGACCATCGGACCGGACGGCAAGTCCCGTGAAGTCCCGATGATTAGAAGACGGCGGGTTTGCCGTCATTGTCAACTTCCGTATACAACCGTTGAAAGGGTTGAAGAAGAAGAAGACCAACCCGAAACACCCCCCGAACCAATCAACAACGGGGAAACCCCGCCCCCGCCCGATAACCCTTTTTTATAGATGTATAACGGAACCAACCTTCCCATCCGGGCGGGGCTTTGGGATAATGCGGGGGACGGTCCATCCTTCCCCCAAAGAAGACAAAGGGAAACCAATGGCAATTGAAGATTCCGATATTGAAGCCTTGGGGCAAACCCCCAAGCGGGTCCGGACGGAAGAAGGAACCGTTGAAGAACGGTCCGTCCAAGAATTGATTGATGCGGACCGATACGCAAAAACCAAGACCGCCGTTGATGCGGTTCCTTGGGGGATGCGGATTGCCCGTTCAAAACCGCCTTCCGCCTTGGGGTGAATTATGCGTTCATACGTTACAATCGTTGATGAAGACGTTGACATCTTGCCTTGGTTCATTCAATGGCAACGCAAGCTTGGGGCGGATGAATTCCCGCTTCTTGTCTATGGACCCCAATCATCTTTTGACCGGGCGTCCAAAATCATCACGGACCAAGGCGGGAAGGTCATCCCGCTTGAAGTCTTGGACCCTTCCGAATTCTACCGCAACGGAAAAATCACAAGGGAAGAAATCTATTCCCATTATCATCCGGAAGGGGAATGGGCTTTCTTTTGTGACATAGATGAATTCCCCCAACTTGAAATTGAAATGGTCCGGACCGCAATGAACCATTTCCCCCTTGGCATCTTTGGCCGATGGGTTGACCGGTTCGGACCGGAAGGGAAGATTGTTCCGTTGCCCGAATTCGGAAACGGGACTTCCCTTGATGCAACCTTCCCAACCGCTTGTTGCATTCAAGAACATTTCAACCGTCCGTTCATGACCTATGTTCTTTCCCGGTATTGTCCAACGTCCCATCATCCGGACCGCTTTCAACGGCGGTTTGAATTGCCAACCATGTTGGTCCCGGTTCATCATTTCAAGTTTGTTGCCAACGTCTATGAACGGATTGAACGGCGGATTGAACGGGTCCCCAATGTTTCCGTTGGTTGGCAAGAAGTCTTGAAGGACCTTTGGGTTTGGTTGCGTCATCATGACGGGGCGGACCCAACCATTGTCAAACCCGCCCCCAACTTAGGAATATGAAAAATCATGGTTGCCATTCTTGACCCATACGGAAAACCGTTCATGAATGATGAACGGCGGGCATTGATGTCCCAATTGAATGACGCCCGGTCCAAGTTGATGAAAGCCCGTTATGATGCCGCCCAAGCGGTTGATGCAACGGAAAACCATTGGTCCCAAGCGGACCATCTTGACCCGCATTCCGCCGCATCCGCCAAGGTCCGGAAGACGTTGCGGTCCCGTTCCCGTTATGAAGTCTTGGAAAACAACCCGTTCTTGAAAGGGGTTTTGTTGACCCTTTGCAATGACTTTGTTGGAACCGGACCCAAGTTGAAAATCACGGACAAGCGGTTGTCCCCCGATAGAAGGCGGGCAATTGAAAAGCGTTGGTTGCAATGGTCCCAAAAAATCAAGTTGCGTCAAAAGCTTTGGCGGATGCGTCTTGCCAAAATCACGGACGGGGAAACCTTTGCCCGGGCGTATACCAACCCCAAGTTGATGAAGAAGTTTCCCATTGGCTTGGACTTCCAAGTCTTGGAAGCGGACCGGGTTTCTTCGGAATACATCTTCCCGGTCATGCGGGAAGGGACCAACAATGAAATTGATGGGGTCCGCTTTGACGGTTATGAAAACCCCCTTGAATATCACGTCCTTCATTCCCATCCCGGGTCAAGCCTTCTTTGGAACATCCTTTCCCAACGGGCGGGCGGAACTTGGATTGATGAAAAGTTAATAGTTCATTGGTTCCGTCAAGACCGGGGATGGTTGCGGGGCATTCCGGAAACAACCCCGTCATTGCCGCTTTGTGCAATCTTGCGAAGATATACTTTGGCAATGTTACGTCATGCCGAAATTTCCGCCGCATTCACGGCAATCATTGAAACCGAAAACCCGGGGGCAACCAACCCTTGGACGGACGGTCAAGGGACGCAACTTCTTGAAGACCCCTTTGACGTTTTCCCCATTGAAATGGGAATGATTACAAACGTCCCTTGGGGTTACAAAATGAAGCAATTCAACCCCGTCCCCCTCGGGGACCAGTTTGATTCATACGTTGGGGCAATGTTGCGGTTGATTGTCCGTCCCCTTCTTGCCCCTTGGAACATTGCGGCGGGGACAAGCAAAGAATCAAACATGGCATCCGCCGTTGTTGACCAAGACATATACAAGGGGGGACAAAAGGCGGAAAGACTTGATTGCAATGAAGATGTCCTTGACCCGATGGTTGAATTGTTTTGGGCGGAAGGGACACGGACTTCCGGATTCTTCGGGGATGAATTCCTTCAATCGGACCCGCAATTCCGGGACAACGCCCCGGAACATCGTTGGCGTTGGGACCGCATCGGGCTTGACCATACGGACCCGATGAAGGTTGCAAAGGCTTTGGTTGAATTGCGGACCAATCTTCATATCACGGATGCGGACATTCAAGAAGAATACTTCAACCGGGACGTTGATGATTGGCGGGAAGAAATTGCGGAAGATGAAGAATTCCGTTCCCAATTCGTTCCGGAACCCCCGGAACCCGAGGGGGCAACGGAAGATGAACCGGAAGAAGAACCCGTCCCCGCTTGATTTTTTATAGATGTATAACCGGACCAAGGTTGTCAATTCACCCCCCATTTCCGACAATAAACGCAAGGAATCTTGAACCATGAAAAGAACCAACCAATTCCCGCTTGAAATTCGGGCGTCCAAGGTCAAACAAGTCCCCGCCAACTTGATGATGGTTGGGGATATTGAAGTCCAAGCGGCGGACAAGGACCAACCGGAAGCCCGTCCCCGTTTCTTGTTAATGGCAAACACGGGGAAGCCTATGGACCTTGATGGGTTCTATGACCCGGTTGTCATTGACATTGCCGGGGCAAAGTTTGACAAGAAGACAACGCCCGTCATCATGGACCATGACACGTCCAAGCGGATTGGGGCAACAACGGAACAAGTCATTGTTCCCAACGGTGGGGAAGCCCCCCTTGGCGGACGGACCATCAAAGGTCCGATGGTTGCCGCATCCGGGGAAGTCCGTTCCAAGATGGGTGTTGCCCAAGGTTTTGTTGAAGATTCCCGGGATGGATTCCCGTTTCAAGTTTCGGTTGGGGCGTCCATCGTCCCGGGCGGGGCGGAATTCGTTGGGGAAGGGGAAAAAGTTGAAGTTAATGGGCGGACGTTCAAGGGTCCCTTGATTGTTGCCCGCAAGACCGTCATCCGTGAATTGACGGTCACGGTTCTTGGGGCGGACAATAACACGTCCGCCAAGGTTGCGGCAACGTCCGCCGCATCAAACACAAACCTTCAATTGAAAGGGAATGAAATGGACTTTGAAGCCTATGTCAAAAGCTTGGGTCTTGACCCGGCAACCTTGAATGATGCCCAACGGGAAGGATTGAAAGCCCAATGGGAAAAGAACGTCAAGGCGGGCGGGACGGTCACGTTGACCGCAACCAACCCGGGAAACCCCGGGACGGTCACGGACCCGGAAGACGATGCGGAAAAGAATCGGTTGTCCCGCATTGCCGCACAAGAAAGACGTGTTGACGGAATCCGGGCGGCATTCACCCGTTTCCCCAAGGTCAAGAAAGTCACGGTTGGGGAAAATGAAGTCACGGTTGAAGACTTCAAGGCATCCGCAATTTCCAACCCGGACCGGACGGTTGATTCCGTTGAATTGGTCTTGATGCGGGCGGAACGGGATCAAAACCCAACGTCCGGTTCCGGACCCGCAATCCATGCGGTCCAACAAGTCCGGGACATGGAACCCGATGTCTTGACTTGTGCGGTCTTGAAGACAATGGCAAAGTCAAGCCCGGTCTTGAAAGCCAATGAAACCCATCAATGGACCGGGGAAAAATGGGGCATTGAAAACTGGTATCCCCAACAAGTCCTTGAAGCTTCCGACCATCCGGACCTTCGGAATGTTGGGCTTCATCAATTGATGAACCTTCAAGTCATTGCCGCAACCGGTCAACCGTGGATTGGTTCGGACAAGAATGACTTGATTGCCAAGACCCGGGACGCAATGCGGGCATCCTCGGGTTTCACAACCTTGAACATTTCCAACATCTTTGACGATGTTGCCAACAAGGTTCTTCTTGCCGGTTATCAATCCATCAACACAACTTGGCAGGAATGGGCAAAGGCGGTTTCCGTCAATGACTTCAAGACCCATAATTTCTATCGGTTGACATCCAAAGGCGGATACCAACCGGTTGGACCCAATGGCGAATTGAAACACGGCGGATTCGCGGAAGACAAGTATCAAGTTGCCGCCGATACGTTGGGCAAGATTTACGGTCTTGACCGCAAGCATCTTATCAATGATGACTTGGGGGCGTTTGAATCCTTGATGTCCGGTTTGGGCATTGAAGGCGGAAAGACCGTTGAAGAATTGGCCTATGTCCATCTTCTTGGAAATGTTGCCACGTTATTCCCAACCGATGGTTCCAAAGGGAATTACATTTCCGGGGCGGCAACCGCTTTGTCCATTGATGGTCTTTCCGCAGGGCAACAAGCCTTTGAAGACCAAACCATTGACAACGCCCCCATCTTGATTGAACCGGACCGCATCCTTGTCGGAACGTCCAACCGGGTCACGGCGGGTCAACTATACAAAGATGCGGACATCCGCCCGACCGGAACAACCGCCGCAAAGAACTTGATTTCCAACCCGCATCAATCGGCATTCCGTCCGATTGTTTCCGGATACTTGAACAACACGTCCATCAAACAACGGGCGGTTGCGGACAAGGCGGTTGGAACGGCAATCCCGGGTCAATCGGCAACCCAATGGTTCATGATGGGGAACCCCGGAATGCCGCAAGGGGCAATTGTCATGATTGCCTTCTTGAACGGAAACCGGACCCCGTTCCTTGAACGGTCCGATGCGTCCTTTGATGTCCTCGGGATGCAATGGCGGGCGTACCATGACATTGGAACCGGTTCCGGTGAACCCAAGCTTGCCGTTCATTCCAAGGGGGCGGCATAAGTCTTGAACCTTGAACCCCTCGGGGCTTGACCGCCCCGGGGGGTCTTCACGGGGGATTTTTTGTTTTCACAATAAACGCAAACATTTTTTGAAAGGGTTTGAATCATGCAAGCCAAGTTTCGACACGGCAACCCGTTGATGGTTGACTTCACCCCAAGCGGAAGCCCGGTTTCTTCCGTTTCCGCAGGGGACGTTGTTGTCATCGGTGATGTCCCGATGGTTGCCCATTCCGACATTGCCGAAGATGCCGTTGGGGCGTTGGCCGCTTTCGGCGGGGTCTATGAAATGGATTCCGAAGACACGGACTTGACCCAAGGGGAATCCGTCTATTGGGACGCATCCAATGAAGTTGTTTCCGACAATGAAACCGGGTCCGGATATACCCTTCCCCATTTCGGTTTTGTTGCCCCGAACCATTGGGGACCGGGTTCCGGTTCCGGCAAGGTCAACGTCATCCATCTTCCCAACGGGACGGCAACCACCTAGTTGACTTGACGTTCAAGCCCCCGGGAAGTCTTCCCGCTTGGATTTCCCGGGGGCGGGGGTTGGAAAGCGGGGACCGGGGGAACCGTCAAACATTCCTATTTTGTGAAAGGACCCGAATCATGAAAGGCTTGTTGTTCATCATTGTTGCAATCCTTGCGGTTGCGTTCTTTGCGGTTGAAGCCAATGCCCAATGTCCGGGCGGTCCATGCTATCGGGCGGGCGTTGTTTGGACCCCCCAACCCATTGTTCAACCCGGGACGGTTTCCCAAGTAGCTTGGACCCGTCCCGCCTTGTTCCCGTGGAACCGTTGGCAAGTCCGCACTATATGGACGCCCAACGGACCCCCACAAGCCTTGGTTCCGCAATCGGCATATCAACCCAACCGGTCAACCATCATCATCCGTTGAAAGGCGGGAACGGAAGCAATGAACAAGGGAAAGTTTTCATCTTGTGTTGTCCGATGTCTTCCCCCAAAGAAGTCAAGGGGATGGTTGAATCCATTCCGGACGTTCCTTCCAAGGCGGGTCTTTTTGGTTGAACCATTGACTTGGACCCGCCCGGACGGTTCACAATATACCGTTTCCCCGGGGACAACATCCGATGGACCGTCCTTTCCCTTGTTCTTGCAACCGTTCCTTCCGTCAAGGATTGAAAACATTGAAGCGGGCATCCTTCATGACAAGCTTTGCCGGGACCCGGAAATCCCGCTTCAATGGGCGGATGCGGAATTCCGGCAAGCGTTGCAAGCCTTGGGGAATTCCCCTTTCATTGCTTGGGTTTGTTATCTTGGCTTGCGGATTGCGTCCCCGTTTCGGCGGGGTCATGAATGGTCATGGTTGAACCTTTTCAAACACGGGGATTGATTCCATGCCATACGCATTCCATGACCGCCTTGACCATGCCGGAACCCGTTTCAAAGATATGGGTGAAAGCATTGTTTACAAACAAGGGGAAATTGAAGCGGCGGTCACGGGGTTCAAGATTCAACAAGATGCGGAAGAAATTGTTCCGGGGGTTGCGGTCACAAGAATTGAAATGCAAGTTTGGGGGATTGATTGGGCGGACTTGGTTGCGGAAGGGATAACCGCAAAGCCCAAACACGGGGACAAAATCACAACGGCGGATGACCATGAATTCCGGGTTGTATCCCCGGGCGGGGATGAACCTTGTTTCCGTTGGTCAACCGCCAAGCGGAACCGGTTGTTGATTTACACGCAATGGGCAAAGGACGGGTCTTGATATGGCATCAACCGCACAAGCTTTGCGGGATGAATTGCAAACCCGTCTTTCTTTGAAGAAAGCGGCAAGCGGTTTCATCAACAATGACTTTGACATTGCAACGGGTTGGTTTGAATATGACTTGATGGAAGAATTGCCCAATGACCATCCCAACGGACTTGTTTATATCCTCGGGATGGTTGCGGATTCGGAAGTCAACAAGTCCCGGACCAACGTGTCCATGAAAGAAGTCCCCGTCATGGTTGGTTTCAAACGGGTCATCAATGACCCAACCAACAATGACTTGATTGATGTTTTGGAAGAATTGGTTGAACAATTCACGGATGTTGCCCGTCTTGAAGTTGACCTTGACGGGTATAGTTGGACCCGGACGGAATTCATGAAGGATGAAGCGGGGATGCCCCTTGGCTTCCAATCCTTGCAACAAGGCATGTTTGCCGCTTGGTTCACAACTTATTTCAATTTTGTTTTGCAACCCGCAACCTAGTATGAAAGGGAAAAACAATGGCGGCAAAGACCGGTCACAAAATGAAACTGTATCGAAACACGGGGTCCCCCGATTCCCCGTCTTGGTCCTTGGTTGATGAAGTTGGGGATGTTTCCATCCCGGACTTGACCCGGGGTCTTGCGGAATTGAAACGGCGGGCGTCCGATTTCACAAAGAACCTTGCGTCCTTGATTCAATCCATTGCCATTGAATTCCGTCTTCACAATGGCTTGGATGAAACAACCTTTGACGCAATCCGGACAAACTTCTTTTCCGGGACGGCGGAAGAATGGGCTTGTCTTTCCGGGGAATTCGGGGATTCCGACACGGAAGGCTTGCGTCTTCCCGCCTTGGTTGAAAACTTCCCCTTTGACCAACCGCTTGAAGACGTTGCCGGTCATGATGTCCGCTTGGCCGTTGCCTATTGGGAAACGGGCGGTTATGAATTGGAACCGTCTTGGGTTGCCGATGGGGTCACAAGCTCGACCTATATCTAGTCAAGCCAAGGACGGACGGGGGAAGACCGTCAATCCGTAATAAACGCAACAAACCTTGAACAAGAAGGAAAAACACAATGTCCAAAATCAAAGATGAATTGAAAGCCCGCCTTGCCACGTTGAATGACGGCGGGAAGGAAAAACCGATTGCCCCCATGATTATCCGGGACAACCCAACCATCAAGGTTGAATTGTCGGAATTGAAGGCGGCAATTGATACCAACCCGGACCATCCCATTGCCAAGTCATGGGCAAAGACAACCTTGAAGAAGTCCCCGCCCGGGAAGCCCGTCCATGTTGAACGGGCGGACCTTCAAGCGGTCCTTGATGACAAGGATGTTGCGGTCAAGGTCACGATTGAAGACGGTGATGATGATATGCGGGTCAAGGTTGCCCGGAAGGTTTTGGTTCCCCGCAAGAAGGAAACCAAGCCCGCCGCAACCAAGCCCGCAACGGAACCCAAGGAACCCGCCAAAACATAGCGGGGACCCTTGGGAAGTTTGTCCGCCTTCAACCTTCTTGAACTAGGGGAACCGCTATGAAACCGAACCGTTCCGCCGTCTTGCTTTTGTGTCTTATCTTGGGCTTTGCCCGGGTTGGGTTTGCCCAAGCCTTTTGGCAATGGTCCCCATCCGGGGCGTCCCATCATCAATCCGTTGTGATTGTCCGTTCCCCCTCGGGGGATGCGGGGTCCGGGGTTGTTGTGAAACACAACGGGGCAACCGGGGTCTTGACCGTTGCCCATGTTGCGTCCGGGCAATCTTTGACCGTGACCTTTGCCGATGGAACCCGCAAGTCCGGGGATTATACAACGGACAAGTTTGGGTTTGACTTGGCTTGGGTCATGGTCAAGGACCCGCCCGTTCCCGCCGTCCCCCTTGCAACATCTTCCCCAAAGATTGGGGACCGTGTTGAATTCGTAACATACGGGGGACCCAAGGACCAATTGCGTCATTTCTATGGGACCGTGAAGTCATCGGATTCCAAGTCTTCAACCTTCAACGTCCGGGTCATCAATGGGGATTCGGGCGGGGCAATCTTCAACGCCCGGGGGGAAGTTGTTGGGATTCAATCCTATGGGCAACGGACCATTGCAACAACCGTCATGAACGGAACCAATTGGCCGATCTATGACGGAAGCGGTTCCGCACCCCATTCCGCAATTGCGTCCTTTTCATCCCGGGTTTGTGAAAGATTCTATTGCCCGCCCGTTGCGTCTTGTCCGCCCATTCAAGGCGGCGGTCTATATCCGCAACCGATGGTTCCCGTGAAGCCCCAACCAAAGCCCGCCCAACCGCCCAACGTCAAGATTGAAATTGACTATGAAAGAATTGCGGGTTTGGTTTTGCAACGGATGAACCAAGAACCGGACCGGTTCAAGGGACCCCCGGGCAATGATGGACGGGACGGCAAGGACGGGAAGAACGGGATGCCCGGGATGCCCGGTTCAACCCCGGTCTTGGACCATCAACGTCTTGCGGATGAAGTTGTCAAACGTCTTCCGCCCATAACCGTTGAATATCAAGGACGGGGTTTCCAACCGGTCCGGGAAGAAACGGTTCCCTTGGGCGGCAAGATTATCATTCCGCCCGTCCGGATGGAAGTCCATCATGAAGACGGTCAAGTTTACTATCAAGAGAAACCATTGGGCGGGACCATTGCTTTGGAACTAATCCCGAGACAATAACCGGGATAATTCAACATGGACCCAAAAGAAAACAAGGACGATGACACAAGCCAAGGACGGGGAACATTTCAAGACCCCTTAGAAATCCCCGTTGGGGATGGGGGGTCAACACAAGATGAAAGGAAAGAAACCATGCCGGAAATCAATTCCACAAACTTGATTGAACAAGGAATGGGGCAATTGTCGCAAACGGGCGTCATTGCCCAAAACAACTTTGTCACGGTCCAAAAGGCTTTGGATTATGACTTCATGGAAAACCGCCGCATCATCACGTTGGATGAAGCGGTTGGGGTCCGTGAAGTTGCGTCCAAGTCCGTTCCCGCAGGACCGACAAGCGGTTAAACAACCGTCAAGAAGGGTCCGCAAGGCGGCGGACGTTTCCCCGTCCCGGGGAAGGGAAGACCATTCCGGGACGGGTTTTGATAACCCAACGGGACCAAGCAATTCCCGCCCAATGGGATTTTGAATCATGGACCCAATTCAAACCATCATCAACCAAGGCTTGGAAAATCAACAAGCGTTTATCAATGACCAAGCGGCAATGGACCAAGCCTTCCGGGAAGGAATCCCGGTCATGAACGTCTTGAAAGAAGGGGAACAAACCGATGACCACCAACAATCAACAAACGGTCCCGAGGAATGAAGACCCAAGGATTGCCCAAGTCATAAGACAACGGGCGGGGGTTCATACGGCAACGGATGCCGCAACCCTAGTTGGGTTGGTTGAACAAGGAAAGCTTGTCCGCCGTCTTGTGCGGAAAACCCAAGATGGGACCGTTGGAAAGGAAAGCGGACCCATGCCAGAAGATGAAGATGGAACCAACATCAATGTTGGGGATACAATCATCAATTACGGTCAACAAGGACCCGAGGGGGAACCCATCCCCGAGGGACCGCCAACGTCCGGGGGTGATAACACCCAAGCCCCACAAACGCCCGCAACGCCCGGGGCAAGCCTTGTGTCCAAAGTCCTTCCGTGGATTATAGCGGGGACCCTCGGGGCTTCCGGGACGGGTCTTGGGGTTTGGTTGACTTCCAAGCCTTCCCCCAAAGAAGACCCGGAACCCCCGGTTGTCCAACCGGAAGATACGGATACAAAGTTTGACCTTGGATTCACGGAACCAAAAGTCCCAACGGAATGGGACCCCAAACAATAGTTTCTTTTTCACAATAAACGCAACCCAATTAGAAGGGGAACAACACGATGACAACCGCAACAACAACCGAAACAACGGAAACAACCAATCCGCCCCGAACCTTCAAGGATTCCAAGGGAAGGGAATGGGACTTGAAATTGACCCTTGGCAAAGCCAAGCGGATTGATGCGTCCGATTTTTCGGAAATCACGGACTTTGAATTCACGGTCTTGGAACCCAAGCGGGAATTCTTTGCCCATATCCTTGAAGACCCCAACCTTTGCTTTGCCATTGCTTGGGTCATCATCCTTGACCAAGTGAAGGACAAGATGGGAATTGACCTTGATGAAGAAGGTCTTTCCGATGAACAACGGGAAGAACGTCAAGCCAAGGCGGAATGGGACTTTGTTGATTCACTTGACGGGGATGCCATGTTGAAAGGACGTGAAGCCTTGATGGGGGCATTTTCGGATTTTTTCCCCGAAATTCGGACCGTCCTATCAACATTGATGGTCCGATGGAAGACGGCCTATCAACGGATGGGGAACAAGTTGAAGGGGTTGGGTCCGGAAATAGACAACATGATAGAAGCGGAAATGGAAAAGGGGTTGACGGACTTGATGAACCGGTTGAAGACGGAAACGGGGACGGACAAGAAGGGGGCAAACGATTAAAACAAAAAGCTTGGCAACGTGTTTTTGAAATGGCGGCGGTTCTTGATTGGACGCCCCGGGATTGGTTTGGTTTATCATTGCGTGAATTATGCTATTCCCATGACGCAAAGGTCTTGGAAGAATGGGACCGGGTTGCCGTTCCCGCCGCATTGATTCACAACTTGTCAATGATAGTTGTGTCCCTTGCATCCAAAAGACCCCGGACAAGCTACAAGTCCCCGCAAGACTTTAATCCATACCGCAAGAAAACAAGAAGGGGGTTGAAAGTCACGGCGGACAATATTGGCCTTTTGAAAGTGATTGGAAATGCAATGGCAAGGGGAAATGGACAATGACCATTGCCGGACAAACCGCCGTCAAGTTTGCAACCTTTGACCGTTCCATTGTCAAACGGAATTGGAAGAACATCAACAAGACCCCCTTGCAACAAGCGGGAATGAAGACCCGTGGAAATGCAAGGGGGTCAATCCGTAGGGGGACCGGACGGAAACGGAACAAGGCAACGGGGAAGTTGGAAGACCGCCCAACCCCGCCCAAGAACAAACGGAAACCATCATCCCCCGGAAGACCGCCCAAGTCATGGAAGACGGGAAAGACCCCGCCGTTCAAAATGATTTATTCCGTCCCCAACAAACTTGGAACTTCCGTTGTTGTTGGGATGGTTGGCTTTGGGAAAGCCCCGGGGTCAACCATGCCCGTTCCCGGGTTGATGGAACATGGGGGAACGGCAAAACGGAAATTGTTTGTTGAAACCCGAATCTTCAAACATAAGCATACAAGGAAAACGTCCGGGAAATATGCAAAGGCGGTCATCCGCAGGAAACCCGCCGTCCGTCAAGTGAAATATCCGGAACGGGCTTTCATGAATCCCGCATTGAAGAAAGTCCGGAAGAAGTTTCCGCAATATTGGCGGGGGGCATTCAATCCGGGACGTGTTAAATCAACGGTAAAATAAGAAAGGCAATCATGGATGACCAAGCATTGACAATGATGTTGAAAGGATTCAAGGAAACCTTGGACAAGGTTGAAGACAAGGTTGACGGGTTGGTTGAAGAATTCGCCAAGTTAGACGTGACTTGTCCCCTTCACTTGCGGTCAACCCGTAATCTTCAATTCGTTGTCTTTGGCAACCCGGAAGATGAACAAAGCCCGGGTCTTGTCAAACGTGTTGACCGAATTGAAGGTTGGGTCAAAGTTGTCAATTGGGGATTGAAAGCTTTATGGGCGGTTGTTGGGGCGTTGTCCGTTGCCATCTTGACCAAGGTTTTGGTTGCCTAATAAACGCAACAAGAAAGGAATCATATCATGCCGGGTGCATCGGGCGTCAAAGCGGGCAAAGCGTTTGTTGTCATTGAAGCTATGGACAAGACCGCCTTTGTCTTCAAACGGGTTGGGGCAAGGATGCGGAAGTTTTCGTCCGGGATGAACCGTCTTGGGGCGTCAATGGTTCGGCGGGGCGTCATGGCAATGTTGCCAATTGCCGCATCCGTGAAAGTCTTTGCCAACTTTGATGATTCCATGCGGAAGGTTGAAGCCCGGTCCGGGGGAACCGCCCAAGAAATGGCGGCATTGCGTGACCAAGCCAAGGAACTTGGAAGAACAACAAGTTTCACCGCAAGCCAAGTTGGGGAACTTCAAGCCAAACTTGCCCAAAAGGGATACAACCGGGGGCAGATTAAAGCAATGACCGCCGATGTCATGAACCTTGCCCGGGCGGCGGGGGAAGGTGATGAAGGGGACACGGTTGTTGCGGCGGACTTGATTTCCGGAACCTTGCGGGCTTTCAAGTTGGAAGCTTCCGATGCGGGACGTGTTGCCGATGTTTTCACAACCGCCGTCAACAATTCAAACTTTTCCCTTGAAGGGTTGATGGACGGCATGGCAAAGGCGGGACCCCTTGCCGCCGATTACGGAATGTCGGTTGAAGAAACCGCCGCAACCCTTGCGTCCATGACCAACTTGAACATTTCCGCAAGTGAAGCGGGGACGGCAATGCAATCTTTCCTTGCCCGGATGTCCAAGTCCCAATTCACGGACCAATTCAATTCCGGTCTTGCCGCAATGGGCAAACAAACCATCAAGTTTAGGGATGATGCGGGCAACTTGCGGAAGCCCCTTGACCTTCTTGCCGAAATCGGGGAAGTCACAAAAGACCTTGGAACGGCGGAACGGGGGGACTTGATGTCCGTGTTGTTCGGGGTCCGCCAATTCGGCAAGGCGGCGGGCGGGGCAAGGGGTGCGGTTGACGCAATGGAATTGTTGAACAAGCTTCAAAATGAATCCCGAGGGGAAGCCAAGCGGACGGCGGAAGTCATGGATTCCGGGGTTGGCGGAAGCTTCCGGAAACTATGGTCCGCCGTTGAAGGTGTTGCCATTGCTATTGGGGAAAGCCTTGCCCCAACCATTCAAGACTTGACCGCCTTCATCAATGACAACCTTGGGGCATTCACGGAATGGATTGAAGCCAACCGGGGAATCATTGTTGCCGTTGCGGCGGTCATTGCCGGGGTCATCTTGACGGGCGTTGCCTTGATGGGTTTGTCCGTTGTTGTCTATGCTTTGGGAACCGCCTTTTCCGTTCTATCAACGGCAATCGTCATCACAAAGGGATTGTTGGCAATTCTCATTTCCCCCTTTGGTCTTGTTGTTGCCGCAATCGTTGCCGTCATTGCGGTCCTATATCACTTTTCAACCGCCTTCCGGGAAGTCATTGATGGGGTTGTTGGGTTTGTTGGGGAAAAGTTTTCCGCAATGGGGGAAACCCTTGTCAAGACTTGGAACGGGGTCATGAAGGCATTGAATGCCGGGGACTTTGAAGCGGCATGGGCAATTGTTGTTGACGGGTTGTCTTTGGTTTGGGCGGAATTCGTTGACTTCGCAAAGTCCGCTTGGGCAAAATTCGCAAGCTTCTTTGTTGAAGCTTGGAACGGGGCGGTCCTTCTTTTCAAACAAGGCTTGTATTCCGCCCAAAGGGAACTTGCGGATTGGATGTTGTCAACCGCCGCACAAGGGGGCATTGCCGGGGACGCAATGTCAATGGTCATTGGTGTTGACGTTGAAGAATTGAAGAAAGAAGCGGAACGTCTTGAAAGGAAAGGCAACGCCCAAGCGGCAAAGGAAAAGGCATCCGCCCCCGCTTTGATGCAAACCGCCGCAAACTTTGAAGACTTGTTTGAAACGGGCTTTGCCAACATGGCGGATAGTGTTGACAAAGAAGCCTTGCGGAAAGCAATTGAACAATCCATCAAGGACAATGATTCAATATGGTCCGAATTACATACAACGGCAACGGACCGGGGACCCTTTTCAAAAGAAGAAATTGAAAAGGCGGGTCTTGAAATGGACCGCATTGCGGACCATGAACTTGGAAAGATGTCCGAAAAATTCGGGGTATCCCAAGAAGACCTTGCCCGGTTGATTGCATACCGGTCCGAAATGGAAGGGGTCCGCCGTGTTGCCCAAGACCGGTCCGGACTTGACACAACCTTCCGGGACCCAATGGCAAGGATGCGGGCGGAAATGCGGGCGGACTTCAACAAGAAGATTGATGAATCCAACAAGAAGCAAGCGGATGCGTTGACGGAATGGAACAAGTCCGTTGATGAAGCTTCCGAAATGCGGCGGAAGGAAATTGAAGAAAAGCGGAAAGCATTGGAAGCCCGGATTGATGCCGTCCCGGAAAAAGAAGTTGAAGAACCCGCCGATGACTTGGCGGAAGCAATGGGGGAAGCCAAGGATGCCTTGGCAAAATTGGGGGACGGTCTTGGCGGTCCGGGTCCGGTTGTGTCCCCGCAATTGCAACAAGGACTTGAAAAGGGAACTATGGAAGCGGCAAAGGCTTTCAACAAGAATCTTCAAAACAACAACTTGATGAAGAAGGCGGTTGACCTTCATGAAAAAGAAGTTGAACTTTTGGGGGATGCGGTTGAACTTTTGGATGACCCCGCTTGGTTGGAAGAAGTTGGTTTCATCTAAACAAAACAAGGAACGTAAATATGCCAACGGTTATAGGAAAAAAAGACGGTTCCCATTCCGCAGGATACCGTATCGAAAAACAAGACAAGATTGAAATTGTCATGAAGTCTTGGTCCGATGTCTGGTATGTTCTTGCGGATACCGTTGACCAAGATG
>Ga0180432_10004763_pt1 | contig 18424 bp, 17 predicted proteins | sample SS_ome_10_FD_132414 | JGI IMG/M metagenome (GOLD analysis project Ga0180432, IMG submission 132414) | Hypersaline lake sediment archaeal communities from the Salton Sea, California, USA - SS_1_MS_2 metaG | ecosystem: Environmental > Aquatic > Non-marine Saline and Alkaline > Hypersaline >...
GCCTTGCCCACCCTTACCTTGGCCGTGCCCGCCCTGGCCGCCCTGGCCTTTGCCGGCACCAGCCATTTGGCCACCTTGACCTTGGCCGCCTTGCCCACCCTTACCTTGGCCGTGCCCGCCCTGACCGGCATCGTGTTTCCCTGCCCATTTTTCCTGGTGTCGTTCGCGGTTCGCGCGGAGTCGTTCCAACGAATTGTGCCGCCCTCGCTGCGAGACCTCAATCGCCCGCCGGAGCCCTTCGCGCGCTGCTTCGGGGGCATTGCCCATGACCCGCTGGAGCACCTGCTCATGTTGTTGCAGTCTATTCAAATGTCCCTGGATTGCGTTTTCGAGACCTTGCGCGCCCCCTTGCTGTGCCTGGGTAGTGTTTGCAAGGACGCCTTGTTCGGCAACCCTGGCGAACTGCCCGGCAAGTTGTCCCGCACGATCATACCGTCCTTGAGCGGCCTGTTCTGCGGCGGCTGCCGCCAATCGGCCTGCAATCGCTTCGAAGTGCCCCGCCCTCCTCATGGGATCGTTCTCTCTGCCGATCGCGAGCCCGTGGTTTACCAGGGCATCGACAACGTTTCCTTGTGTTGCGGTTCGTGCTTTCTGGGCACTTCCCCGGGCATGCCCCTGGGCAAAGCTGATCTGCGTCGCCCACATCATGCCCAGGCCCGCCAGAAGGGCCACGCCGGTCTTGGGTATGCGGTACATTTGTCGCTCCTTTGGTATAGAGTATTGTGTCAGGGATACTTATGTTTTCCAGGTTACTTTAGTTCGTCAGCAGCGATTCGGCCGTGGTGCGGCACCGGTTCGACAGCAGCCGTGCCTCGGCCAGCGACCCTTGCGGCGGACTGCCTCCTCGCGCGAAAAGGATTTCCAGGATCCGGCAATCCGACTGAAGGCTGCCGGCCACTCCGCTGAGCCTTCCGTGCTCGTCGGCCAACTGGATTACCGCCAGCCTGGGCAAAACACCCTCCTGGATGAGTTGAACGTAGTTGCCCAGAAACTGGCCCGTCATTGCGTCATCCGGATCGGCCTGTGCCACGTTTGCCAGCAAGGTCGACGCCATCTGTTGATAGATCCACATCTGCTCCGTGGCGTCGTCGGTTTGCGACAAGGCCAGCGTGAGTTCGAGAAGTCGGTCGGCCACCGCCGATTCCCCTTGCGTTGCCGTTGCGCGTCCGGCGCCCGGTTCCGGCACGTCCGGTAGCGAAGCGATCGGCTCGCCGGCAGGCGCACGGGGCGTCTCAAGTGACGCGTCACCCGACGGCAAAGAGGGCGTTCCCGGTTCCTCGATCAGATCACCGAGCAACCGCGGAGACTCCGGCGGCGACCCCGGCGAAGTCCTCGCCAAAGAATCCCCCGGTGAAGACACCGGCAACGGCCCCGGCAACGGCCCCGGCGCTGGGGGTCGCGATGCTTCGTCGCGTGATCCGACGTCCGGCGCCGTAGCCGCCTGCTGATCTTCCGATGGATTGGGGCCCGAAGTAACCGCCAAGTAGGCCCCGGTAATCACCAGGAGAACGGCAGCGGCTATCGCAAAACCGGCCAGAACCGCCCGGTTCAGCTTTTCCTTATTGGTGTTGGACGATCGCACGGAAGAAACTCCTTTCTTGGAACCGCTCTGGGGCAACAAACTCGGCGGCGCAGCAGCGACCGCACCCGTTCGGCCGGTTCGCACAGCCCCTGCTTGCATTTTAAGCCGCAACTCCCGATCGTATTCCGCTTTTTGTTCGCTGTTTAGCAGGCATACCTTGGCGGCCGCGACTTCGTTGAGCAGCCGTTGCGAATCCCGGCTGTGCTTACCCGACTGGAAATTGCGCAGGTGAGCCATCCGCTGGTCGGCGGCGTTGCCGATCACCGTCGGGTCGTCCTCAAAGGCCTCGATTCCCAGCAGGCGATAATGGTTCGGCGGCTGGTCTTTCAGCTGGATGCCGAGCCACTGGTGATACGGGTCGAAGAGAATGTTCTCTGCCTGGCTGGTAGAGCGGGCCCATTCGGAAAGGATCGTTTCCTCGCGGGCGAGTATCAGCAACTGGTCGCAGAGCCCCGGCTCGGCATTCAGTCGTGCCCGCAGCGCCGCGACCTGGTCCGCCGGCAGTTCGCCGCCCAGGTAGGCCTGCAACAAATCTACATCGGACTTGGGGTTCATCGCATTTCCTCCACGCTCAAACGGCGGTTGACACACTCGCGCAAAACCATTTTGATTCGTTTGATCAATGAGTAGGTAGCCGACACACTCCGGTTGATCTTGCCGGCCAGGTCCGCCACGTCCGACACCGACCCGTCGTACCGCATCGCGATCACCTGCCGGTTCTTGTCGGGCATCTTCTCGAGGCACGCCAGCAGCGCGGCACGGTGGGCCGACGCGGGCCGGGCACGTTCCAGCCGGTCGGCCGCCTCCACCAACCGTGCGGCCACTTTCGGATCGACCGGCACCTCGCGCTTCAAGCGGCGAAAATGGGCGAGCATCCGGCGCCGCGCGATCTCCCGGGCCCACGGCAGAAATCCCGATTCGTCACGCAGTTCCCCCATCGATTCGATGATCGCCACCGACACATTTTGCAGAATGTCCTCAGCGTCGGCATGGTTGCGGACACAGGCTAAAATAAAACTGTAAAGCGCAGTCCGATGCTGCATCAGCAATTTGGCAATCTGGGCCTGACGCTGCGATTCGCCGGACACGCGTTTGATCTCCACTGGCCGCAACCGGTTTCTATCCATCCATACTAATACAGGTCTGGCGTACCGCTAATTGGGCAAGAATTCTCGAGCAATTTCCGCCCCCACATCCTAATCCATTTGCGCCAAAGGCTTTACGATCTGGCGTTGGGCTCGCGTTTCGGGGGGACGGAAATCCTAAAGGCTCCCCCCCGGCGGCACGGGAAAAGTTGGCCCGCCTATTCTTTGTCACAGAATAAACTTGCTCAGATCTTCGTCCTCAGAGACCGCTGTCAGCCGCTCGCGGACGTACGCTGCGTTGATTTCGACCCGGCCCATCTTCATGTCGGGGGCCTCGAAACTCAACTCCTCGAGCATTCGTTCCATGATGGTGTAGAGCCGCCGCGCGCCGATGTTCTGCGTTGTCTGGTTCACACTGAACGCGAAATCGGCCAAGGCCTCGATTGCGTCATTCTTAAAGGCCAGTTTCACGCCTTCGGTTTCGAGCAGGGCCTTGTACTGCTTTGTTAGCGCCCCTTTCGGCTCGGTCAGAATCCGCACGAAATCGTCCTTCGTCAAATCGTTGAGTTCGACGCGGATCGGAAAACGGCCCTGCAACTCGGGCATGAGGTCGCTCGGCCTGTTGCGGTGGAACGCGCCGGCGGCGATGAACAGAACGTGATCGGTCTTGACGTACCCGTATCGGGTCTGCACGGTGGTTCCCTCGACGATCGGCAACAGGTCGCGTTGCACGCCCTCTCGCGAGACGTCGGCCCCGTGCGTCTTCTCGCTGGCCACAACCTTGTCCATCTCGTCGATGAAGATCAAGCCCGTGTTTTCGGCCAGCTCGATCGCCTTGGCATGGATTTTCTCCTGGTTGATCAGGGCTTCACATTCCTGCTCGAAGAGCACCTCGCGGGCCTCCTTGACCGTCATCTCGCGCCGCTTGGTATTCCTCGGCAGGATTTTCTCGAACATGCCCTGCAAGTCGACGTCCATCTGTTCCATGCCCATGCTGCTGAACATCATTGGGGTCGCTTTCTGCTCCGTCTGCACTTCAACGCGGCGGTTGTCCATCTCGCCCGACGCGAGCATCGCCCGCATCTTTTCCCGGGTCCGTTCGTAGCGATCGGGCGACTCGGGACTGTCGGGCGAGGCGTCGAAGGCGGGCGGCGTCGGCGCGAGCAAATCCAACAGCCGCTCCTCCACCCGGCGGCGGGCCTCCGGCTCCACCTCGCTTCGCTCCCGCTCCCGGACCAGCGAAATCGCGTTCTCGACCAACTCGCGAATCATGCTCTCGACGTCGCGGCCGTAGTAACCCACCTCGGTGTACTTGCTGGCCTCCACCTTGATGAACGGGGCGCCGGTGAGATTTGCCAGCCGGCGGGCGATCTCCGTCTTGCCCACGCCGGTCGGACCGATCATCAGGATATTTTTCGGTGCGACCTCCTCGCGTATCTCACCCGTGAGCTGCTGGCGTCGCCAGCGGTTGCGGATGGCGATGGCCACTGCCCGTTTGGCGTCATCCTGCCCGATGATGTGCCGTCCCAATTCCTCGACGATTTTCCGAGGCGTCAAGTCTCGCACGCCATTTCCTCCACCACAATATTCGTGTTCGTATACACGTCGATGCCGGCGGCGATCTTCAGCGCGGTGTCGACAATCTCGGCCGCCCCCATGTCCGAATGGGCAATCAACGCCCGGGCCGCCGCCACGGCGTAGTTCCCACCTGAACCGATCCCCACCACGCCGTCGCTCGGTTGGATCACGTCGCCGTTACCGGTAACAAGCAGGGTGTGCTCGGCATCGACTACCGCCAGCAGGGCCTCCAAACGCCGCAAAACCCGATCCGTCCGCCACTCCTTGGCCAACTCGGTCGCCGCGCGGGGAACGTTCGAAGGATAATCTTTCAGCTTTGCTTCGAAACGCTCCAGCAGGGCGAAGGCATCGGCGCTGGCCCCGGCAAATCCCGTAATGACTTTGCCGTCCATCAACCGGCGAATCTTCACCGAGTCGGCCTTCATAATCGAATCGCCCACAGTCACTTGCCCATCCCCGCCAATGGCCACAACTCCCCCGTGACGGACTGAGAGAATCGTTGTTGAACGTGTTTTCATCGGTCTTCCCACACAAACGTTTGCACGGCCCGACCCACTCGACTCCTGGAACCGGGATGTCGCTTCTTCGGAACTAATATGGCGGAAATTGCATCCAAGCACCAGCCCGGAGTCTCGCCACAAGCAAGTGCAAGTATTGGCGGTAATCCAGACAACCATCGGCTCTCCGTGAGGACCGCCGAACCACCCGCAAGTGGTGGTTTTTGCCCGATATCGGAGGATTTTTTTGCCTAAATTGCCAGGATGGTGGTGAAAACGGTTGCACAGGTGGATCGCGCAGATTAGTGTAGGTGTTTAGGTTGTTCAAGCAAAAGCCCCCTCGCTGACTGAAACAGTGAGGAAGTTCGGGTAGAAGTCACACGAGTTTCACACACCTTTGAGTTGGTTTCACAGTACTTTCCTTTACTGGAAAAATGGGAGGATGTTCGACATGGGAAAACGATTAGGAATGATGTGTACGATCGTCGTTGCGACACTATTCGTCGTGAGCGATTCGGTCTGGGCGGCCAGATTCATGGACGGCTACTTCGGCCGTTGCCGTCGGTGTTGTGTGCCTTGTTGCGAACCTTGCCAGCCGCTGCCGACATGTTGTGGTGCGGTGAAGTGCTGCGACGCCGTTGGAGCAGCGGTTCAGGGTGACGAAGCGACTGCCGGAATCGAGGCCCCGGAAGAAATGCCCCCCGTACCGTTGGAAGAGCCCCCGGTAGCACCTGCCGAGGAACCTGCTGCCACTGAGCCCGTGGAGGAGCCCGCCGAACCGGCGGAAGAGCCCGCCGAACCGGCGGAAGAGCCCGCCGAACCGGCGGAAGAGCCCGCCGAACCGGCGGAAGAGCCCGCCGAGCCCGCCGAACCGGCGGAAGAGCCCGCCGAACCGGCAGAGGAACCCGCCGAGGAACCCGCCGAACCGGCGGAGGAGCCCGCCGAACCGGCAGAGGAACCCGCCGAGGAACCCGCAGAGCCGATGGAAGCACCTGCCGAGCCTGCCCCGGCCGAGCCTGCTCCGGCCGAGCCTGCTCCGGCCGAGCCTGCTCCGGCCGAGCCTGCTCCAGCGGAAGAGCCCGCTCCGGCGGAAGAACCCGCTCCGGCGGAAAAGCCAGCGGACGATCCGTTCGGTCCCCCGGCTCCCGCCGAGGCTCCCGCGGCCCCCGCTGCTCCCGCCGAGGCCGCACCGGCTCCCCCTGCTCCTGCTGAAGCTGCCCCGGCGGAGGGTGGTGCCGACGATCCGTTCGGTCCTCCGGCTGCCCCGGCTGCCAAGCCTGCCGCTCCGGCGGCCAAGCCTGCCGCTCCAGCGGCCCCGGCTGCCGACGATCCCTTCGGCCAAAACCTCCACAAGATGCGGACTTGGACCGACCTGACGGGCAAGTACCGGATCGAGGCGAAGTTCGTCAGCGTGGTCGATGGGAACATCGTGCGTTTGCAGAAGCCCAACGGCCGGTACTTCCGGATCAGGCTGAACCTGCTTTGCACGGGCGACCAGGCGATGGTTGTTCGGCACATGGAGATGATCGCCCTGGCATTCTAGGGCGCGACGGTCGAATACTACGAAAGCCAACTCGCAAAGAGCCGGAGGCTCCGGCGCGGCGAAATCTCGCGCCGGAGCCTTCTTTCTGCGCCCTGCCTGCACGAAAGTCATTGACGCCCAAGGGCTTCATCGCGAGAATCACGTATCTCGGAAGCGTGCGAACCGTGCAAACAGGGTGCAATCGCGCACATAACGTATGTCCGACAACATCGATCCACAACCCGGCAGCAAAAAATACCGCGACCGCCGACAGAATGCCCTGCGGTTCCTCTTCGGCAGGATCGACTACGAGCGAATGACCGCTGTGCCTTATCGCAAGCGGGAGTTCAAGCTCGATCGGATGTGGGAACTGGCGTACCGGCTCGGCAATCCACACCAAGACATCCCGGTTGTCCACATTGCGGGCACGAAGGGAAAGGGTTCCGTGGCGATCATGGCTGCCCGGGTGCTGTCCGCGGCCGGGTATCGAACCGGGCTGTTCACTTCGCCGCACCTTGAGCGGGTCGAAGAGCGCGTGACGATCGATGGCCGGGAATGCCCCGGCGGCGAATTCGCCGAGTTGATCGAACGGATTCGGCCCGTAGTCGAGGCGATGGACCGCGAGGCGGCTGCCGCCGGCGACGATGAGATCGGACCGACCTATTTCGAAGTCGCCACCGCTGTTGCACTCTTGTACTTCAAACAACACGACGTCGACTTGGCGGTGCTGGAAGTGGGACTCGGCGGACGCCTCGATTCGACCAACGTCTGCACGCCCAGCGTGTCGGTCATCACCAGCATCAGCTTCGATCACACCAAGCAACTGGGCAACACGCTCGACTCGATCGCCCGGGAAAAGGCAGGTATCGTCAAGCCGGGCGTGCCGGTCATAAGCGGCGTGGTACAAGAGGAACCCCGGGAAGCCATACGCGAAATCTGCCGCGGCCGGGGCTCCCGGCTCGTCGAGCTGGATGTCGATTTCCGGTTCGACTATCAACCCCCGCGACGATTGGAACAAGGGCCCATGACGGGAAAGCTCGGCTACCGGTCCGCCACGTCTTATGCCGATCTCGAGTTGGGCATGCTCGGCCGTCACCAGGCGGCCAACGCCGCCGTGGCCCTGGCGGCCCTTGAGGAACTCCGGCGGGACGGCTGGAACATCCCAGAGGCGGCGATTCGCAGAGGGCTGGCCGAAGCCGTAGCGCCGGCCAGGGCGGAAGTCATCGGCCGGCGCCCGGCGATCGTGTTGGATGCGGCCCACAACCTCGCATCGGTCGATGCCTTGCTGGCGACGCTCGACGAGAGCTTTTCGCCCTCACGGCGGCTGCTGATCTTTGCCGCCACGCAGGAGAAGGACCTCCGCGGCATGGTCCTCCGGGTGATGGAGCGGTTCGACCGCGTCGTCTTCACCCGCTACACGAGCAATCCCCGGTCGGCGCCGCCGGAAGAGTTGGCCGCGTTGGCCGAGGAACTGACAGGGCGGGTGCCGAGCGTCTGCGCCGAGCCGTCGGATGCCTGGAGCGAGATCTCGCGATTGGCCGAGCCGGCCGATCTGATCTGCGTCACCGGCTCACTTTTCCTCGCGGCCGAGATGCGCCGCATGATTGCCGATCGACCCCTGTTGAAACACCCCGAGGGGACCGGTCAATGCAATCATCAATGAGTTCCGTTTGAAAAACGAGAAGCTACGGGTAAGATGAAAAGAGGTTGTGTGAGACCACAAGAAAAAACCATTCAGGAGGATAACACATGTTCAATCGCCGTTTACTCGCGATCAGTTTGTTGACGGTTTCCGCGATGCTCGCCGCCGGCCAAACTGCGCCGGGACAAGACGCGGCGGCGGAGACCGATCCGGTCGTCGTTGCGCTACACGACCGCGCAACCCGGTTTCTCGAAGGCGTTTCGATGGGCGAGGCCCGAACAGCCTATCCGAAACTGCTGGCGGGCAGCCCACTCCTCAAACAGACCGATGCCATTAAGGAACTCGTCCAGCAGACCGACGAATTAGGAACCAAGTACGGCCGCTCCTGGGCGTTCGAGAGAATTTCGGCCAAGCGGGCGGGCAAAGACCTGGTCCTGATGAAGTATCTCTACAAGTGCGAGAGCTTCCCGGTCGTCTGGTACTTCACCTTCTACCGCACACCCGCCACGGGAGAAACCGGCACCGAAAACGGCACGTGGCGTGTGGTGATCGTCCGATTCGACACCCAATTGGAATTGCTCGGGCTCTAAGGATTGGCCGATCAACGACTTCCCGGTTTCGTTCTTCAATATGGGGTGCTGCGGCACGTCACTTCACCCTGACGAACTTCTGCGCCTTTTGGCCCTTGATGTCGCCGGCGTAGATGTTGCCCTTCGAGTCGACGGCGATGGCGTGTAGCCAGTTGACCTCTCCCGGTTGTTCCTTTCCGTCGCGGCCTTTCGGCACGGTCCACAGTTCGAGCAGCTTGCCCGACGTGTCGAACTTCATGAAGACCTGGTCCTTGGGCGGGCACCCGAGGTATCTTCCCGATTCGGGCCACGCCATGGGCGACGAGCCGCACGCCCAGAGTTCGTCTTTGCCGGTCATGCTCAGTCCCCACGGCACGAGCATGTTGCACCACTGTTCGAGAAACTTCCCGCTCTGGTCGAACACCTGGATCCGCACGTTACTGCGGTCGGCCACGAACAGCTTTCCCTTCGAGTCCATCGCGATGGCGTGCGGCAGGTTGAACTCCCCCGGCCCGATTCCCGCCTTCCCCCACGCCTTGACGAATTTCCCCTTGCGGTCGAAGTGGACGATGCGGTTGTTACCGTAGCCGTCGGAGACGAACACCTGGCCGTCGGGCGTAACGGCCATGTCGGTCGGTTTGTTCATGTGGGTTTCGTCGCACCCCGGCTCGCCGCGCGTGCCGAGTTCCCTCAAAAGCTTTCCTTCAGGCGTAAATTGCAGGACCGTGTGGTTACCCATGTCGGCCACCCAAACGTTGCCCTGATCGTCGAATTTCAGGTAGTGTGCCGTGCGGATCACCTCGTCGCCGAACCCTCGGATGTACTTTCCGCTTGCATCGTAGACCTGGATAGGCGGTGTTGCCCGCGTGAACAGCCAGACCCGGTCTTTGCCGTCTACGGCCACGCCCGGCATGGCCGCCCACTTCACGTTCTCCGGCCGCTGCGGCCAGTTCGGGTCGACTTTGTAGCACTTTGCCAGATTGACGTGCGGGGCGTTCTGGGCCCGCAGGGCCCGGTTCGGGTGCAACGCCGCAATGAACGCTGCAATCACAAGTAGGGCAAGAAAAGACGCTCGGGTTCGCAGATTGGCACACATCGTTCGGTCTCCCTTGTGCAATGGCGGCGGGCGTAACCTACAAATCGCATGGTGATGTTGTAACACGGGGGGGCGCCCCTGTCGAGAAGCGGCAGCCGGCCCGTAAACTGGAGAGACGACGGTAGATGGGATTCTGCAACCCTGAAACAGTAGGGCGAACATACCGCAGTCAACCCTCGGTTTTCCACGGGCGACGCCGTTGGCACAGGAATAGACTTGTCGAAAATCGATGCGATTGGATCGGTGGAAAGCGGGAAAGCGGCAAGAAAATACAGGGCCCCGCTTACCGCACGGGCAAGCGGGGCGCAAGGTATCGAGCGAGTACGGCTTCCTTCCGCACTATCTCAAGTAGATCGTGCAGGCTGCATCCTTTCAGCCGATTCCGAGAACTTAGTCGAATCGAAAAATAAGTCAACCCCAATGATCTGGCATCTGCCGTTTCTGCAAAAGTCCACAAGATTACACCCAAAAAATCCCCTCGTTGCGGGGGAAATCCTTGAAAACAAGCAACTGTCGTGCCAAAAATCCATTCTCCACCCCGTTCATTCGCTTTTCGTTGGCACAAAAGTTACAATTGTTGCCGAATCGGCCTGCTGATTTGTCAAATCGTTCCAAAGGAGGAAACATTATGCGATTGATCCATCTTGCTTTAATTCTATCACTAACAGCATGCATGCTGTACGCCGAAGATGCCAAGCCGACCCAATCCGCCGCCGGGTTGTCCCAAAAGGAAATCGACGAAGGGTTCGTGAGCCTCTTCGACGGCAAAACACTCGACGGCTGGCAGCGTACGGGCGGGTACGCCGTCGAGGACGGCCTGCTCGTGTGTACCAAGAAGGGCCGCGACATGTTCACCGTGGATGAGTTCGGCGATTTTATTCTGCGCCTGGAGTACCGGCTCCAGGCCGGCGCCAACAACGGCATCGGCATCCGCTCGCCGCTGGGGAAAGCGCCCTGGACAAACGGCATCGAAATCCAGGTCCTCGACGACTCGTTTCCCGCCCACCAGAAATACAAACCCGTCCAGTTCAACGGCTGTGTCTACGGGGCGGTTGCCGCAAAGCGAGGACACATGAAGCCGCTCGGCGAGTGGAACGCCATCGAGATCCGGGCCAAGGGAAGCAAGATCAAGGTCACGCTCAACGGCGCCGTCATCCTCGAAACCGACTTGAAAGACATCGGCCCCACCGCGATTCACGGCCACAAGCTCACCGGGTTGCACCGCGAGAAGGGCCACATCGCCCTGTGCGGCCACAACCACCGCATCGAGTTCCGCAAACTGCGGATCAAGAAGCTGTAAGGTAGTGCGAGACGGGGATCCGTTTTGTGGGACTCCCGGATCATTCGTCTCCATGCGGCCCCGGGACCAAATCATGGGCATTTTTTCAGTCGATATTCATATAACCTTGTGCCTACTGCTGTTGGCACTGAATGCCGCCATTGTGGCAACCGGTCGTAGCCGGAGCAGATCGGCCGACCGTTCCGCCGGGCTGCAACCGAAACTTCGATCGTCGGCTCCTCGGCGTCGTTTACCCATCGGGCTTTTCCGTAAACGAACGACTTGAAATACTCGCGATTGAGGATAGTCTTTAACAGCCCGTTGAAAAAGTCGGGGTCTGGTCCAATTTTCGGCGAGCCGGCGTGTTTTTTTCACGTCAATTGTTGGCCGAAAACTTGAACCCCATTTCTTTGCCAAAAAAATCACGCTTGATTGAAGATTAGTTATTCGACGTCCTGTGGAGTGAGGATGCCGCTCCGCACCCGCCGACCGCAGTCGGCGGGCGTTGGGTGAGTTGAACGTCCTCCCCAACACGAATCCCCAGCCAATGCGAGACGAACCCCCGGTCCCCCAACACTATGCTTCGACAATCCCGCTGATGTCGATCAGGTGTAACTGCCGGCCTTCGCCGGTGTGGGGCGAGTCGATCACGACGCTACGACCGTCGGGGCTGAAACGTGGGTGGGTGTCGCAACGCCACTCGCCCTTGTACTCCGGCGGCAAACGAAAATGGCCCAGCGGAAAACGCCGGTTCGTTGCGATGTGGTAGAGATAAGGGTGCTGGTTGCGCTGCCGGTCGGGATAAGTGTCGTTGAGGATCCACTGGTTGCCGGGCAGATAAGTGCAGTGGCCGTTTCGGGTCATGACGTCCTTGCCGACCACCTCGACCTTGCCGCCGGTCTTGTCCTCGAACAGATAGAACGCATCGCCGTGCGAGGGGTGCCACGACCAGGCGAGAATGTGGCTCGGGTCGCGCCAGATGAGATGCGACGTGCGGCCGCTGTGGTCGACGATCCGGACGTCGGAGCCGTCCATCGCGGCGGTCAACATCCGCGTATCGCCCCGCCACTTGGGCCAGCCCCAGCGGTGGAGGAATTCGAACCGCGTGCCGTCGGTGTTAATCAGCATGTGGTTGAAGTAGTGTACGGCCTTCGACAGATCTCGTTTGGGATAAGGTAGTGCAGCGATCTCGGCGATCGAAAGGATCATTTTCCGTTTGCCGGTATCGAGATCGATTCGCCAGACGCCCGAGTCCTTCGGGGCGAGCACGCCGCGACTGGGATCCGCCGGTCCCGCGTACCCGTAGCCGGGCCGCATGTGCTGGACGCGGCGGAAATCGGGCGCAACGGCCCACCGGCCGTCGGGGCTGACGGTGTAGACCGGGTGCGGGATGGTGCGCCGCTTACGGGTCTTCACGTCGAGGATGTGACAAACGAACCGGTTGTCCCGGCGATCGTTCCAAAGGACTTCGGTCTTCGAGCCCGGCCGCCATTGCAACATACAGCCTTGCTGCCAGCACCAAGAGCGGGCCTCGCCCAATTCGATCCACTTGTCGCCGTCGGCAAGATCGACCATACCGACGCGGACCACGTCGTCGGGTTTTGGCGAGCGGTGCTCGAAATCGACCTCCATGCCGAGGACGTAGCGCATGGTCGGGTCGAACTCGAGCTTGTCGTAATAGCCGAACCAATGATGTTTCGGGCCTCGGGTGATGGTCCGGACCGGCGGGAGCTTCGCCGGCGGTTGTTCCTCTACACCGAGAGTAAGCTGCGGAAAGCCGGCGGCGGCAATACCCAACGCGGCCGGTGCGGCAGTAGCCGCCTTCAAGAGATCGCGTCGGCGGAGTTTCGTTGGCCGGCCCATCATTCGGTCATTATATGCGACCGGAACGAACATTGCCACACGCGCAGCACACCAGCGGGACTACGCCGGCGGCAGTCCCGCTGGTGATGGAATATCTACCAGATATTGGAAGCTGTCTGAACCGAAGGTCTACGGGCCGATGCTTCGCGGTTGCAGGGCCAGGAAATCGCGCGGTCCCCGAATGGTATAGTAGGGATACGTGATTGCTCCGCCGGCAGGTCCGTTCACGAAGCCGGTGGGACACCTTCGTCCACCATGACCGCCCTGCCAGCCGGGGTCGCCCTGCCAGCCGGGGTCGCCCTGACTGTCCGGGCCGCAACCCAAGGGATAGCCTCGAATGATGCAGCCGATGAGCCGGAATCCCCCGCCCAATCCACAGTGACGGGGTGAACGGTAACACTGCGGGCAGGTTGAATTGCTACAGTGTTTGCATCCCTGGGACCAACCATTCGCATGGCTGGTTCCACACTGGCCGTACGAAAAGGAATAACCACTCAGCGCGACCGCGAGGGCCGCCGCGAACGTCAAGAAAATGTGTTTCATCTCCGCCGATTCCTTTCTGGGTCTTGGGCATTGGACAATGCCACCTTGAAAAGACATCGGCCCGACAATCGGCAGAGTCCAGAAAATCGTCAAAACCGCCCCTTTCGCTACGATGCGGAGACTTGTTTTCCCGGGGTATTGGGCCTGGGTGTGTAAAATAGAGAAACAGGATGGTTATTGCGGGCGATCCCCCTAATTGGTACCATATCTTTCCAAATGCCAAGATTGGCGGTCGCCGATACCCCTTGCTATAGCGCTTTACGAGGTACGGCGAAATTGGTACGGTTTACTTATGGTCGCATCAATCGAGTATGTTGAGAACATTATCGGTGCTTTTGCCCAAGCGACCGAGGCGAACTGGGCAACGCCCGGCCGCGAGGGAAATATCATTCACCTGACCCCCCGACTGGGCGACGAGGTGATGATAACGGGCGATTTACACGGGCATCGCCGGAACTTCAACCTGATCAAGAAAGCTGCCGCGCTGGACAAGCATCCTCGCCGGCATCTCATTCTGCAAGAAGTCTGCCACGGTGGCCCGACATACCCCCAAAACGGCGGGTGTATGTCTCATACCCTCCTGGAGGACGTTGCCCGATTGAAGGTCAATTATCCCGAACGGGTCCATTTCATTCTCGGCAACCATGAGTTGGCCGAGTTGGCCGAGTACCCGATCCAAAAGAACAAGAAGATGCTCAATCTGTTGTTTCGGCTTGGTTTGCAGCAGATGTACGGTCCGGCCACGGACAAGGTCCGCGAGGGGTTTTTCCCGTTTTTGCGGAGTTCTCCATTGGCAGTACAACTCTCATCCGGCGTGTTCATTTCCCACAGCATCCCGGAACACGTCGATACCGAGGCATTCGACCACTCGATTTTCACTCGGGATCTTGAGGATTCCGACTTTCGTCAACGCACGGGGATTTTCCAGCTTGTTTGGGGACGCGACTACCGCCATGAGAACGCCGCCGCTTTTGCGGAACTGCTCGGCGCGAAGATGCTCATTACGGGTCACGAGCCTTGCGCCCAGGGCTTTAATGCGCCCAACCCGATCCAGGTGATCATCGATTGCTGTGCCCCGGAGTCCGCCTACCTGGTTTTGCCGGTCGACCGGGAGTTGAGTCAAGCGGAGATTGTCCAACGGGTCGAGAAGTTGGGTTAAGCTCCAGGGATCGCCTCGAAACATTTTTTGGCGGGTCATGCGAATTTTGGGTTCTTGCAGATGATGTCGAACAGCGAACCGCCGCCGCCGCGCCGCCCGTTTCAATTCGGCATCAGCACAATGCTGTGGATCACGGCGTTGGTGGCCGTTCTTTGTGGAGCCCTTGCCGGAATGTGCAGGGAACGGGCGGGCGCCTTTGCACTGCCCCGCGGCTTCTTCATCCTCATGGCTATTGCCGCGCCCGTGGCGATCATGATCGGCGTCAGCCTGATCCTCTCGTTGCGCAAGCGTCTGAACCGGCGCCGTTGAGGGCGTTCAAATACTCTCGATGTGCAGCCCCCGGCGGCGGCGTTCGGCGCGGCGGGTTTCGTCGAGCAAACCGCCGATCTCCTTCGCATTGTCGATGCCCAGCATCAGGAGCCTCGGATGGGTGGCGTCGCTGGAAGTGATTGTGATCGTACCGACGCCGACCATGCGTTCGAGCAGCCTTTGGGAAACGGTGATGTCGTCGATATCGATCAGCTCGATCCGGTCGGTCACCCGCCGCAGAATACCCGACTCGTGCATGAACCGCTGCGTGGTCAACGTGTAACGGATATTGAGCCGGCGGTAGCAGAGCTTGACGAACTGATAAAGCCAGAGCACGACAATCAATGCAATGATTCCCAACAGGAAGTACACGCTGTGCTTGACGGCGAGAAAGCCCCCGAGCACGAGTAGCACGATGCTGATTGCGCCGGTGAGGAGCCAAGTACCGAGCATGGCTTTCGAGCAGTAGCCGCCGCGCCAGAGTTGCTCTTCGGGTTTGTCTGTGCCGCCCCCGCGACCGGCGATGGTTTCCCCGAACATTTCGGCCGGCGACGGTTCGGCGGTCTCCCGGGGCGTTTCCTCCGGTTCTTCGGCGGGGGGTGAGGCAGTCGTCTCGCCGTCGTAGGGCGGAAACGGCTCTTCCTGGAAATCCAGCCGCTTGCCGCACTTGTGACAGAAAGCAGCACTCTCGACGACCTCGACGCCACATGCGGGACAATGCATCCTTCCATCCTTTCGCCGTGCGGAAAATGCCAAATTAAACTAAATTGGTACTACTTCAGCCGTCTGCAGTACGACGGCCTTCCAAGGCCGTCGCTGCGACATCGCAACCCCTCGACGCGTCATGCAAAGTGTTTCACCATTCGGCTGAAATGTTACCTAAATTGTACAAGCTGTATTATAGAAGGCGAAACACCCGTTGGGGAGCACCCCCCCTATGGTGGCAACGAAGACCGGTTTTCCCTAGTGGCCAACCCTTTGGTTCTACCAACCCTTGCGGTATATTGCGGGCAGTGGTCGTCATGCTGATCGAACTTTCGAGAGCAACCATGCGATGCCCGTTCTGCCAATCCGATAACGACCGGGTGATCGATTCGCGGACGAGCGAGGACGGTGCGACGACGCGGCGGCGGCGCGAATGCCTCGCCTGCAAGCGGCGCTACACGACCTACGAGCGGATCGAGGGCACGACGGTGAAGATCATCAAGAAGGACGGCACCCGCGAGCCATTCGACCACAGCAAGATCAAGCGGGGATTGGAAAAGGCCTGCTGGAAACGCCCCGTCGGCGATGCCCAACTCGAGAAGATCATCGCCGAAGTGGAGAACGAGCTGGAAACGAAATTCGAGTCGGAGGTAGAAAGCCGCGAACTCGGCGAGTTGGTAATGCGACTGCTGCGGGATCTCGACCAGGTCGCGTTCGTCCGGTTCGCCAGCGTTTACCGGCAGTTCAAGGACGTGCATGATTTCGTCCACGAACTGCGCCCGATGCTCGACGAATCCCGCCAGCCGTAGCCTGTTGTTTGCCGCTACCCGCGGGGAAGCCTGTCGTGCCGGAAATCGTTGGCAATTTGAATGGCGCATTCCGCGTTGGAGCGGTTGCCTACCTCAATGCGCGGCCGCTGGCGTTTTGTATTCAACAGTTGGCTCCGCAGGCGCAGATTACGGTCGATTTGCCGAGCCGGCTGGCTGAAGGTTTGAAGGCGGGCCTGCTCGACGTGGCCTTGGTCCCCTCGATCGAGTACGCACGAAACCCGGGCTACTCGATCGTCTCCGACGCCTGCGTCGCCTGCGACGGCCCGGTCCGCAGCGTAAAGCTTTACAGCCGCGTACCCGTCGAACGGATTCGGACCCTGGCCCTGGACGAAGGTTCCCGCACCAGCGCAGTGCTGACGCAAATCCTGCTTCGGGAGCAATACGGGCTGGAACCGGAGATGGTGCCGCTGCCGATTGGCACTTCGCTCGAAGACACGACGGTCGACGCTGCAACGCTGATCGGCGACCGCGGGATGCTGCCGCACGAAGGGCCGTTCGACATTGAATGGGATCTGGGCGAGCAGTGGTGCCGCTGGATCGGGCTGCCTTTCGTGTTTGCGATGTGGATTGCCCGGCCGGGCGCCGAGTTGCAGGGCGCCGACCGGTTGCTGGCGGCGGCGCGCGACGAGGGCGTACGCCGGTTCGAGGAGATCGCACGGCTCGCTGCCGGTGAAATCGGCATCATGGAAGCAGAATGCCTGGCATATCTCCGCGACCACCTGCAATTCGAACTCGGCGACCGCCAGCGACAGGGGCTCAAACGGTTCTACGGACTGGCGGCAAAGCACGGGTTGGCTCCGCCGGATGTCGAGTTGGTTTTTTGCGGAGACCGTCCGGGTGGTCAGGATTGAAATCGACCAGACGATGTCCCGTGCCCCATTCCGCGACCACTGGTCGCGGCTTTGCAGGACGTTCAGGATGACGGGTAACATGCAGACTACCGACCTGCTCGAAAAGGCGGTCCGCGGCCGGCGGCTCGAACCGGACGAAGGGCTCCGACTGCTTCAGTCGTACGACTTGGCCGCGCTGGGTAATGCGGCCGACGCCGTCACGCAACGCATGCACCCCGAGCCGTATCGAACCTACAACATCGACCGCAACATCAACTACACGAACATTTGCACCAGCAGGTGCCGCTTCTGCGCGTTCTCAGAAGACCCGGACGGGCCGGACGGCTACGTCATCGCACGCGACGAGCTGCACCGGAAAATCGAAGAGACGGTCGAACTCGGCGGCGACCAGATCCTTTTGCAGGGCGGCATGCACCCCGAGCTGAAGATCGAGTGGTACGAAGACCTGCTGCGGGACATCAAGGGGCATTTCCCCGAGATCAACGTCCACGGGTTCAGCCCGCCGGAGATCGATCACATCGGCAAGGTGTCGGACCTGCCGGTCAAGACGGTTCTCAAGCGGCTGCAATCGGCCGGCCTGGGAAGTCTGCCCGGCGGCGGAGCGGAAATCCTCGTCGATCGCGTCCGGCAATTGCTCAGCCCGCGAAAGGTGGCGGCCGACCGCTGGCTGGAGATCTGCCGGACGTGGCACGAGTTGGGCGGCCGCGGCTCGGCGACGATGATGTTCGGCCACGTCGAGACCCCGGCCGAGCGGATTGAACACCTCGACCGGCTCCGTAGCCTGCAGGACGCGACGGGCGGTTTTACCGCCTTTATCGCGTGGACCTTTCAGCCGGGTCATACCGACCTGGCCGACCGCCCCAAGGTCGGCGCATTCGAATACCTCAGGACGCTCGCCGTGGCAAGGCTCTACCTCGACAATTTCCCCAACCTTCAGGCGAGCTGGGTCACGCAGGGGCTGAGAATCGGGCAATTGGCCATGCGGTTCGGGGCCAACGACTTGGGGAGCCTCATGATCGAAGAGAACGTCGTCGCCGCCGCCGGTACATTTTTCCGGACCAGCGAACCCGAAATCCGCCGCATCATCACCCAGGCGGGTTACGTCCCCCGGCGAAGGAACGTATTCTATCAACTGGTCGACTCTTCGACGGACAAGTCTTTCCAAAACACCTCCGTGTAAGTTAAACTGAGGGTGTCCGGGAATTGCAGACCGAAATCACTGTAGGGGAACGGCCTCTGTGCCGTTCCTTTTGGGCAACGATCCATCTGCGGAACGCCACAGAGGGCGTTCCCTACAGGGTCGAATTCCCGGAC